>JACBFF010000010.1_pt1 | contig 101685 bp, 98 predicted proteins | sample 7449211 | NCBI WGS metagenome assembly JACBFF01 (sample SAMN14896861, study PRJNA631923) | freshwater metagenome | isolation source: cyanobacterial enrichment | place: USA: Conesus Lake, NY | collected 2019-07 | reverse complement strand
AACACCAAAGGAAAAGTTTAAAGAACTATTGTTGCGATAAAAACTTGAATCTACCAATCATGCAACAAGATAATTTCAAAATTTACGAAGCAAAAGGACAAATAACCCTGTTGGAACTCTACTCAATGGATAATCGTCTTCCAGTTACTAAGGGTACTTATTTAAGAATCCTTCACGGTTTATTAGCAAAAGGATTGGTCAAATTCCCCGGATGCAGTTCAACAATGCGGGAAAGCCGCCAATAATACTGCAAATGCCGACACAGTCACGGTAAGTTCTCAGCATAGTATTGCTGCCTAAAACAAATACTATGCAGAACAATTCCATTCAACATTCGATTTCACTAACTGAAGCGATTCGGTTAACCTCACATTTCCAGGCTGATCGACCCGCCGACATGCCTATCTGTGAAACATTTGAAAAAGCATCTGTGCTTGCCATGCTTGCAGTGGAAGGTGCAGCACAATTCCGTATTTATTATGGAAAGAAAGAAAATGGTGATGTATGTGCTGTGCTGGTTGCGGTTGATGCCGCCGGATATGATATACTGCCTCCTGTCAGCAAAACTGAACCTAATAACCTGGGCGAGGAGGAAGAGGCAATTGTGCTCGAAAACTCTTATAAGTGTCCACACACTTGCCCGCCTGAGTCGCCCTTAATACCTTAACTATGACAGCTTTTGAATTTTGTCATCTTTCCTCTTTTTCGATACTTGTTCCACTTTCAGCGGTTGGCTGGAAGTGGACGGGTATCTCCAAGAAATATCCATTTTTAGTATTGCTACTAATCATTGGAGCCTTCAATGATTTGATCAGTTATATCACTATTACCATCTATGGTCAAAATACACTGAACGGGAATATTTACCTGTTGGTGGAGTTTGTTTTGTTTGGTTTCTTATTCAGAGGGTGGCCATCATATAGCAACAATCGTTTTCATTTGCTGATTCTTTCTGCCGGTGTACTGGTTTGGGTGGGTGACAATCTAATTGTTCATTCACTGTTCTCCAATAATTCCATGTCAAGACTGGTTTGTTATGTTCTACTGGTGAGTATCTGTATAGACCAACTGGTTTCCACACTGTTGAACAGAGCCGGCTTGGTTATCTTATCTGATATCCTTATTAGCCTGGCTTTTCTGTTTCATTATATCTATCGTGCATTTATTGAGTCTTTTCAGTTATACACCACCCACCTGGAACCATCCTATTTTATCCGGTTATGGGTGATTGATAATGGGCTCAATATCCTGACTAATTTAATGATCACTGTAGCTTTTATATGCCACCGACACAAACCGACTTATTCTATTCTTTCCTCGCAGGCCTGACTGTTATTGCTGTCCTGTTTAGTGTGTTTGCCCTTTCCATCTTCTATCATCTCCGGGAGAAGCGTAAACAGTTAAGAGATAAATTGTTCCAGGATGAATGTCTGATTGAAGCTGATAAGGCGAGGATAGCCAGGGATCTGCATGATGATCTGGGTTCATTACTCACCGGGCTGCAGTTTTCTTTTGCTGCGCTCGCTGAAAAGGACCGGAGCAATCTGTTGTTGGTATCGTCAACTGAGCAGATCGGTGCTTCCATTCTGCGTCTTCGTGAGATTGCGCTGAACCTGTTACCGCGTGAGCTTGAAACAGAAGGGCTGAACGCAGCGATTGAAAGTTTTGTAGAGCGCATTAATTCGGTTAACCGGGTCCAGGTTAACTATTTGCCCGTTGCAGGTATTCAAGAGATAGACAAAGAAAAAGCCATGCTGCTATTCAGGGTGATACAAGAAATTATTAGTAACTCGATTAAACATTCAAAGGCTTCTGTAATTGATGTAGGTATTGAAGTTCATCATTCACATTTTATCCTGGAAATCAGGGATGACGGAACCGGGTTTGATTATGAGCATTGTTTACAACAAAAATATCATTCAGGGCTTAAGAATATTCAGTCCAGGATTGGCATGCTGAACGGGATTATTCATGTTGAATCGAGCGCTGAAAACGGTACGCATTATTTTATTACTATACCATATCGACAACTTTTCCATGCAAACAACTGGTAAAATAAAGATCGTTCTGGCGGATGATCATGAAGTATTTATTGAAGGCATGCTGCGCGTGTTTGACAACCATCCAGAGTATGAGATTGTTGATACGGTGCGGAATGGACAGCAGTTGGTGAATAGTGTCCGGGCGAACCGGCCTGATGTGGTGCTGACGGATATTAGTATGCCGGGTGTCAATGGTATTGAAGCGATTCAGCAAATCAAGGTTTTTGCTCCGGATATGCTCTGTGTGGTGCTGACGAATTTTGATAGTGATCATTTGATTTTAAATGCGCTGGAGGCGGGTGCGTTTAGTTACGTGAACAAATCTATGCCGAAGGAGGTCATTTTCACCGCACTTGAATCCTCTCTTGATGGTGTACCGCATTATTGCGACTCGACTTCTCAGCGGATCCTGCGAATGATACAGGCCAGTCATATCGGTAAGCCACAGAAGTATGAAGAACTATTCAACAACAGCGAAAAGAAAATCATCTCCCTGATCGTGAAGGATATGATTATGAAAGATATTGCTGCAGAACTCTGCTTAGGTGACAGAACGGTTGAGAGGTATAAGGCAAAGATCAAAGAGAAAATGGGTGTCAAAACAAGGGCCGGGATTGTAGTATATGCGATTCGCAATAAGCTGGTGATACTTGATGATAGTGGTGTTTGACAGATTTGAGGGAATGCCGCCAGTGTTTCTGTAAGAGCCGCCATTTGCAGCAGTCATTTTGAGTGTATTTTCATATCGTCTTAATCCCCCCATAAGACGCAGTTGGTTTAGGGTGGGACGGGCATTTAGTTGGCCCGTCCCTTTTTTGTAACGTGAAAATAAAACTGCTGATGGATGAATTTTTTCAATATCTCTCTTCGCTGCACCCGCTTTCAGATGAAATCCGGGCTGCGCTGGTCGGGCGGTGTCATCGGTTTAGTTTCCGGAAGAATGTTCCACTGCTCAGGACCGGAGATCCTTGCGACTGGATGGCTTTTATTGAAAAAGGATTGGTGAAGTGCTGTTATGATATATCCGGCGGGCAGGAACGTATCATCTGTTTTCTGCGAACCGGTGAAATCACTTGTGCTACCAGTAGTTTTCATGCGCTTGCTCCATCCCGACTTTCCATTGTCGCCCTTGACGAAACTGTGATCCGTAAAATCAGCAGGGTAGAAGCGGAGGCGGTCGCTGATAAATTTCCTGTCTTTCATACCCATTTACGTAAGATTACTGAGCTGCAATCTGCGCAACTTGAACAACATTATCTCCTGCAAGCTGAATCGGCTAAAGAAAGGCTTGCCAGGCTTCCTGCGCTTTGCGGGTGGATACTAAAAGATAAACGTATCAAACAGTATATGATTGCGGATTATTTAGGTGTGGATCGGGCGACGGTGAGCAGGTGGAAGCGGTAGGGGATTCCACTCATATATCCACAGGATCATATGGTGGTGTGGTTTTAGGGTTCTGGAGGAAGTCTGTCAAGGGTTAATTGCAAGATCATTGAATTCAAGTGGGATTTTTAAGTCATAAACACTGAATATGAATATATTTATTGTAAATCGTATTTATGGCTGACTTGAAGGAAGAACTAATTAAGGTGTATCGAGAACAACAATATAAGTACACTTATTATATTATTGCTTTATGTGTTGCTGCCATCGGCTTTGTTGTAACTCAAACAATAGGAAAGCCTATCAAGTACATCCAAATCCCTTTAGGAGGTGCTGTAGCAGCTTGGTGTATCAGTATATTCTGTGGGCTTAGGTTTATACAGTATCAAATTTCAGGTCTATATAATAATGTTGAGTATTTGAAAATACAGGATGGTACAAGCGAAATGATCGCTTATAATAAAGGGTTAATTCCACAAGCCTTAAATATGATGAGAGAGATTTTGGAAAAGAATGGGAATAAGGCATCTAAACTAGCTAATTGGCAGGATTGGTGCTTTTACTTAGGTATTTTCCTCTTTATTGTTTGGCATATCCTAGAAATGACTCAAACTGCTCCAGCCTGCTAAAGGAACAATTAGTTCCTTATTCTTTCAAATTGGATAATAAATATACATTTCAACCCTTTGTTACTTGTTTTCATATGTGAATTTTAAATGGTAAAAAATGTTGGTTATTTTCTACAAAATTGATATTTTTGTGGAAAATAACCAACAAATGAAATCTAAAAAACAGATACTTTTTCCGAAATACCAGCGTGTGCTGGAGCAACTAGGAGAGAATATTAAGCTGGCGCGTAAGCGCAGGCGCCTGACTACTATGCAGGTATCTGAAAGGGCAGGGATAGACCGATCGACGCTTTATGAGATTGAGAAGGGTAGTGCTAGTGTTTCATTGGGGGCTTATTTTAATACATTACGGGTACTGGGTTTACAGGAGGATTTCCTGAAACTGGCTGCTGATGATGAATATGGACGCAAACTACAGGACCTGGATCTGATCAATACTAAATAATGGCAGCCAATACCTCCATATACGTTTATGCGCACTGGCAGGGGATGAAGGATCCTGTTGAAATCGGTGTGCTTACTGCTCAGCAGGCAAGGGGTAAAAAGGCTTTTGGGTTTGCTTATCATAAAGAGTGGCTGGACGCCTTTAAACCATTGGTGCTTGATCCTGATTTATCAAACTATCCCGGACCGCAATATCCGACGAATAACAAGGAGAATTTTGGGGTGTTCCAGGATGCGATGCCGGATACCTGGGGGCGAACGCTTATGAAGAGAAGGGAGGCGCAACTGGCAAGGGAAGGAAACCGTCCGATACGAACATTATACGAACTTGATTTTTTACTGGGTGTTTTTGATCAGAGCCGGATGGGAGCTTTGCGTTTTAAAACAGATCGTGTAGGAGATTTTCTTGACAGCAATCATACAATACCCACCCCTCACTGGTCGCATATCCGGGAACTGCAGGATGCGGCAAGGATAATAGAAGAAGATAAGGATAGTGAAGTTGTTAAAAAACATATCGCTCTTTTAATTGCGCCGGGTTCTTCGCTGGGTGGGGCCAGACCGAAGGCGAATATTCTGGACGATACGCGGCACCCATGGATTGCTAAATTTCCTTCAGCAAGTGATACTATTGATAAAGCTGCTTGGGAATACCTAGCCTATCAACTAGCTATTGATGCAGGTATTCAAATGGCTCCTTCCCGGATCGAAAAAGTAGCAGGAAAATACCATACATTTTTTACCAAACGATTTGACAGGGCAGGAGGTGAAAGAATACATTTTGCTTCAGCTATGACTATGACTGGTAACAGTGAAGATACGGTTCGTGAACAACCCGGTAGTTACCTTGAAATTGCGGAAGCTATACAGAATTATGGTGCATATATACCAGCAGATCTTGCACAGCTCTGGAGGAGGATGGTTTTCAATATCGCCATATCCAACACTGACGATCATTTTCGCAACCATGGGTTTATCCTAACTGAAAATGGTTGGCAGCTTTCACCTGCTTATGACATCAACCCTTCCGTTGACAAAGAAGGACTATCTCTCAATATTGATATGGATGATAACAGCCTGGATTATGAATTAGCTAAATCAGTGGGAGTTTATTTCCGGTTAAAGGAATCAGATATGGGCGGTATCCTTACCGAAGTTCTACAGTCTGTCAAGAACTGGCAAACCATTGCTGAGAAAATTGGTATCAGTAGGAGAGAGCAGGATGAGATGGAAAGGGCGTTTAGGGTTTAATAGGATTTTCAATTTATTTTACAGATGGGTTATCAAGTTGGGTGATTGCCGCACCTGTTTGTTAATTGTATTACTGGAAGTGGGTTGTGTGAATTGATAATCATTGATAATCATTGATAATCAAAATAGTAAACCTATTTGTGTATAATAAACAAACATGGTTTATCATTCATTTTAAGTTTATCATTGAATAAAATTAAGCTATGCATAAGTAAAGCGAAGTGAATTGTTTCAGTAGTCGACATGATATTTTCATAATTTCTTTAAATCGAACAAAGCCAGAGCCAAGGCATCATGTTCTGTTTGCCCTTCTCGTAAATGGATAAAATACTGATTGAGGATATAATCAACGATACCGGATTCAGGTTTAAAATTAAATATCTGATTATGCAATTTCTGAATATCGCTTTTTAACGAAATGAGACGCTTGTCTACATAATAATGGATGATATTATTTGAAATTTTTTCGCCATCCGCTTGACTTAAAATTATTACTGTTGAACTTTCTTTTAAGTGAGGATAAATTTCTGGAACTTTAAGTGTTATACTGAGACCATACTGCCATTGGATTGCACTTTTGATATGTTTTTCATGTTCGTACATTTGAAACTGCCACTTTCCAGCAGCCAGAAAATAGGGAAAACGACTGTGGCTAATTGTAATCAAACTCCGAGTTGTATCTACTCCTTCAGGGATATGAAATGAAGAAACAATAACAGGGAACTTATACAATAATGAAAAATTGTCCAGTGGGCTCAATTTTCTAAAGTCTGGAATTGAAAAAGCAGTTCGTAAATTTTCCGCAATTTTTACTTCCACATCATTTGAGAGTCGGAAACCACTATATCGGCCTATTGAACATCTGAAAAAGATGGATTGAACTAATAACTCAAAAAAAGCAGGATTGTACTTATTTGCAGTAAGTAATGTATTGTCATAATATTTTGATTTTTTTACAGCTACTGCTAAGTGCATTTTCTTATCATTAAATTCAGATGCGAAGAATGCCTCCAACTTAGATAATTTGTCTTCACATTTCGGACAAATCAAGTAGTCCCGACTATAAGGTTCATGTTTTTCGATTTGTAATTCACTCAATTCACCTAGATCAGCGATTTTCTCAGGTAGTATACCTTGCCCAGTATAAACCTTGGACATACTTCGGGGACTAAGGCTGAATGACATGACCATTTCACGTAATCCTGATCCATCTTGTGTGACTACTTTTTTTATTAAAAACCAAGGTATCATGTGAACATTTGTCTTGGTAGCGTCATTATCCAAACAAATAGGGCATTTTTTCATTTCTAATTTTTTAGAGAGAATATATTTACTTAAATCTTTGTAGTCAACAAACGGCGGGGTAAAAAGCGCAATTTTTCAAGGCTTTCTTCGTGATTGTAAAATAGAACCAGACAATTTTGCGACGCGTCTTTTGAACTAGGGTAGATCATGCCTGTTATCTGGTCTTTGCCTTTTGTTTTTAACATGAATCGGATGTATTCTGTTACTGCTTGTGTAGGTGCGTATTCTACATGTTCAATTTTATCATCTTTTTTTATTTTCCTTGATAGGTCTTCAACAAAATTTTCGAGAAACCTTACCCAGTGGAATTTTGAAAACTGATGCGGGTTGAAGATTGAGGGGCGTTTCGGCAACTGTGAAAAATCCACCACTAAAATATCTTCTTTCAAGGCAAAAGCAGCAATAGAATAATATGGTTTACTTGCAAGCAATTTATTTATTGTTTCAAGAGCTGAAGTATTTTGGTTCAGTGAACCATAAAACATCGACACACCAGCAGGGCTCATCCGATTCGGATAGACTGCGTGTTCATTAGAAGGTGAACACATTTCAGACGCTTTAGTAATATTATCCTTTTCATGTTGCCTGCATCTATAAACAATTGTTCCGGCTGATATTGTCTTAGTCATTTGAAAGCGTAAGATCATTTTCCCAAGTTCCGTCAGAATATCTGCTGCCGAGAATTTAAGCCTACCTGGCTTTATGGGTTTGGGCTGGAAAATGGTAAAACGTTGTTTGTGTTGAATCATCGTTTTGAAATTTTCCCAGTCCTGCATTAATAATTCGTCGTGCCTTTCACCATATGGATCATAATCACACCATGCAACGTCATCAATTTCATAATTCAGGTCAGTAAAAACATTTTCGTCTATATCGCCATCCAAATATTCCTCTATCAATTCACGAGTTTCATATGTTACACCCTGGTAACCTCCTTCTCTGGAATCATAAGGCAACCAGTTGGCTGCATCGTCGTAGACCTGAAACAAACAATCCTGCATAAACTCCCCCAGATCAGAAATGTCCACCACTTTTCTTTCTTTTCCGTCATTGCAATAATCACATTCTCCTAACTCTCCATGCCTGGTAACATAATTATGCAAGGTTTTGTCTTCAAAATGTCTAGAACAAACTTGTTTGATCATTTAATTATTTTTCAGAAGATAATGCAAAACTGATTTTTTTCAAAATTTGACGATGATCAATTTATATGTTCTTTCCTGTTGACGAGTGTCAACTTACTCCCTTTTATGTGTAGGTAGTTTTGTGTTGTCAATTTTCAGCATTTAAACTACTGATCATGAAAACAATTATCGCGATCCTTTTAGTCATCATCAACAGCCAGGGGCAAGCGCAAAATATCAGCCTGCAAATGGGGAAGAGTTTGTGGCCGGCGGATCATATTGCTTTGCGCTATGAACATTGGACCAATGGGGAGATCAATTTTTCCGGTGGACTGTTTCACCAGCGCTCTCACTACAAACGACTGAACTATTCCTGTTTTGGACTTGACCTGCTCGGAGAATATATCAGCAACAGAAATGCAGACCCCTTACCCTGGTTTGGGTTAAGACTGGGGGCGGGTGCGACCTGGCAGGTACAACAAGAGCCCTGGCTTTATCAAAAACTTTCTTTTAGGGAACGCATGAACTACGGACTGCTTTGTGAAGTCAACCTCGACTGCAATATCACTGAACATTTTCGACTGAGTCTTTTTGGACAGCAAAAATATTTTTTCCGAAAACAGATGGGCAGCAATGCTTTTTGTTTTGGTCTTGGTCTCGCTTACCGACTGAGTGCCTATTGATTTGTGTGAACTAAATCCTACTTACATGTCAGCTTTCAATTTTTTCCGGCAATGCCGGCTGGGGATGCTTTTGCTTTTTTTTCTGGTGGTATCTGCATCTGTGCGGGCGCAAAACACCAGCAATAATAATATCCTGATTTCCCTGATCAGTAAAACCTATGATTGTTCCACCGGACAATTAAGCGTCCGCTTCCATATCCGCAATATGGATGAGTTTGGCAATTATGGATTTTACAGAACACTCTGGAACATTGATCTTGGCAATAGCAGTGTCATCGGCAGACTGCTTCCGAGTGGTGATGGAGAAGTGAGTTTTACGGGTGCCTACACACCCGGAGATGATATTATCTGCTCGGCAGAGGGTTATCGTGAGAATGAAGCACCACTTACGGAATTCAGGGATACCTATATCGTTTCTGCACCGCCTAAACCATCTATACAGGTAACGGGCTCCACTACGCTCTGTAATGGTGCGTCCGCGACATTGAGCGTGACGGATCCTCTCTACAGTTATGTGTGGTCAAATGGTGCGACAGGCAATTCCATTTCTGTCAATACGCAGGGTGCTTATACTGTCTATGCGATCAATGAATGTGGTGTGGCTTCACCGGTGAGTGATCCTGTTTTTATTAGTACGGCTACCACACCATCCGCTCCGGTGATCGGCAGCAGCGGCGGCACACTGCTCTGCAATGGTGCTTCCACAACATTCAATGCCACGGTTACAGATGGTGTGATTCAATGGAGTAATGGTGCCAGCGGTGCATCGATGACCACGGCTGTGGCTGGTGCTTATTATGCATCCGCTACCAATGGTTGCGGCACGAGTGGTAACAGTAATGTAATTGTGATCAGCACCAATCAAACGCCGGCACCGCCAGTGGTGAGCAGCAGTAATGGCAGTTCACTCTGCAATGGTGCTTCTACCACGCTTTCTGCATCGCCGTCTTATGGCGGAACTATTAGCTGGAGTACGGGTGCCATTGGAAACAGTATCCTGGTGAACAGTCCCGGTAATTATTATGCGTATGAAACGAATAGCTGCGGCACGAGTGGAACCAGTAACGTGATGGCCATCACTACCGGTTCCGTGCCGTCAGCGCCCATAATCAGTTCTTCCAATGGCACCCTTCTCTGTAATGGTGCATCTACTGTGCTTACGGCTTCCGGATCTGGTTTGATTAGCTGGAACACGGGTGCTGTAGGTGCATCCATTGGTGTGAACAGTGCAGGTGTTTATTATGCAGTGGCAACAAATGATTGCGGAACGAGTGGACAGAGTAATAGCATTGTTATCATTGCGGCATCCACACCGGGTGCGCCTACTGTTACCAATAGTAACGGCAATTTGTTGTGTAATGGAGCGAGTACGGTTTTATCTACAACTCCTTCTTTTGGTGGTACGATTCTCTGGAGCAATGGAGCGGCGGGAAATTCGCTGACGGTAAGTGTGGCAGGCTCTTATTATGCTTATGAAAGCAATGGATGCGGTAGTGGCAATATCAGTAATGTATTTAACATACAAACTGCTACAACGCCAACCGCACCGACTGTTACGCCATCGGGTAGCCAGCAATTGTGTAATGGTGAATCCGTAACACTGAGTGCAACGGGTAATAATATTATCTGGTCGACAGGTGCGATCGGTCATTCGATCAGTACGAATACAGCAGGTAATTATTATGCTATTGATCGAAACAGTTGTGGTAACAGTGGACAGAGTAATCTGGTCAATCTAACGACAGTTGTTTGTCCGACACCGCTACCCGGCAGTTCTTTCTTTGTTTGTCCGGGTGTGCTGAAGACGCTTGATGCAGGTGCGGGTTATGATAGCTATTCATGGTCGAATGGTGCGACCAGTAGAACGATTGAAGTTGGACCCGGTACTTATACGGTGACGGTGAGTAAGCAGGGATGTTTTGCGACTTCTGCACCTGTGACCGTGGGTTATTATACAGTCAGTACGCCTACGGTTTCAACGTCGGGTGCGACCAGTTTTTGCGCAGGTGGAACCGTTACACTCTATTCAAGTGCAGCCAATGCTTATGCATGGAATAATGGTTCAAGTGCCGGTTCTATTACTGTTAACATTTCCGGTAATTATTTTGTTACCACGACAGATGCCAATGGTTGTACAGCCACTTCATCCGCTATCAATGTTACGGTGCATCCTTTGCCAATGGCTTCGATCACCGGCGGTGGTAATGCCTGTCTGAATGGAACAGCACCGACTGTTGTGTTTACGGGCAGTAATGGAACAGCACCTTATACTTTTAGTTATCGTATTAATGGTGGTGTTTTACAAACCGTATCAAGTGTTGGCAATAGTGTCAGTGTTGCAGTGCCGACAACGGCGGCGGGAAATTATACCTATACCTTAGTGAGCGTGCAGGAGTCGGGGAGTGGGGCCTGCAGCAATAGTGCGAGTGGTGCTGTTAGTGCTACTATTCAATCTTTGCCTTCTGCTACGATTAGCGGCACGACGCAGGTTTGTGTGAACAGTGCTTCACCGGTGGTGCAGTTTTCGGCGGCAGGTGGTCAATCACCTTATACTTTCAGTTATCGTATTAATGGTGGTGCTGTACAAACTATCAGTAGCGGACCCGGTCATCTTGCCAGTATTCCTGTTCCTACGCAAACTGCCGGTGCATTTGTTTATTCATTGGTTAGTGTGCAGGAAGCAGGGTCGTGCATTGCATCTGCTTCGGGTGATGTAACCATTACTGTTCATGGACTTCCGACCGCAAGTATTACGGGTTCTGCGACGGTTTGTCAAAATGCGCCTTCGCCTGTTATTGTGTTCTCGGCAAGTGCCGGTATTGCCCCTTATATTTTTTCTTATCGTGTGAATGGTGGATCGGAGCAAACGATTACTACTGTGAATGGTAGTTCTGTGAGTCTTGCTGTGCCTACTTCTGCGGCGGGTGATTTTGTGTATGAACTTGTGCGTGTGCAGGAGTCTGGGATCGCGGCTTGTGCGAATGCGGCGAGTGGTTCGGTGACGGTGCGTGTTCAACCTTTACCTGTTGGTAATATTTCCGGTGATGCGGTAGTCTGCCGGAACGCGTCATCACCACTGATTCAGTTTAGTGGAACGGGTGGAATAGCTCCTTATACTTTTATGTATCGTGTGAATGGCGGTAGTCCGCAAAGTATCAGCACGACTTCGGGTAATGCTGTGAGTTTGCCAGTGTCTACACAAAACGCCGGTAGTTATACCTATACGCTGATCAGTGTGCAGGAGGCAAGTGGTAATTCCTGTCTGGCTACTATCAATGCATCGGCGACGGTGGTCGTGCATCCGCTGCCTACAGCGAGTGTCAGCGGAACGGCAACGGTTTGTCAAAATGCTACAGCACCACTGATCAGTTTTACCGGAGCGAATGGAACCGCACCTTACCTGTTTACCTATCGTATCAATAATGGAACGGATCTGACTATCAGCACTACGGGTAATACTGTTTCTATACAAGCACCGACAACTATTGCGGGCAGCTTTAGCTATCAATTGGTCAGTGTGCAGGATGCATCAGCAACAGCCTGTCAGCAAGCTGCGAATGGAACGGTGCTGATTACTGTTCATCCGCAACCTACAAAACCGATTCTCTCCACTGTAAATAATCATTTGTGTAATGGAGAGACAGGAGTGCTGCGCGTCAGCAATTATGTAGCTGGTCAGACTTATGCCTGGTTTAAAGATGGTGTGATGATCAGGTCGACAACGGGTGATACGATCCAGGTGCAGGCTGCGGGCTCTTATACCGTGTCGGCGGTTTCTGTCAATGGATGTGTGGGTGCAGTGGTTTCAGATCCGCTGGTAATCACCTCGGGGACTGTTGGTAAGCCGGTTATTACCGGATGGCTCAAAGTATGCGAAGGTGGTAAAACATTACTTATAGCAAGTGTTGAAAGGGGTAGTGGTAAATACCGATGGGGATCACCACCTACCAGTCCCAGTTTATCGGAGGATTCCAGTTTTTTCGCTTATGCCGGACAGTATCGTTTATGGGTTAGTGCAGAGGGTTGTACTGACAGTGTGAATGCAGTTGTGATGAGCAACGATACTGAGTTCCCGGCGGGTAGACTGATCCTTTCTTCTGATTCGATTGGTTATGGTGAAGCGGTTACGATGCGGGCTGAGGTTAGCCACGCTGCTCGTTATATCTGGGAGATCGGTGATGGAAGAGCTTATACGACAAGTGGTCATACAATGGTGCATCGATTTTACCAGGAGGGTGATGGTATTCCCATTCGGGTGCGTGCGATCAGTGCGCGTAACTGTTCGACGGATTTTACGGCACGCTTGAAAGTGGCAGCGCGTGTGCCTGCCGTGATTCCCAATCATTCTTTTTCCGGACAGCTTCGTGACTGGAATGTATATCCGATTCCCTTTAGCCACTACTTACATGTTTCTGCGGTGCTGAAAAGAAATGAAACGGTGAGGTTTGATCTCTTCGCATCCGATGGAAGGTGGTTACAGCAATGGACCTTCAAGGGACAAAAGGGTGATAATGAATTTCAGATCAAAGGGCTGGGTCATCTGTTGAGCGGTGCCATCTATTATCTCACTGCTTATTACAATCAACAAAAACATAGTGAACTCATTGTCAAACAATAAAATTATTTCTATGAAATCATTGATGGCTATTTTAATTTTTTTGGTGCTATTCTCCTGCAATAAAAAGCAGGAGCAGACAGGTGCCGGTGAAACCAGTTTCCGGTTTTCCAGGGACACCATTTTTGTGCGGGAGAAAGATTATTTCAATATCAATCAAACCAATAACGGGCTGTTTTCGATATTCAGTCAACCGGCGGAACATCAGCTAAACATGAGTTATAATGAGCCGAGTGGGCGGGTGCGTTTTTATTACCGGGGCGTTCCGCTTACGGATGGGCAGCCTTTTGTGGTGGCGGCGGACAGCAGTGCTTTATTTTGTGCGGCGGATACAGCGGGTGTTTATACGGCTGATTTTTATCTGACGGACAGACTGGGGCGGGTGTTGCACCGACAAATGGTGGTTAAATGTATGGCCAGCCCTAAACCGGTGGCGGGGCTTGTTTATAAACCTTTGGAAAAAAGTCCGGATAATTTTCTTTACTATTTTATTGCAGGTTCGAGCAAGCAGCCTTATGGTGCGATTGTTTCCTATCATTTTCTGATCAACGGGCAGCAACAAATTACCAGTACTCCTTACCTGCAATGGTATTTCCACGACCGGGGGCAGCAGGAAGTTTTTTTTCATGTGATCGATGATTTAGGGGTTTCATCCGATACACTTCACTACTCAATTCTTGTACCATGAAAGCGATCCTGATCTTTTTGTTTTTCCCCGTTTTAGTTCTGGCACAACCGATGCCTTTGCCTACCAGTTTTCATGTGTTGTCCATTCCCGGATCTGCGAGGGGATGGGCGATGGGCAATAGTGGTATTGCCTCTTCTATAGCAAATCAATCATTGGTGTACAATGTTGCGAAAGCTGCTTTTACGCAGCACCGTCACCAGGGAAGTTTACATACTATGCCATGGCTGCCGGGTGTTACCAGTGATGCAAAATTGATACATGCGGGATATCTCAGTTCGCTGGGCAGTGCTGCGATGGGGTTGAGTGTTCATTATTTGCATTTCGGAACGCTTGCGATCCGGGATGCAGGTGGTGCCACGCTGGGGCTGTATAAAGCGGGTGAGTATAGTATCGCCGGCTCTTATGGCTTGCAGATTGGCAGCCAGGCTTCTCTTGGAACGACGCTTCGCTATTTTGCGCAGGTGGTTCCGGGCGTGAACGCGAATAATCGAAGTAGTGTTTGTGGTGATATCAGTTATTACCAGTCCATTCCTTTAAGTGATGCATTACATACACTATCCATTGGCGCTGTTGTCAATAACCTGGGTGCGGATATTGATCTGCCGACTGCTGCGGGTGTTGGACTTTCTTATCAATCTCATTCATCGGATAATAATGCACTCGCAGTGACAGTGGAAGCCAGTAAGCTGTTGAAAGAGGATTGGCGCGGGACGCGTATTTCCTGCGGTGCGGAATACGGGGTTGCGGAGTCGTTCTTTATGCGCGGAGGTGTCCATCTTGAACATGTAACAAAGGGTAACCGGAAATTTTTCTCACTCGGTGCAGGGTATAAAGGGTTTGTCAGTGATCAGAACTATGGGATCGATTTTTTTTACCTCATCCCCTTTGGTAAACAGGGCGCGGTATCTCCCTTTCAAAACAGTTTTGGGTTCACCCTCTCTCTGAATATCGGTCATCTTGAATAATGAAAATGATCAACACGATTAGCTGGTTGCAGTTTTTCAGGACAATGGTGATTGTCTTTGGCATTTACTACCTGGTACTGCTGGTTTATTATCGAAAAGAATTATTGCAGTGGTGGAAGGAAAGAAAAAAGTGAGTCAGGCAACTGCAGTATGCATGTCCCGCTGTCGTGCAGGAAAACCAAGTGCATTCAATTTGGACAGCGGGCATGTTTTTAAAATGATTTTGAAATGAAAAAGTGTATCGATTGTATCATGCGGCGAAAAATGTTTTGGTTATTGGTGATGGTATTGTATTCAGTAACAGTTGTTGGACAGGATGTGAATGCGGGTTTACTGGAGGCGAACCAAAAAGTGAGAAGCTATTTCGCGGCGGGCACGCAATTACTCTATGCAGTGGGTGCCATTGTCGGACTGATTGGTGCGGTGAAAGTGTTTAATAAATGGAATGCAGGAGAACCTGATACAGGAAGGGTGGCGGCTGCATGGTTTGGTTCCTGTGTATTCCTGGTAGTAGTCACTACGGTTATCCGTGCATTCTTTGGTATCTGATGGGAAGGGCATTACCAATCGTTGATATAGCGGGTCAATCCTATTTTATTGACTTGCGGCTTTATGAGTTTCGTCATGTAGAAAATTTTATGAACCGGGTTTTTATCCATGATGACCTACAGGAAAAAGGGGACAAATTATACCTGCTCTACGATAAATTTCATCAATGTGTGTTTCGTGGCGGGCAGGCAGAGTTGGAACAGCGAAAGGATAAAGAGATTGTGCTTGTTGAACTGCCCAGCCTGGAGAAACTGGACCCTATTGGTTTTGAATGGCTCTGTAATAATCTGGAAGAACACCAGCGTTCACTGGATACTTTACTGCAGTGGGCCCAACGTATGATGCCGGTGCTTGAGGAGGCAAGACGAGAAAAACAATTAGCCAGGACGGTTAAACTTCAAAAGAAAAAATTAAGAAGCGGAAAAGCCAGACGTTTATGAACAGTGTTTACGCTATCAACAAAGGCGTTCATCAACCGATTGTGTTTAAAGGGTTGAAAGGACAGTGGATTCATTATCTGGCAGGTGGTCTGGTTGCATTGTTTTTGGTTTTTGTTGTTTGTTATCTGCTGGGTGTTCCGCTTGTTGTTTGCAGTTTGGGTTTACTGGTGCTGGGCGTTGTTCTTTTTTATATCATTTATCGGTGCAATCGAAAGTATGGCAGAGATGGCTTTATGAAACAATATGCAACGCGTCTTTTGCCCAAACATATCAAACAGGATCAATTTTTTATCGGATGAAATCTATATCAGATATATTACCGCTTTATGGTGTGGAGCATGATATCCTGCTTTCCAAACGAGGTGATCTGACCATTGCTTACCGACTGGAATTGCCTGAGTTGTTTACACTTTCGGTTTCGGATTATGAGACGCTTCATCAAAGCTGGTTAAAGCTAATCCGTCTTTTACCCGATGGTTGTCTGTTGCATAAGCAGGACTGGTTTTTGGAAGAAAGGTTTGTCGGTGATTTTCAAGAGACACAGGGATTTCTGGGACGGTCGAGTGAAAGACATTTTAATGAAAGGCCTTTTATTCAACAGCATAGTTACCTGATGCTTACCATGCCTGCCAATACAAGCAGAAAGGTTAATTCACTTTATTCATCGCTCTTACAAAAACGTTTTGTTCCGGCTGAAACGATGGACCCGGCTTTTGCACTCAGTTTTGAATCTGTCTGTTCACAGGCAGTTCGTTTATTGGCGGATAGTGGACTGATCAGGTGTAGCAGGTTACAGCAAGATGCGCTGGTTCAGTTGGTAAATGAATATTTGAGTTTAGATACAGATGGTTTACGGCGCGATCTAGATTTTCAGGATGGTGTGCGGGTGGGTGAGAACCACTGTGTGCTATACACAATCGGTGATACGGCAGCTCTGCCATCACACTGCGGACCCAGTATCCGTTTTGATCCGTATTCTACTGATACCAGTAAATTTCCAATCGGGTTTGTCAGTAGTTTTTGTCAATTATTGCCTGTTAATCATCTCTACCAGCAATTTATCAAAATAGAAAACCAGGGCGAGCTGGTGGAGCGGCTGGAGAAAAAGAGGTTGCGGCTTCAATCCCTGTCTGCTTATTCGCGGGAGAATGCTTTTGCGCGCGATGCAGTGAACCTTTTTTTGCAGGAAGCGGTGGCGGATCAGCGGCAAATTGTGAGCGCGCATTTTAACCTGCTTGCGTGGACGGAACAGGAAAGTGTTTTACAGGCTTTGAGGAATCAATGTCTAACTGCGATGTCTACTATTGATGCTTTTCCAAAACTGGAAACGGTGGGTGCGCCGCAACTTTACTGGGCGGGGATTCCGGGTAATGCGGCTGATCTTCCTTCCAACGAAACCTTTCTCAGTTTTGCAAACCAGGCTGCTTGTTTTTTGAATACAGAGACCGGCGCGGTAACGAAAGGGCAGGGCTTTGGGATCAGGCTGGGTGACAGGGTTAGCGGGCGGCCCTTACTGGTGGATATTTCGGATGGACCGATGAAGCAGGGACTGATAGCGAACAGAAATAAAGTTATTATCAGTCCATCGGGTGGTGGTAAATCCTTTACGCTGAATCATATTGCCCGATCTTATCATGAACAGGGAGCGCATATTGTACTGATTGATATTGGTCATTCTTACCGTGGTCTATGTAGCATGGTGAACGGCACTTATTTTACTTATTTGGATGAGCGCCCTCTTTGCTTTAATCCGTTCTTCCTGCCAGCGGGGGTTACTGCTGACGGCGAAAAAAAAGAAAGTATCAAAACACTCATTCTTGCACTCTGGAAAAAAGATGATGAGCATTTTACGCGCAGCGAATATGTGGCATTGTCCAATGCGGTGCAGGGTTACTATGAAAAGGAAATCGGGTTTCGCTGTTTTGATTCTTTCTACACATTTCTGAGCAATGATTATTCCATACAGATGAAAGCTGAAGTGATCAACCCATCTGATTTTGATCTGAATAACCTGCTTTTTGTTTTACGGCCTTATTATAAGGGAGGTGAATTTGATTACCTGTTAAACGGACAGGAAAATCTTGATCTGCTACATGAACGCTTTATTGTTTTTGAACTGGACACGATCAAAGACCATCCGATCCTGCTGCCGGTGGTGACCATTATGATCATGGATGTATTTATTGCCAAGATGCGACAGTTGAAAGGGGAGCGGAAAATGCTGGTGATAGAGGAAGCCTGGAAAGCACTGATGCGAACCGGGATGGCTGAATTTATCAAATTCGTGTATAAGACCCTGCGCAAATATTTTGGTGAAGCTATTGTGGTGACCCAGGAAGTAGAAGATATTTTATCCTCACCGATTGTCAAACAAACCATTATCGCCAATAGCGATTGTATGATCCTGATGGATCTGTCGCGTTATGAAAATAAATTCCAGGAAGTGCAGTCCATGCTGGGGCTGACGGAAAAGGAGCGAACGATGGTTTTGTCACTGAATAAGGCGAATGATCCGGATAAAAAATACAAGGAAGTTTTTGTTTCCCTCGCCCATCGTCAGAGTAAGGTTTATCGTGTAGAAGTTTCTCCTGAAGAATATTATTGCTATACCACGGAAGAAAAAGAAAAACTGATGGTTACCAAAGCTGCTCATGAATGGGGGAGTATGGAAGCCGGTATTCAATCTATGGTTGCTCATCTTCAAAAATAATTGTCATGAAAAAGGTCGTGCTTGTTTTATTGCTGGTGTCTGTTTTGCATGCGAGCGTGCGTGCGCAAAGTATTGATCCGGTATCCTTACTGATTTCCAAATTGATTCGTGCACTTGAACTACAGGTGAAAAAAATGCAGTACGCTAATATGGTATTGCAGCAGGCCCAGCAGGTGGCGGAGCGTGGGCTTTCCAAGATCAAGATGCAGGAGATCGCAGATTGGCAGCGTAAGCAGCAGGATTTGTATGCGGGTTATTTTAAGGAACTGACGCAGGTGAATCAGTGGGTGAAAAATTCACAACAGGTTAAGCAGATCGGTGATCTGCAGGTCACACTTGAAAAGACTGGCAGTTATTTTTCTGCCGGCTCCAGCCAGGCTTATATGCAGCAACTCGACAAAAGCCGTTTGTTGATGCAGTCTTTGAAGCAATTGTTGTCTTCTGATCAATTGGTCATGAAAGATGCAGACAGGTTGCTGTATGTACAAAAACTGCGAACGACCATGAACGACTGTGTGGAGGAAGTTGAACGTCTTCAACAAGCATATCTACAGGGTGCCGCATTGAAAGAAAGCAAGCAAAGAGATTTGCGCTATTTGTCCAGTTTAATCAAGCAAAAATGAAACAGCTATTTGTTTTTATTTCTCTGCTGCTGGCGTTTGGCCGATTGGCGGCGCAATCACAGGAGTTGGAGACACTGAAGGTGGAAATGCAAAAACTGGCGCAGTTAAAACTAATGCTCAGTGAAATGAAAAATGGTTACCAGAGCCTTGCAAAAGGATATGACGCTTTACGGGATATAGGCAAGACTAATTTTCAATTGCATCAGCAACAGTTAGACAAACTGCTGCTGGTTAGTCCGGAACTGCAACGTGATCCAGTGATCAGGCAAATCCAGGTTTCTCATCAGCAGATTCAGACTACTTGTGTGAGCTTATTACAAGAGTTCAGGAAAACTCAGCTATTCAGACCCGATGAAATTTTTCAATTGGATGGACAATGTAAGCGCATCATTCATTCCTGTGAGGCGGATATGGAAGTGTTGAGCCGGGTACTCAGTCCCGGAAAATTCCGGATGAGTGATGGAGAGCGAAAAGAAGTCATCAACAGCATCCGTCAATCCATGGAGACCAATATGCTCAAACTGGATTCGTTGCGCATGAACTATTTGCGTACGTTTTCAGAGAGACAACAGAAGGTCAGGGATATCCAAAGTCTTAAACGATTGAATAAAATTCAGTAGATAGCATGAAAAAGTGGATCGGTCTATTCTTCCTTTGTTCGCCCTTGTTGGTTGCAGCGCAGTCTATTTCCAATGGAACTTATATGCAATCCATTCTGGATAATTTATACCACCAGATGATGCCGATGTGTAAACAACTGATTGGGGCGGCGCGTGGGATTGCTGCTATTGCCACACTTTGCTATATCGCTCTTCGTGTCTGGAAAAGTATTGCAGCGGCTGAACCAGTTGATCTGTATGGACTGCTTCGTCCATTTGTCATTGGATTTTGTATCCTGTTTTTTCCATTCGTGATAGTATTGCTCAATACCCTTCTGCAACCCACGGTAACGGGGACGGCATTGATGGTGAAGAATGCCAACCTGGCTATGGAAAAATATATCTCCATGCAGGAAAGCAATAATACGCTGCTTGAATCATTGCATCCGGCGAACTGGATCCGAGACGGGATCAAAATGCTTCTGGAATGGATATTCCAGGCGGCTGCACTGATCATTCATGTGATCCGCACTTTTTATTTAATTGTGCTTGCGATTATCGGTCCGATTGTTTTTGCGCTTTCGATTTTTGATGGTTTTCAACACCTGTTAACCGTTTGGATGGCCAGGTATATCAATGTATTTCTGTGGCTGCCGGTGGCGAACATTTTTGGAGCCATTATCGCAACGATCCAGGAACATATGGTGAACCCGTTGAGTACAGGCGTGCGCTATCCGGGCGTATTTGTTGCTACTGATTGGGCTTATATCGCTTTTCTGCTGATTGGTATTGTCGGGTATTTCACGGTTCCTTCTGTTGCAGGTTATATCGTGCATGCGGGTGGCGGTAATGCACTAATGGATAAAGTTACCCGGCTTACTGTTGGCTCAGCACGCACAGCAACCAGTGCAGCAACGGGAGGCATGTCAGGGGATGCTTATGGAGGAGCGGCTAATAAGATGAACAATGGGATGAGTGAAGCGGGTGCCAGCAATGGTTATTTCAAAGATAAAATCGGGGGTAAATAATATGTTTCAACCTACTCAAAATATTGATACCGCTTTTCGTGCGATGCGGATGGTAATGTTGGTGGTAATCGGCGGATGTCTTTGTATCAGTTTGTATGCTCTGTACCAAAATGTGCAATTGTCTGCAAGGATGCAGGATCGGGTGTATGTGCTTGCGAACGGCAAGGCAATGGAGGTGGTAGCCAGCAGTCGTACTGAAAATCTGGAAGTGGAGGCGCGCGATCATGTGGCGATGTTTCATCACTGGTTCTTTACGCTTGATCCCGATGAGCAGGCGATCACCACCACTATTACCCGCGCCCTGTATATGGCGGATGGCTCCGCTAAAACCCAATATGATGACCTGGTAGAAACGGGTTATATCTCCGGTATTATTTCGGGTAATGTGAGTCAGCAAATACATATTGACAGTATCAGGGTTAATACAACTGCAGCACCTTACCAGTTTGCCTGTTATGCAAAAGTTCAGATACTTCGTTCCACCAGTCTTGTTACGCGATCCCTTGTTACGCAGGGCTATCTGCGCAATGTGAGCAGAACAGATCATAATCCGCATGGTCTTTTGATAGAAAAATGGGAAGTAACAGAGAATAAAGATTTAAAAGTTGAAGTGCGATGAAAAAGCGAAGAACAATTCTCTTTTATGGTATGCTGCCTTTATTTGTGATACCCTTTATCAGTGGGTTTTTCTGGCTGATGGGTGGTGGCAGTCCGTCCGGTAAAGCGAATGCGGCAACTGGTTTAAATTTTAAGTTGCCATCGGCCAGGGTTGAAAAAGACAGCATGAGGAATAAACTTTCCTTTTATGAGCAGGCTGGTATGGATTCGCTAAAACGGGAAGAAGCCTTACGGAATGATCCGAATATTTTAAAAAGTCCCGAACCAGTTTCCGAAATGATATTTGAGGACTATACTCCTGCGAAGGAAAAATATTCTCCCCGAAAAACATCGGTGCCAGTTGATGAAACTGTTGAAGAGGCCATCTATCATCCGGTGAACCATTCAAAAAATGTTCTTGTACCTGATCCAGAACTAGAAGCCATCAATCAAACCATTGAAAAGTTAGCAGCCTTACAAAGGCCCGGTATCAGCGTGGAGAAAAAATCAGTGGTAAAGGAATCCGTATTTAGTGTCAGTGGGAAACCCATGCTGGACGAAAGTTATTTTGGTAAGCGCATGGTTTTACCGTCAAATGGTTTTTTAAGCGATCAGCCGGAAAATGAGTCCGTTCAACATTCATTTGGTGCGAGGGTTCCATTCAGACAGGTTTTACAATCCGGGTCGGCGATACAATTATTACTGAACCAGCCGCTCTATATAGCAGGTATAATCATTCCTTCCGGGCATTTATTGCACGGCATTGCTTCGATACAACATGAACGCTTACAGGTATTGATTCCCTCTATTCGTATTGACAAAAAAATATTGCCTGTTTCACTGTCGGTGTATGACCTGGATGGGATCGAAGGTATTTATATACCCGGATCAGCACCAAGGGAAATACTTAGATCTGCAGCAGATCAATCTATTCAATCAGTCAATCTACTCTCACTTGATCCATCTATCAAGACACAGGCTGCCATGGCCGGAATCGGTGCGGCTAAAAACCTGTTATCCAGAAAAGTTAAAAACCTGCAGGTAACTGTTGAAGCCGGTTACCAGGTTTTATTGCGGGATACAAAAGAGCAATAGTTATGAGAAACGGAATTGTGGTGCTTTTGTTTTTTTTCTGTTTTGGCGCGAAGGCGCAGCAGGCTGACAGCGTCCGTTATATTGCTGTTTCGTCCAATAAAACGACGAGCGTGATATTCCCTTCCACCATTATTTCCATTGACCGGGGAAGTGAACGGATTGTTGTGCAAAAATCTATCCATAATATTCTGCGGGTAAAAGCTGATTCTGTTTTCACTGATACCACCAGTCTTACTGTGATCACTTCAGACGGAAAACTCTATGCATTTCTGGTTCATTTTTCTGTTGTGTCTTCTGATCTGACGATTCATTTAAGTAAGGGTGCGCAAATACATAAGGATACTTTTCTTCTGGCGTTGTCACAAAGGGTACAGCAGGCGAAAAATTTGTTGCATGGGATTGGGAATACGGAAGGGGGCGTGCGCGCTTCTATGCTGGGGATCTATACAACGGGTGAACTGATCATTTGTAAACTGAAGCTGGAAAACAATTCTTCTCTTTCTTATGAAATAGGCGGTGTACGTGTTTACTCAAAGGAGCGTGTTACTGCCAAGCGCCGATCGTCCCAGGAGCGGGTCGTGGAGCCACTACTGTCCCTTTCCCAGCAAACCATTGTGCGGGAAAAGGGTGTGCTTGTCTTTACACTTATCATTCCCAAACCGTCACTGACCAACGCAAGGTCGCTTCGAATTGATATTGCTGAAAAGGATGGTGAAAGAAATCATTCGCTCTCCATCGTCAACAGGTACCTGGTGAATGCCATTCTGATTCATTAAAATAATTTCCATGCACATTCAATTCAGTGAGTTGCCAGCAGTGGTGAATACTTTGCAACGTTTTGCGGAGGAGGGTAAAGCATTTGTAGCCATTCACCTGAATGTCGATCAACTCTCCGTGGCTGATTTGCATGCTTTCAAACTCAGAGAGGAGGGGCTCAATTTTGTCGAGTTCAATGAAACGCAATCAAAGGAAGTATACCTGTTTCCAACTGCTGCTGTTCATGATATGATTCAGGAATTTGCTCGGCAAAGACTGGTCATGAATCCTAATGCAACAAGTACATTTTTAGCATTAAGGGATCAGTATGAAATCAATCTTCGTGAACGGATGGGTGATGCTTTTAATCAATTTGTGTATGAACTCGATAAGGTTGACTGGAACCGCATTGATTACAAAAGAGGGCGACAGGAATTTGATACTATCGAATCAAAAATCGCCTATAACAGGATTGACTGGCTCATTGACCAGCTCTCTCTTTTTTTTCTTACCCATCTTTCAGGCAAAGAAATTATGGCAGATATATTATACGGTTATTGGCATCATACGCCTATGGAGATGCATATGAACCCTGTCCTCACCGGGCAATATGCTGCCGATCAAATAAAAGCATACAAGACATTGCCGGAAGAAAGTACTGCGACACTCAAAGAAAAAGAGGGGGATTCCTATTTACAAATTAATAACAAACAAAACAATACAAACATGAACGCAGAAAATTTGGAATACCTGCAAAAGCAAATGCTTTATTCAGGTTTTGGGGAGGGTTTGAACGCTCAACTGGAAAAGAAACTGAAAGAGGGGCATCCTGATTTTCAGATACAGGCCAGCCATGAGTTTGGGCGTGATACAATGGAAGCTGTACTTTATTTTTCCCGGTCGAAGCAGGATGGAAGCGATAAGTATTTCTTCAATAAATATGATGCTACACTAAATAATGACCATGGCAAGTTTCAACAAACTTTTTTTATCAATAACAAAGGGCAGAGCATCACATTCCGGGAGGCCTGTAATCTGCTGAACGGCAGAAGTGTGTACAAGGAGTTAACGCCCAAGGAGGGCGCGCGCTACAAGGCCTGGGTTAAACTGGATTTCAGCAAGCGAGATGAATTCAACAATGCCAAGCTGAATATTTTCAATGAAAAGTATGGCTTTGATTTAAAGGAGGCACTGTCGCGCATTCCACTTAAAGAACTGGGCGACCCTGATAAAATGGCGACACTCTTTACTTCCTTACAGCGAGGTGATATGGTACAGGCTACCATGGTGAAACCAGAAAAAGAAATGGCTGTGCAAATTGCTGCTGATCCCAAGTTTAAAACGATCCGGATGTTTGATAAAGAAGGTACAAAGTTGTACGTGCCGGCACCTAAACAGGAAGTGCAGTATGGAAAGGCTCCTGTGGACGAGAAGCGTGTGGAACAGGGGGCAGTGCTGGAAGTGGGTGAACCGCTGAACGCGGGTTACCAACAAAAAAACGACAAAGGCCTTCCACTATCCGAAAATAATGGATCAAAAGCTAAGCGCCACAACCGAGGTGAAGTTCAACCCAGGCAAGGAGTTAAACTCAATAAAAACAGAACCGGTAAGAGTAAATCAAGAAATATTGGATAAAAGGAAGTGCTATGAATCGTAAAAATATGGACATGCTTGCCGGAAGGCTTCGGCAGCTTGGGTTTTCAGAAGACATTCAATACAGGTTACTGGCCAATGTTTGTTTTGCGCCCGCACATTTTGAAATAGAACATCAAATGTTGGTTGGAGCAGATAGATGCAAATTCAGCGTTCATTGTGTGCGTGGCGATCAGGATTTATATGATGCCATTTACTTTATTGCCTGTTTGCGTAAACTCCCTGAAACGCCTTCAGACCTATCAGGAATAGATGCATCGATGCACAAGATTGACTGGCAGGCATTGTATCAGGGAAAAGAAGGTTTGGTGTTAGGCGATCCTGTTCAGGACACATATATTATTGCTGATCTATTGCAGGAAGCCATCAATTTTGATAAAGATGGATTGGTGCGATATAAGCATTGGTCAGGAACATCCCTGGAGGAAATGGTTCCAAATCTCGGCTACCTGAAAACTCAGTTTGAAATCAGTCAGCGGTTTTACCTGATCGACCAACAGTCACCCATCAATTTTGGTGATGCCATGCGTTTTTTGCAAAGCCGGTGGCTGGAGCGAAGGATGAACGCTGATAGAAAACTGTTATTGAAAAGCAATAGCGGAAGACAGGGTGGTCATCTGCTAAAGAAACGGCTTCGCCATAACCGTCGTCTAAATACAAACAATTCATGAATGCGGATTTCAAACTGCAGGACTTTTTCTCGGTAGTTTCTGAGGATACGCGGATTACTGTTACCCATATCAGCCTATACCTTGCGTTAGTGAACGAATGGCAGACCCTGGGGTGCCCCATTGGAATACCCGTTGACAGAACAAGGTTGATGTATCTCGCTAAGATAAACGCCCGGCAGACCTATGATAAATGTATGCATGATCTCCACGCTTTTCGCTATATCAACTACATTCCTAAAAGAGCGAAGGGTGAAAGTTGGTTAGAGTTTAAGCGGCTGGTATAGATTTTCTTATGAGTTTTTCTGGAAATAAAAGCCGGTGATTTTTTGCCGGTTTTTTTGTGAGTATGAAAAGTGAATTGTATGGGAAACTTTATCTACATGACCCCTGAAAAGGTTATGGAAATTTTAGCTAAAAATGGTAATTTTGTTACCTTATCCGAGGCGGAGATAATTCTATCATTCCTTGCCAATTTGGCCTCTATTTCTTTACAGAAAATTGTAGAAAATGAGGGCAGATCTATACATCCGGGTGAGCACGGATGAGCAAGCCGAAAAAGGGTATTCCCAAAGAGACCAGGAAGAAAGATTACGTAAGTATTGTGCTTACAAGAATATCCAGATCCGCGACGTTATTTACGAGGATTTTTCTGCCAAGACATTTCAGAGACCAGCATGGAAAAAGATTCTGGAATCCTACCGATCAAAACGTGGTCAAGTCCAGCAGATTTTATTTACCAAATGGGATCGGTTCAGCAGAAATGCAGCGGATGCTTTCCAGATGATTAATCTACTTCGCAAATTAGGCGTTGAACCCTGTGCTATTGAACAACCTTTAGACCTTGATATTCCTGAAAACAAAATCATGTTGGGCATTTACCTAACATCACCCGAAGTAGAAAATGACAGACGTGCAATAAATGTTCGTAACGGTATGCGAAGGGCGGTAAAAGAGGGTAGGTATATGAATGGGGCACCTATTGGATACATCAACAGAACCACACCTGAAGGGAAAAAATACATTGCGGTTGATCCTCCAAAAGCAGAAATCATTAAATGGGCATTTGAAACGATTGTAAACCGTCAGCTCCATATTGAAGAGGTATATAGGTTAGCAAAAGAAAAGGGGCTGAGCTGTGGTAAGAATCATTTCTGGAACGTATTGCGGAACCCGGCCTATTATGGTAAGATTTTTCTAAGGGGCTACAAGGATGAGCCGGATTGTATCGTGAAGGGTAATCATGATCCAATTATTTCTGAGAAACTTTTTATTGATGTTCAGGATAGATTAAATGGGGGTAAGCGGGTTAGAAAAACCAGTGAAGAAACTCCTGAGAGGTTTTTCCTGCGTGGATATTTGGAGTGTCCCCGTTGCAGAAAAAGTCTTACTGCCAGTTCTTCAAAAGGCAGGTCATCTTATAGTCATTACTACCATTGTAATAGTAAATGCGGAATAAGATTTAAGGCACTGGAAGTAAACGAAAAGTTTAATTCTGAATTAAAAAAGTTCATTCCTAAACCTGGAATGGCAGACATCTATGCTGAAGTTGTAAATGACTTGTTTAAGAAAAATTCATCTTCAAATAATATTGAGATACAAAAATTGAATACCCGTGTTTCGGAATTACAGGATCAGATAAATAAGGCAAGAGGCAAATTTATTATTGACGAAATTGATAAGACAGATTACCACGAAGTAAGAAAAGGGTGTGAAACTGAAATAGAACGACTGGAAGCTGAAATTTTTGAGCTTTCCAAGAAGCGGATTAATATCAGTAATCAAATACGAAAAGCGATTCATAACCTGTCTAATTTGAATGAGATTTTTGAGAATGGAACTGTTTCTAACCGCAGAAAGGTCGTTGGTTCGATATTTCCTGAAAAATTGGTTTTTGAAGGTTTGAATTTTCGAACCACAAAAGTGAACGAAGCTGTTCAGTTAATATTCAATATGGGAGAGGGTTTTGGAGAAAAAAAAAGTGGACAAACCGATGAGAAAATCGATTTATCCACTTGGGTGAACCGGATTGGATTCGAACCAATGACCTACTGCTTAGAAGGCAGTTGCTCTATCCAGCTGAGCTACCGGTCCAATTTATATTCAAAACAAGTAGCAGTTGCTTCCGCCTGAGGCGGACTGACTACCGGTCAGTTTTCAGAGCCGCAAAATAAAGAAAAAAACATCAGTTCATCAAATCAAATGACTTTCTATTCGGCTTCTCTCAAAACTCCTTACTTTGCGGCAAAGGATTGCTTCCATGAGCTATAATTACTTGCCCTTAGACAGAAAATGGCTGCATTTTAGTCAAATTAAGAATTTGCTGGACTTTCACCAGCATGTTTCCATCACTTTCGATGCCCATGAGCGCATCCTTGCCTGCCGGGAATACCTGGATAAAAAAATGGCTGAAAAAGACCGTCTTTTCTATGGGATCAATACCGGATTTGGGTTTCTGCAAAATGTAAAGATCGATGCAGATCAAATTGGTCAATTGCAATACAATTTATTGGTATCTCATGCCTGTGGAATGGGTGAAGAAGTACCAATAGATATTGTAAAACTCATGCTCATGCTCAAGATCAAATCCCTCAGTTATGGACACAGCGGGGTGCAAATTGATACCGTAAAGCGTTTGATGGAAATGTATAACCATGAAGTATTACCGGTTATTTATACACAAGGTTCCTTGGGTGCTTCCGGTGATCTGGCACCTCTTAGTCATTTAAGTTTGCCATTGATTGGACTAGGAGATGTGTATTTCAAAGGTAAAAAGATGCCATCATCAGCGGCTCTCAATGAGTTGGGATGGAAACCCATTCAATTACAAAGTAAAGAAGGACTGGCACTCATCAACGGCACCCAATTCATGAGTGCCTATGGTTTATACTGCCTCAAAAAAGCAGAACACTTATTAAATATGGCTGATCTGATCAGTGCATTGTCATTTGATGCTTTTGATTGTACCACAGAACCTCTCAAAGAACAAATACATACCATTAGGGCGCATGCCGGACAAGTGGCTACGGCTGCTAAATTAAGAGTATTCTTATCTGATAGCAGCATAGTAGCACAAGCTAAACAACAGGTACAAGATCCTTATTCATTTCGTTGTATTCCGCAAGTACATGGGGCATCCAAAGATGCTTTTGAACATGTATTATCTGTTTTTATCCGAGAGATCAATTCTGTAACAGATAATCCCAACATATTTCCGGAAGAAGACCTCATCCTAAGTGGGGGTAATTTCCATGGTCAACCCCTGGCATTAGCATTGGATTATTTAGCCATTTCCATGAGTGAGATCGCCAATATTGCGGAAAGAAGAACCTATCAGCTCATTAGTGGGCAGAGAGGGTTACCCCTATTTCTTGTGAAAAACCCTGGATTACATTCCGGTTTTATGATACCTCAGTACACTGCCGCAGGTATTGTGAGTGAAAACAAACAACTCTGTACACCCGCTTCAGTGGATAGTATTTCATCCTCTAATAATCAGGAAGACCATGTAAGTATGGGCGCCAATGCAGCTACCAAATGTCTGCGAGTGATAGAAAATGTGGAGAAAGTACTGGCTATTGAACTTATGAGTGCAGCACAGGCATTGGATTTCAGAAGACCCCTGCAAAGTGGATCAACAGTAGAGCGGATGGTAAAAGCTTTCCGAGAAAAGATCAGTTTCAATGAGCAGGATCGGGTTTTACATGATGATATGAAAGCTGCCGTTCAATTTGTGAAAGCGTATCAGATTAACTAAGCGCATTTTTTAGCCACAGATGCATCAGCCTTAGGCCGGATGAATCTGAGGCTAAATCATTTCAATAGGCGAAACGGGGATAGCACACAAAGCTTAACTTTGTCCCCCTAATAGCGTAGTATGTCTGAAGAAAAGAGCCTGAATTTTATTGAAGAGATCGTAGAAGCGGATCTAAGTAGTGGTAAATACCAGTCAATCGTTACCCGTTTTCCACCGGAACCCAATGGCTATCTGCATATTGGTCATGCCAAAAGTATTTGCCTGAATTTCGGTTTAGCGAATAAATACGGAGGTAAAACCAATCTTCGTTTTGATGATACCAACCCTGTTACTGAGGATACTGAATACGTTGAGAGTATCAAAGATGATGTTCGCTGGCTGGGTTTTAATTGGGCAGAAGAAAGATATGCTTCTGATTATTTTGAGCAACTCTATGGGTTTGCCATCAAACTAATTGAAAAAGGCCTGGCATATGTAGATGACAGTACCAGTGAAGCCATTGCACAACAAAAAGGAACACCTACCCAAGCAGGCACTAATAGTCCATTTAGAGATCGATCTGTTGCTGAGAATCTAGAACTATTTAAAGCCATGCGTGCCGGACAATTCAAAGATGGGGAAAAAGTTTTGCGTGCAAAGATTGATATGGCTCATCCGAATATGCACATGCGTGATCCGATCATTTACCGTATCAAACATGCACATCATCATCGTACCGGTGATCAGTGGTGCATCTATCCGATGTATGATTTTGCACACGGACAAAGTGATGCTATTGAAAATATCACGCATTCGGTTTGTACGTTAGAGTTTATTCCACATCGTGCATTGTATGATTGGTTCATTGAACAACTGGAGATATTTCCTTCTAAACAATATGAATTCGCACGTTTGAATATGACTTATACCGTCATGAGTAAACGTAAGTTGCTACAACTGGTAAATGAGAAATATGTGAATGGGTGGGATGATCCGCGCATGTCTACCATCAGTGGTATGCGCAGAAGGGGATATACTGCGGAAGCCATTCGTGAGTTTTGCGATCGTATTGGTATTGCCAAAAGAGATAACTTGATCGATGTCGGATTGCTTGAGTTTTGCGTTCGTGAACACCTGAATAAAATTGCAGTCAGAAGAATGGTAGTATTTGATCCATTAAAAGTGGTTCTTACCAATTATGAAGGCGAAGGAGAAGTTTTGTGGAGTGAGAACAATCCGGAAGATGCCACTGCAGGTAACAGAGAAATCCCTTTTAGCAAAGAGCTCTATATTGAAAGAGACGACTTTATGGAAGTGGCGCCTAAGAAGTATTTCAGATTGGCACCCGGACAAATGGTGCGTTTGAAAAGTGCCTATATCATTCGTTGTGATGAAGTGGTGAAAGATGCCAACGGAATCATCACCGAATTGCATTGTACATATATTCCAGAAAGTAAAAGCGGTTCTGATACTTCCGGTATCAATGTAAAAGGAACCCTACATTGGGTGAGTGCCCGTCACGCAGTGAAAGCGGAAGTTCGGTTGTATGATCGTTTATTCAAAGTAGAAGATGTAGGGAATGCAGAAGGTGATTTTAAAGATCATATCAATACAGACTCTTTGGAAATCATCAACAATGCGTACGCTGAACCTGCACTGGCGGCTGATTCCAGTGACAACCGATATCAGTTCCTTCGCAAAGGCTATTTCTGTTTGGATAAAGACAGTACCACAGAGAAACTTGTTTTCAATAGAACGGTAACCTTGAAGGACACCTGGGCTAAAGAAGTTAAAAAAGGGTAGGAGATGAATGTATGAGTTTGCTCCAACGATTTCAACAAATACTCAAGACCCGATTTTCGTGGATATCTCCCGAACATTGTCAGTTACTCGTAGCTGTGAGTGGTGGTGTTGATAGTGTGGTGCTAACGCATTTATTAAAATCTTCCGGATTTAATTTGGTACTGGCACATGTCAATTTTCAATTGAGAGGTGAGGAAAGTAGTCGTGATGAAACTTTTGTTCGACAACTCGCCGAACAATGGTCACTCCCTTTGGAAGTCAAACATTTTGACACGAAATTATTTGCATCAGAGCAAAAACTTGCTACCCAAGAAGCTGCGAGAATACTTAGGTATGAATGGTTTGAAACATTGCGTCATGAACTTTCCCAACAGCATTCGAAAAAAATATACCTGGTAACGGCGCATCATGCAGACGATAATAATGAAACAGTACTGATGAATGTGTTCAGGGGTACGGGATTGGGGGGTCTTACCGGCATGGATCCTTATACACCGGAACAGTCATTGATCAGGCCACTGCTTTCTTTTACTAAACAAGCGTTACAACTGTATGCCAATACTGAAGCTTTGCAATATGTAGAGGATTCTTCAAATCAGCATGATGATTACACCCGTAACTTTTTTCGGAATCAGGTATTACCGATGATTCGAACCCAATATCCTTCCGCAGATGAAAATTTGCAACATACGGTGGTTCGACTACGAGAGGCTTATCAACTGTATGAGTCGGCATTACAAGTTCAATTCAAAAAGCTGATAAATATCAATAATCAGGAAATATTGATTCCTGTACCCGCATGGAAAAAAGCGAGTCCATTGGTAACAGTTACGTATGAATTATTGAAATCTTATGGCTTTACACCTGCACAAACCTTTGAAGCCATTAAACTATTCGATGCAGATAATGGCAGTGTGCTGTATTCTCCAACACATCGCTTGATCAAGAATAGGAATCACATGATTATATCGCCCCTTGCAGCGAAAGAATCTTCTATTTTTCTCATTGAAAAAGAAACCACTAGCATTCATCTTGGATCAGCGAAACTGCATATAAGAATGACAGATGATCTTACCATTCATTCTAACCAAAATGAAGCGCTTATTGATTTCGCTGAACTTCACTATCCATTGATACTTCGTAAATGGAAAACAGGTGATTACTTTTATCCATTGGGAATGATGAAGAAAAAGAAACTCAGTCGTTTTTTTATCGATCAAAAATTATCATTGACAGATAAAGAAAATGTATGGGTATTAGAGTCTGATCGACGAATCGTTTGGGTAATTGGTTATCGAATCGACCATCGCTTCCGTATCAAACCTTCTACGCAAAAGGCAGTGTTATTTCGTTATGAAAAATAGTTGCTCACTTGCACCAGAAAATGGGTGATGGGATTGAATTCTGTTAGTAGTAAACAGGTAACGATCACAAATACGATTCCCCAAACTGCTCCCCAGAAATGCGCTGAATGATTAATATTGTCACCCCCTCTTTTTGCCATATAAGCTGATAACACTAAATACAAGGGACCAAATACGAAACCGGGAATGATGGGAGGAATAATGATCAGTCCGATTTTAATGGTGGGATTTAAGAAAATACCTGCAAATACAACAGCAGATACAGCTCCAGATGCACCCAGACTTCGGTAATGATAATTGTCTTTATGTTGAAAATAGGTAGGTATTAAGCATACAGCTAAAGCTGTAATATACATGGCAAGAAATAGTATGTTGCCATTTTCATTGAAAAGGGATATAAAATCTTTTTCAACAAAACTCCCAAACAGATAAAAAGAGAACATGTTAAAAGCCAAATGGGCAATATCAGCATGAATCACGCCATTGGTAACAAAGCGATACCATTGATTTCTTTGTGTGATGGCTGGAGGATAAAAGATCAAATCGTCAATGACTTTTTGATTCGAAAAAGCAGTGAATGAGACGATACAGGTTAATATCAATATTATGATGGTAATTGAAAACATATACGCAATTTAAGCGTTTTCAAACATGATGATATTTTTCATTTCTTAAAATCGTGCAGGCACGATAGAGTTGTTCAGACAATATTAACCTGACTAGCATATGTGGGAATACGAGTTTTGAGAGACTCCAAACAAGATTGGCTCTATGAGCGATTGTTTCATCGACCCCAAAAGCCCCACCAATCAAGAAAATGAGTCGCTTAGTGCTTTCATTAGCTCTTTTTTGTAAGATGTCTGCTAACTCCGGAGAACTGAATTGTTTACCTCGTTCATCCAATAAGATCAGAAAATCATCTTTTTCCAGCAATTGCATGATAGCAGTAGCTTCTGCTTTCTTCTGTAATGGGTCTGACATAGATGCAGATTGCTTAGGCGTTGGAATGATCTGCCATTGAACAGGAAAATAGTTGTTGAGACGTTTTGAGAAATCATCAATACCTGCTTTAACGTAGGCATCATGTGGCTTACCTACCGACCATAACTGAATTTTCATCTGATAAAGGTAGGGTACCATTTCTACAGAAAAAAGGCCGGATGATTATCCGGCCATGTGCTCTATAAACCTTAAACCTACTAAAAACTATTTTTTGAATCGCTGCTTTTAGTCTCTTTTGGAGTTTGTTTGGCTTGCTCAGCCATAATCTTTTCCAGTATCTCTTTATACTTTTCTGCATCATTATTAGCGGGATCCAGTTCCAGTATCTTATCATAAAGTTGTAAAGCAGTATCATATTTCTTTTCCGCGTTCACTTTATAAGCTGCGATATAGCCATATGCTTCAATCAACCATTTTTTATTGTTTGTATTAGCCGTGTCTTTTAAGGCTACGTCAATCATATCTTCATAGTGTGGGATCGCGATACCCATTTCCATGGAGGTATCAATTGCTGCATTACTTCTGGCTCTCCAATAGTATCCAAAAGTTTGATCAGGATATTTGGTAGCATAAATACCAAATACACTATCTGACATCTGATAATTTTTCGCGTTATAATATGCCACACCCCAATTAAAGATGTCGACATTGGTAAATGGAGCATTTAATTTGTATAGTTCTCCATTCCATTCTGCTTGTTTTGCATAGTCTTTTTGACCTTTATACAATGCCATGATCTTTTTTACATAATCCATTTTGGCAGTTGTATCTTTTTCAAGTTGATAGGCTTTTTCATACCAAATTACACCATCAGTATTATCTGTTTTTTTAGAAACGATCTTACCCATTAAATCAAAGTCTTTCGCTACATAGTTGGTATCACTTTCCTTTTCAAAATAGTCCTTCATCCATTTCTCTGCATTCGTCAAGTCTTCAAGTCCATCATAACTATATGCCATAAGCTTATAGATGCGAGGTTTCACCTGATCACCCTCTTTTTGCAATACCTGTTGTGCTGTTTGAATGGCTTCATTGTACTTTTTGGATACATAATACAGGTCTGTAAGCATGTACTCGTTGTCAATGCTGTAGTCTGTTTTGCTGATATAAGTCTGTAAGTATTCTAAAGCTTTATTGACATCTCTGAAATAATAGTAATAATACAAAGGGTAGTATACCGGTGCAAAATCAGGATCGGCCTGAATGGCTTTTGTGTAGTATTCGGTAAATACATCTACATTGTTTTGTGTTTGATAAATCTTACCGATCTTATAATAAGCTTCTGCGTTTCTACTATCTGCGTCAATTGCTTCCTGATAGGCTTTTACAGCTTCTGATCCATTGTATAGTTTACGGTAGGCGTCTCCAATACTTAAATATATCCAAGTATTCTTTTTGTCTCTGTCAGCTGCATCCTGTAATAATTCGATAGCTCTATATAAATTTCCTTTTGGTGCATCAATTATAGCATTGGCAACTGCCAGCTGAATAGCAGGATCCTTTTTTCTTTTGGTACCAATGGCTTCCATAAAAAGTTGTAGAGAAGCTAGCGAATCTTCTTTTTGAAGTAGGAAAGCTCCTTGGATCACTTTTCCTAAGGGTTGCGTCTTAATATCAGCAGGCATTTGTTGGATGGATGATTCGGCACTGTCTTTATAACCAGCTGCCAACTGCGATCTGGTTAACCAATACCAGCCATTGACATCCTGTGGATTTGCCATAACTGTCTTTTTCAACACTTCAATAGCACTGCGGTATCTTTCATATTCAAATAGTTTTTTACCCTCATCAACAGTTTGTGCGCCTGCCGTGAGTACTATTGCCATGAGTGTGCATACCGTATTCCATAATTTCTTCTGCATAATGTACATTTTAGATAGTTCTTTTCAAATAGGGTTTCAATGTCAGAATGTGTAAGGCGGAAATGGGATTCAGCATATCCGTCATTTTTTGTCGCATGATTCCGGGAATCCGTTTCTTTTTATTAGGATTGAGTAATATCATATCCGCTTTGATTTGATCAGCATACCGCAAAAGAGCAGCATCACTGTCTGCTCCCTGCAGTATTTTATATTGGGGGGGATGACCATATTCAGATAAGATTTTATAAGTCAGATAAAATGCATCTACTTTTATCTTAGCTGTACTGTCATTATTATCTAACAATGTTACCAGATGGATATGCGCATTGAATTTTTTAGCGTAGGCTAATGCTACCTGTATTTTTCTTTCTGGTACAAAAGATTTTACCGGTAAAAGAATCGATTTGATCGGATGATTCAAACATCCTTTTGTAACCGTAAGAACAGCTACACTTGCTTTTCTTGCCAGTTCTTCACTCCAATCTTTTTTAAACCAGTTTAATCCAGATCTTGTTGATTTGTGTGTATTGACAACAAGGTCAATATCGTGTTGTATGGCATACTTGATGAGTTGATCACTCATCGCTGTTTCAATAATAATATTTGTTTTAACGATGGTATGAGGAGAACGGTCTATAATTTTAGCCTTTACAGCATCTATTTTTCTTTCTGCTATGGTACACTTTTTTGTAAAATATTGTTGCTTCTGTATGTAGGCTTTTGTATAAATGATTCGCTGCCAAAATGATTGGAATTGTATCACACTCACTAAGTGGATGCAAGTTTCACTCGGATCAGACAGTTCTAGTGCTTTTTCAGCTGCTACCTGTGCCTGGTGCACCGAATCAATGGGGATTAATATGTTTTTATAGGGTATCATAATGATACTTCAAACCTAATAGTGACGAATTAGGTGGTTATTAGTGTTGAATTAAAAGGAGATTAGAATATCATAGAACTGCATAAGCTAATAGCGGTTCAAATTTTTCTTCCTGTATTAATAAATCAGCTGTTTGTTTTAGGTATTCATTTTTGGAACGAAAAGCAATGCCGAATCCTGCCTTTTTTACCATACAGATATCATTCTCGCTATCGCCCATGGCAATGCAGTTCCCATGATTGATTTCGTATTTCTGTAAAATATGGTCAAGTGCATTCGACTTGCAAATGGTATGTAAGCATGAGCTTTTTTCATGATGAAAAAAGAAAGAAGGGATTTTTACTTCTCCGGTTGCCACACTATTGGAAAATTCCAATTCATTGGCCAGTGAGAAATCTGCACCAATCTTGTTTTTGATATGATTGGCTACAAAATCATAACTATCTGTGATGATCCCTACCACATATTCACGCTGACGCAGTTCCTTTACTACTAGAGCAGCATCAGCAATAATATCAATGCTATCAATGGTTTCCATAAGCTCTCCAAGATGCTTCCCTTTGAATAACTTGGCTATTGCTTTCGTGCGAAGCGTACTATCTGTCATCCTGCTTCTTATGTCAGCCAGTTGTTCTGTCAAATGAAATTTTTTCGCGAATGTGTCTACAAATCTTCCTTTTAAGATGGTATCATCCATGTCCAATACCACCATTTTCTTAGCATTTTTTAGTTGTTCCGAAAATGCCATTTCCATCTGATCGCGTATGATATTGATGGATTGAAATTCTTCCATGGATATGGCATTATTATTTTGGCTAAAAGCTTTTTTGATGATGGCACTGGCTACTTCTTTACTCATTTTCCCTAACTCATGTAATGGCTTACTATCATTTTCAATGTATCCAATATACACTTCTTCAATTCTGGCATTTTGTGTATGCATGTCAATCAAGATGCCAATGTCTACTCCATAATCATTGAAGAACTCAATATTTTCAAAGAATTTTTTCTTGCCAGCAATCATGCCACTGAGTGGCTGTAAGTAGTGGGAGAGACGTGGAAAAAACATGCTGAGTAATGGCTTGGCAACTAGTTCAGTAACCCTGCCGCTATTTCTCGCAAAAGCCGCTTTTATAAAGTCGCATTGATCATTCAGTATCGGTTCAGTCATTTGTTCGATCATGTGTTCAGGGTAGGGATTGATATCGCCATCCAAAAAAACTATGATCTCATTTTTTGCACAGAGCAATCCATCACGCATAGATGCTCCTTTGCCCAAACGTGTACTGGTAATCACCTTGGCACCTGCTTCACTGGCAAATTTTACTGTATTGTCAAATGACTTATCATCTACCACTATTATTTCAGTAACAGTAGATTTCGATTGACAATATTTCACAACACTCGCAATCGTTTTCTCTTCATTTAAGGCGGGGATGATTACTGTTATCATAAATCAGTTTTATGTGAAAAACGAAGATGTGAGCTGGCTCTTAAAAGAGAATTAGTGTTGAATTAGAAGTAGATTATAATTTGTGGAATATAAAAAACAAAGCCACTCTTAGACAAGAGCGGCTTTAAACTAAACCCTGAGCAAATAATAACAGTCTTAAATATTTTGAATGCAATATCATCCCAATCTATTAAGCATTCATTAGGACAAGATTAAAATAAGATTAGAATGTAAATGCTTAAGAATGAACCTGTTCTGAACTATAAAATTTAGATCAAATGGAACTTGCGTGCAATCGGTAATGAAATGGTAAAGACACTACCATGTGGATTGTTATTGGTTAATAAAATATCACCTTTATGCAACTTAATAATTCTAGATGCCAAAGAAAGGCCTAGTCCAAACCCTTCTGAATTTGTTGCTGTATGGCTTCTATAGAATGGCTGAAAAACAAGTGTTTGATCTTCTTCTTTAATGCCCGGACCTAAATCTGATACTACAATTTTAAGTTCATTGTCGGAGAAGTTAAGTCCTACGCTTGCCGTATGGTCCGTTGAATATTTACAAGCATTGAGTGTAATATTTTTAATAGCACTTTCCAAAAGATCACCATTTCCAAATACCAGTAATTTGTCTTCATCATCAGGGAAAGTGTCGAAATGTAGTTCTACTTTGAATTGTTCATTGGTTTTACGGAGTTCTACGGGTAATTTCATTAGAATCTCATCTATACGAACCAGCGATAATTCCATGCCATCTGAAGTGCCACTGGCTTTGGCAAGTTCCAATAAACTTCTGGTAAGCCTATTCAAATTTTTCACATCATCGTATACAGATAGTAATACGGTTTTATATTCATCAGCATTTCTGGTGTTTTGTAAGGTTATTTCCAACTGACTAGAAATGGATGTGAGTGGTGTAGAAAGTTCATGAGAGGCATTAGCAATGAATCTTCGTTGTATTTCGAATGACTGTTGGAGTCTTGTCAGGAGTTCATTAAATGTAGATGATAGTTCATACAATTCATCCTTTGTTTCATCAAGTATAATTCTTCTGGATAGATTTTGAGAAGATATTTCTTTTACTTCACTAGTGATTTTTTTAATCGGCACTACCAGTCTGGATGAAAAAATGAGACCAGATAAAAGGGTAATTAATGTTCCACTGATAAAGCTTACTATCAATACAAATTTTAGCTCACTCATTTTTTCAAGCCCCTCCTTATCATAAGCAGCAGCTACTGATACATATTCCTGATCACCGGCACGGTATTTAACAGCAATTACCTCTCTATGTCCTTTGGTATACACATATTCGCCATTTTCTCTCGCATAACTAAGTACTGCTCTTTCTGGCCTCTCGAGAGCGGCGCCTTCATCTCTAAAGCGATATACTTCTTTATCATTATTGTCATAAACAATCACACTTTTTTCTAGAAGTGAGATCAGCATATTTTGATCGATTCGTTGTAATAGTTCTCTATCAATACCTTCTACTTTTACCAATAGACTAATGGTAGATAAAGCCCTGTTGCGTATCCTTCTCTGAAAATCCTGTTTTCTGTTTAGATCTGAGAAATAATAAATAGAAGCACATACAAAAAAGAGTATGAACGTTACCAGTAAGGTGAATAAAATCGTAATACGGTATTTTATTTTCATCAGGAGCTCTCTTTCATGATATAACCCATACCAACCTGTGTATGGATGAGTCTGGTATCAAACTTTTTATCAATTTTATTCCTTAGGTAGTTTACATACACATCTATGACATTGGTTTGCGTATCAAAATCTATTTCCCAAACTCTTTCCGCGATATCAGCTCTGGAAAGTACCCGATTTCGGTTACGCATAAAATATTCCAATAACTGAAATTCTTTGGCGGTGAGAGTGATGGGTTGATCGGCACGTTTTACTTCTTTGGTATCCAAATTCATTTCCAGATCTGCTACTTTTAAGATGTTTCCGGTTGGTAGCTGCTGGTTCATGGTTCTTTTGAGTAACGCTCGAATACGTACCAATAACTCTTTAAACTCGAAAGGTTTGATGATATAATCATCTGTACCATTATCAAATCCTTCAATCTTATCTTCTGTAGTGTTCATAGCCGTCAGCATAATAATAGGAATATGCTGGTTGGTATTTCGAATGGCTTTACATAACTCATAACCATTCATGCCCGGTAGATTGATATCTAAAATGAGTAAGTCATAATTATTTGACTCAAATAACCTTTTGCCGATCAATCCGTCAAAGGCCAGATCCACATGATAACCATTTTCCGTCAACCCTTTTTTGAGGGTAGTGGCTATCTTTTTTTCATCTTCAATAATCAATATTTTTCTCTCTTCCATACTAGAATAATAGTCTTAAGCAATCGGCAATTTACACAAACAACGCTAGTTGATGAGTCTCTAATCTGATTCTAATTTCCTGCAAAACCTCATTTGGATCAACCTGATCACTTAAATTTACAAATAAGCCATCATACAAGCTATTTTTATGCGTAAGCGTTCACGTCGATTTTTTCTTACTAGTTCTATTTTAGCGACAGCTGCTACTGTTGTTGCACAACCTAAAATCAATGTAAACACATCTTCTTTAGTGATTCATCAGGTCTTTTTCTGGCTGAAAAATCCGGGTTCTGTGACTGATAGAAAACAATTGGCGGAGGGGCTTCAAAAACTATCAGCCATACCTGAGATCCAGCAATTGTATATAGGGTTTCCGGCTAGTACGGAGAAAAGGGAAGTGGTAGACAATAGCTGGGATGTTTCAGAATTGATGTTCTTTAATGATCTTGTTGCACAAAAAACCTATCAGGATCATCCTTTACATCAAGCATTCATTAAACAGTATGCGCATCTTTGGGAAAAAGTTATTGTCTATGATACCTTAGCGGTTGAATGAAGAAAGTAGGCTTTGAGCTATGAGCTTTCAGTGGCAGTAATTATAGACGATTGGTATTGGTATTGGAATTTGTTTTATCAATGATAAAAATTGAAAATGAACGCTGCTTATACTCCTCAAACTTCAATTGGGTAATAAAGAGATCGCTGCTGCAACAGGTATATCTACTGAAAGTGTAAGGGTCTCTATACATCGCCTGCGTAAAAAAGTAGAAGCTATTTATCCGGATATCTCACTCGAAGAATTTATTGCAACTATTTGATTTTCAATGAGTGTAACACTTTGCTACGAGTGTTGCAACGCTTTACTACGTTTATTTTTTGCAAAAAGGGGATGCTTAGGAATAAGTTTACGCCTAAGTGAAAAAATCCAATCATACAAAGCCTGAAAATGGAAAACCCTGGCAATTGATATTGGCTATCATCATTGCTATTGTGATCATAGTGATGTGGGCAGTGTGGTGGTATTTTGAAGCAAGAATAAAAGCCATTCAATAAACAGCAACCCTTGCATAGTATACATATTATCATAAAATATACTAAATGAAACGAATTGTAGCGGTGTTTATTTTACTCGGATTTTTCTTATCGGTTGGGGCACAATCCAACTTGTTCCCTTCAAATATGAAGAGCGGAAACATAACCTATAGTATAGTGCCATCCATCAATCAAACATGGGGCTTTCAAATACTGGTGAATCAAAAACCTGTGATTAAACAATTATCTATTCCTGCCCTTCAGGGCAACCAAGGTTTTAAGGATACAATTGCTGCAGGTAAGGTAGCCAGATTGATGATACAGAAAATAAGGCAGGGAGAAATGCCACCCACAGTTACAATTCCTGAAATGAAAAAAATAAAAGCCATTTAAAATTGATCTCTATCCACTTAAATACACCCTTTATGAAATCCTTTTTACGATTTGCAAGCTTACTGCTTTTACAATTTTGTTTTATTCATCCGATGCTATTGGCTCAAACGCCTGATAGCTGGACACAAAAAGCCAATTTTGGCGGGTTAGGGCGATTGAATGCCGTAGGTTTCAATATTGGTAATAAAGGGTATATAGGTACCGGAGCCAATGCCACTACAGCTTTCAGTGATATATGGGAATATGATCCTAGTACAGATACTTGGGCTCAGAAAGCCGATTATGGCGGAGGTGCCCGACGTGGGGCCTATGCTTTTGTTGTGGGTAATAAAGCCTATGTGGGTGGAGGAAGTAATTCAGCTGCCGATGAAAACCCAGCAACCTCTTCATTATGGGAGTACAACTCATTTGCTAACACGTGGACACAAAAAGCTAGTTCTGGCCCTCTTTTTTATGGCTCAGTGGCTTTTAGCATTGATGGAAAGGGGTATGTTATTACAGGTGGTATTGCTTCTTACTCAGCTGATAATATGAATTTTGCTTTAACGCGCAGGAGTTCAGGAAATGTGGCTATGTACGATCCTGAAACAGATACATGGACCAACAAAGCGCGTGGACCTTTTGATCTTGCTGGTGCATTTGGCTTTACTATTAATGGAAAGGGATATGTTGGGGGTGGAACAGACAATGCTGGCGGTATTAAAAAAGGTTTTTATGAATATAATCCGGCTACTGATAGCTGGACAGCCAAAGCAGATTTTGCGGGTGACAGGGCTTTTGGTTCACCTAGTTTTGTTTTGGGAAATAAAGGTTTTGTTGGACTAACCGGATTAGTAGGCGCTGCACAAAACTTATACGAATATAACCCCGCTTCAGACACCTGGACTTCAAGGGCAGTTTATCCTGACGGGGCTACAGTAGGAGGCGCCGCCTTCAGTATTGGTAATAAAGGATACATTGGAACGGGGTCTTCAAAGAATACATTTTATGAATATACTTCAGCAGAAACATTTACTCCGGCTACTGCCTTGAAGTTTGATCCAAGTGAAACTGCAGGTGATAATAGTCGATTAAATTATGTTAGTGTAGATAATCCGTTTCGTGGATTTCAAAAAGAGATCACAGTAGAATTTTGGATGTACGCGCCCTCGGCAAATATGCCATTTGGTTCCATAATGGGGCAAGGTTCTAATAATGTGGATGCAAATTGGGTATGGTTAATGCATCCTGAAACGAATGGTACCATGACTTTTTATGTAAGTGATGGTGCTTCTTTTAAAACAGCTAAGTGTAATATTATAGCAGGTTCATGGCATCATTATGCGGCAACATCAAGTGCTGGTAGTACAAAGTTTTATGTTGATGGCAATGAGGTTAGCTTCTATACCATTAATGGTCAGCAATTCAATGATGCTGTTGGAGGTGGATTGTCTTCTGGGCTTTTATCAAATAATAATGCAGTACTTCATATTGGTAAGGATGTTCGTTATGCCACTCGTAATATTGGTAATAATGACCCGAAGAATAGGTATGCAGTGATGACAATAGATGAAGTACGTATTTGGAATCGTGCATTATGTGCAGATGAAATCAGACATAATAAAAACGTAGAAATTAATCCTGCTGTACAAACCGGATTACAACATTATTATAGCTTTAATCAGGGTCTTGTTAATGCAAATAATCCAGGAGAAACCATTCTTCGTGATTTAAGTGGAAATAATAGAAACGGTGAGTTGAAAAATTTCTCCTTATATGGAACTAATTCTAACTGGGTTGCTTCGGGTTTTACCAGTACAGGAATATACACCCTTTATGATAATTCGGCTGCACCCATCACTGGGTCGAATAATGTATGTATTGGCAATAGTACTACTCTATCGAATGCAAAATCTGGAGGGAAATGGTTAAGTAGTAATCCTGGAGTAGCAACAATTAATGAAGTAACAGGTCAGGTTAACGCGATTAGTGCAGGGGTAACGACCATTACATATACTACAAGTTGTGGAGCTGTATCATCAATGAACTTATCTGTGAATCCGATACCTACAACTAGTATCACGGGTACGAATACCATTTGTTCTGGTAGTACTACTACGCTTACAGCTAGTGGAGGAACAGGAACCACCTACTTATGGAATACAGGAGCTACCACAGCTTCTATCAATGTGTCTCCGACAGTAACAACAACTTATACTGTTACTGCTACTAATGCCGGAGGATGTACGGCTCAGGCATCTAGTACGGTTACAGTCAATGCGGTACCAACCGTGTCAATATCCGGTATAAATACCATTTGTTCAGGCAGTACTACTACACTTACAGCAAGTGGAGCAATTGGAACGACTTACTTATGGAGTACAGGAGCTACCACAGCTTCTATTAATGTGTCTCCAACAGCAACAACAACTTATACTGTCACTGCTACTAATGCAGTGGGATGTACGAATCAAGCTTCTAGTACAGTTACAGTCAATGCGGCACCAACTGCGGCAATATCCGGTACGAATACCATTTGCTCCGGAGGTTCTACTACGTTAATAGCAACTGGCGGAGGTGGGGGAACTACTTATGCATGGAATACAGGTGCTACTACATTTGCAATTCCTGTATCACCTACTGTTACTACAACTTATTCAGTCACGCTAACAAATACTGCTGGATGTACATCACAAGCATCTAGAACTGTTACAGTGAATCCTACACCAAGCGTTACAGCAAGCAGTAACAGTCCTGTAGTTTTAGGAAATACCTTGCAGTTATCTGCAAACGGTACAACTAATTATAGCTGGTCTGGACCGAATGGATTTACAAGCTCATTGCAAAACCCTGTAATTAATAATGTAACTGCTGCGGCCAATGGTACTTATACAGTAACAGGTACTGATGCCGGACCCGGTTGCACCAATACTGCTTCTGTAAATGTAAATGTATTGTCAACCCCTGCTACTGCATTAAAAACAGATGGTGTGGATGATCATGTAACGATCAGTAATCCGTTTAGAGCTTTCAACAAAGAAATAACGGTTGAGTTCTGGATGAATACACCTACGGGTGAACTGGCTCAAGGTTCTATAATGGGTCAGTCTTCATTGAATGTGGATGGTATGGGTACTGATGTATGGTTGATGCATCCGGATCTTGGCGGTACGAATCTTGACTTTTATGTGAATGATGCCGGAACCTGGAGAAGGGCAACCGTACCTATCATAGCGGGAGGCTGGCATCATTATGTTGGTGTGGCGAGTGAGTTTGGTATTAAATTCTATGTAGATGGTGTATTGAAGAAGACAGAAACTGGTGTTAGTACAGGTATTCTTAATAATCCAAATTCCATCATGCAGATTGGCAAAGACCCAAGACATACCAACTTCCGTTTTGCAGACATGACCATTGACGAAGTAAGGATATGGAGTCGAGCACTATGTTTAGAAGAAATTAACAATAATAAAAACTGTGAACTGAATCCTACTGGACAAAACGGATTACAACAATATTATCGTTTCAATCAGGGTATTGTAGGTGCCAATAATTCAACTGAAACAAGTTTGACAGACCTGAGTGGTAATAACCGTCATGGAGTACTCAGTGGTTTTGCATTAACAGGTGCCAATTCGAATTGGGTGGCATCAGGTTCTACCAATACAGGTACTTGTACCAGTTTCAGTACACCTACAGCACCTATTACTGGTACTACCACTATCTGTGGAATTGGAAATACCAGTACTTTATCAAATGCCATTGCTGGAGGTTTATGGAGCAGCAGTAATACCAACATTGCTACCATTCATGCTAATACAGGCTTGGTAACAGCATTGAGTGAAGGAACTACTACGATCACTTACAAAAATGAATGTGGGGGTATTTCTACCGTTACAGTTAGGGTTGTTTCTACCATTCCACCAACCATTACCGGACCGGCTGGGGGTACCAATGTTTGTCCGGGTAATACGGTTACCTTGACTGCACCAGTTGCTTTAGCAAATTACCAATGGTTTAGAGATGGGGTAGCAGTGACTTCTACAACGAGTACCAGAACGTATAATGCAACAGTTTCCGGTACGTACACTGCCACTAGAATTTCATCTGGGTGTACTTCAGCACTATCGAATGCGATAACAGTAACCATTGCTGATGCTGTTAAACCAAGCATTACATGTCCTCCAAATCAAACAATTGATCTGGACGCAAACTGTAAAGCAACTTTACCTGATTACAGAAGTCTGCTTACAGTGAGCGATAATTGTACACCTACAGGTTCTTTAGTGATCACACAAAGTCCTGCAGCAGGCTCAGAGGTCAATAATAAGGGTAGCATGATTGTGACCTTCACGGTTAGAGATGCATCAGGCAATGAAAGTACTTGTACGATTACTATTGAGAAGAAAGATGTAACAGGACCAATAGTTACTTGTCCTGCTCCGATTGTTGTAAATGCGACAACCAACACCTGTGGTGCTGTGGTTACCTTTACATCTCCTAATGCTACGGATAACTGCGGTATTATACCCTTTACCTCTTTCCGTGGTGGTGAGCCCAATCAATTCCAGGGTGCTTTGCAGGATTACCTGCAGTTATATACCGATGGTACCTGGGATGATTTGCAGAACACAACGCTTAATAAATGGATCGTAGAATTTAATACGATCATTACTACAAGCTTCCCTGGCTATACAAGAATTGGAGAGTTTGGTGGACATACTTACTATGTATCTACCAGTACAGCTACTTGGATCAATGCCCGTGTATCTGCACAATCCATTGGCGGCGATCTGGTTTCGATTAATACACAGGCTGAAAACAGTTTTGTTGCCCCTTCTGGTATTGCATGGGTAGGGGGATATCAGGATCTTAGTGATTCGAAATATATTGAACCAGGCAATGCTTCGCAGAACTATGGAGGATGGAAATGGGTAGATGGAACAAGCATGTCTACACCAAAAATTACGATTACCCAAACTGCGGGCTTACCATCGGGTTCTGTATTCCCTGTGGGTGTTACCACCAATACGTTTATTGCTCGAGATGAATCAGGCAATGAAAGTACTTGCAGCTTTACAGTCACAGTACGTGATGTACAACCACCGGTGATCAGTTGTCCTGCAAATATCAATGTCACTGCTACTAGTGCCGCCGGCGCAGTGGTGAATTATACGACACCTGTAGGTACAGATAATTGTGGTGGTGCAACAACCGAAAGAACTGCAGGTCTGGCCAGTGGATCCACTTTCCCAATCGGTACTACAACAGTAACTTATCGTGTTACCGATGCGGCAGGATTATCAACACAGTGTTCATTTACAGTAACGGTAGTAGGAGTGGCACCTGTAATTAGTTGTCCGGCTAATATTACCGTGAACGCAGCTGCTGGTACATGTGCAGCCAACGTAAATTTCGCTGCAACAGAAACAGTAGGTATTCCGGCATCTACTATAACTTATACTATCAATGGAAATCCAGTAGTATCTGGTGCAAGCTTCCCTGTAGGAACAACAACTGTTGTAGCTACTGCTACCAATGCAGTAGGATCTTCAAGCTGTTCATTTACCGTAACAGTAGTAGATAATCAAAACCCAACCATTACAGCACCGGCAGATGTTCAGGGTAATAATACAGTCGGACTATGTACAGGAACTGTAACATTGGGTGCACCTGCAACAGGTGATAATTGTGGTGTAGCATCTGTTACAAATGATGCACCAACCACAGGTATATTCCCGGTAGGTACTACTACGGTAATATGGACTGTAACAGATATTCATGGAAATAAGGCTACTGCAACACAAACTGTAGTAATCGTAGACAATGAAAAACCAACCATCAGTGTAACAAACGTAAACGTTAACAATGATGCGGGTAAGTGTGGTGCAAGTGTTACAATCGCACAACCAATCACTGCAGATAATTGTGATATTGCTTCTGTTGTGGGTGTACGTAGTGATAATGCATCATTAAGCGCTGAATATCCAGTAGGTACAACAACAATTACTTGGAAAGTCACAGACATACATGGTAATGATGCAACTACTACTCAAACAGTTGTAGTGAATGATACCGAGTTGCCGGTGGTGAAGACAAACAATATCGTTGTTCAGTTGGGTGCGAACGGACAGGCTTCGATTACTACGTCGCAGATCAATAATGGATCAACTGATAACTGTGCAATTGCAAGTATAGTATTGGATAAAATGAATTTCAACTGTAGTAATGTAGGAGAGAACACCGTATTGTTAACAGTAACAGATATACACGGAAATAGTGCTTCTGCAAATGCAATAGTCACTGTACAGGATAATATACTTCCAACTGTGATTACCCAACCTGTTACGGTTTCATTAGTAAATGGTGCTGCATCTGTTACAGCGGCTCAGGTAAATAACGGTTCATTTGACAATTGTGGAATTGCTACCATGACTGTTTCACCTGCTAATTTCAACTGTAATAATATCGGTAGCAATACTGTAATACTCACTGTTACGGATGTGAATGGCAATACGAACACTAGATCAGCTATTGTAACAGTAGTTGGACAATTGCCAAGCTGTTCTATTACTTCGGCACCAACCAGCAATGTGTTTACCGGTGGTAATCCGAATAATCTCTATCTGGGTTATGGTGCGCAGAGTACGGTATTGAATGTGGCAGCAACCGGAGGTAGTAGTTATACTTACCAGTGGAGTGGTACTGCAACACAAATGTTGAGTAGTACAACTGCTGCAGCTCCAGTATTCACACCAACAGCACCGGGTAACTATACATTCACAGTTACTGTTACCAATAACTTTGGATGTACTTCAACCTGCAGTATTACGATCTGTGTGAAAGATATCAGAGTGCCTGGAACAGGATTGAAGGGTAGTCCGGCTAAAGTGTACATCTGTCATGTGCCTCCGGGTAATCCAAACAATCCACAGACATTGGAGATCAGTGTGAATGCAGTAGCTACGCATATTGGCAAACATGACGGCGACAGACTTGGAACCTGTGCAATGACGCCATGTGCAGAGCCTGCACCAACAACGGTATCGAATGCCCTGACTTCTAAGGCAGTTGTTGAAGGTGAGTCAAAAGCTGCTAGGGATGAAGAACTGAAAGTAACTGTGATGCCAAATCCAAGTGCAACCTACTTTACATTGAAACTAGAAAGCAAATATGATGCTCCGGTTAATATGCGAGTAGTGGATGTATTAGGAAGAGTAGTGGATAACAGAGTGAAACTGGGTTCAAACGCAACTGTTGAAGTAGGTCACAACTACCAATCAGGAACTTACTTTGCCGAGTTCATTCAAGGTAATAGAAGAAGAGTGGTACAGCTACTCAAGATCAAACGATAGTCATTTGTAACCCCTCAAATGATACACTAAGGGTTCGTCAGTGATGACGAACCCTTTTTACTTTGTAATACCAGTGCTTTTAGGGCATTAAAAAAGACCAACATTTGCTGATCTTTTCTTTTAAAGTGACCACGTTATCCGTCGCGGCGGAAAACCTAAAACCTTCCCGACATAGTCGGGATGCTTCCGCCTGAGAAGCTGTTTAAAAATCTAATTAGTAGTAACCTGTGTGTAAAAGTGGATAAAAAAAGCTGTTGTTGTCAATAGGAAATGTCGTTTTAGAAGATGACCAAATCTTATTAAAATGACAGGTTATCCTACCAACTTAAACAACAGCCAATGGCAAGTTATTAAAGCTTTTTTGAATGATTACAGAAAACGTAGATATAGTCTTCGAGAAATTATAAATGCAATTTTTTATTTAATAAAAACAGGCTGTCAGTGGCGTATGCTCCCATCGAGCTTTCCCAACTGGCAAATTGTTTATTATTATTTTTCAAAATGGAAGAGTGACGGGACATTTGAGCGTATTAGATGCTCTTTAGTGAAAAGATACAGAAGACGATCAGGCAAGAAGAGTCAACCTACAGCTGGCATAATGGATGCCCAATCTGTAAAGAGTACATTAGTGAGTAGTTCGGTGGATACGGGATATGACTCAGGAAAACGCATTAAAGGAATGAAACGGCATATTATTGTAGATACTACAGGTATGCTTCTGTGTGTAAAAGTACACTCGGCAGCAATAGCCGATAGGCATGGCGGCAGGCTTCTCTCAGCGTGTTTGAGTAGGAATTGGAAGAATGTAAAAAAAATATTTGTGGACGGAGGTTATCAATTGCCTGGGAAAAACCAGCTTAGTAATACTCCAATTAATGGGTATGAGTTAGAAATCGTCAAACGCTCTGATCTTAAAGAAGGCAAAGTCTCTCCCAGAAGATGGGTAGTAGAAAGAACATTTGCTTGGTTTGAAACTAACAGGCGAAATGCAAAATTGTATGAAAGACAGCCGCAAACTGCTGAAACTATTATAGAATTATCTGCTATAAGGCAGATGCTCAACCATCTATACACTTAAAATTTAAACAGCTTCTGAGGCGGATTGAGCTATACAGATTTATCGATGATTTGTTTTAACCATTCACGTCCCTTACCAGATTTAAAAAATTTCTCTCTAGCCATAGCCTCACTTCTGGTTGAAAATGTTTCATGGTAAACGAGAACCCATGGTCTATATTTTTTAGTAAATGCCACGAGTCCATCATTATGTTGAATAATTCTTAACTCAAGATTCGAAGTAGACCCTTTGTACAAGATATTCTTCTGTTGTGATTGTAAGACGTAAGTGTAATACATGGCTTTTGTTTTAGTAGGGGGCATAAAAAAAGAGTTAACTATTTCTAGTTAACCCTTTCTTTCTGTGACCGCGTTAGGATTCAAACCTAAAACCTTCTGATCCGTAGTCAGATGCTCTATTCAGTTGAGCTACGCAGCCTATTCAAAACATTCGGCGTCTGATGCTTCCGCCTAAGGCGGATTGAGCTGTGAAGCCTATTCAAAACATTCGGCGTCTGATGCTTCCGCCTGAGGCGGATTGAGCTCAAAGCCATTCCTTTAAAGGAGATTCCCTTAACGGGCTGCAAATATAAGAATTGTGAGAATATTTTCAAAAAGGGATTGACCTTTTTTCTAAAAATCAATCCAATTCATAAATCCCCGCAGCCGTTTTTTCTGCCAATTTTTTTGGCAAAAGCCATACCAGAAAAGCACCCAATTGATTGATAAAACCGGTGATCACTTCTGCTTTTTTACCATACATCGCTTTCACCGCAATCTTCGCAACTGCTTCCGGAGTCATATTCACTTTTTCTGCCGCTTTTAACCCTTTTTGTCCAACCTTAGCTCTTGTTGCAAAACCTGTATCGGTGGAACCCGGACTCACCGCTGTTACCGAAATGCCTTGTTTCCTCAATTCATAACGTAATCCGCGACTAAAACTCAGCATAAATGCCTTACTGGCTGCATAGGTGCTGAGTCCGGGTACCGACTGGTATGCTGCCGAACTCACAATATTGAGTACATAGGAAGGATGATTTCTTTTTAAATGAGGTAAAAAAGCTGATGTTAAGGCAACCGGCACGTTCATGTTGACCCGCATCATTTCCTCATGTTCCGCTGCTGTATAGGATTCAAAAGGACCACTCAATCCATATCCAGCATTATTTACGAGGATATGAATTTGTATTTGCTGTTCTGAAATCCAATGATAGACTTGTGCTATGGCATCTGCACTGGCGAGATCTACTGCAAAATAGCGGGCGTCAATTTTGTGAGTCGCTTTTAACTCAACTGCCAATTCTTCCAATAAAAAACGGTCTCTGGCCACCAATACTACATGAACGCCGCGTGCAGCTAATTCCTGTGCAATGGCTCTGCCAATTCCCTTACTGGCACCTGTGATCAATGCATGTTTCATGTTCCCTGAATTGAATAAAAAAGGTCAACCCGAGTTGACCTTTTAAAGATATATGTTCTAATCAATTAGTGATGTACCTTCCCTGTAAAACGATGATAGAAAGGTGTTTTACTGTTTGCATCTTTAGGTTTGTACTTACCTGTTACAATCGGTACATACATCACTCTTCTGCGACTTTCTTCCCCAAACTTGGGAGATTGCTTTACACGATGCCATAAACGCCCATCGTGTACAGAAAGATCACCAGAGAAAATATCAAAGCCAACTTCACGAGAATCATCGTTGTTGTCAATAAAATATTTCTTTCCAAAAAGCAGTTTAAACATGCCTTGTTTGTGCGTACCGGGTAACACACGTAAGCCTCCATTTTCAAACAAGCAAGTGTCTAAGTGAATACCCACATTCAACATCGGCATGATCTTTTGTCCCATGAACAGGTCACGTGGACTATCCGTATGCCATCCCATTTGGGTAAAAGTGCTGTTAGGGGTATTGATATAATTGTTGATCACCAGTCCGTCTTTCTCATTCTCAGCAATACGTCCCTCATAGGGATGTAAAAAAGCCGTTAGTGCTTTTAAGCGATCGTCACTGAGTAATGCATGGAGTGGGTCACTAAATAATGAGCTAAAGCAGAGACGCTGAATGGTCAAATTGCCATGTTCGTCTTTTCCGAACTTGAGCGGTATACCATTGATCTTATCCTTTTTCTCATCCAACCACTGTTTCTCCAGTCGCTGTAATTCGCTGATATAAGTGGTTACCTTTTCCTTGTCCAGAAAATTACGGAACACGATTACGCCATGCTCATCAAAAAAATCCAGTTGCTCGGGGGTTACCGTATCGCCAAGCTTAAAATGACTTTCCCATTTTTTCATTCTGATCCGGTTCAGTTTTATATGTGTCTGTAATGTTAATTATTTATTACAATATTGTAAAATCATTACACTTTTGAAACAAGCAAAAATAAGCAATTTAGGTGTAGTTTTTTGATATATAAAGGTTCAACGGCTTATTTTGCATTTATATGACACGAATTATCAGGTTCTTATCCATTATTTTAATGGTTCTCGCTTGTTTTTCCACATTAAATGCTCAGGATAGTAGTAAAGCAAAAAAGAACAAGTTTGTAGCATTTCCGGCTATGACCCGCTCCATAGAAACCAGTTGGGCAGCCGGTGGAGCAGCTTCCTATACCTTTCGCCCCTATAAAGACGATAGCCTTTCCCGTACCTCTAGCATTCAATTGGGGGCCATTTATTCACTTCGAAAGCAATTGGTGGCTTCCGTGAAAGGAACCCAATACCTGCGAAATGAAAATTGGATTTTAAATGAGCAAATCTCCTTTAGCTCATTCCCGGATAAATTCTGGGGGATGGGAAAGAATAGTAAAGATATTGATGAGGAAGATTATGAGTTTAAGCAAGCATATCTCTACCTCCATTTCATGAAAAAAATAGCACCGCATCTTTTTGGCGGATTATTATATGAGTACCAGCGTGTGTGGGATATCCACTATCAAGCCGGTGGTTTATTTGATCAGCAAAATGTGTACGGACGTACCAACTATCATGTTTCAGGTTTGGGACTTAGTTTGACCTATGATTCCAGAAATCATGCTTTCTGGCCGGAGAAGGGTTTATTTGCTCAATTGTATTTTAATCATTTTAGTTCGGTTACTGCATCACAATACAGTTTTACAAATCTGGTCGCTGATCTCAGAAAATACATTCCTGCGGGTAAACATGCAGTATTTGCTGCGCAGGCTTGGTTTTTTGGAAACATTGGCTCTCAGGTTCCATTGAGGAGCCAGGCGGCATTTGGGGGTGATAATATTATGCGCGGTTATTACCATGGACGATTTCGGGATAATCAACAATATGCCGTTCAAGGTGAATACCGTAAAGAGATTTATAAACGTTTTGGATTGGTTGCTTTCGCCGGTTTTGGAAATGTGGCACATCGAATCGACGGACTTAATCTTCGTAACCTTAAATATTCAGTAGGGGGTGGTATCAGGTATGCACTCAATAAATCTGAAAAATTAAATCTTCGAATCGATTACGGTTTGGGAAAAGGCATGAACCGTGGTCTTTATTTCCAGTTGGGAGAAGCTTTTTAGTGTGTAGCCGTTAATTTTCCGATCCTGTAAATAATGTAGGTGAATATAAATGCAAACAATACATCCACTGTATAATGCACATGCTGGATGAGTACCAAGATGGCTACTAACAGGGACGCTATTAAAGCGAATATTTTATCGGATCTTTTTTCAAGACATAAATACATGATGAACATATTCGAAGTATGACCGGAGAAGAAAAGATCTTTTGTAATGAATTTATCTTTTCCTCCGTACACCAAACTGGTCAACGGATCATTGAGTTTAATGAGTCCGTCAGGAGGATCCAACGGCACCATTGTAATACTCACCATTCTCGCCAAACAAAGCAGGGTAAATGACATCAACATCAATAAGGCAAAAGATGGTCTTTGGATACATCGTACAATGACCAAACCGCTCACCGACCAAATAATCAGGAAAGTCAATAAAGACATATCTGCTGCAGGAATATGCTGTAAAATGAGATCGTGCAAGTATGCACCTTTTCTTTCTTCGATATAAGCAAAAAACGAGGGGAGTGACAGAACGACGATGACCAGAATGATAACAGTAGTGATGATTTTCCTACGAAACGTTTTATTCGTAGAAAAAATATCCTGCCATTCTGCGATCACACCCGTAAAACCTGTTATCTCCTTCTGCATGCCGCAAATATAAAAGCAATGCAACGGATTTACGCCCGACTTTTCTTTCAGCGGTAAGCTTAGTAATGCCAGCGTACGAAAGCTTCCATCGCTGCGTATTTGGTCATTCCCAAAGCTGCATATAAATTGGCTGTATTAGCATTCCGGTCTTCAGCTCTTTGCCAGAATTCCCGGCTATCACTGCCCTGGAAGGGTACCATATCTTTCTGTGACTGATGGATGAAAATGCCGAATCTCTTTTTCATCACCTGATCAGGACTCATCGGTATGGCCATTTCAATTTCCGCAATATCCCATTCCTGCCATGCGCCTTTGTATAACCATACCCAACAATCTTTGATCCAAGGTTCTCCAGCTTCTTTTAATCTGCGTAAACTTTCAAAAATGATATCAAGGCAAACCTTATGTGTGCCATGTGGATCAGCAAGATCACCTGCGCAGTAGATTTGTTGTGGTTGAATTTTCTTGAGGAGCTCCATCGTAATTTGAATGTCAGCTTCTCCCATCGGATTCTTTTCTACGGTTCCCGTTTCATAAAAAGGCAGGTTCATAAAGTGACAACGATCATCTGTCAACCCAACATATCGGCAGGTGGCTTTGGCTTCACAGCGTCGAATCAATCCTTTAATAGCGCGTATTTCAGCAGTATCTCGTTGGTTCTTTTGTTTGGATGCAATGAAACTTCTCGCTGCTTGCAAAATATCCTGACTTTTTTGGTTATCAATACCAAACATGTCTTCAAATCCAACAGCAAAATCGATAAAACGGGTAACAAACTCATCCGCTACAGCAATATTACCACTGGTTTGATAAGCCACATGTACTTCATGCCCCTGATCATGCAAACGCATAAATGTTCCACCCATACTGATAATATCATCATCTGGGTGAGGAGAGAAGATCAAACATTTTTTAGGGTAAGGTGTGCTTCTTTCCGGATGTGCAGGAATCACTGCATTGGCTTTTCCACCCGGCCATCCGGTTAAGCTATCACGCAACATGTAAAACACCTGCAGATTTACTTCATAAGCTTCTCCTTTCTCAACGATAAGATCAGATAAACCATTTTCATTGTAATCATGCTCTGTGAGACTGAGTACAGATTTATTGAGTTTCAATGCCAGATGAATCACCGCTCTTTTGATCATTTTGGGTGTCCATTCACATTCACCGGTAAGCCACGGAGACTTAATTCTAGTTAACTCTGTAGATGCAGCTTCATCGATAACGAACGTGCAATCCGGATGCTGTTGCAGAATACTTGCCGGTACTTGTTCTGTAACATCACCTTCCACAGAACGGGCAATGATCTTTCCTTTCATGCCCCATCCCATCAACAAAATTCTTTTCGCTTTGAGGATGGTGCTAATGCCCATGGTGACTGCTAGTCGGGGCACTTTAGAAATATTCTGAAACTCGTACGCATTGGCAATACGCGTACTGTTATCTAAATTAACCAGTCTTGTTTTTGAAAAAATACTGGACCCCGGTTCATTAAAACCAATATGTCCATTGTTACCAATTCCCAGTATTTGCAGATCAATACCACCTGCATCTTCAATCATTTGGTCATACTCCGCACAATATTTTTTGATCTCTTCTTTTGGCCATAATCCGTTCGGTAGGTGAATATTTTCCGGAGCAATATCAACATGGCTGAACAGGTGTCTGTGCATGAAACTCCAATAACTTTGAAAAGCGTCTTTTTCGATTGGATAGTATTCATCCAAATTGAATGTAATCACATTCGCAAAACTTAACCCATCTTGTTTGTGCATCCTTACCAGTTCTGCATACAGGCTAATAGGAGTAGAACCGGTAGCCAATCCTAATACACATTTCTGTCCGGCTTGCTGTTTTTCACGAATCAGTCGGGCAATTTCTGTAGCTACATACTTAGAACCTTCCTTCGAACTAGTGTGGATTTTGACAGGTATTTTTTCAAAAGAATCAACCATGGCTGACATAAAATTTGAGTTAGACGAAAATACACCGATAATTCTAAAAACGCAAAAACCTGCATATTTTTAGCGTTATTATTTAGTTATATGCTCATTGTAGAGCCATTTTGTGCAATTATCGGATCTTTTCTGATGAGTAATTGATGATAGCTAATTATTTTAAAATAGGTAAAATGATTTTTGAATCGTTATGATAGATCCGTATGGTTGCCTTTTTAAAATCACTGTCCTTGGCCTGGTAGATGTCCATGAATTGTTGTGGATTTCGATCTACCAAAGGGAACCAACTGCTTTGGACTTGAATCATCAGGCGATGTCCTTTTTTGAATGTGTGTGCCACGTCCGGTAATTCATATTTTACACGGGTGGATTTATTGGGAACAAATGGTTCTGGTTTTTCAAAACTGTTCCTGAATTTGCCTCGCATCACTTCACCTCTGACCAGCATTTGGTATCCATTCATGACATATCCATTGTCTTTTTCATAAGTGAAATTGTCGGGAAACACGTCAATGAGTTTTACCACAAAATCCGCATCAGTACCAGTAATAGCCACCATCAGATCTGCTGTTATCGGACCTGCCAGTGTGAGATCATTTTCAAGTGGTTCAGTTTGAAACACCAATACATCAGGTCTTCTGGCTGCAAAACGCTGATCATCCGTCATGTATTCACGTGTCCTGCCAAAGTGAATATCTTCTGTATAGGGAACAGGCTTTGCAGGATCACTGGTATATTCTTCCCAGCTGCTTAACGGAGCAATCAAAGGAACAATTTTCGATAAATATCCTCCTTTGCGTAAGGCATAACTTTCATATTTAACTTCATCTACAGGCCATTTAGGTAAGTGTTTCCACTCATTAGCACCGGAGAAAAAAATGGTGGCTTCCTGTAATTGATCGATGTTTCCTTTTTGTTTCAAATAGTAGTTAAAGAAAGGAAGCTCAACATTCTTACCATACCATTCTGTTGTATTACTTCCCCATTGAACATTCCCCAAAAAAGAGCCGTCAGATCTTGCCCATTGTCCGTGGTACCAAGGCCCCATCACAATTTTATTGTTATTCTTGGTCTTCTTTTCAATGGCTTTATACAGATTCCATGCACCATAACAGTCTTCTGCATCGTATAATCCTCCCACCACCAATGTGGCGATATTGGGCGAAATGAGTTGCACATTTGCACGTGCATCCCTGGCTTTCCACCAGGCATCATAATTCGGATGACTCATCAGGTCTTTCCAGAATTTGATACTGTCGCCCATCAATTTGGTGAAATTGGTGAGTGCACCTGTTCTTAAATAGAAAGCATAATTGTCTTTGGTAGGAAAATCAAATCCTTTTGCCCCAATAGTAGTGGGTGTAGGTCTGGGTTTACCAAATCCTGAATAAAAGGCAAATCCATCCATCAACATAAAAGCACCATTGTGGTGAAAATCATCACCCAAAAACCATTCTGTTACGGGAGCTTGCGGACTAACCGCTTTCAATGCGGGGTGATTACTCAGCGCTGCCATCGTGGAATAGAAACCCGGATAGGATATACCAAATACACCCACATTGCCATTGTTGTTTTGCAGATTTTTCACCAACCAATCAATGGTATCGTAAGTATCACTGGCTTCGTCTGTTTCAGTACCTTTTTTATTGGGATTGTATGGACGAATATCTTCAAATATCCCCCCACTCATCCACCTTCCCCTTACATCTTGTTGTACATAGATGTAGTTTTCTTTCATGAAGTAAGTTCGTGGACTATTCCAGAATGCTGAAAATTTATCTTCTCCGTATGGGGCGCAGGAATAGGGTGTTCTCGTTAACAGAATTGGATGTTTTTCTGAAAGATCTTTGGGCATATAAACGGTGGTGAACAACTTAATACCATCACGCATGGTGATATAGATTTCCTTTTTGGTATAGTTGTTCACGATCCATGTAGAATCGTTTTGTTGTGCAAAGCCTACAACGGGGATCCATATCAATAATAGTATAAGTATTTTCTTCATGGCAGCAGTGAATATTTTATAACCTACAATATAAAAAAAGATTCCCGTTGAGGAATCTTTTCACTGTAAATAAAATGATTTGAAATAGGTTATACCACTTTGGTCAACTTAATGACATTGGTAGGAAGATGCTGCTCAACAGGTGTACTTCCGGTATTCACTATAAAATCTCCAGGTCGTAAAAAACCTCTCTCTTTCAAAATATTGATCTGGTCAAAGATGATATCATCTAAGCTGTCTTCTTCCGCATAATAAAAAGCACGAACACCCCAGCTCAGACTCAATTGATTCACCAATGATTTTTCTTTGGTGAAGATATAGAGTGGGGAAGAAGGACGATAGCTGCTGAGCATAAATGCAGTATAACCACTTTGGGTCATGCCTACCAATGCTTGAGCAGATACATCTTCTGATATTTTACATGCGTTATAGCATATCGCATCACTGTGAAAAGAAGGAGAGTGTGGTTGCGGTTTCAAGTCTTCTGAACGATTGTAACGGTATTCTTTTTTCTCTACTTCCAGAATGATTTTACGCATGGTCTCCACCACCAATGCCGGGTGATTACCTGCTGCAGTTTCACCGCTGAGCATCACTGCATCTGCGCCTTCCAAAACAGCATTTGCTACATCGGTGATTTCACTTCTATTCGGTTTTACTCTGTCGATCATGCTTTCCATCATCTGTGTAGCCACAATTACCGGCTTAGCTCTGTGAATACACTTACGAATCAGTTCTTTCTGTATCAAAGGAATTTGTTCAACCGGAAGTTCTACACCCAAATCACCACGTGCTACCATGATGCCATCACTTTCAATAATGATATCGCGAATGTTCACCAATGCTTCCGGTTTTTCAATCTTGGCAATGATCTTGGTCTTGCTTTTCTTCTCCGTCAACTTACTTCTTAAGATCACAATATCTTTTACACTACGTACAAAACTCAGTGCTACCCAGTCTAATTGTTGTTCGATGATGAAATCAAGATCAATGAGGTCTTTTTCTGTCAATGCAGGTAAAGAGATTTTGGTATCGGGTAGGTTGATTCCTTTTTTGGAAGAGAGAATACCGCCTAAAGTCACTACTACTTTTACATCTCCATTTTTCTCAATATTCACAACTTTTACTTCCAATTTCCCATCATCAATCAAAATGATGTTTCCAACAGTTACGTCACCTGCAAGATTGGGGTATGAAACGTAAATTTTCTCGAGGTTCCCAATACATTTCTCATTGGTAAAAGTGAGAATATCGCCCACTTTTACTTCGAGTGCATTGTTCTCTATTTCACCTACACGGAGTTTCGGACCTTGCAGATCACCTAAAATAGAGATATTGTAAGGTTGGGTTTTATTGATGTTACGAATGTGTTCAATGATTCTTTGTTTGTCTTCATGACTACCATGAGAGAAGTTCAAACGAAAAACATTGACACCGGCTTTGACCAGTTCCAATAACTGTTCATAGCTGTCGCAGGCCGGACCAACAGTCGCCACGATCTTGGTCTTGTGGTTCACGTGAGCGAGACCGGCTTCTTTGTCCATGTTTTTGTGGAGGTACTTTTCGAGATTCTTTGACATCTGTTTGACTGTGTTTTGAGTTTAAGATCTGTACACATCCGCAAGTATAGGGCTACTTGTTAACTGGCTAGTATCTTGACGATCTTTAACCAGTCTTCGGATATTTTTTGCTTTGCTTTGATTGCGTTGTCGAGTGGTATATAATTCATTTTATTGTTGAGAATCCCCACCATCACATTGTAACGACCTAAGATCAGACTTTCAACTGCATGATAACCCATTCTGCTGGCGATCAATCTGTCTAAGCAAGTAGGAGAACCGCCGCGTTGAATATGACCCAAAATACAAACACGGGTATCCGCATTGGGTAGTCGCTCCTTAATCACAGCCGCCACTTCATTACCGCCTCCAAAATCATCGCCTTCTGCAACAACGATTAGATTGACAAGTTTTTTTCTTTTCTCTTTTTCTGATAAAGAAGCGATCAATTCGTTGATATCTGTTTTGGTCTCGGGAATCAGAATATTTTCAGCGCCGGTGGCAATACCACTGTGTAAAGCAATATAACCGGCATCTCTACCCATTACTTCCACAATAAAAAGACGATCATGTGCATCAGCAGTATCTCGAATTTTATCGATGGCCTCTACGGCGGTGTTTACGGCTGTATCAAAACCAATGGTAAAATCACTGCCGGCTATGTCTTTGTCGATAGTGCCGGGGAGACCAATACAAGGAATGTCAAATTCATTGCTGAATTTCTGAGCACCTCTGAAGCTGCCATCTCCTCCAATGATCACCAAGCCATCGATCCCTCTTTTTTTCAAGTTCTCATAGGCTTTTTGACGACCTTCTTTCTCAAAGAATTCCTTACTTCTGGCAGTTTTGAGAATGGTTCCACCACGCTGAATGATATTCGCAACAGAGCGTGAGTCCATTTGGAATATATCATCTTCAATCATGCCACTATACCCTCTCATGATACCATATACTTCCATGCCATGATAGATACCCGTTCTTACAACAGCCCTTATTGCAGCGTTCATACCCGGAGAATCGCCCCCCGAAGTCAGAACACCGATCTTGGTTACTTTTTTTTCAGCCATTTTGTTTTAGCAGTTCGACGTTTAGCGTTAGATGTTATTGACATACAATTACATACAAATTGTGTATCAATTACACAGAGTCTCAAAAATAAGCATTTGAGGCTAATTGACCATCCGTATATCTAATTACATTTTAGTAATCTTGTCACATGAAAATCATGATCACCGGTGCCAATGGATTTACGGGTATGCATCTTTGTCTATCCCTTGTTCAGAAAGGGTTTGAGGTACATGCTTTGGGAAGAGGAGAATGCCGATTACCGTCATTGGATAATTTGCTATACCACCCCATTGAACTAACGAGCGTTCGTTCACTTTTGAAGATATTTGAACAAGTTGCGCCCGATGTGGTGATTCATACCGCAGCCATGAGTAAACCGGATATTTGTGAAATGCATCGTGACGAATGCATAAAAAACAATGTAGAAGTAACGCGTTATCTATTAGAAGCAAGTCGCCATTTTCCGGTACACTTTATTCATTTGTCTACAGATTTTATTTTTGGTGAGAATGGCCCGCATCGGGAAGACGACACAGCTTCACCTTTGAATTTTTATGGAGAAAGTAAATTGATGGCTGAAAAATTGATTCTTCAGTCAGAACTTACGGCTTCTATTGTTCGACCTGTGTTTATTTACGGCTCTCTGTTACCCTTGGGCAGACCTTCTTTTATTCAATGGGTACAACAAAAATTGTTGAATGGAGAAAAAATAAAAATAGTAACCGATCAGCAAAGAACACCTACTTATGTACAAGACCTTTGCGATGCTATCACTACTATTCTTACCTTTAAAAAAACAGGCATATATCATATAGCTGGAAAAGATATTTTATCACCTTATGATATGGCGATAACTGTTGCAAAGGTCTTAGATTTGGATACTGAGCTGATTGAACCGGTAACATCGGATACATTTCCGGAGCCGGTGAGGAGGGCCAAAAGATCTGGGTTATACATTGATAAAGCTATTCGTGAATTAAATTATACGCCACATCGCTTTGAAGATGCGGTTCAATTGAGTTTTAAAAAAGATTTAGCATGAGTAAAAGGAAAATGTTATTGGTGATCTTTCTGTTGGTATTGTTAATGCATTGTCTTAGCATACAAGTAGAAATGACACAGATAAGGAATACTACCAAAATAATATTGGTTCCTTTACTCATGATTCATTTATTGATCAATCGATCACTTCGTGTACTGGGTTATCTACCCTTGATCGCTTTACTGTTCTCTTGGATAGGAGATATCTTATTATTGGGTGATGAGCCTGCCTTTTTCCTTTCGGGTATGATCGCATTTGTAATGACACATGTTTGTTACAGCTTTACGTTTCTCAAGATTAAGCAGGTAACACCTAAAGACCGTTCCTATTTTGTATTTCCGCTTTTGGGGCTATTGTTGTTCGGTTTATTGGTATTTTTTTACTTGAAAGATGACTTAGGAAGCTATTTATTACCGATACTGCTGTATATGGTCTTTATCAGCCTCATGGCATCATTGGCCATTCATACACGTACCAATGTAAAAATTCAAACACTTTCACTTTATACTTTTATACCCGGAGCGCTTTTATTTGTTCTCAGTGATGCGTTGCTTGCCGTGAATATGTTTAAGATGCAACATATCGTTATTGAGGTATTGGTGATGCTAACGTATGGATTGGCACAGTTCTTTATTACCAGAGGTTTTCAAAAAACAGCTGAGTTCTCAGAATAATTTGATCAGAATGGATTAGATTGCTATTATAGCTTTAATCTTGATTTATGGAGTGGATACGGAGAAACATTCTAATTGTATTCTGGGTCATACTTTTTATTCATTGCTTATTTCATGTTTTACATCTTCCATTTGTAGGCATTAGTAAGTTATTACTGATACCGTCATTATTGGTCTATCTGTTTACCAGAAGGAAAGAAGAGGTATTGGTGGGGATTAACTTTTTTTACTTAGTTGCTATCTTATTTGCATTCATCGGTGATATGTTACTTGTCATCATCAATGATCTTCTCTTTTTACCGGGTATGATTTCTTATATCGTGAATCTGTTCTTCTTATGTATCTTCTTTTTGCAATTACAGAAGATATACCTGCGTCAATTGATGAGACCTTTATTGGTTGTATTGGTTCTCAGTGTGATCGGCTATTTTGTGTACGGATTCCTGGGCGAGAAATTGAAACAGTTCCAACTGCCTGTTTTGATCTATATGGTGTTTGTAGCGATTACAGCTGCTTTAGCGATGAATACCACCCAACATCCGCAATTACATAAAACGGGATGGTATTTCTTCATTGGGATACTGGTGTTTATACTATCGAATACCATTTTAGTATTGAATCGCTTTCACTTTTTATACCACAACTTATATGTTGCTGTGATGTTGACGTATGGATCAGCTCAATATTTATTGGCAAGGGGAGTGGCATTGGTTAGTAAAGACATCCAATCATAAAAAATCCCCGCTCGAAATCGAACGGGGACCTGTATTCTTACGCTTTCGCGCTAATTGATTAATAACCCATACCACCCATATCAGGTGCACCTGCATGGCTATGTGGTGCTTCAGGCTTTGGCTTATCTGCGATCACACATTCTGTGGTCAACAGCATCGCTGCAATAGAAGCTGCATTTTCCAATGCTACACGGCTAACCTTTGTTGGATCAATAACACCTGCTTTCAGGAGGTTTTCGAATACTTCAGTGCGAGCATTGAAACCAAAGTCTGCTTTACCTTCTTTGATTTTCTGTACTACGATTGAACCTTCGATACCGCTGTTAGCAACGATCTGACGCAGTGGCTCTTCAATCGCTCTTTTCACGATCTGGATACCGGTTTGCTCATCTTCGTTAGCGCCTTTCAGTTTTTCCAATGCTTCTACTGAACGGATATAAGCAACACCACCACCTGGAACAATACCTTCTTCCACAGCAGCGCGAGTAGCATGTAATGCATCATCTACACGGTCTTTCTTCTCTTTCATTTCAACTTCAGTAGCAGCACCTACGTACAATACCGCTACACCACCACTCAGTTTTGCCAAACGCTCTTGTAATTTTTCACGATCGTAATCAGAAGTGGTATTCTCAATCTGAGCTTTGATCTGATTTACACGTGCAACGATATCAGCTTTTTTACCTTTTCCACCAACGATGGTTGTGTTGTCTTTATCAATGGTTACAGAAGCTGCCTGACCTAAATAAGAGATGTCAGCATTCTCCAGTTTAAAACCTTGCTCTTCGCTTACTACAGTACCTGCAGTGAGGATAGCAATATCAGTCAACATTTCTTTTCTACGATCGCCGAAACCTGGTGCTTTTACAGCAGCCACTTTCAGGGTGCCACGCAATTTATTAACAACCAGTGTTGCCAGTGCTTCACCTTCTAGGTCTTCAGCAATGATCAACAATGGACGTCCACTTTGAGCTACTTTCTCCAAAATATGGAGGATATCTTTCATAGCGCTGATCTTCTTATCATAGATCAGGATGTATGGATTCTGTAATTCAGCTTCCATCTTCTCGCTATTGGTTACAAAGTATGGAGAGATATAGCCACGATCGAACTGCATACCTTCAACCACATCTACAGTAGTATCTGTACCTTTCGCTTCTTCAACTGTGATCACACCTTCTTTACCTACTTTAGCCATGGCAGTAGCGATCAGTTTTCCGATCTCGCTATCGCTATTTGCGGAAATAGTAGCTACTTGCTCAATCTTCTTGGTGTCGTTACCAACAGCCTGAGATTGTGATTTCAAGTTCTCTACAACTTTTGCAACTGCCTTATCAATGCCACGCTTCAAATCCATTGGATTAGCACCAGCAGCAACGTTTTTCAAACCTTCACCGATAATAGCTTGAGCAAGAACAGTAGCGGTAGTGGTACCATCACCTGCAATATCTGCAGTTTTTGATGCTACTTCTTTTACCATTTGAGCACCCATGTTCTCAATAGCATCTTCCAGTTCAATTTCTTTTGCTACAGTAACACCATCTTTTGTTACAGAAGGGGCACCGAATTTTTTCTCAATTACCACGTTGCGACCTTTGGGTCCGAGGGTAACTTTTACTGCATTTGCAAGGGTATCAACACCCTTCTTCATTTTATTTCTTGCTTCGATGTCGAAGAATATTTGTTTTGCCATGTTTTATAAGAATTTGAAAATTTGAAAATTTGAAAATGGAACTAATAAATAAATAATTATACGATTGCTAGAATATCGCTTTCACGCATAATTAGGTAATCACCACCTTCAACTTGAATTTCAGTACCGGCGTATTTGCCATACAATACCGTATCACCGACTTTTACAACAGGATTCTTACCATCTTCATCGGATGGGCTAACTGCAACAATAGTACCTCTTTGAGGTTTTTCTTTAGCAGTATCTGGAATTATGATACCGCCAGCCGTTTTTTCTTCAGCAGCCGAAGGCTTGACAATTACTCTGTTCTTAGTACCCGCAACTGGAGTAATGCTTAATTTCTTAGCCATACGTTATTGGTTTTAATTTATAAGGTTTAAAATCTTTTACCCTTTCAGCGAGAATTATGCCATTGGCTGGTAACAGGTCAAAATTTCAGTTTTGGCTTGTTTTTAAGGTCTGGAACGTCTTTCTCTGTCAGAACGGGCGGCAAAGATGCACTAAGTTTCCGGTTAGCGGTGTCAAATTTTCATTCCCCCAAGGATTTTTTAAAAATCCTGATTCCTATCCAATCCAATCCTTTCCCGTTCCCGTAAATGTCATCAAACCGTCAGATTATGAAAATGATCAAGAAAATTGCCAAAGGATTATTGATTACCTGCCTCGTACTTTTTGCCAGTCTTTTTATTTACGCGAACTGGAATACACCGAGTCTGGGAGAAAGGGTGTACATGGAAAATCCCACCCAAATCGTGGTGATGACACTGCCTGAAAACTTTACTGAAAAAGATTCAGCTGCTGTTGATCGTTTCCTTGCCAGTCAGGAGGGGGTATATTCCAATGTCATCAGCAGAAATAGCCAGACCCTCTGCATCACTTTCGATCCACGTGAGACCAATAGAAGCAGTATGATTGAAACCATGGCTGCTTACAACACTTCTATCCGTGAAAGAGCACCCATCAGTAATAGAGCCGAATGTCCGGTGAACTTGAATGCATTTCGTAAAATCACCTATGCCCTAAATGTGCGCAAATAATCACTTAAATCTTTAACCAATTAAATCAAATAGCAATGAAAAAGAGCCTCGTACGTATGTCGGCCCTTGCACTCTGTGCAGCCATGCTGTTCACTGCATGTAAAAAAGATGATGCACCTCCGGCTAATACCGGAAGTGAACTGTACAAGCGATTGGGCAGTAATGCCGGTATCAAAAAAGTAGTGGATGATTTTATCGGTATTGTGGTAGCTGATAATGTCATTAACGGCTTTTTTGCTAACACGGCTAGATCACAAGAACGTGTGGATGATCTCAAAATGCACTTGGTAAATCAGATTGGGGAAGCAGTAGGCGGACCTGAAAAGTATACCGGTTTATCTATGAAAGCGGCTCACGTTGGATTAGGTATTAAAGATGTGCACTTCAATGCATTGGTAAATGACCTAGTAGCAGCATTGAAGAAGAACAATGTAAGCGATGCTGATGTCAACACTATTGGTAGTGTTTTACTGCCAATGAGGGCTGATATCGTTGAGCCATAATCCGAAAGGGTTATTCATCATAGGTTGTATCAAGGTTAGACCCGTCCGTTCCCGGATGGGTTTTTCATTTTGAACGGGTCTTATTAATTAATATCTTTGCCGCTTCCCAACAAGTTCTTACCAGATGATTAGTAGAAGAAATATTCGTGTGAAAGTGATGCAACTGCTTTACATGATGGAAGCAGCAGAGACGAGTGTAACAAGACAAAAACCTGAGATCGAACTCAAAAAGCAATTCGATCAAACAACAGCCCTGTTTGTTTACCTGCTTTATTTTATTACAGAAGTAGCTTGTTATGCGGAAACGCATGCCGTAAAAGGAGCATCTAAAAATCTGCCCAGTTCAGCAGATCTAAATATCAATACCAAGATTGCGGGTAATGAGTTATTATGGGCGATGCTCGAGAGTGCTACTTTTCAAAAAGCACTTGAAATTCACACACCCTCTAAACTGTTAGATCAAGATCTAGTCCGCAAAACATATACCGAATTAACGGCATTAACGCAGTACCAGGAATACATTAGTGTTCCAGGTAGAGAAAAGGCAAAAGAGAAAGAGATCATCAAGATTATATTTACGCATCTGATGCTTCCCAATGAATCTTTTATCAGTCATGTAGAAGAACATTTTAATAATTGGGATGATGATGCCGAGATGATGGAACAATTGGTACTAAATTATTTCCAAAAACCATCCAGCTATAACATGCAAGAGATGGTAAGTCAGGAAAAATGGCAGTTTGCTAAATCATTGTTACTTACCAGTATTGAGAAAAAAGAGATTGCTACCGATCTCATTAAACCCAAATTGAAAAACTGGGATGCAGAAAGGATTGCACAACTGGATATGATTTTGATGAGAATGGGTGTTTGTGAGTTGTTGTATTTCGAAACCATTCCTACTAAAGTCACCATCAACGAATACATTGATTTGGCTAAAGAGTACAGCACACAACAAAGCGGACAATTTGTGAATGGTATCCTGGATAATATTCATAAAGAGTTAACTGATGGCGGTAAAATTCAAAAAATTAGTTACAAGAAATAGGATCGCTATGAAAAGAGTTTCATTTCTGTTCTTTTTTGTTGCCGGTATTTTGCTTTTATCTTGTGCTGGACCCGATAAAACTACTCCATCTGCTGATTCTCATCTGGCGGATACGGCCAACTTTACAACAATACAATGGTTGGATTCTGTTGTTAATTTTGGCACCATCACACAAGGTGAAAAAATTAGATTACAATTTAAATTCAAGAACACCGGTCAGAAACCTTTGTTTATTACCAATGTAAGGGCTGGTTGTGGTTGTACGGTGCCAAGTTATACTAAGGAAGCAGTGGCCCCGGGAGCTACCGGAGAGGTAACAGCTGAATTTGATACCAACCGTTCTACAGCAGGTAATGTTCATAAAAATGTGGTGGTACATACGAATACCTCTAATGGAAACGAACACAACCTTATCTTTACAGGAAATGTAAAGGAAGTTAAAGTCAACTAATATCTTTTATCACTTAAATAAATCGCAATGTTTTATCTCAATTCAGTATTACTTGCCGCTAATGGACAGCAGGGCGGAGGTATGGTTCAATTGGTCATGATGGGAGCCATCATCCTTGTATTTTGGTTATTCATGATTCGTCCACAAGCTAAAAAAGCAAAAGAGCAAAAGAAGTTCGTTGATAATATGCAGAAAGGCGATAAAATTGTTACTATCGCCGGTATTCACGGTGTGATCAATAAGATCAATGAAGACGGAACCATTCAACTGGAAGTAAGTCCGGGCAGCTATTTAAAGATCGAAAAATCTTCGGTTAGTATGGAATGGAGTGCCGCTTTGAATAAAGCCACCGATAAAAAATAATTTCAACTGAAATTCAACTAAATTCAAGGTCTGGAACCATCGTTCCGGACCTTATTTTTTATGCTAAAGATTGGCGTTACAGGTGGCATTGGCAGTGGTAAATCTACTGTGTCAAGTATTTTTAAAGTTCTGGGTATTCCGGTCTTTGATGCAGACAGTTATGCCAAAAATATCATGCAAACAGATGCCGCATTGAAAAATGCAGTGATTGAATTATTTGGGGAAGCGTCTTATCAAAATGGACAACTAAACCGAAAATGGATTGCTGATATTGTATTCAAGGATCCTACACAACTGGAGAAATTGAATGCCATCATTCATCCTGCAACCATTAAGGCAGGAGAGGAATGGGCTTCCCGACAAAAGAGTCCGTACACTATCAAAGAAGCTGCTTTATTTTTTGAGTCAGGTTCTGCTGAAGGAATGGATTATATTATTGGTGTATATGCTCCACAGCATATGAGGATTAATCGCGTGATGCAACGTGATGGTATTAGCAGAGAAGAAGTGCTGAACAGAATGAAAAGACAGATTCAAGAAGAGGTAAAAATGCGTTTATGTGATTATGTGATCATCAATGATGATCAACATTTGTTGATTCCACAAATATTACAATTACATCATCATTTTTTAGAAGAATCCAAACAGCAGTCTCATGAATAAAGTGAATGTCATTGAAAAGTTTGCGCAAGTGGATGGTTACTGGAATCCGGCAGTGGTGGGAGCTTTGAATGGACAAGAAGTAAAGCTTGTAAAATTCAAAGGACCTTTTACCTGGCATCACCATGAGCATGAGGATGAGTTGTTTTATGTGGTCAAAGGAGGTTTTGTAATGGAATTTCGTGACCGCCATGTTGAATTGAATCAAGGAGACTTTCTGATTGTTCCCAAAGGAGTTGAACACAGGCCCAATGCCGACGAAGAAGTATGGGTGATGTTGTTTGAGCCTGCGTCTACTTTGAATACAGGCAATGTGGTAAATGAGTTTACTAAAGATACTTTGAAATACTTATGATAGCAGTTACTCCAACACCTCCTTATTATGCTGTGATCTTCACCAATGAACTTACTTCCAACACGGAAGGATATGAGGAAATGGCGCAGCGAATGGCTGAGCTGGCATTGTCACAAAAAGGTTGTTTAGGTTATGAGTCTGTACGAAATGGATTAGGCATCACCGTCTCATATTGGGAAAGTCTGGATGATATCCAAAATTGGAAAGCCAATGCTGAACATATCATTGCACAAGAAAAGGGAAGAGATATTTGGTATAAGTACTATAAAACACGAATTTGCAAGGTAGAGAGAGATTATGGCTATGAGCAAAATCCATAAGTCTTTCTACCCCCTAATCCCTAATCTATGATTGCAGCCCCTATCCCTGTAAATGAGCAGGAAAGGTTACAGGAACTGATACGCTACGAAGTCTTGTATACACAATATGAAGAAGATTTTGATCAGATTGTACAGTTAGCTTCTGCTATTTGTAAAACACCCATGTCTACTATTACCTTGTTAGACTTTAATAATCAATTTTTCAAGGCTAAGGTTGGTTTGGAAAATAGAGAAGCACCCCGCGATACTTCATTTTGTGGTCATGCCATTTTACAAGATGAGGCAATCATGATTGTGAATGATGCTTTGGAAGATCACCGTTTTTTTGACAATCCATTGGTATTGGGAGATCCAAATATTCGTTTTTATGCAGGATATCCTTTGGTGAGTCCATCAGGATATAAGCTGGGAACCTTATGTGTCATTGATAGGGTACCTCGCATTTTAACAGCTGAGCAGGAATTGACTTTAAAAACACTCGGTAATCAGGTAGTCAAATTGTTTGAGTTGAGACTTCGTAACAAAGAGGCAGAAGCACGAAATAAACTGATTGAAGAGCAAAAACAGCAATTAGAAGAATCTAAATCAGTTCAAAGTAAAATTATATCCATCATAGCACATGATGTGCGTGGGCCAGTGACATCTTTAAAAACAATGATTGAACTAACAAAAGCTAAAAGTTTAAGTGAGACTGAAACAGTTCAATTATTTGACATGCTGGATAAGCAACTGGATGGCACTTTAGACATGCTCACCAACCTTGTGGATTGGGGAAGTATGTTATTAAAGAAAGGTAAACTATCTATTTCATCAGTGAACATCTCTTCCGTAGTGGAGAGAATAATAAAGAATCTTTCTCCTATGGTACAACTGAAAAAAAATCAGTTCCAAAATCTGGTGCCAATAGAGGCGGAAGTAATGGCAGATGAAAATACATTGCGATTTATTTTACGCAATATTATTAGCAATGCGAATAAATTTACCAGCGAAGGAACCATTACAATACATATTCAGCCCAATGAAAACAAAAATCTCATATCCATTATAGTGTCCGATACCGGATGTGGGATACCCATAGAAATTCAACAACAATTATTCAATCCTGTTAAACGACATAGTCGGGAAGGCACCCATAAAGAAAAGGGTAGTGGTTTAGGCTTATTGCTTGCTAAAGAATTTGCAGAAGCAATGCATGCCTCTATAGATGTGAAAAGCGATACAGGAAAAGGCACCAGCTTCAGTATTACACTTCCTGTTTCTATCTGATACTATTATTTAGAAAAATAATCTGTCTGTGATGGCTTATAGTTCATGGCTTATGGTCTATAGTCCATAGTAAAAGAAAGAGGCTGTTTCGGATTTTGATACAGCCTCTTTCTTATATTTCTTGTCTCTTGAAACCTTATTCTTGGAATCGTTATTTTTTATTCATGATTTCCTCAATCACTTTACCAACTGCACCATTGGGCATTTGAATATTGAGCATTGCCGCGAGTGTTACGGCAATATCTGTCATGTATCTTTCCTGATAACTTTTGCCGGGTTTAATGTTCCATCCATACCAGAGTAATGGAATATGAGCATCATACGGATTCCACACACTATGATCGGTTCCTTTGGGGTTATCTTTGAACCAATTGGGTTTAGGAATCACTTGTAAATCAGCACTTCGATAGGGATAGTATCCATTGATCAATCTTTCACGAATAGTTTGTTGTAAATTTGATTCTCCTAATTCTTCTTTATCTATCACCCGATAAATGCCTTCCTCTTTTTCAAGTTCATGAATAAGAAATGATTTGAGTTCTTCATGATCAATTCCTAATGAATCAATCTGCTTATGATTGAGAGCTAGATTGTAATAAGTAGAATTGATGATTGCATTTTTTATTTTGAATTTATTTTCTGCCAAACCATTTACTTTTCTTACCAAGCTACCTAATGGGATGGAACCTCCGGGCAAATTATTTTCTTTTAAGAAGTCAGGAACATGTGCTGCTCCATGATCTGCAGTCAGAAATAATAAATAGTTTCCTTTGCCTACCTGAGCATCTAAAAAATTCAGAAACTGTTCAACGTCTTTATCCAGACGCAGATAAGTATCCTCGATTTCAATTGAGTTAGGACCAAAACTGTGTCCAGCATAATCTGGAGAAGAAATACTTACAGCAAGGAAATCCGTCTCTTTATTTTTTCCTAACTGTTCATGTATGGCAGCGGCTTTCGCCATTTCAAAAGTATAGGAGGCTGCTTGTGGCAGGAATGGAAGTTTATAATAGTCTTTACCAATAAAGCCACTCATATCATAGGGGAAACTATTTTTTGGACCGATTTCAGTACGTTCATAATCTTTCGCATCTGCACTACTTTGTGTGTAGGTATCAATGGGGTATAATGTTTTCCATCCTTCTTTGTAATACGTATCCGGAAGTTTTCTTGCATTGAAATCTTTTACCCATTGCGGTAAGTCTTTCATGTAATAAGTGCTGCTAATAAAAATTCCTTTTGATTCATCATACCAATAAGCAGCATTCGCTGAATGTCCGGCGGGAAGAATAGCACCTCGGTCTTTAATAGAGATACCAATGACTTTACTTCGGAAATTGGTGGCCAATCTCAATTCATCAGTGACGGTATTGCTCACCATATTTCTTGGACTCATTTCTCCGTCTCTGCTATCTGAGCCCACTGTTTTTACTGATTTATCTTCTACACAATACACGCTGCGCTGCAATTTGGTATCCCACCAATTATTACCGGTAATTCCATTGATGGCTGGAACAGTTCCTGAATACACGCTGGCATGGCCGCAACCGGTAGCGGTAGGCGTATAGGGAATAAAAGTGTTCTCACAACTAAAACCTTGATTCAACAAACGATTGAATCCTCCCTGACCATAACGGTTTTGATACCTATAGAGGTAGTCCCAACGCATCTGATCTACCATGAGTCCAACCACCAACTTCGGTCTGGCAACGGCTTTTGAGGTAGTTTGTGGTTGACTTTTTTGAGAAAAAGCTTGTAAAATCAGGAGGTTCAGGCAGAAGGCCCATAGCAAATTCTTCTTCATTTTGAGTTTCTTTGATGTAAAGCAGGGGTGAAGATAGGATAAGGTGAATAAATGCGCTTGCCCCTTCAAGCCGAAAAGATTAGTTTTGCGCAAATTTTGAACCAAAGTAATAATTTGATAATATGGCAGACATCTTTGAGAAACTGGTTAAGAATTACGGCCCAATAGGTCAGCACCGTGAGCGTGCACATGGATATTTTGCTTTCCCTAAGCTGGAAGGTGAGATTGGTAGCAGAATGATATTCAGAGGAAAAGAAATGATTGTTTGGAGTTTGAATAATTACCTCGGACTTGCCAATCACCCTGAAATTCGTAAGACAGATGCGGAGGCTTCCCAACAGTATGGTCTGGCATTGCCCATGGGTGCTCGTATGATGAGTGGTAACAGTAATTTCCATGAGCAACTGGAAAGAGAGCTGGCAGCATTTGAATCCAAAGAAGATGCTATTCTGATGAACTTTGGATACCAGGGTATCATGAGCGCCATTGATGCTATCTGTGGTCGTCATGATGTGATTGTATATGACGCAGAAAGTCATGCTTGTATTATAGACGGATTACGTTTACATCCCGGACATCGTTATGTATTTAAGCACAATGATCTGGAAGATTTTGAAAAGCAATTACAGCGTGCTACTGCACTGATTGAAAAACAAAAGACCGGTGGTATTCTCGTGATTACAGAAGGTGTTTTTGGTATGGCAGGTGATCAGGGAAAATTGAAAGAGATTGCAGCGTTAAAGAAAAAATATGATTTCCGTTTATTGGTAGATGATGCACATGGTTTTGGCACATTGGGTAAAACAGGTGCAGGCGCCGGAGAAGAGCAGGGTTGTCAGGATGATATTGATCTTTATTTTTCAACTTTCGCAAAATCAATGGCATCTATTGGAGCGTTTATGGCCGGACCCAAAATCATCATTGATTTTATCCGATACAATATCCGGTCTCAGATTTTTGCTAAGAGTTTGCCAATGCCGATTGTAATTGGTAATCTGAAGCGTTTGGAAATGTTGCGTAATATGCCTGAACTGAAAGAAAAGTTATGGAGCAACGCGATGAAATTGCAGAATGGATTAAAAGAAAGAGGATTTGATATTGGCAAAACAGATACACCGGTAACGCCCGTGTATATGAAAGGTGGGGTAGAAGAAGCAACAGCGATGGTGATGGATTTGAGAGAGAACTATCATATTTTCTGTTCAATCGTGGTATATCCTGTTATTCCGAAAGGTCATATTATTTACCGCTTGATTCCAACGGCGGCACACACTGATCAGGATATTGAGGAGACACTAAAGGCATTCAGTGAAACAAAAGCCAAATTGGATGCAGGAGCGTATAAAGCCGAAGCTATTCCGGATATGGCGGAAACGAAAGCATAATTTGATTCAAATTTAATGAACCATCTAAGGTACTGACGGAACGCGGATTTTTACGATGGGTTATGATGATATGTTATCAGTGTCAATCATAATCATCATCAAAAATCTGCGGTCCATAAAACTTAGATATAATTAAAAAAAAGAGGCTGTCTCAAAAGGCAGCCTCTTTTTTATGAAGTGTGTATCGTATTATAATTTTTTTATCAACTCAGATCCCAGTTTCACGTATTCATCGTTCTTAGCGGTAGTAGCCAGTTCGATACATTTTTCAGCACTTGCTTTCGCACCTACTTTATCACCCATATCGCGCTGAATTTTAGCTTTCAAGAGGAAGATCCAGAAGCCATTCTGGTTCACTTCAGTGGCTTTGGTAGCAGCATTCAATGCTTTGGTCATATCCTTATCCCACTCATAATAGAAATTAGCGGCAGGGTAATATGCATTAGGATTTACTTTTTCAGCACTTAACGCTTTTTCAACCTGAGCACGCAAACGATCTTTTACATTGGTGCTGATAGGAATTCTTACAGAAGTTCCACCCCAGATGATGTTCAGATCGCAACTTTCAAAAGCAATATTTGCAAATTGCATAGTGAATGTTTCTGTATTACCTGTTGCTTTATCTGCTTTTACTTTAAAACGAACCACGTCTTCAGCTTCTTTGTATCCGTCAGTTCCCCAGTTGGTAAGACCTTTGTTCAGGATAACTTCCCAGGTATCTTTTCCTGGAATCGTGTACAGAACATAAGAACCAGTATCCAATCGTTTTCCACCAATGGTAACATTGTCTGTAAATTTCAGGCGGGTAGCAGCATTGGCACCTGTACGCCATAATTTATTCAGTGGAGCCAAATCACTGTTCTCTTTCAACAAAGAGCGACCATTGATATTGGGACGAGAATAGGTAAGTTCAATACTTCCCATACCAAAAGCCTGCGTTATTTTCTGCGTAGTGCTAGGCTGAGGCATGTTGATCTGTGCAAAGGCATTCAAACTGCAAATGGTTGCAGCCAATAAGAAAAACTTTTTCATATGTTTCCAGATTTTAGAATAGCGAATTTACCGCAAATTCATCGACGAATACCTACCTTTTGTACTTTAATCATCATTATTTCTGAAAAGCCGGATGAAACTGCTGTAAAGTATTGCGCAGGAAGTCGCGATCCAGGTGAGTATATATTTCCGTAGTGGTAATACTTTCATGTCCCAGCATTTCTTGTACTGCTCGCAGGTCTGCACCTCCCTCTACTAAATGAGTAGCAAAGGAATGTCTGAATGTGTGTGGTGAAATGTTTTTGGTGATACCAGCCTTGGCCACCAGATCACGAATGATATAAAAAATCATGACCCTAGAGAGACCTTTGCCACGCTGATTCAAAAACAAAATATCCTCATAGCCCGGAACCATGGGTTGATGAACACGGATATTCTCTTTATAGAGTTTGATATATTTAATGGCATCAGATCCTATGGGTACTAGTCTTTCTTTGTCGCCTTTACCAATCACTCTGATAAAGCCAACATCCAGATACAAGCAGGATATTTTTAAACCCACCACTTCACTTACCCTTAGTCCACAGCTATACATGGTTTCTAAAATGGCTTTGTTTCTGCCACCTTCCGGTTTACTTTGGTCGATCTTTGAAATGATGTGTTCAATTTCTTCAAAACTCAATACGTCTGGTAAAGCTCTTTTCGTTTTTGGGGCTTCGAGTAAAGCAGTAGGGTCCTTGTTGATAATTTGTTCTGTGAGTAGATACTTATAAAAACTCCTGATACCAGAAATGATCCTAGCCTGCGAAGTGGCTGTCATGCCCAATTCACTGATCCATTTTACAAATCGTTGCAGGTCTTTTAAATCCACATTTGCAGGTGCTTTGCCGGTATCATCTGATGCAAGAAAAGAAGTCAGTTTATCTACATCCCTCAAATAAGCTTCTACAGAATGATCGCTCAACGATTTCTCCAAGCGTAAAAAAGCCTTGTATCCTTTTTTATATGCATCCCACATAAAACGAAATGTACAATCCGTGGAGCAAAATGACAAATAATGATCAGAATAAAGCGGTCAAATTGTTTTGGCATTGCGGTAGGGGAGACCGATATTGCAAACTCAAAACAGATACTAACTATTTTCGCATGCAGATCAATCTTCGTTCGTTTAAGCAGAAAGTGAGACATCATCAAAAAGCCTTTAAAAAGTTCTTGGGTAAGATCGAAAAAAATCCTCCTAGACATCTTGATAAAATTGCCGAAGAGATTGATGCAGCAGTTTGGAAAGAAGTAGATTGTTTGAGTTGTGCCAACTGCTGTAAAAGCATGAGTCCGACTTTTACAAATACAGATATCAAAAGAATTGCTTCACATTTTGACATGTCTCCCAAAGAATTCAAAGAAAAGTGGTTGTATTTTGATGAAGAAGATGGCGACTGGATGAATAAAAAACAACCTTGTCAGTTCTTGGATATGTCTACCAATATGTGCGCTATCTACGAAGTAAGGCCCTCTGATTGTGCAGGATTTCCGCATTTGAAGAAAAAGAAAATGGTAGAATACATACATGTTCACCAGCAGAATGTTGAGTATTGTCCGGCAACATTCAAAATGGTAGAAAAAATGATGCAACGTTTCTCCTGATCAATTACCAATGAGTAATGAAGTCATAGAGATCGATCCGAAAATGGTTTTGTCATTAAAAAACTGCACTTGCTCATCTTCAGTCTTAAGTCCGAGTGTATACAATAAAGGTAAATAATGTTCCGGTGTAGGAATGGATTGACGTACTTCAGCCCCTAAATCTTTGTAGGTTGCCAATGACAGATGATCATTATGCTTGATCAATGTTTTGAATATTTCGTTGGCTTCTCTTGCCCAATCATATCCGGTCTCAGGTGTTTTCCAATTCATGACGCCGAGATTGTGTACCATATTGCCACTACCAATGATTAGTACTCCTTTATGACGCAAAACGCCTAATTCTTTAGCAAGCTGATAATGCCAAAGAGGATCTTGTAGTTGATTCAAGCTCAACTGCACCACTGGTATAGTTGCAGTGGGATACATGTGTTTCAAGATGCTCCAGCAACCATGATCCAATCCCCAAGAAAGATCCTTTGCAACCGAAGTGGTTGCCACCGCTTGAATGGTATCGTTGGCCAATGTCACACTGCCTGGAGCGGGATATTGTACATCAAATAAAGGTTGGGGAAAACCATAAAAATCATGGATGGTTTTGGGCTGCTCCATTGCTGTTACAAAAGTACCCCTCGTTTCCCAGTGTGCTGAAATACATAGAATCGCAGTTGGCTGTGGTAGGTCTTTTACCATTGCCTGCCATCCTTGAGAAAACTCGTTCAATTCGATTGCATTCATCGGACTGCCGTGTCCCGCAAAAATAACAGGCATTTTGCCCTGATGAGGCTTACCGGTAATTGATGAAGCGAATGAAGTAAGTGACTGCATTATTAATGTTTAAACATCAAATATACGATTTGTGATGCTTCGGTAATGTTAAAAGTATACATCTTCGATCAAAAAGATCTCTTTAGCGATACCGTTAACCAATGTAATGGCAATGACATCGAATTGGATGTATTTCCATTCAGGATGCTGGTATTGGTATTGTTCAGCGGCGTTTTTTAAGTGTGTCATTTTCTCGCGCGTAATACTTTCCTCCGGTTTGCCAAAACGAAGTGAGTTACGGGTTTTTACTTCAATAAAATGAAGCTTATTTTTTCTGGAAGCAATGATATCAACTTCCCAATGCTTGAATCGCCAGTTTCTCTCTAGTACTTGATATCCCTTCTCGGATATAAATCCGCAAGCGATCTCTTCGCCTAAGTCGCCGGTTTCGATGTTTTTGTTCATAAACTATTTCGTTAAAAATGAAGGATTGAATACGATTTTATAAGAATTGAACGTTCTTGCAATTGTTTACTATGTCTAATCGCTATTCGATACTGAAATTGCAAGGTAAAGTTCAACACTACGACTGGGGCGGATATACGTTTCTGCCGGAGTTGTTGGGCATAAAAAATGAAGAAAAGAGACCTTTTGCAGAATATTGGTTAGGAGTTCATCCTTCAGCCTCGGCATATGTTGCGATGCAGAACGGCTGGAAGCCATTACAACAGTTGATCGATGAAGAACCCGATGCTGCACTTACACCTGCCTTGCGACAAAAATTTGGCAATATCCCATACCTACTCAAAGTCATGGATGTTCGGGAAATGTTGTCCATACAGGTTCACCCCAGCAAAGAAAATGCAATAGCAGGTTTTGAAAGGGAGAATCAATTGGGAATACCTTTGAATGCTCCTCACAGGAATTATAAGGATCAAAATCACAAACCCGAAGTCATGTTGGCAATCAGTGAGTTCTGGTTGTTACATGGATTTAAACAGAAAGAACAGTTACAGCAAATATTGGAGGAAGTGATAGAATTCCAAATATTACTTCCTTTGTTTAGAAAAGAGGGGCTTCAATCTTTGTATCGTTTCATCATGGAAATGGAGCAACAAAGTATCAATGATCTTTTATTACCCCTAGTGAAACGTGAGATTAGACAAAAACAAGATGGATTACTCAATAAAACCCATCCGGGTTGGTGGGTAGCCAAACATTTCAATGATCAGCCTCCAAGCGGTGATATTGATCGTGGTATCTTCTCCATTTATTTTTTCAATATCGTTTGTCTACAGCCGGGAGAAGCCATTTTTCAAGGAGCAGGATTACCACATGCTTATTTGGAAGGACAGAATATTGAGTTGATGTCGAACAGTGACAATGTATTGCGTGCCGGATTGACTAAAAAACATACAGATGTCCAAGAACTATTAGCCAATACCGATTTTACTCCGATCGTCCCCAACATTTTAAAAGGGCAAAATAGGAGAGATGGGGAATATGTTTTTCATTTTCCCGTACCGGATTTTTCCCTCACCCACGTATTGTTGAATAGTGATACCAGTTTTGAAGACAAAGCCAATTCTCCTGAGATATGGATGGTCATTGAGGGAGGGGTTATCATCAATCAACAATTGGTCGTAAAAAAAGGCGAGGCATTTATTGTGTTTCCGGGACAGTCTTATCAGTTATTATCTTCCGGCAAAACTTCATTATACAAGGCTTTTGTAGCTATTCCCGATGCTTATTCACAGGATGAGGAAAATTGAGGTCTAAACTTGACTCATAACACTTATTTTTGTCCCTGAAATTCTATACAATGAAATTGAATCGTTCGCTTGTTGTTTCTCTGGTTTTGACCATTTTTCTAAGTGCTGTGTATCGTGCCATGCCGAACAGACCTTGGGGTTTTGCACCTCAGTTTGCTATCGCGCTTTTTGCAGGAGCTCTTTTTGTAAAAGATAAGAAATGGGCTTTTGCATTGCCGTTGATTTCTATGTTTATCTCTGATCTTCTTTATCAGTTTTTATACAATAAGGGGTTGACTGAAATCCCGGGCTTTTATAAAGGACAGTGGGTGAATTATTTATTGTTCACGAGCTTGACTATTTTCGGTTTTATGGTACGTAGCCGGAAACCTTTACAGGTATTGGGAGCTTCGATTGCTACACCTACCACTTTCTTTTTGATTTCTAACTTTATGGTTTGGGCCGGTGGCGGCGGATTGAAACGTCCAAAGACTTTTGAAGGTCTGATGATGTGTTATAATGATGCACTTCCTTTTTATGCCAATAGCTTGATGGCAACAGCCATTTTCTCTGCGATTCTGTTTGGTGGCTATTATTTTCTGAATCAGTCTATTGCCAAGAAAAATATTTCTTTATAAAAACATATTTATAAAAAAATCCGCAGCGAACACTGCGGATTTTTTTATGCCCGGAGGATGAGCTCCGAAAAATAGTATTGTTCGTGCTGTAATGCTTGTTTTACTTCTACTTTAAGTGGGTGTTTGAATAGTGGACAATCATACACCAACGTATGAAACTCTCCATTTTCCCCACAAGCATCTATACCCAGCGCTTCTAATTCATCAATCAATAACGGTGTCAAAGTTTTACCAATAAACGAAGCACCCATTACTTCATTACAACTAACGATCATGGTTTGAATACCACTATCTAACATTTGCATCACCAAAGATCTACGATCTTGCTGCCATAAGGGAAGAAAAGCAGTGAGTTCAGCACTATTGCATACTTTCTCTTCCCAGTCGCGATGTGCCTGTAGGTCAATATCTCCAAAGACAGCATGTGTTACTGTATAAGTTTTTCTGAGTTGTTGTAATGCAGCAGTAAAATGTTGTTCATATTCCTGCCAGCTACTGCTGATCAAATGAATGGGCAACTCAGCAGTTGCTGCTTGCGCTCTTAATATAGATTCGGGAATACCATGACTCCTTGAAATTTTGCCCGTTTCATTCATAACATTCAGCAAAACCGCAGGCGTATAGCCTTGCTCGATGGCTTTCATCAGTGCAAAGCAACTATCTTTTCCGCCACTCCAAGAACTAAGACAATTTTTCAATTTGAAAATTTGGTCCGCCTAAGGCGGATTGAAAATGAATAATAATATATATGACAATTCTTTCTTTAATCCGAAGAATTTTCAAACACTTCATCTACTAAAAGATTTGTTCCATCTGCAGCACTAGTGGCCAGTTCGTCACATCGATTATTCCATGGATTATTGGCATGTCCTTTTACCCAAACGAAACGTACTTGAAAATGATTGGCAATGGCTTTATAACGCAACCAAAGATCCTTATTCTTTTTGCCGCCTTTGAAATCCGTCCGTATCCAATTGTCCAGCCATTTTTTTTCTACTGTATTGACGATGTACTGACTGTCTGTGTAAATAGTGACTGCTATATTTCTTTTAGTCAATGACTCCAATGCCACAATCACTGCCATCAATTCCATACGGTTATTCGTTGTGTGTCGATAACCCGCCGAGATCTCTTTTCTTTTATCGCCCCACATTAAAATAATACCATAGCCTCCGGGGCCGGGATTGCCCCTGGCTGAACCATCCGTATAAATAATGAGTTGATGTCCGTTTGATGTCCTCATGCGATTTGATATGCACCTTTCATGTATAAAACAGCTTTACCGGCAATCGTCACTCGATCACCTTGAATACCACACCAAAGATCACCGCGACGTTTAGATAACTGTTCTGCTTTCATAGAGGTTTTATCCAATGCTTTTGCCCAATAAGGAATCAGTGTGGCATGTGCTGAACCTGTTACCGGATCTTCTCCAATTACAGAATTAGGGACAAAGAATCGAGAAACAAAATCGGCAGTATTTCCTTTCGCAGTAATGATAATGCCCAATGTTTCCACTTGATTCAATTGAACAAAATCAGGAATTACTTTTTCGATTTCTTCCTGAGATTCATAGATCAAAAAATAATCGCGTGAACGTAGAACTTGTTTAGGCTGAATGCTAAATCCTTCTAACAGATGTGCCGGGATCTCACAAGCAACAGGCATACGGGCCGGAAAATTCATTTCCATAAGGTCTCCGTTTTTGGTAACTGTTAGTAATCCACTTTTGCTATGAAAACGAATGCTGTCTTGTGAATAGCCAAGTTCATTAAACAGAACATAAGCTGTAGCCAAGGTAGGGTGCCCCGCCAAATCGATCTCTAATTCAGGTGTGAACCAGCGGATATCATAATCTCCATCAGGCCTTTGAACAAAGAATGCTGTTTCGGAAAGATTATTTTCATTCGCCAACTGTTGCATAGTGGCAGTAGGAAGCCATGCTGTAAGCGGACAAACGGCAGCAGGATTGCCCCCAAATACATGGTCTGTAAATGCATCAACAGTATAAATCGGGTAAGTCATGGTATAATGATTGAACCGCAAAGTAAATTCATTCAGCTATATCACGACTTACCATTAGCATAATTTCAGGATTGTTTATACTTGAAACACGCCGGTACGAAAAGTATCCATATCCGGGTTATGATTAGCAGCATGCAATCCTTCTGCAATTACTTTTCTTGTTTCTGTTGGATCAATGATACCATCTACCCAAAGTCTGGCAGCAGCATAGTAGGGTGTGGTTTGTCTTTCGTATCGTCCTTTGATCTCTTTTAATAAAGCCTGTTCTTGTTCTTTATCTACTTCTTTGCCTTGTGATTTCATGGAAGCCACTTGTATTTGCGCCAAAGTTTTAGCCGCTTGTTCTCCACCCATCACGGCAATCTTTGCAGATGGCCATGCATAAATAAAACGAGGATCATAAGCTTTACCACACATGGCATAGTTACCTGCGCCATAACTATTACCTACAATAACAGTGATTTTGGGAACTACTGAATTCGCTACTGCATTCACGAGTTTAGCACCATCTTTAATGATGCCACTATGTTCGCTTCTACTGCCTACCATAAAACCGGTTACATCTTGCAAGAATACCAGTGGAATTTTTTTCTGATTACAATTCAAGATAAATCTTGCAGCTTTATCAGCACTGTCATTATAAATGACACCACCAATCTGCATTTCACCTTTTTTGTTTTTACAGATCAGACGCTGGTTCGCCACTATGCCAACAGCCCATCCTTCAATACGAGCATATCCACAGAGAATGGTTTTACCATAATCCTGCTTGAACTGGTCAAACTCACTATTATCCACCATTCGCTCAATGATATCCAACATATCATAAGGCTTCAGATTGCCTTCGGGAATAATGCCATACAATTCTTTCGGATCTTTTTTGGGTACTATGGGTTGAATCCTGTCGAATCCTGCGTTTCCTGAAGCACCCAATTTGTTCATGATCTTTTTGATGTGATCCAGACAATCCTTTTCGGTTTTAAACTTGTAATCTGCAATACCACTGATCTCAGTGTGGGTAGCAGCTCCCCCCAATGTTTCATTGTCAATGTCTTCACCGATGGCAGCTTTCACCAAATAAGCACCTGCCAGAAAAATACTGCCATTGCCTTCCACCATTAAGGTTTCATCACTCATAATCGGCAAATAAGCACCGCCTGCTACACAAGCACCCATGACAGCAGCTATTTGTGTGATGCCCATGGCACTCATTCTTGCATTGTTCCTGAAAATGCGTCCGAAATGTTCTTTATCGGGAAAGATTTCATCTTGCATCGGTAAGAATACGCCGGCACTATCCACCAAATAAATAATGGGCAACCTATTCTCCATCGCTATCTCTTGCATTCTTAAATTCTTCTTTCCGGTAATCGGAAACCAAGCACCCGCTTTCACCGTTTGATCATTGGCTACAATAACAGCCTGACGACCACTCACATAGCCTATTCCGGCGACTGTTCCGGCAGATGGACAACCACCTTCTGCTTCATACATATCAAAACCGGCAAAACCGCCAATTTCTACAAAGGGTTTATCTCGGTCACACAAATATTCAATCCGCTCTCTTGCGGTAAGCTTATTGCGTTCTCTTTGTTTTTCGATTGATTTCTTTCCACCGCCCAGTTTGATCTTTTCGAAATATTGCTCCACTTCACTGAGCATGAGTTTCATCCAGTCTTCGTTACGGTTAAATGCCATGTCTGTCATACGAACAATTGTTAGTTTTGCAAAGATAGGGGGGTATCGATCATTTGTGAGATAAAATTATGATTTGAAAAATGTGCAAGAACTTATTGGCTATGAGCTATGAGCCATGAGCTGCGAGCTTTGGATATTATTAATTGTAGGTATGCTCCTGCTCATTTTTAAACAATACCGATGGTGAATGAGTTTTAGTTTTTACACGAGTAAAAAATGCCTTAGATTCTCAAAAGGCTATTTAACCCCTCAAATTTAACTTATAAAAGCTCGCAGCTCATGGCTCATAGCTCGGAGCTAGTTTTATCGGAAAGTAATAATTTCAAAATTGTCTTTTGATCAAATATTGCCCTATTCTGGCATGCGTCCATTTTTTACTTTATTTTTAGAACATGTCATATGATTACATCATCATAGGTGCCGGATCAGCAGGTTGTGTATTGGCCCATCGCTTATCAGAAGGTGGACATCATAAAGTTTTATTGTTAGAAGCTGGAGGATCGGATAAGAAACTAGAAATTCATATTCCCGGTGCATATACACAACTGAATCGATCAGATGCCGATTGGGCTTTTTGGACAACCCCACAAAAGCATATTGATCATCGACGTCTTTTTATTCCCAGAGGGAAAACGTTAGGCGGTAGTAGCTCTACCAATGCCATGGCGTATGTTAGAGGCAATCGGGCTGATTTTGATGAATGGGCTTCTTTAGGAAACACCGGCTGGGATTTCGCATCGGTATTACCCTATTTTAAGAAGTCTGAACACAATGAAAATTATGGAGGCGAATATCATGGATGGGATGGGCCTTTGAACGTTACGCATTCTATGCAGCCACATCCTTTGGGGGAAGTGTTTGTAGAAGCTTGTGAAGAAATAGGTATAGCTCGTAATGACGATTATAACGGAGCCCAGCAGATAGGCGCATCCCTGCTACAATTTACCATCAAGAATAATCAAAGACACAGCACTGCAGCCGCTTTTTTAAAACCGGCTATGAAAAGAAAAAATCTCACGGTGAGAACCCAGTGTCAGGTTAAATCGATTTTGATCGAAAATGGGAGAGCGGTGGGTGTGGAAGTGATGATTGGACAAACCGGTTCGGAAAGGATCAATTGTTCCAAAGAAGTGATTCTTTCAGCAGGTGCCATTCAATCGCCGCAATTATTGATGTTATCCGGTATCGGAGATCCGATTGAATTGGGTAAACAAGGTATCAATATCATTCATGCATTGCCGGGAGTCGGAAAGAATTTACAAGATCATGTATGGACAGGTGTATCAGTGAATAGTATTATTCCAACAAGCAATGCCTTGTTATCACCCCTGAATATGGGAAAAGCCTTGCTACAGCATCTTCTGTTCAAGAAAGGTCCGTTGGGGAATAGTCCATTAGAAGCCAATGCTTTTTATAGTTCTATTGGAGAAGACAGACCTGACATACAATTTCATTTTGCACCCATTGGTATTGCGGATGATTACAGTACCGATATGTACAATCTGAAAACTTTTCCGCGGAAAAGTGGATTTGGGATCATGGCCATTCTTTTACATCCGGAAAGTAGGGGTGTAATACGTTTGAAAAACTCCAATCCTAAAGATGCACCCATCATTGATCATCAGGTCTTAGCTCATTCCAAAGACCGGGAACTGTTATTAGTGGCATTAAAAAAAGCCATTGCCATTGCGAAAACAAAAGCAATGAGCGCTTATGCTGATGGAGATCTATCCCTTCCAAAAAACTATGAAGATGATCAGTCATTACAAGTGCACATCAATAAAAGTCTTGAAACCCTTTATCATCCTGTAGGTACCTGTAAAATGGGAACAGATCAAGGTGCTGTAGTAGATCATGAACTAAAAGTACACGGTATCCGCTCTTTACGGGTAGTAGATGCCTCCATTATGCCAACCATTGTTTCCGGCAATACCAATGCTGCAACGATCATGATTGCGGAAAAAGCGGCTGATATGATTCAACAGCAGTCATAAGCACTTACATTTGCCCGCTATCGGTAGAATAATGTGTTTTATTTACACATTAATCCCTAATTTAGTAATACCAAAAATGCTTGCAGTGGCTACGACGAAAAAAATGATTGCTTCAGCCAATGGGAAATCTGTGTCTATACCCCATTCTGAGTCACTTACCACAAAGAAAAAGACAGTTCGCAGTAAGACATCAAAGAAGAATGATGCTACTGAGAATAAGGAGAAAAAAAATACTGTCGCTAAACGTAAAAGTATTACCACAGACAAAAGAGTCACCTTTCATCTTAAATTTCATACCACATTTGGTCAAGATCTTTTCATAGTTGGAAACCACCCTTTATTGGGTGATAATGATCCCGCTAAAGCCATTCCTCTTCAATATTTTAATGAAGAATATTGGGTGGTCACCTTTGATTTCGCAGCATCAGATCTTATTCAGGATACAATCACCTATCATTATATTTTGCGCAATACCGACGGAACCTATAGTGATGATTGGGGAAATGATAAGCAGCTAAATTTAAAAGAGAGCAAAGCCAAGGAAATACATGTAACCGATGCCTGGAATTTTGCCGGGTATTATGAGAATGCATTTTATACAGAACCTTTTACCAAAGTACTGTTGCCTTCTAATCATACACCGGTTACCACTAAGGCTCCAAAAACCAGTACACATATTCTAAAAGTAAAAGCCCCTTTACTCAAAAAAGGACAGACACTTTGTATATTGGGAAGTAGTCAATCTTTAGGTAATTGGAATACCCAGCACCCTCTGTTACTCACAAAAAATACAAAAGAAGATTTTTTTCAAATAGCCCTGAATCTTAGCAAAGATTCTTTTCCGATTGCATACAAGTATGGAGTGTATGATGTAGATCAACAACAGTTCCTCCGTTATGAAGATGGGAATAATCGTGTGTTATATGATGCAGTTGTAAAAGACAAAGTCAGTATTATTCATGATGGCTTTGCCGTATTACCCAATAATACTTGGAAAGGTGCCGGTGTGGCCATTCCTGTTTTTAGTTTGCGAACAGAACATGGATTGGGTGTGGGAGAATTCAATGACCTAAAACAGATGGTGGATTGGGCTGTGAAGACGGGATTGAAAATGATTCAGATTCTTCCCATCAACGATACGACCGCAACACATAGTTGGACAGATTCCTATCCCTATGCAGCGATATCTGCGTTTGCATTACATCCTTTATATCTTCATTTGGATACTTTGGTGAAAAACGATCGAAAACTGCAGAAACAAATTGCAGTGGAGAAGGCGAAGCTGAATGCATTGGATGTAGTGGATTATGCAGAAGTGATTCAGTTTAAAACAAAGATCATTGCTAAGATTTATGAAGAGCAAGGAGCAACTGTATTAGCATCTGCTGACTTTAAGCAATATTTCAATGATAATAAACATTGGCTTCAATCCTACGCTGTATTCTGTTATTTGAGAGACCAGTATGGTACGGTAGATTTCAATCAATGGCCTGCATTTCGACATTACCAAGACGCTGAGATAGAAAGACTCGCAGCGCCTGATTCCGCAGCATACAAAGAGATCGCACTGCATTACTTCACACAATACCAATTGCATCTTCAATTGAAAGAAGCAACTGCTTATGCGCATTCAAAAGGAATTATTGTAAAAGGAGATATCGCCATTGGTGTTTACAGACATGGTGCTGATGCTTGGCAACACCCAGAGTTGTATCATATGGATGCACAAGCGGGTGCTCCGCCGGATGATTTTGCGGTATCCGGACAAAACTGGGGTTTCCCGACTTATAATTGGGAAAGAATGCAGGCAGATGGGTTTACTTGGTGGAAGCAGCGCTTCGAGCAAATGAGTTATTATTTTGATGCTTTCAGAATTGATCATATCCTAGGTTTCTTCCGGATTTGGAGTATTCCCATGCATGCTGTTGAAGGAATATTGGGTCGCTTTGTTCCGGCCATTCCCGTGCATATCAATGAGTTTCAAGCGAGGGGTATTTCATTTGATCATCACCGCTTTACCCAACCCTTTATTCATGAAAATGTGTTGTGGGAATTGTTTGGATATGATAATGAATTGGTGAAAAAAGAATTCCTTCAGACTGATGGTAATGGTCATTATACTTTGAAACCGGCATTTGCTACGCAACGTCTAGTAGAGCAATACTTCCATACACTTGAAAAAGATGAGCAACACGATAAAGTAAAACAAGGTCTCTTTAACTTGATTAGTAATGTATTACTTTTCGAAGACAGCGAGGGCGATCTACAACATTTTCATTTCAGGTTCAATATGGAAAGTACTTCTTCCTTCCGTTATCTTGATCAGCACACGCAACAACAACTGAAAGAACTCTATGTTGATTATTTCTTCCGCCGTCAGGATGATTTTTGGATGAAAGAAGCCATGAAAAAATTACCTGCATTGAAACGTGTAACCAATATGTTGGTTTGCGGTGAAGATCTGGGATTGGTACCGGCTTGTGTTCCGGATGTCATGAGACAGTTGGGACTTTTAAGTTTAGAGATTCAACGTATGCCAAAAGATCCAAAACGCAGTTTCTTTCATCCGGCAGATGCTCCTTATCTCAGTGTAGTAACACCTTCCACCCATGATATGAGTACGATCCGAGGTTGGTGGGAAGAAGATAAAAATCGAATTCAACAGTTTTACAATAACGAACTAGGGCAATCTGGGGAAGCGCCTTATTACTGTGAAGCATGGATCAACACCGCTATTGTCATACAACATTTGTATTCACCTTCTATGTGGACGGTGTTTCAGTTACAAGACCTAATGGGTATGGATGCGGCATTACGTAAAGAAGATCCACATAGTGAGCGTATCAATATTCCGGCAGATCCCAAACATTATTGGCGATACAGAATGCATCTTACATTAGAATCCTTGCTGCAACAGGATGATTTTAATGATACACTTCATGGGTATATACAACAGAGTGGGAGAGATTGATGAGAGATGATTGCCACTGTCCGAAGGAGTCCTTCGGACAGTGGCAATTCAATCATTAACTATCTTTGCTTTTCAAAATTCATCTCTTGAAGCTCAGTTATAGACCGATCAATCTTCCTTTTGAATATCCCTTTACCATTTCTAATGGTCGCACCAAAACGCATCAACCATCATTATTGGTGGCTTTGGAGTTAGGTCCATTCATGGGTTTTGGAGAAGCGCCTGCTATTGCATACTATGATGTTACGGTTGAGTCGATGATCGCCGATCTGGAGAAGCATCGCCGCATGATCGAAAAGTTTGCACTCACTGAACCGGAGCGATATTGGCATTATCTGCATCACCTGCTTCCGAATAATCCTTTTCTGGTATGTGCCTTAGATATGGCTTGCTGGGATTTGTTTGGTAAAATGAAAGGCAAGCCATTGTTTGAACTCATGCAAACACAATGGAATGATACACCGGTTACAGATTACACCATCGGCATTGATACCATTGATAAAATGGTAGATAAAATGAAGGCAAAACCTTGGCCTATTTACAAGATCAAATTGGGAACCGAAAATGATATCTCAATTATAGAAGCATTACGTCAACATACAGATGCGGTTTTCAGAGTTGATGCAAATGCAGGTTGGACAACAACTGAAGCATTAGATAAAATTCCTCGACTGTCAAATTTAGGAGTGGAGTTTATCGAGCAACCCCTTGCGAAAGATAACTGGGATGGAATGAAGCTCTTATACAAAGAATCTCCCTTACCCTTGTTTGCAGATGAAAGTTGTGTATCGGAACAAGACGTAAAAAAATGTGTGGATCATTTTCATGGAATCAATATCAAACTCACCAAATGCAGTGGTATTACACCTGCTATCAGAATGATTCAAGAAGCAAGAACACTTGGTTTACAGGTAATGATGGGTAGCATGAATGAATCTGAAGTAGGTTCAGCGGCCATTGCTCATTTTCTTCCGCAATTAGATCGTGTGGATATGGATGGTCCACTTTTACTAGCACAGTCTATCGCAACAGGATTGACATACGATCATGGTAAAGTAACCGTATCAGGTAAACCAGGTTTGGGTATTCAATTCTTATAATCTATCGCAGTGAATTGATCGTGCGAAGGCTAATGACTGAATTCACATTTCCCTAACAGAATGTTTCTTTTTTGGCATCCGGTTTGGCTTTATAACAGTATAAAACCGTGAACCATGAAAAAGAAAATTTTACCCATGTTGATTGTCTTATCTGTTTTGATCATCGACACCTCACAAGCTCAGGTTAGATTGAATGTAAATGTAAACGTAGGTCCTCGTCCGGTATGGGGCTTGCCCGGTAATCATATTGGTGATTACTATTACTTTCCTGAAATTGATATGTATTACAGCATCCCAAAAAGTCGGTTCGTGTATTTAGATCGCGGACGTTGGGTATATGTATCTGATCTCCCAAGAGCATATCGCCATTATGATTTGCATCGGGGATATAAAGTAGTCATCAATGATCCTGATCCATTCAGGCATCATCAACTGTACCGCGATCGTTATGCCCGCCAGTACATGGCCTATCGTCCACCGGTAGTGATTGTAGACAAAAGGCGCGGACATGATCGTTGGGATAGAAGAGACCGGGATGATGATAGACGTGATAGAGATCGCAGGAGGTGGTAATTATATAAAAAAGCAAGTGTATCCACTTGCTTTTTTTGTTCTGTATTTGTTTAATCCTAGCGAAGTACCGATTTTCGGGGTCTATGACATCTGAAAGAAGAGAAAAACTCAACCGCGTTTTGCATCATCGCCAATCCAATTTGGCGGTGGTGATGGAAAATGTACAAGATCCGCATAATATCTCTGCTGTTATGCGTACTTGTGATGCAGTAGGTATTCAGGATATTTTCATTTTGAATACCAAAATACCCAGACATGAAAAATTTGGTCCGAAAAGTAGTAGTAGTGCTGCCAAATGGTTAACCATTCATCAGTTTGAAGATGCACAGGCCTGTTTTGAAGCATTGCGTAAGAGGTATACACGTATTTTAACAACCCACTTATCTTCTGATGCCGTAAGTTTATATGAGATCGATTTTACGGAAAGCATTGCACTGGTATTTGGAAATGAACATTCCGGTGTAAGTGAAGAGATCAGAGCATTGGCAGATGGTAATTTTGTTATTCCACAAATGGGTATCATTCAAAGCTTGAACATTTCAGTGGCTTGTGCTGTAAGTATTTATGAGGCATATCGTCAAAAAAAGGCAGCAGGTCAGTATGATCAGCCATCCTTATCAACGGAAAGACGAGCACAATTATTCGATGATTGGACTGTGAAGCAAAAAGACTCAGTATAAATGATCCTTGTTATGAAAAAAATAGCTTTAGTATTCGCGATTGTGATGATGGCAACAACTGTTCAATCACAGGAAATTAAAAGCGTAAAGATCAATGATCTCGTAAAAATCATTGATACCAGTTCTGTTCCGCTAGTGGTTAATTTCTGGGCAAGTTGGTGTGCGCCTTGTATCAAAGAGATACCTTGGTTTGAAAAATCTGTTGCAGCTTTCAAGGATCAAAAAGTACAATTACTCTTGGTGAGCTTGGATTTTGCAGAAGATTATCCAAAAGGCATTGCTGATTTTGCAAAGAAAAATAATTATCAGTCAAAAATCGTTTGGCTCAATGAAACCAATGCTGATGAATTTTGCCCCAAAATCGATGAGAAATGGGATGGTGCTATTCCGGTAACACTGATGGTCAATAAAAAAAGACAATACCGTCAATTTTATGCGCAACAGTTACCTGAACAGCGATTGATCCTGGAACTACAAAAATTAGTTGGACAATAGTAATTTATAGATATTCTCTTTCTGCCTCTTCGTTCATTTGCTTGCGAAGTTTTTCTGTCAGATAGATGGCATAACCTAGTGCCATTAAGCTGCAGGTAGCCAGCAAAATACCTGTGATGCTTCCATAATGAATTCCTTCTGCGATTGCATAAGTAATGCAGAGTAACAGCGCTACAATGATTATCGGTTTCATATTGCAGGTTTTGGTTACTAATAAGATACCTACCTCATCGATTTCCATAAAAAAGCCGCTATTAAATAGCGGCTTTCAAAAAAATATTTATTTATTCCGTTTAACTCCTTTTGATCGAACAACCAACAGAACGACTTTCCTTCACAGAAATAGATTTTCCGGTCGTGAGTTCGTTAATCGCTTCTTTGGCATGTACACGTTTTACATTACCGGCATCATTTGGATTATCATCAATAGCGCCTTTATACTGAAGTTTGCCATTTGCGTTGAACAGGAATAACTCAGGTGTTCTGGTAGCACCAAAAGCATTGGCGATCTTTGAATCGGTATCTACCGTGTAATAGAAGTTGTAGCCTTGATTTTTAGCATATGCTTTCATGGCATCATAAGAATCGGCATCATCACGGGTACCCTCATTTGAGTTTAATAGGATAATTCCAATATTGTTTTGCTTGGCATAAGCAGCAATATCCAGCGTCCTTTGTTGATTTTTGATCACGTATGGACAAGTATTGCATGAAAACATAACCAGAACGCCATTGGCTTTCATGGCATCGGTAATCGAAACCTCTTTACCGGATACATCTTTCATCTTAACATCCTTCATGGGTAAATCTGAACCAATAGCCAGTGATTGTGCTTGGATATTGAGTGCGACAAACGCAAAGAACAGCGAATAGAGCAGCTTTTTCATAATGGTAGTTTTTATAGTGACAAATGATAAACATTACTTGTTCATGTAGGGACAAGTTTTTTTATCAGTGCATTATTAGGAGGTGGTCTGGGTTTTTTCTTTCTGCTTTCGAGCTTCGGCTTCTTTGGTAAGGTACGTGATACTGACATTCAATTCAAAGCCTATGAGTAAAATTAACGAATTGATATAAATCAGTAGCATCATGATCAGAACAGTTCCAATGGATCCGTAAATTTTATTATAACTGGAATTGGCAAACAGACTCACCCAATAGGAAAATACAAGGGTGGTAGCCAGGGTTAGAAAAGTAGCCAATAAAGCGCCTGGGGAGGCTAATTTCCATCTTTTTTGTACTGAGGGGGCATATTTATAGGTACAGGCAATGCCATAAAAAACCAATGCTATAATCACCAACCATCTGGCAGCATTCCAAACCGGGAGCAGGGTTTTTGATTTCAAATCAAATAAACCATTTAAAAGACTGAACAATTGGTCTTGTCCGATTAAAACCAGCGAAGAACCTATCACCAATAAAATCAGAATAGCAGTTAATTGTATGGCTCTCCATCGTTGATAAAAAATGAATCCTTTTTGTTCTTGTATTGACTTGTCAAAAGTGCGTATGATGCCAATCATGGCATTCGATGCATAAAAGATGAGCAATAAGAAACCAAAGGAAAAAATACCCACATGCTTTTTGAGTAGATCATTCATGATATCACTCACAAACTTATACGTGTCTGAATTGATCGTGATGTCTTTAAATAAACTCAGTATTTGTTTATCTACATTAAAGGACTTGGGGAAATAGGGGATGAGCGAAAATAAAAAGATCAATGCTGCGGGTAATGCCATGATCAGATTAAAAGAAATTGCAGCGGCACGCTCATTCAATCCAACCTTATTGATTTGTTTGAAGAAAAACAATACCACATCATACAATGGTAAACCTTGAAACCCCGGAATAATAGTGGTTTTGCTTTTACGAATGACAAAAGCAATGGGCTTCCAACTGATGAGAATACGTTGTAGTTTGATCAAAACGGTATTACTTTTTATTCGCCATGTAAATATCTAACTGCTTTTGATATTCTTTGGCATATTTATCATGTGTTGCATAATTGTTACTGAAATGATGATAGCCACTAAAATCACTTTTTGCAACAAAGAATAAATAATCTGTTTCCGGAGCTTCCAGCACTATGTCAATGGTTTTGGGTGAGGGCGTACAGATAGGACCCGGGGGTAACCCTTTTTTCCGATAGGTATTATAAGGAGAGGGGTTGGATAAGTATTTTTCATAAATACGCGTAATGGTAAAATCCTGCATGGCGTATTTGATGGTTGGACAAGCTTGTAAGGGCATTCCTTTTTCTAATCGGTTCAGGTACACACTGGCAATTTTGTATTTGTCGGTATCAAAGTTGGTTTCTTCTTCTACAATAGAAGCCAGTGTATAAGCTTCGTTTCTTGATAATCCTTTCGCTGTGGCTTTACTCAATCGATTATTCTTTTCCCAAAAAACATCGCTGTTGTCTTTTAGTTTTTTTAGGATTTTAACCAATGGGGTATTCCAATAGAATATATATGTATCTGGAATGATGGTGGTAAATAACTGTGTGGTATCTGTACCTAATTGTTGTAATGAATCATTGGATTGCAAAAAATGCATCACTGTTGTTGAGTCCGTATTGAACTGTTTGCCAATCAGTTTTGCCAGATCGGCTTTGGTGCGTAGTTTATTGATCACCAATTTTAACTCTGCTTGTTTTCCATTGCGTAACATCCGTGCTATTGAAAAGGCAGATTGCCCTTTTTTTACCTCATATTTCCCCGGTTTTATTTTTGGCCAAATGGTGCTAACAGTACCCAACATCGATAATCCCAACGTTTGTGATACAATGCCATTTTCTTTTAAAGTTGTTAATACAGCTGCTTTATCAGTTTGTCCTTGCTCCACAATGAAGTACCGCTGTGCCTCTGAAAAAGAGGTACTACTTCCAAACACCAGCCATGCGGATACACCTGTAACCAGTAGGATGATCAATATGCCCCATCCAATTATTCTTTTCATACCATCAAATTAAACAAAAAACCCTGTCTGTAGAACAGGCAGGGTTTATAACATCTTGAATTTGAATTATTTTTTTCCTGTATCAGGAGTTGCCGTGGTTGTATTGGCAGGGGTAGTAGCAGCCGGAGCAGGGGCACTGGTAGTAGTGTTTACTTTTTGCAACACAGAACTGTCAACAGTTCCACCCCCTTTTAAGAATAAGCTGGATACTAAAGCCAAAACAGCAATGATGCCTGCAAATAACCAGGTACCTTTTTCAAGTACATCTGTGGTTTGTTTTACACCCATGAATTGATTGCTCAAACCACCAACATTGGCAGAAAGACCGCCGCCTTTAGGGTTCTGAATTAATACAACAAAACCAAGCGCTACACAAGCTAACACAATCAGAATCAGAAACAGAATGATCATTTTATATACCTTTTAATTGTTGAATCTTCGCCGCAAAATAAGCGGATTTTTCAGGATTTATGAAACTTAATTTGATATACAGCTGTATGGCTTTGTCTAACTGCCCCTGTTTTTCCAATACTTCCGCCATGGTTTCGGTCACAACTTCTCTCGATTCGTTGGAATTTTCGGCAATCAATGCAACTGCCTGCTCTAAATCTGAGCCGGTTCCGAGATCGGCAGACTCATTGTTTACATGCTTCATTTGCTTCAGCCAGTCTGTAAACTTGCGCAGCTGGGAGGTCAATTTATCCTGGGGTATCTTGGAAAGATCGATTTTAATGCCTTGGGAAGCGAAATAATCGATGGTATGTAACCTTTCCGTTTCAATCTCTAATTGTGCCGCAGCATCTATAGGCTTTTTAAAATCGGCCAATTGTCCTGATAACAAATCACTCAATTTGGCATCCGGCAAGGGCAATTCATCCACTGGCTCCTCATACTCTTCTTCTGTATCATCTACTTCCGGTGGATTATCGGGAACTTTTCTTGGGTCAATGGACTTGATAATATCCCTTACATCGTCCATAGTGGGAATATCAATGGTCTTGGTACTATGTACACCTACCTTATCATTCACCGGAGTCTCAGGCATACCCACTTCCTCAGTTATAACAGATGCTTGCAATAAATAAGATGTCCAAAGCGGGTTATCGGTAAATAAAAGAGACTTCCCAAAGGTCTTCTCATCATTCAAAACAATATCTTCTGTCTTACACTTTGCTTGGTATAATAAAGTTGCAGGTGCAAAATAAGGATAGGTCTGAACCAATGATTCCAACTGATCAATAGGTACCGCTTGAAGTGTTGATTGTCCGGTCAGGTGTAATAAGGCTTTATCCCGTATGGATTTCATAACGATAAATGTACAAATTGATTACCAGTCTGAAAAAATACGGTTAAAAATCTCATCAACCATATTTCTGACCACTTCATCCAATAATTGTGCTTCAGCCGTGTTAAAGGCAAGATTCGCGCTATAATCAAAACTCCGGCTCACGACAAAGTCTTTGGTCTCGTTTTCGATATTTTTTCTGAGTTGTATATTGATCGATACCGTCAAACGATTTGTACTTGCTTGTCTACCACTCACCCCCACAGTTTGTGTACCATCATAAGTAGTAATAGCACCCGATATCACATAATCAGCATCATCGCTGTTGACGCGGGTCAACTTGGTTTGGTTGGTGATCTTTTGCTGCAGTTTATCATTCAGTTTCGGACTTAACTGTGGATTGATATAGCGCGCTTTGTTTTCAATAAAACCTAGTTTAATGGTTTTATAGCGGGGATCAATCGTAGCATCATTAAAGCTATACTTTACTTTGCATGCTGAAAAGCAAAGAATCATCAAGATGAGTAAAGTACTATAGCAATATTTAAATAAGTTAGACATCATAGTATCAGATTATTCTTCAATATCGTATTCCTTTAGTTTACGGTACAAGGTTCTTTCACTAATACCCAGATCCAGTGAAGCATCTCTTCTTTTTCCTTTGTGTTTTTTCAAAGCTTTCAGGATCAATTCTTTTTCCTTGTCCATAATATTCAACGATTCCTCTACTTCTTCATGATGTTGAATATCATCTTCATGCAAGATTACCGGTTGTGAACCCACATTTCCAGACAATACTGCAGCGTGAGCCGGAGCAGAATTACTCAGAACAGGGGAGAGGTCGCCATTGGTATGAAAATCCTGCATCAGAGAATCTCTTGTATAATTGGCTGCATTACCCGCTAAAGACGGATTTTGCAATATTTCCAGGAACATTTTTTTCAGCTCTGTCACATCTTTCTTCATATCAAAGAAAAGCTTGTACAAAATTTCACGTTCATTCGCAAACTCTGATGAGGTACCGGATGATTGTCCTGCCAATACCGGCATTCTGCTATGTTTGCTTTGATCAGGAAGAAACTGTTGTAAAGTAACAGCTGAAATATTGTTTGTCTGACTCAACACAGATATCTGCTCTGCAATATTCTTCAATTCACGCACGTTACCCTGCCATGGATGGTTAATTAACAGGTTTTTAGCGTCATCGTCCAACTGTATGGGCTGTGTTTTATAACGTTCGGCAAAATCCACAGCAAACTTTCTAAATAGTAGCAATACATCTTCTTTTCGATCGCGTAATGCCGGAACACGAATGGGTACCGTACTTAAACGATAGTATAAGTCTTCACGGAATCTTCCTTTTTGTGTGAACTCCAATAATTCTCTATTGGTAGCAGCAATCACACGAACATCTGTTTTTTGTACTTTCGAAGAACCCACACGAATAAATTCTCCTGTCTCCAAAACACGCAATAGTCTGGCCTGTGTGCCCAATGGCATTTCACCGATCTCATCTAAGAAAATCGTACCCCCACTCACCGTTTCAAAATAGCCTTTTCTGCTATCCACAGCTCCTGTAAATGCACCTTTTTCATGTCCGAATAGTTCTGAGTCGATGGTGCCTTCCGGAATAGCACCGCAGTTCACCGCAATAAAAGGATTATGCTTACGCGATGATAAAGAATGAATGATCTGTGAAAACACTTCTTTACCCACACCGCTTTCTCCCACAATCAATACGGTTAAATCAGTAGCCGCTACTTGTACAGCTGTATTGAGTGCATGATTCAGCGAAGGCGAATTACCGATAATGCCAAACCTGTTTTTTATACTTTGAAGATCCATAGATTTAATTTGTTGATCTCTGATGTCAGATGTCTGATGTAGAGATCCTTTTATTTATTCATCACTTGTATTCGCGCTCATCATTCATGATTCAATTTATTGATCTCTGATGTCGGATGTCTAATGTAGAAAATCGTTTTATTGATTTTTAACGCATGCAACATTCATATTCATCATTACAATTCTCTTTCTCCTCGCAACGTTGTCTTCGTGTAATCGGTCACTTTCACCATTACATAACTGCCCTTCAGTTGTTCATTCATATCTTTCTTTGGGAAAACAATCACTTTATTCTGACTATTTCTGCCCATCCAATCAGCATTACTTTTGCGGCTGTTGCCTTCTACCAATACTTTGAAGGTTTTTCCCAAATCATTCAAGTTACTTTGACGTGATAACTCTCCCTGTAAGTCAACAATCTCTTGCAATCTTCTCTTTTTCACTTCTTCAGGTATATCATCTTCGTATCTCCTTGCAGCCAATGTTCCAGGTCTTTCACTATAGAAGAACATATAGCTCATGTCGTACCCACTGTATCGCATGATACTAAGTGTCTCTTGATGGTCTTCCTCAGTTTCAGTACAAAAACCAGCGATAATATCAGAACTGATACCACAGTCGGGGAGTAGTTCTTTGATACGATCTACTTTTGCCATATACCATTCACGGGTATAAGTACGATTCATCAATTGTAGCATTCTTGAACTACCACTTTGAACCGGTAAGTGAATGTATTTACAGATGTTCTCGTATTTCGCCATGGTAAACAATACCTCATCAGTAATATCTTTCGGATGTGAAGTGCTGAATCTTACTCTTAAATCCGGACTGATCAACGCTACTTTTTCAAGCAGTGCAGCAAATGTTACAGTTTCATCTTTTTGCTCATCTATCCAATAATAACTGTCTACATTTTGTCCAAGTAGGGTTACTTCCTTATATCCTTTATTACACAAATCTTTTACTTCTTGTATAATGGAATGAGCATCTCTGCTTCTTTCTCTTCCTCTTGTAAAAGGCACTACACAAAAGCTGCACATATTATTGCAGCCACGCATGATCGATACAAAAGCACTGATGCCGTTGGTGTCTAGACGAATGGGAGCAATATCACCATAGGTTTCATCTCTACTCAACAAAACGTTCACGGCTTTTTGTCCGGACTCTGCTTCTTCAATCAGTGCAGGTAAACTTCTATAAGCATCCGGCCCCACAACTATGTCTACCAATTTTTCCTGTTCAAGTAATTGTGCTTTTAAGCGTTCAGCCATACAGCCTAACATACCAATCAACATTCCCGGGGTACGTTCTTTGAGTTTACGGAACTCGGTTAGTCTTTTTCGAACCGTTTGTTCTGCTTTTTCACGAATCGAACAGGTATTCAATAAAATCAGTTGGGCTTCTTCCAGGTTTCGGGTAGCACCAAAACCTGCACCATTCAAAATAGAAGCCACCACTTCACTATCCGCAAAATTCATAGCACAGCCGTAGCTCTCGATATAAAAGTGTTTTTTATACTGATTGGGATCGTTTTCAAAAGGCTGAAATGCTTCTCCCTGTCGGGCTTCATTGTGCACTTTATCTGTTGTAAGCATTGTATTCATTCGATTTTTTCGAGTAGTTTGAATGCAAAATTAACAAAATTGTCTTGTTTTTGTGTCAGTTTGACAGGTTTTCAACGCTGAAAATTCTGTTAATCAATTAGTTTTGCAACGCAAATCCCCCGGTCACATGAAGAAATGGATGTTTTGGATGCTGATGCTTTATTGTTCATCAGCGGTTTTTTCTCAGGATATCGTTGTTAATAAGCTGCGTAGTGAGACTTCACGAACCATTAAAAAAGAGGCAGATACCAGTACATGGATATGGAAAAAAGGCGGGTTACTCAGTGCAAACCTTGCACAAGGCTCGTTGAGTAATTGGGCTGCAGGGGGTGATAATTTTTCATTGGCAGTCAGTTCATATTTCAACTTCTTTTATTTCTATCGAAAAAATCGCCATAGCTGGGATAATAACTTTGATATGAACCTTGGTTATGTACAAACCACGAGTTTGGGAGGAAGAAAAAACGACGACCGCTTTGACTTTCTCAGCAAATACGGTTATAAGATGGATAGCACTGGAAAAATATTTTTATCCAGCCTTTTCAATTTCCGTTCTCAATGGTTTGATGGTTATACTTTTTCCGGAGGTGTACCTAGTTTTTCTTCATCATTTTTATCGCCGGCATATATTATTCTTTCAGTGGGATTTGATTACAAATCCTCTGATAAACTTTCTGTGTTTGTTTCACCCTTGACATCCAGATGGACGATTGTTGCCAATAATAAGTTGTCTACTTTAGGAAAATATGGTGTACCTGCGGGAAAAACATCAATCAATGAGATCGGTACTTTTGCAACCGTCAACTACAATAATACGATTGCCAAAAATGTAACGTATAAAGGAAGGTTGGATATGTTCTCCAACTATAACAATAGCGCACAGAATATTGATTTTTTCATGACCAATTTATTTTCTTTCAAAATCAATAAATTTTTCTCCGCAACTTATAGCCTTGATTTGATTTATGATGATGACGTTCGTTTATTTGGCCCGAACAAAACATCTCCCGGACTACAAACCAAAAGCCTGATAGGCATTGGTTTCCTACGGCCTTTGAACGTGAAAAAAGGGTAGAGGGAAATGTAGGATGTCTCATGTCTGATGTCTGATGTCTGATCTCTGATGTCGGATATGTGATTTTGCAATAAAAACAAATCAGACATCCGACATCCTACATCAGAAATTACTTACCTAGGACTTTCAACAAATGTTTAATCTTATTAGCCTTGTGTGTTAGGTCTTGGTAGTCTTTGTGCATGATGGTGACATGTCCCATCTTTCTTCCGGGTTTGGTTTGTTTTTTTCCGTAGAGATGTACAAAGACATTATCCATTTTTAAAACTTCATCCAGATTATCATATACGGCGTCGCCTGAATGTCCTTCTGCGCCCAGCAAGTTTACAATAGCCGAAGGTAGAATAGCGTCTGTATTACCTAAAGGATAGCCCAACATAATACGCCATAACATATCATATTGGCTTGAATAATTGGCTTCAATGGTATGGTGTCCACTGTTATGCACACGAGGTGCTGTTTCGTTCACTAAAACTTCTTCATTCTTATCTACAAAAAGTTCAACCGCAAATAGTCCCGGACTATTCAATGCTTTTACTACCCGCAATGCAATGGCTTCTGCTTTCCAGAATACTTTTTCCGGAAGTGTAGCCGGACTCAATTGATAATCCAATAAATTCAAAACCGGATCAAATACCATTTCAGCAGGAGGGTATAAGGCTGTTTCTCCCTTTTCATTCATGGCTACGATCATGGCGATCTCTTTATGAATGGGTACCATTTTTTCCAGTACTGCCGGAGCATCAAATCCTTTATCAATGTCTTTTTCATCACGAATGATCTGAACGCCCTTACCATCATATCCGCCTTGTCCGATTTTATGTACTGCCGGTAATAATGCAGTATGATTATTCAAATCGCGAAGATGCGCTGTTACAACAAATGCGGAAGTGGGAATGTCATTCGCTTCATAAAACTGCTTTTGCAGGATCTTATTTTTAATTGTTCTGATGGCGGAAGGTTTAGGATAAACTTTTACGCCTTCAGATTCTAGTTTTTCCAGCGCATCTACATTCACAGACTCAATTTCAATGGTAAGCACATCAAGTCCTTTTCCAAATGCATATACGGCGTCAAAATCATTGATATCACCCTGAACAAAATGGTGACAAAGATGGGCAGCCGGACAATTGGGATCATTTTCCATCACCCATGTTTCTACTGTATAATTGGCTGCTGCCTGTAATAACATACGGCCTAACTGACCGCCTCCAAGAATTCCTGCTTTCATGTGTGCGAAGATACGGGGGTACTAGGTGCTAGGTGCTAGGTGCTAGGTTGTTTTTTCAATAAAAACAAAATGTGGTAGCCTGAAATATGTTGACCGTTTTTGAATGATTTTTTAACTCAAAAACG
>JACBFF010000009.1_pt1 | contig 106513 bp, 101 predicted proteins | sample 7449211 | NCBI WGS metagenome assembly JACBFF01 (sample SAMN14896861, study PRJNA631923) | freshwater metagenome | isolation source: cyanobacterial enrichment | place: USA: Conesus Lake, NY | collected 2019-07 | reverse complement strand
AATTAAAAAAATTAGTCAAAACTTTGTTTCTTAACACAGAATCTCTGTGGTTAAACTCCTTCAAGATTTGCAGATGCATACATTTCAAAAGGGTTTAACCACAGAGTCACACAAAGTTGGGCACAGAGGTACGCAGAGGGTTAGTGTGATGCTCCAACTGATACTTCTATCTCTTCTTCTGTTTTCTCAACACGCATACGCATGGTAGCAACTGCTGCGATGAGGAGAAGGGCACCTGCGAACAGAATAGCATTTGCAGGATTGCTTCCTAAGAAGTTTTGATAGATATATCCGAAGGAAAGGGTTTGAATAATCATCGGCACTACGATCATCATATTGATGATACCCATATACACGCCATATTTTTCTTTGGGGATACTGCCCACTACCATGATATAAGGCACACCCATCATACTCGCCCAAGCAATACCAAAACCGATCATAGGAATAAAGAGTAAATATTTATCCTGAATAAAAGGTAAAATAAAGAGTGCCAACGAAGCCATGGCCAAACAGATCACATGTACTTTTTTAGCACCAAACTTTTTAGCCATCCACACCAATCCGAATGCGGATAAAAAAGTTACAATGTTGTAAAAGCCATTGACGAGTCCTGTCCATCCTACTGCTTCTTCATACAGTTTGGAGTTTTCTTCAGAGCTGGTATTCCATACGGAACGAGCGATGCTATGTGAAATAAATTGCCAGTAGCAGAACATGGCATACCATTGAAACAAATACACCAAAGCCAATTGCCACAAGGTTTTGGGCATATGGGTAATGGAAGAAAATATTTCTTTGAAAGGCGTGAGAAAACTTTTGTGTTCAGCCCGCAATGCAGCAAGTTCTTCTTCTGTGGGAGGTATTTCAGGTGTTTTGATCACCGACCATGCTACCGATACGATGGAACACACGGCCCCAACAAAGAAAGAGCCATATACCCAGTAAGGAATACCGCTTTGTCCATCAGAAGTGGTAGACTCTCCTGTAATGACTTTTTGAAAAAAGAACAGAGACAAGTTGGCAAGTGTGATACCTAAACCGGTAAAAAAACTTTGTGTAAGAAAACCGAGTGCACGTTGACTGGCAGGTAATTTATCGGCAATGAAGGCACGATAAGGTTCCATAGCGGTATTATTGGCTGCATCCAATATCCAAAGCAAACCTACTGCCATCCATAATGCGCGACTGAATGGAAAAGCGAATAAACAAAGACTACAGAAGATCGCACCAATTAAAAAATAGGGTTTACGACGTCCCCAGCGAGGATGCCAGGTTTTATCACTCAATGCACCGATGATAGGCTGTATCAGTAAACCGGTCATGGGTCCGGCGAGATTAAGTAATGGAAGGTCTTCCGGTTTGGCATGTAAAAAACTATAGAGTGGGTTGACAGCGGTTTGTTGCAATCCAAAACTGTATTGGATACCAAAGAACCCGACATTCATATTAATGATCTGCCAGAAACTCAAACGGGGCTTAGTAATGTGCATGGCAAGCAGTTAGTTAGTCTTGTAAATTAACTGCTTTCAGTGAGCTGTACTAGTCTAACAGTCAAGTATTTTTTCCGAAAACGATTGCGCTTTGAATGATGAAGGGGAGGATGGGCCGCAGATTTTTTATGATTGATTATGATAGTAGTATCCTATCATAATCAATCATCATCATCATAAAAAATCTGCGGCCCATAGAAAATCACGAATCTAATCGAGAATATAATACTGCCACTTATCCTTTCCCGCAGGATAAACCTGATTTAAAGAATCATCAGCGGAGTATTGGTGTCTTGGATCGTAACTAACAATTTCCTTGTTGAATCCGGCTAATACATTTTGAGTGAAAATGACCGCAAAACTGCTGTCTCTTTTTTCATATTGATATGTTGAGATACCCATAACGCCAGTTGATGGCATCTGATTTAAAAACGCAGGCTTCAAATCTGAAAGCCGATCAGGATATTTCTTATGGACTTGATAATAGGTTTCAATGGCTTGAATAATGGGAGAAGCATTTTGGATGGCAATCTTTCTACTGAAATTTCTGGCAGCATCAGCACCCCATAGTGTAACAGCAAAGCTGGTAGCGGGAAGCGTCCATAATAACATAAATGATAAAGACATCTTTTCTTTCTTAATGATTTGATTGATAGTTATTACAAGTCCTACTGGTATGATAAGGATTAAAAAAAGGCTCGCAAATTGTAAGAGCGTGTAAATAGTATTGGTAATGGTACTTAGAGAACCAGGACCGGGGAGAAATGGAGATAGAATAACGATTGTTATGAGAAGATTAATACAGAAGAGTAGAAGCCATTGATGTTTATTCATCCAGAAAGTTATTACTGATATTAATACAATTTCACCCCTAAAGCAAAGCTTATAGATGTAAAGTTTTGTTTCGCCCTGACTTCTCTTTCTAGTATATTGATGTAAGAAATTTTGCCGGTCAGCTTTTGTTTGGAAGAAAAATAAAAGCCCAAGGAGGGTTTCAATCCTAAAAGGGTCTGTCCACCGATAAAACTAGGTCCGGCTAAAAACGAAACATAAACATTGGTAATGGGGTGTACTGATAGTCCGGCAAAAAGGTTTACCATATCTTTAAATGACCCGACAGGTGTACCATCAAGATACGCTCTATATACTTTATCGTCCATGAGATAGGCGTCGGCGGTGAATTCAATGGTCGGTTTGACTATTGATTGTTGCCGAAAGAATAGTTGTAAACCCAAACCCGTTCCCCAGGGGTTATTACCTTTTGTTACATCAGATATTGTTTGGTTGTATTGTCCTTCAAGGTACAGGGACATTTTGCGATGCTTTTGAGCATAGCCTTGTGTGAGGATGGAGCAAATAAAAAATATCGTAAATAACTTTTGCATAGTTCGTTTTAACTGTAGCAGACTTCCTGTTATGCAACTTTTGGAAAGTTGTAAAACTTTCCAAAAGTTATTGCTCAAAAGTTAATGCTCAATGGACGAACACTAAATAGTAACATGTCAAAATGCTTATCACTTAAACTCATAACTTAATTAAGTAGAAGTTATGTTATTTAATATTTTTTAGGTCATTAATAATTTGGCTACTAATTTCTTTAAACTTGCTTTCCATATCTATTGCAATTTTCGTAGGACCATGTATATAATTTATTCCAATAAGTCCGTATGCGGCCTTTAAATTTTTAAATAAATAATTATCGATGCACTGGAATGATATATCTCTGGTTTCATCATTTATTTGCCAAGTATAGCGATTATATTCTGAGATGAATTGAGCCCAAGCCATTTCATTATATTTCAACTCTCTATATGATTTTTTTAATTCTTTGATTCTTGATTTCAAGTCATTAATTGTATTTGTGAGATATTCTTTCTCATTATCACAAATAGATTTGTCAACAGGTCTTTTGGCATTATCTATAGTGAGATTCTTGTTATAGGTTGTTGAATCGGTAGTTGAAGACATTTCAATGGTATTATTAGTTTTATTTTTAACTAAGAGGTTATACCAAATAAAGCCAACAAACAAAAATGGTAGTACAAGAATGAAATAGTTATTTTTTTTCTGTTTAATGATAGCTTTAACAACTTGCTTATCCTTTAGATTTTTTGATAAATTATTATTGCAAACACCGCATATTTTATCACTTGAAAAATTCCTTGTTCCACATTTTTGGCAGTTAATAAATTTGTCGTTCATACCTAAATTGTTTGAAGAGCCTATGTAATTGCTAATAATATTTTCAGGTCTTGCATTTGATTGGTTTTGAAGCTCAAAACTGTCTAGCATTATTGAACTTGGATAGAGGAAATTGGATAAAAATTTGTATGTTATACTACAAGCGTAGATATCTTGTTATCTAATGTTTATTTTTTTTCAAATGTGGGTGCAGTAACTAAAATCACTTTATTTATGTGGTCTATTGTTGCTCCTTTTTCAATATGAAAATTGACCATCTTCCCGTCTGGATCTTTAGTAATAATTGCAACTTTCCCCCATTTCATTAAAATTGTTTCTTTTGAATAATTTTGGTCTAATATTTCTTTTTTTGAGTTTAAAATTAATCCGTCATCTATTTTAATCGAATATTCATGAAGGGGGAATGGAAATTTTGTATCCACTAAATTTCCTAATTCGTCTATAACATAATATACTATGATTCCTGAGCGAAGCTCATGCTCAATGTGTAAAAAAGGTCCTTGTAAATAATACCGAACCTTTTGGCCTGAAAATTCTTTTTCGTAATAACCGTTTTCTTTAATTTTTTCAAAATCACCTTTATCTGCGAACATTGCTGAATTTTGGTCAATTTGCTTGTTCAATCGAGTAGCTGCCTTTTTTTCGTTTATATCCCTCCATTTTTTTAATAACTCAATTGTATATTTTTTTTCATCAGTATCAATTAGTTTAGAACAAGTTTGACAAAGCCAGATGCCATTATCTATTGAAGATCTTTGTTCTGCAGATAATGTTTCATCATATCTTTTCCCACCCTTCGATGCAGCTGTTATGTGTGCAGCAACTCCAATATTAGTACTTTTCCCTTGTTCAGAATTAGGACCAATAGTCGACATATTACACTCGGGATTCGAACAGACAAAAGCTACCCGTTTGGCTAAGGTTTCTTTAATTTCTTGCTTAAAATCATCTCTCATAACATTCTACAATAAAAATTTCTAGAGCACTTTTTATTTGCCTACTTACTTAATAAATCTATAGAATTCAATAACATTCATGAATATCAAATACAAGTCTTAGTAAATTTACCCACCCCTCTCCAAAATACAAAGCATTTTTTCTTAATATTTGAGATTTCACATTCCCTTATCTATCATTTCCTAGCCTGTTTTACTTCACTAATTTGAATAACCGGTTGAATATTGGTGTAATGCTTAAAGTCATTTACAACGGCATCCCTGTTTTGTGCAATGGCATCGTTGTAGTCTTTGATATTTTTTATATAGAAATATCCGATCGCCAAAAAAGGAGAAGGATCATTGGCAGTTCTTCCGGAAATCCCTTGATCAATTTCATAAAACTGTAAATTTTTACCAATAAAAGATGCCACCATCGGCATGTGCTGAGTTTCATAATACTTCATATCAAAAGTTTTGCCTTCTCCATTTGGGTAGAGGATGGTTACTTTGAATAATTCATGACCCTGCGCAGAAGCATAAATACGATGACCTGTTTGACAACTCCACAACATCACACAAGTACAAATGAGTAGAATGAATTTGTTTTTCATGATCAATTGCTGTGATTGAATAATAAATGTAATAGTGTTTTGATCCTTATAGCGTTTATGTAAATAAAAGAATGTCCAATACCCAACTTCGAAATTGGACATTGGACATTCAACATTCTTCCGTTCTATCAGTTTTTCGGCTTCGCCGGCGTTGAATATGCAGGCACTTTAATTTCTGTCGCAGGTTTATTCCCCAATATCTGTAACAACTCTTTCACCGCTCTTTCCAATTGCGGGTCTTTACCGGCTTGTAAGGATTGCGCATCTTGTCTCACCTCAATATCAGGTGCTACTCCTTCATTCTCTGCCACCCATTTTCTGTTGATAGGATCAAACACAGCATTATCCGGAGCCGTCAATGCACCGCCGTCTACCATGGCATAGTGTACACTTGATTTTACGAGTCCACCCCAGGTTCTTGCACCAATCAAAGCTCCTACTTTCTGTTGACGGAATGCCCATGGGAAATAATCACCACCGGAACCTGCCAGTTCATTGATGAGTAATACCTTGGGTCCCATAATACCGGCAGGTAATTGCATCGGTTTTCCATTGGGGACTTCATTGGTGAGTGCAGCACGTAAAGAACGATTCATCAGATCCACCATATAATCATCCAATAAACCTCCACCATTGTAACGCTCATCAATCACCGCACCCAATTTATTTTGTTGTGCAAAATAGTAGCGGTTAAAACTTACAAAACCGGGCTGACCTGTATTCGGTACCCACACATAAGCGAGCTTACCACCACTTAAACTATCCACCATTCTTCTATTATCTTCTACCCATACTCTTTGTCTTAATGCTGTTTCATTGCGAATGGGTTTTACAATTTCTGTCCAATGGTTTTCAAATTCAGCTGTTTTGTTAATGTGTAATACGGTTTGAATATCGGCAGTACCATCTAGGAATTGATAAGGATCATCATTCGCGGTTAATTCTTTGCCATTAATACCAACAATATAATCACCGATAGCTACTTTGATGCCGGGTCTGTCTAACGGACTACTCAATCCGGGATTCCAACTTTCAGTGGTGTATATACGTGCAATTTTCCAACGTCCTTTATCGATCACCAGATCAGCACCTAATAATCCAACACTTGCAATATCGGTGGAAGGATAATCACCACCACCCACAAAACTATGACCTACACTGAGTTCACCATTTACTTGGTCCAAAATATAACGCAGATCATCTCTGTGTTTTACAAAAGGAACCAGTGGAGCATAACGTTTGTACACTTCATCCCAATCGCGTCCATGCATATTCGGATCGTAAAAGAAATCTCTTTCATAACGCCAAGCTTCATTGAAAATTTGTTGCCATTCTTCACCTCGATTCAAATACATGCGTAGATCTGTTTTCAAAGCTTTGGCATCAGCACCTGTTGGTCCACCTGTAGAAATAATTTTCCAGCTACCTTGTTGAAATGCCAACATTTTTTTGCCATCCGCAGAAATACTGATACCGCCTGCACCGGTGGTAAACTCTTTGGCTTCTTTACTTTCTAGTGTGAACTTGTGTAAAACAGAAGGTCTGTTCGGTACAAATTCATTGATGAAAATGCTGCCACTCGGACCGGCATAAATAGCGCCATAATTTCTTTTAGGGAGTGGTAAAGGAATGGTTCTGCGATCAATATGTTCAATATCGATTATTACATCTTTATCTTCTTTCGGTTTTGCGTCTGTTTTTGGTTTTTCCTCCGGTTTATCAGTCTTGGGTTTCTCTTCTGCTTTCACTTCTTCTTCATCGCTATTGGGTTTGAAAGGAGAGAGGTCTGCTTTTCTTAAGTTGATGACATACGCTTCATATTCAGGTCTTGCATTTTGCGAACTGGTATTCGCCCAACCGCTAGCCAATGCAACATCTGTGCTGGCAAGGAAATAAAGGTGTTTGTTATCTCTATCCCATGCCGGAGAAAAAGCATCTGCAAAAGGATCGGTAAGATTGAGAATGGTTTTTGTTTTTACATTCCAGGCTTTGATACCGCGTAACATATTGGCGCCGGTTTTAGCATAAGCCAACCATTGTCCATCCGGACTCCAAGTGATGCCCATGCCGCCACGTTCAATATTGATACCCCCAATATCCGCAGTAGTGATGGTACCTGTCGCCAGTTCAACTACTTGTATGCGTAAGTCATCGTCTACAAAAGCAATGTATTTACCATCAGGACTCCAGGTAGGTGTCCATGCCATTTTAGATTCTCCGATGGCGATGCTGCGTGTCTTACCCATGCCATCTTGCGGAGCGATGATCAATGAATACCCTTTAGCACCTGCATCTGTAAACCATGCAATTTCATTTCCTTTTGGCGACCAGATTGGAGCTCTGTCGGCCGTATTACTGCTTTTGGTGAGATTGCGAACATCGCCGTTTTCAAGAGGAACAGTAAATATCTCGCCACGAGCTTCTATTACCGCTCTTTTACCTGTAGGACTCAAGTTCGCACGTGCAATACGATTGCTTACATTTTCCCAACGAGGAGCAGCCCAAGGAAAATCACCTACAACAGAAACAGTGAGTTGTTTGCTATTAGATCCATTCAAATCCATTTGGTGCAACCATCCTTCACGCTCATAGATCAATTTTTTACCATTACCCGATAACCATTTTACATCTGCTCCTTTAAAAGAAGTAAGTTGGGTCAATGCTTTGGTAACAGTATGATAACTCCAGATATTGGCAACACCGCCATTTCTGTCGCTCAGAAAATAGATATACTCACCCAACCATAATGGTTGAATATCAATGGTACGATCATTCGGGAGCAGCGTTTCACTTTGTGTGGCAAGGTCCAAAATAATCAGTGGCGTATTTTGTCCGCCACGATAGGCTCTCCATTCCACATCCCAGCGATCCATTTTATCGACAACAAGTTTGGTGCCATCCGGACTATAACATCCATCATTACCCCATTGGCGTGAGAGTAGTTTACTGGGTCCGCCGGTAGCCGGTACAGACCACAAACGCATATGTGCTGTTGGAGCTGTTTCTCTTTCACAGGAATAGAGAATGTTTTTTCCATCATTACTCCATCCGCGTGCCACAGAACTGGCGGGGTGCCAGGTAACACGTGTAGCTTCGCCACCTTTGGCAGATACCACATACACGGCATTGCTACCGCTACGGTCGCTGGTGAAAGCGATCCATTGTCCGTCAGGAGAAAAATGCGGTTCGCTTTCCACAGCAGGTGTACTCGTTAAACGCAAAACATTTTGTCCGTTCAGATCCGATACCCAAAGATCAGCGCCATACACAAAAGCAATTTGTGAGGCACTGATATCCGGCTGACGAAGCAGTCGGGTGCCTTGGGCTTGAGTCATCAAGGTGGCCGCTAATAAAATAAGACTACAATAAAAACGACCCCCTCTATGCAGAGAAAGCAGTTTTGCAAATGTTGATTTCATGCAAGTGTTTTTTGGGATTGAAAATGTGGATGAACAAATTAGGGAAAAAAGTGGAGGGATAAAATAATGAATGATGAATAATCAATGATGAAGTGAAAATCCTATATCCGACATCAGAAATCCAACATCTACGATCTGACATCTGAGATCAAATATCAGTTCCTATCTTTTCAGCAGTAATGATAATACCGGAACCTACGGCTTTATTGCCTTCATTGAGTGTAAATGCGTCATTAGACTTTAGGTTCTTGCGTATGTGTTTCGCAGGTATTAGTTTAATCAATACAGTTCCTGATTGACCCGGTTTAATTTGTTGCTGATCTAAAAGTTCAATTTCCCCTGAAAAGTGCTGAATAGAGTTGAAAGCCAGTGACGGACGATAACCTGTTGACACTGGATTTTTTCTGCCGCCTAATTCGGTGGGCAGCAATGAGATTTTAGCTTTGATATTATAGGTCGTTTTAGATAACATACACTTCTATAAAGTTAACACATTTATTAAAGTTATACAAGTGATTGCTCTCAATGCTAATAGCTTCATGTCCATCTAATACTTGTTGTTCGTATGTGAGGTTTTCAAAACAATGATCATCTATGAAAACCGATATTGTATGAGTATATGGTGGGATAAACTGACGTATAGAAGCCAATTGAATGTATTCCCGAACAGCTATTTCGGAGCGAAAGAATTGCTTCGCTTCTAGTGTATTTATTTGTGTTCTGAATTTTTGATCAATTCCCAAATCTTCTTTTTCAGCATCTGAAATGGCTCTGTATAAAATCATAAATAAGCAGAACAATTAAGCAAGCAAGATGCTTATTGTAATGCTCTTTTTTTACCGTATTTATACCTGATTTTAGAGTGCAGTTTCTCAATTATATTGACAGAGTAAACACTAGCTGTTGGTAGATTTGTAGCTATGCTTGAAATGACGGTAAAAATGGAGGGGGTCAATAATGAATGATGAATAATGAATAATCAATGATGAAGTGAAAACACCATATCCGACATCCGACATCGGAAATCCTACATCTGCGATCTGCGATCTGAGATCAGACATCCCTCCCTATCTTTGCCCCATGCAAATCAGCTTTTCCTACGATAAAAAGAAAGTTATCCAAGCGCTGCGCTATCATTTTGTACAAAAGCCTGAGATTCGGGTATTGATGGTATTGGTGAATGTATTTGCAATTGCAGCGGCAGCTTTGTTTTATTTTAAAAAGATCAGACCTGAGCCTTTTTTATTGGGGTCATTTATCTGGATCATGTTAATGGCATCTTTCTGGTATATCCTTCCAAATAATATCTACAAAAAAGCACAAACATTCAAAGACGATTTCATCATTGATTTCACGGATGATCATATTCGTTTAGAAAATGAACGTGGCTATGTAGACTGGGATTGGAAAAAGTTCTCGCGCTATTTTGAAAGTCCGCATTTCTTTCATCTTTATTTCGACAGTAAATCCTTCTTCCTTGTTCCCAAAGAAAACATGGGAGAGGAGTTTCGGCATGATTTGAGAGGGATGTTGAAAAAGAAAATCGGTAATTAATTCAGGTTGCCATGGACTTAAGTCTCGGGCAACTTGAATGAATTGAAAAAAACTCTTTAATCTTCTTTCTTGTAAATCTTGTATCCTACTTGTTCCCTGTATTCTTGTGACTTGTTTCTTTTCTACAAGTTTTTCTCCATAATATAATGCGGAATTGTTACTTCAAAGAATTCGTCGCTGCAGATATTGTAGCCTAGTTTTTCATAGAAGCCAACAGCAGTGCCGCGGGCGTGCATGGTGAGGCGTTTGTAGCCGCGATCACGGGCAATATTCTCAGCGAACATCATCAATACCCTGCCAATACCTTTTCCTTGGAGTCCGGACAGCACTGCCATCTGACGTAGACGAACGGTTTTATTGCCTTCGTCCTTGAGCATACAGCAGCCTTCCAGCTTTTCTTCATCAAAACAGCCAATAAGGATCTCATGCTTTTCCTTTTCCAGTTCTTCCATGGTAAAGCTGAGTCCGAGCGGTTTACGCAGGATATGATAGCGTAGTTCTACCATTTGCTGGTATTCTTTAGAACCGTGGTCAATGAGTTTTAGTGCCATAGTACAGGGGGAAGGGGATACAAGATAAGAATCATTTTAATATAAAGAATGCCTGAAAAGCAATAAAAAGGGGTAAAAACCGGGGTTTTCGGTTGTGGAAACAAATATGCCGGAAAAGATTGCTTATTTGACAAAAAGTATATTTTTGCGGCTGTAACAAAAACTTTTTACAATGTCAGACATCGCAACAAGAGTAAAGAAAATCATAGTTGACAAGTTAGGGGTTGACGAGGCCGAAGTTACCAATGAGGCTTCTTTCACTAACGACCTCGGTGCAGATTCTCTGGATACCGTGGAGTTAATTATGGAATTCGAGAAAGAATTCAATATCTCTATTCCTGATGAGCAGGCAGAAACCATCACTACTGTTGGTCAGGCCGTTGCTTACCTGGAAGAGCACGCTAAGTAAGAGCATCTATTTATTGAAGGAATAATTTCATGCATCCGCCTTTCTGCGGCTTCGGGCCACAAAAGGCGGATGCTCACTTAAACAGGTTTTGAACATGGAATTAAAGCGCGTAGTTGTTACCGGAATAGGAACCCTTACACCCCTTGGAAATGACCTCAATTCTTATTGGACAGGTCTGATCAATGGTGTATCGGGTGCTGATAACATCACACTATTCGATGCTTCCAAATTCAAAACCCGTTTTGCCTGCGAGATCAAGGGATTCGACCCTACCCAGTTCATGGATAAGAAAGAAGCCCGTAAAACAGACCGCTTTGCTCAATTAGCGATAGCTGCGAGTGAAATGGCTGTGACCGATGCAGGTATCTCCAAAGACAATGTCGACATCGATCGAGTGGGCGTGATCTTCGCCAGTGGTATCGGTGGTTTGACCACTTTCCAGGAAGAAGTGATCAATTTCGCCAAAGGCGATGGAACACCTCGTTTCAATCCCTTCTTCATCCCTAAAATGATCTTGGATATTGCTGCCGGACTCATCTCCATGCGCCACGGATTTCGTGGTCCGAATTATGCTGTGGTGAGTGCTTGTGCATCCAGTACCAATGCTATCATCAGCGCTGTGGATACCATTCGATTGGGTAAAGCAGATATCATTATTTCCGGAGGAGCCGAAGCGGTGATCAGCGAAGCGGGTCTCGGTGGTTTCAACGCCATGAAAGCCATGAGCGAACGCAATGATGATCCTAAAACAGCCAGTCGCCCTTACGATAAAGACCGTGATGGTTTTGTAATGGGAGAAGCTGCGGGTGCTTTGATTCTTGAAGATTATGATCATGCCATCAAACGTGGCGCAAAAATATACTGTGAAATTGCCGGTGGCGGAGCTACTGCAGATGCATATCATTTAACTGCGCCACATCCGGAAGGACTCGGGGCTCGTAATGTAATGCTCGCAGCATTGAAAGATGCAGGTATGCGTGCCGATGAAATTGATTATATCAATACCCATGGTACTTCTACACCTTTGGGTGATGGTGCAGAAGCAAAAGCCATTACGGAAGTATTTGGTGAACACGCTTACAACCTCAATATCAGTGCAACCAAGTCTATGACAGGTCATTGTTTGGGTGCTGCAGGTGTTATTGAAGCCATTGCTTGTATCCAAAGTGTGATCCATGATATCATTCCACCAACGATCAATCACTTTACCGATGATCCGGAGTTGGATCCAAAATTGAATTTTACTTTTAATCACGCACAAAAGAAAACTGTTCGTGCAGCATTGAGTAATACCTTTGGTTTTGGTGGACACAATGCCTGTGTGATTGTCAAAAAATATTCAGCATAAGTTGTGCAGTTTTTCAAAAAACTTTTCTCCTCATCTTCACCCGACGCCTCATTCGAGGCTCAGCTAAAGAATGTATTGGGAATAAAGCCCGGTAATCTTTTGTTATACCGCACAGCACTCAGCCATCGTTCCGTAAAAGATACACCGGAAGAAAACAACGAGCGCTTGGAATACTTAGGTGATGCAGTATTGAGCGCAGTGGTGGCTGATTATCTGTTCAAACGTTATCCCTATAAAGGCGAAGGCTTTCTCACCGAAATGCGTAGTAAAATGGTGAACCGTCAGCAATTGAATGATATTGCACTCAAGATGGGTTTACGCAAACTAACTTTCTACAACAAATTTGATAGCTCACTCAAAGGCAGTCAGATTTTTGGTAACACACTCGAAGCAGTGGTAGGTGCTGTGTATCTCGATAAAGGCTACGAAAAAACACAACATTGGGTATTGAAACAGATCGTGATACCACACATGTTTGTGGATGATCTGGAATCAGTAGACATCAATCTGAAAAATAAACTGATCGGCTGGGCCAGTAAAAATGGTAAAACACTCTCTTTTGATCTTGCCGATGAAAAAATGGAAGGCTCCCGTCGTCTGTTTACCATACACATTATGCTAGATGGCGAACTGCTGTCTATCGGCAAAGGCTACAACAAAAAAGACGCCTCACAAGTAGCTGCTCAGGTGGCGGTGGAGAAGTTGGGATTGCAATAGCTGCGAGCTACAAGCCGCAAGTAATGGTCATCCTTACTCACTATTCCCTACTCACTTTTGACTTTTCACCTTTCACTTTCACTTTCACTTTTCACTTCCCCACCTCCTGACACAACTCAATCAACACCCCATTCGTTCCCTTGGGATGGAGGAAGCAGACCAGTTTATTGTCGGCACCTTCTTTTGGGATGGGGTTGAGGAGTTGGAAGCCTAGATCGGATAGACGTTTCATTTCTGCTTCAATATCAGCTACTTCAAAAGCGATATGATGCATACCTTCGCCCTTTTTTTCGATAAACTTCGCAATCACACCCTCAGAATCAGTGCTTTCCAATAGTTCTATTTTGGTTTCGCCTACCTGGAAAAAAGCAGTATTCACTTTTTCAGAAGCTACTAATTCGGTTTTATAGCAAGGGGTAGACAGCAATTGCTCGAATAAAGGGATGGATTGCTCAAAACTCTTCACAGCCAATCCGATATGCTCAACTTTTAACATAACTATTTGTTTTAATACAGGGCTTTCGATTTGTGAAAAAAAGCCACCGGGAGGGCTTTTCAGTTCCGCAAGTATAAACCTATTGACGTATTTTTGTGTTAATAAGCAAGCAAATTTCTGAGGATTATGTTGAAACTACCGATTTACCTTGACAACAATGCCACCACACCCATGGACCCGCGTGTGTTGGAAGCGATGATACCTTATTTTACCGAGCACTTTGGTAATGCAGCCAGCCGTAACCACTCTTTTGGTTGGCAGGCAGAAGAAGCAGTAGACTATGCTCGTGAACAAGTTGCCAAATTGATTGGTGCTGATCCTAAAGAGATCATCTTTACCTCAGGTGCTACCGAAGGCGATAACCTGGGAATCAAAGGGGTGTTTGAAATGTATGCCAGTAAGGGTAATCATATCATCACCTGCACTACTGAGCATAAAGCTGTATTAGATACTTGTAAGCATATTGAGCGTCAGGGTGGCGAAGTAACTTATCTGGAAGTAAATCCGGAAGGGTTGATTGATCTCAAGCAATTGGAAGCAGCAATCAAGCCTACTACGATTTTGATCGCTATCATGTATGCGAACAATGAAATTGGTGTTGTTCAACCTGTAAAAGAAATCAGTGCCCTTGCTCGTAAACATGGTGTATTGTTCTTTACAGATGGAACCCAGGCAGTAGGTAAAATACCTGTGGACGTGAATAAAGATGGCATTGATATCATGGCTTTCACCGGACACAAAATGTACGGTCCGAAAGGTGTTGGTGCCTTGTATGTTCGTAGAAAAAATCCTCGTGTGAAAGTAACTGCCCAAATGGACGGTGGCGGACATGAAAGAGGTATGCGTAGTGGTACTTTGAACGTACCGGGTATCGTAGGTTTTGGTAAAGCCTGTGAACTGGCTCGTTTGGAGATGGCGGATGATGCTGCCAGATTGAGCAAGCTGCGCGATAAATTAGAAAATGCATTGATGCAACTCGAAGAAGCCTATGTAAATGGTAGCCGTGAACATCGCCTGCCACACGTATCCAACATCTCTTTCAAATATGTGGAAGGAGAAGGTTTGATGATGGGCTTCAATAAAAATATCGCTTTGTCATCAGGCTCAGCTTGTACCTCTGCATCACTGGAGCCTAGTTATGTATTGAAGGCATTGGGCTTGGGTGATGACTTAGCACATAGTTCACTTCGTTTTGGTTTGGGTAGATTCACGACTGAAGAACAGATCGACTACACCATCAAAGCAGTGAGTGATACTGTGATTAAATTGCGTGAAATGAGTCCACTTTGGGAAATGTTCAAAGAAGGTATTGACTTGAACTCCATTGAGTGGGCGCATCATTAATAATTTGTCCGCCTAAGGCGGATGAAAATTTGAAAATGGAGAAGAATTCTTCAACACTATTTTCAAATTTTCAAATTGATTTATTCAAATTTTCAAATTTTCAACCATGGCATATTCAGAAAAAGTAATCGATCATTATAACAACCCCAAAAATGTGGGGACTCTTGATAAAGCAAAGAAGAACGTAGGTACCGGACTGGTAGGTGCACCTGAGTGTGGTGATGTGATGCGCTTGCAGATCGAAGTAGATGATGCGACAGGTGTTATTACAGACGCTAAGTTCAAAACCTTCGGTTGTGGTTCTGCCATTGCTTCTTCTTCTTTGGCAACAGAGTGGCTGAAAGGCAAAACCGTAGATCAGGCAGTAACGATTGATAATATGGATCTGGTAGAAGAACTGAATCTTCCTCCGGTGAAAATTCACTGCTCTGTATTAGCAGAAGATGCGATCAAAGCAGCGATCAATGACTACCGTAAAAAGAACGGTTTGGAAGAACTGATATTTGAAGAAAAAGGAGTTCATTAATTGTATATGGCTGATGTGTAAAATGCCATTAGCCATGAACCATTAACTATAAGCCAATGGTAGCAACAGAAAACAGTATCTACGTAAGTGATAAAGCCAAAAAGAAAGTACAGCAACTGATGGATGAGGCTGGTGTGGCTGGTGATGCTTCTTACTTTCTACGTGTAGGTGTAGTAGGTGGGGGTTGTTCCGGACTCAGCTACAAACTTGATTTCGATAATGAGATCAAACCCATGGATCAGGTATTTGAAGATAATGGTGTAAAAGTAGTGACGGATCTGAAAAGCTTTTTATACCTGGTAAACACAGAATTGGATTTCTCTGATGGATTGAATGGCAAAGGATTTTATTTCAACAATCCCAATGCCAGCAGAAGTTGTGGTTGTGGTGAGAGTTTTGCGGTGTAGAACACATAACAAATGACATAATTGGTTAAGCCCGAAGGTGATCCCTTCGGGCTTTTTTATTACACAATTCTTCGTTTCCTCCGGGCTGAAGCCCGGAGCTATTTAAAATTATTATGAGAATTTGCTTGGCAGCAATTTAAATAGCTCCGGACTTTAGTCCGGAGAGAAAATAAAGGTTTTATGCATTGAAAGATTCCGTATAAACCGCAATTCAATTTGGCAGAAAATTGGTAACCTAAAACTAATACTAATGCCACAGTCAGCAGTATATCTTCATTTTGTATGGAGCACTAAATACAGGGTCCCGATTCTATCCACGAGCATTAGATATCAATTATTGGAGCATATGAGGAAGAATGCCGCATCGAAAAACATTCATATTATTTGCATCAATGGTTATGTAGATCATCTTCATTGCCTAGTACAACTAAAGTCCGGACAGACCATTGATAAAATCATGATGTTGATCAAAGGCGAATCAGCTCATTGGTTCAATCTTCAGGATTTTGGCGTGAAGCTAGAATGGCAGAGTGAATATTTTGTTTGTTCTGTTTGTCAATCAAATTTAATTCAGATCAAAAACTACATTTTCAATCAGGAAAAACATCACGCTAAAATGACTTCCGAGGAAGAACTAAAGCTGCTTCTTAAGCGTCATAGACTGTCCTATTAGTGTGATTTGCCAGGTACAGATGCACATGGCAAATCACATCTCTTTCAATCATATTCAATTTTTGCCTTTTCCGGTTTAGGCGGCGGTGGTGGTGGCGCAGGTTTGCCGGGCTGCTTTACCACTTTTGGTGGGTTTACCTTCGGAGGTGCCGGCGGGGGTGGTGGGGGAGGAACTTTAGATTTTTTATTACTCCATACCGTTACGGGAATAGCATCTTTTCCATCTAATACTTTAGGCGGAGCTTCCGGTTTCTTTGGTTTTGGGGGCTCTTGCTGACTCTGGGCTAATATGCCTATTCCCAACAAACCCAGCAGCAATAATGCAATACGTAGTTTCATGGTAGTTCTTTTTTATGGGATGCTAGGTTCTTTTAATTCCATAAAGAACACATAAAATATCTATGATCGGTAGCTGTATGGCAGAGAACAATTAGTTTTGACACCATGTGGATGATCTGCAAAAAAGAGTGGCAACAATTTTTTAGTAGTCTAACCGGCTATATTGCCTTAGCGGTATTTTTATTACTGAATGGACTCATGTTATTTGTATTTCCGGATACCAGTATTCTTGAATTTGGGTATGCCAGCTTATCCGGCTTTTTTAATCTCGCACCTTGGGTTCTATTACTGATGGTACCCACGATTGCCATGCGCAGTTTTGCTGATGAATTCAAATCCGGAAGTTTTGAATTACTCCGAACTTTGCCTCTCACACCTGCACAGCTAGTATGGGGTAAATTTTTTGGTGCAATACTTATTACATTCTGTGCAGTCATACCTACATTGATTTATGCCGTATCAGTTCAACAACTCAGTGTTACCGGAGGTATTGACATGGGCGCTACGGCAGGCAGTTATATCGGATTGTTATTATTAGGTGCTGTATTTACGGCAATAGGTATTTGTACCAGTAGCTTTACATCCAATACTGTTGTTGCATTTATTGCAAGTGCATTTGTTTGTTTTTTACTATACAATGGATTTGAAGCCATTAGTAAACTCTCTGCATTCAGTGGTGGATTAGATTATTATCTTGAAATGTTGGGAATCAGTTTTCATTATAGAAGTATTAGTAGAGGGGTTATTCGCGTTAGTGATATCGTTTATTTCGGGTGGCTTATTTATTTTTTCTTAACCATTACACAAAGGAATCTGCTAAAACGCTAATGTAAGTGTATGCAAAAACTATCTGAATATAAATATGGTGTGTTTTTTTCGACGATCTTACTGGTAGCAATCATTTACCTTACTGCTAATATTGGAATGCGTGCAGACCTTACTGCAGATAAAAGATACAGCCTTACAAATGCAACCAAACAATTACTAAACAACGTAGACTCAGTCATTGAAATTGATGTATTCTTAACAGGTAATCTTCCTGCTGATTACAAAAAGTTATCTGTTGCTACAAAAGAATTACTAGAAGACTTTACCTCAATCTCAGGAAATCTTATTCGGGTAAAATTTGAAAAGCCAGGTGAAGAACTCAATAATGATACTGCCAAAGCCATCTTGTATGATAGTCTGGCCCGCTTAGGTGTTGTGTTTGAAAGAACAGAAATTACCAATACCGATGAGTCTACTTCTCAACTCATCATTCCATCGGCATTGGTGAAGTATGGTAATCGAAAACCCATAGCAATAGACCTGAGAAGTAGCAGACGGATATTCAAACAATATAATGTAGTAAATGATGTAGAGCCACTGGAAGACAAAGAAGCTACACGTAATGCAGCAGAGGCTTTACTGGAGTACAAATTTGCCAATGCCATTGATAAGCTGACGCGTGAATACATACCAACCATTGCTTATCTCGTGGGTAATGGTGAGCCGATCGATATGAAAATTAACGACCTTGGTGAGAGTTTGAGAAATGATTACCGCTTGGCTGTCTTCGATCTGAAACAAGGATATCCTGATCCCACCATTATAGATGCCTTGGTAATTGTAAAACCCACCAGTGTTTTCACAGAAGAAGATAAGCTGAAGCTGGATCAGTATGTCATGAATGGCGGTAAGGTTATTTGGTTCATCGATAAGTTGCATGCAGAACTCGATAGTCTGATGAGAAGTCAGGCAGAATATACAGCCTATGATCGTGGATTGGATATTGATGATCTACTGTTTAAATATGGAGTACGCATCAATGGTGATCTGCTGCAAGATTTGAATTGCTCTAAAATTCCGATCGTAGTCGGCAGAAATCCGGATGGTTCTCCCAATATGCAAAGAGTGCCCTGGCCTTATTATCCTTTTCTTTCATCGAAAACAGACAATCCTATTTCCAAAAATCTGGATCGGGTATTACCTATTTTCCCATCCAGTATTGATACGGTGAAAGCACTGGGTATACAAAAGACCATTTTATTGGCTTCAGATACGAATAGTCGGAGTATCTCTTCACCGGCACTGGTAACCATCAATAGTGTTAAAAGTGAAGAAGATCTTTTTACATTCAATAGAAGCTATGTTCCAGTAGCCGTATTGTTGGAGGGTAAATTTCAATCGCTTTTTGCCAATAGAGCGGGGGCTGATTTGATGGATTCGGTACAACGTACAACCGGCAAGCCTTTTCAGCGAGTTGCGCTGAAAGAAGGGAAACAGATCGTGGTTTCAGATGCTGATATCGTGACCAATGCCCTCAGTAATACCACCGGCCCCTTACCCATGGGAGAACTTCCATTTGAAGGCTACCGTTTTGCCAATCGTGAATTCTTTTTGAATTGTATTGATTATCTCGTAAGTAATAATGGCTTGTTTGAAAGTAGGAATAAAACCATTGTTTTGAGGCTTTTGGACAAAGAAAAGATTGCATCCCAAAAAACCACTTGGCAATTTATCAATATTGTAACCCCTTTACTCATACTAGCTATTACAGGGGGAATTATCCAATGGAGAAGAAAAAAGAAATACGGTCTTTAAAAAGGCTCTGAAGAGGTTGGTCGCTATCTTTACGGCATAATTTACCTGCATGACCACGCACCAGATCGTTTATCTTGTTTTCGGAATCGTATTAGTACTCGCATTAGTATTTGACTTAGGATTACTGAGTAAAAAAAATGCACAGATCACCATCAAGCAAGCATTAAAGCAAACATTCTTTTGGGTATCGCTGGCATTGGGTTTTTTTGTGTTTATGTGGGTAGAGGAAGGACAGAAACTTGCCTTGGAATACTTGAGTGCTTATCTCATGGAATGGAGTTTAAGTATTGACAATATTTTTGTGTTCATCCTTATTTTCAACTCCTTCAAAGTAAAAGAGAAGTATTATTCCCGTGTATTATTGATCGGTATTTTGATGGCCATTGTTTTCCGCGTATTGTTCATCACTATTGGTGTGGCATTAGTAGAACAGTTTCATTGGGTGCTTTACATATTTGGCGTCTTTCTGGTGTATACCGGTTATAAAATGTTTACGGCCAATGAAGAAAAAGAATTTGAGCCGCATGACACTAAGATCTATCGCTTTTTGAAAACTTATTTACCACTGGCACCTCACGATGGAGATGGTAAATATGTGGTAAGAGAAAATGGTAAACCTTTGTACACCACACTGTTCGTGGTAGTGGTATTGCTGGCCTCTATTGACCTTGTTTTTGCTCTGGATTCTATTCCGGCTGTAATGGGTATTTCAAGAGACAAACTGGTGATTTATACATCGAATATTTTTGCTGTACTCGGACTCCGTTCTTTATTCTTTTTGTTAAGAGGTGCCGTTTCTAAGTTCGATTATTTACAACAAGGTATTGCGATTGTACTCGTGATCATCGGTATCAAAATGCTGGGAGAACATTATATCAATATGTGGGTGGATAAATCAACCCAAGTATTCATTTCTCTTGGATTGATTGTACTTTGTATCGCAGGCTCTATCTTCTACTCCATGTTTGCGAGTAAAAAAGGAACACCGCGGGATGTACACGATGGTTCCATCTGATCATTAATCATTTTCCTTGACGTATTCTTTGCAACATATCGCCACCATTATTCAGGCCAAAGCACCGCCTGCTGATAATAGAATGGTACAATATTTATTGACCGATAGTCGCAAACTTTTATTTCCCGATACTACTTTATTCTTTGCAATCAGTGGTCCGCGAAGAGACGGGCATGCATTTATTCCTGAGTTGTATGATCGTGGATTAAGATCTTTTGTTGTACACACCTCTTTTCATGAAGTTGCTAGCTATCCGGATGCTTCATTTCTGATCGTAAAAGATGTACTCAAAGCCTTACAACAATTAGCTGCTTTTCATCGTAGTCAATTTCATGTACCTGTTATAGGTATTACCGGCAGCAATGGTAAAACCATTGTTAAAGAATGGCTCTATCAATTACTGAATGCAGATCTGCAGATTGTAAGAAGTCCGCGTAGTTATAACTCACAAATTGGAGTTCCCTTAAGTGTTTGGCAATTACAATCCATGCACACACTTGCCATTTTTGAAGCTGGTATTTCTGAACCGGGCGAAATGGATACGCTTCAGCAAATCATTCAGCCCACTATTGGGATTTGGACCAATTTAGGGACAGCACATAATGAAGGATTCCCCGGTGAAAGAGAAAAAGCATTGGAGAAAGCGAAACTATTCAAAGAAGCAGATCTGTTGGTTTTTTATCGCGATGGAATTGCTCCTCATTGTTATCCGGATACACATGATAAAGCACTCTTTAAAGAGGGTATTCGCTTTTTCTCATGGAGTAGAAATGAAGCTGCCGATTTAAAAATTATTAGTGAAGTGCGCACAGATCATACAACAATGATCGTGGCTTTGTATCAACAGAATACCATCAACATTACGATACCATTCACAGACCGTATATCCATTGATAATGCCATTACCTGCTGGGCAACCATGTTAGCACAGGGCTATGCATTCGAAATGATTCAAGAGAGGATGTTGTTATTACAGCCCGTGGACATGCGTATGCAGTTGATCAAAGCTGTGAATAATTGTTATTTACTGAATGATAGTTACAGTAATGATATCGCATCATTAGAGTTGGCACTTGATTTTTTAGTACAACAGGCAGGAAATAATAAAACAACTGTCATACTCTCTGATATTTTACAAAGTGGTATTCCCGATGATCGTTTGTATCAGATTGTATTAGAAAAGTTGAGTAGAAGAGGTGTTCAAAGATTCGTGGGTATTGGTCTGGGTATAGCAAGATATATACATGCATTGCCACAGTCTGAACATAAAACGTCAGATAAAATACCTTCGATTATTTGTTACCCTTCAACAGCTGATTTTTTAGAACATGCAAATTTGAATCAGTTCAAGGATGAATACATTCTCCTAAAAGGGGCGCGGATATTTTCTTTTGAACGAATCAGTCAGTGGTTAGAACAGAAAGTGCACCAAACCGTCATGGAAGTGAACCTCACCGCCATGATCCATAATCTGAAAGCGTATCAGCATTTTTTGCAACCCAGCACCAAACTCATGGCGATGGTGAAAGCCTTTAGCTATGGAAGCGGATCTGCAGAGGTAGCGCGGGTATTACAGTTTCACAAAATCGATTATCTCGCAGTGGCTTATGCTGACGAGGGTGTGGAGTTGAGAAAAGCAGGTATCAGTTTACCCATCATGGTTATGAATGTGGATGAGGCAGGATTTGATGCCATGGTTCAATATGATCTGGAGCCTGAGATTTATTCCTTCAATATCTATCGATTGTTTCATTCCTTTTTACAAAATCAAGGCATTCACCAATATCCGGTACATATCAAATTCAATACGGGCATGAACCGGTTGGGTTTTGAAATCAATGAAGCCCATGATTTGGCCATGGAACTGAAGGAAAAAGGAACCATGGTGATCAAGTCGGTATTGAGTCATCTGGCGGGCAGTGAAAACCCATCATTGGATGCTTTTACCGAACAACAGGTGCATGAATTTATCGAAGCTTGTCATACGTTAAGTAGCCATTTGAATTATTCTTTTATTCGTCATATCGCCAATTCAGCAGGCATATTCCGTCATCCTGCTTATCAGTTCGACATGGTTCGTTTGGGTATAGGTTTATATGGAGTAGATAGTGCAGATACCCATCAACTCGCTTTGCAACCGGTGGCTACCTTAAAGTCTACGATTGCCCAGATTCGTACCGTTGCCGCAGGAGAAACAGTAGGATATAACAGAACTGGAATCATTGCGCGCGAAAGTCGAATAGCCACGATTCGCATCGGATATGCCGATGGGTACAGTCGGCGTTTTGGAAATGGAGTCGGACAGGTAATGGTTCGTGGTCAAAAAGCACCTGTTATTGGAAATGTTTGTATGGATATGACGATGATTGATGTAACCAATATTCCCGGAGTTATAGAAGGAGATGAGGTAGAGATCTTCGGAAAACAAGTGCCCATTCAGGAACTGGCAAAAGCAGCAGGAACGATACCCTATGAGATCATGACCTCTGTAAGTCAACGGGTGAAAAGGGTTTATGTAGAAGAATAAGTCTTTAACCTTTTTGGAATAACCCAAGCCCTATCTTTGTTGCCAGATAAAAACTATTAGCAGTGAAAGCGAAGCACTTGATTTTTTTGATACTCGCCATTATCGTCGCGGATCAGGCATTGAAATTTTATATTAAACTGACTTATTATGCCGGTGAAGAGCATAATATGATCGGGAGCTGGTTCCGTTTACATTTTGTAGAGAATGAAGGCATGGCCTGGGGTTGGAAATTTGGAGGTGGTATCGGAAAAATAGCGCTTACCCTTTTTCGTTTGGTAGCAGTGATCTGGGGTACTTTTTTACTACGTGATTTTCTAAAGAAAAAATACCATCGCGGATTTATGATCTGCGCGGGATTGATTTATGCAGGAGCTTTGGGTAATCTGATCGATAGTTTATTTTATGGATTGATCTTTGAACAAAGCAACCCTTTTACACAAAATGTAGCAACCCTATTTCCGGATGGAGGAGGTTATGCAGGTTTGTTTTATGGGAAAGTGGTAGATATGTTTTATTTCCCCATCATTACCAATGCAAAGTACCCCGAATGGATGCCTTTTGTGGGAGGAGATGATTTTGAATTCTTCAGACCTGTATTCAACCTTGCTGATGCATCCATTTCTTCAGGAGTAATCGCCATATTAATCTTTCAAAAGAAATTCTTTAAGACAGTAGAAGAAGAGAAACATGCCACCGTAGAAACAGATTCTGTGGTGAATGATAAGACACAGATATTTTGATCATCGCTATAAAATAAAAATGCCGCTGTTTTCAGCGGCATTTTTATTTTATAGTAAGTATTAGAATATTTGTTTCCTGGTTAAACTAACTGCTTGACTGGTAGTAGAAGAGGTAGGAATAATCTGATCGATCATACCAACACCTTTTGCATAATAAGTATTGCCTTCTATTACGGTTGTGAAGGTAGTGGTGCCATCTTTTTTAAATTGGATACTTCTTTTCACATTGATCACATCATTGTACACAGTTCCTAATACTGAATGTGAAACACCTTTACCTACGATGGTAAAGACCGCTTTGCTGATGCCCACATCATTACCAATTTTTACTTTACCATATTCCGGACTTTCCCAAGTAGTTCCTTGTGCCACATTATCTTTTAAGAATGGATAGGAGATAAAGGTAGAGGGGATAGAGTCGAAAATAAAGAGGTAATCAAAGTCTACGGTACTGTACGCATAATAATTACCTGCATTGTCCTTACTGAAATAGTAAGCTTCTCCCAAAGGATCAGTGCTGTATTGTCTGAACACTTTATTGTCAGCAAAAATGGTTTGATTCGTCGCTACCACCCTGAAGGTATCGAGTGTTCCCAACTTTGGGATGTATTCATAAGTCCAGTTAGAATTGAGTGTGGTAGGAAAATAATCATTACTGGTTCCACCACCGCTACCACCTGTAGTACTAGTGATTACAGAGAATGCACAGAAACTATTATTAAAAGTCAGTACAAAATCTGCTCGGTTAGGAAGGATGGGTTTACCGTTTCCTTTTAATTTAACAGTGGCGGGTCCGGTAGTGAGGGCAAAGCCGGAATCAATAAACCACATACCATTTACTGTGTCACTATAAATTTTATACTTACCCTGCAGGGTAAAGTTTACTTTGATAATGATATAATTGCTATCACCTAGCGGCTGATCAATCACATATTCACCACGCACATCCGCATCTTTACAATTACCCGAACTATCTGTAAGAGAACCTTGTGCTGTACCCTTTAATCCTTCACCTTCTATGCTGAGTTCTTTTTGACACGATAGGATAAATAATACCGTACAAATAGTTAAGATCCATTGTATTGTGAGCTTCTTCATAATTCCTCTTCTTTGGTATACTATTATAGACTAAAATTAAGCCAATAACGCAGCCTGATCCTTCAAATTACTATTTTTTACTAATTGGAGTACATTATTTAACGTAGTAATGGCAATTTGTGATAAGGCTTCATCGGTGAAAAAGGCCTGGTGAGCGGTGATCAATACATTCGGAAAACTCATGAGTCGCTGGATATCATCATCTTGAATAATATTGGCGGATAAGTCTCTGAAAAACAGCTTTTCTTCCTGCTCATATACATCGATACCCAAAGCCCCAATTTGCCCTTTTTTTAAAGCCCCGATGACCGATTTTGTATCGATCAAACCACCCCTTCCGGTATTGATCAGCATAGCGCCCGGTTTTATATAGGTAAGGGTTTCATCTTGTATCAAATGTCGGGTTTGTTCGTTTAGTGGACAATGAAGGGAGATAATATCCGAGTTCAATACTTCCATCAAAGGATGATAAGTAACCCCTATGGATTCCATTTCCTTATTTGCGATAAGATCAAAAGCTTTTACCCGACAACCAAACCCAAGCATGATTCTACAAAATGCCTGTCCGATATTACCGGTGCCAACTACTCCAATGGTTTTTCCGTGCAGATTAAAACCCAATAATCCATTCAATGAAAAATTCTGTTCTCTGACCCGATTATACGCTTTATGTGTTTTGCGGTTGAGTGTGAGGATCATGGCAACAGCATGTTCGGCCACTGCTTCCGGAGAGTATGCCGGTACGCGACAAACCCGGATACCATTTTCACGTGCACTAACGAGATTTACATTATTGAAACCTGCACAACGAAGGGCAATGACTTTCACACCTAATCCAGCCAATTGTTGGATCACAGCAGTTGTTACTTGATCATTCACAAATACGCAAACTGCTGTTGCATTTTTTGCCATGATAGCAGTTTGCTCGTTGAGGGCTACATCTAAAAACTGTAGTTCAAAACCCGTAGAATCATTGAATTTTTCGAAGAAGCTACGATCATAGGGCTGTGATGAAAAAAAAGTGATTTTCATACCTGAAAGGTACAAAGTAAAAAGACGATATACAGCACATAAAAAAACCATCCGCCTAAGGTGGATGGCTTTTTTATGGAATATAGTTGGGAGCGATTATGGTGCTACCAATCTAAAACCATTACCGTGTATATTCACAATCTCAATATCTGCATCTTCTTTCAAGTATTTACGAAGCTTAGCAATGTAAACATCCATGCTTCTTCCGTTGAAATAGGTATCGCTACCCCAGATTTTTTTGAGTGCGCGTTCACGAGGCAAAAGATCATTTTTATGTTCTGCCAGCATTTTCAATAACTCATTCTCTTTGGGGGATAGTGTTTGTGTACTATCACCATTTTTGAGTTCGCGGAGTTTGGGATTGAAATGGTATTTACCGAGATCAAATTCTATATTATCATTACCCTTATTCTCTTCCTCATTTCTTTTCAGGATGGCTTTGATCTTGAGTAATAGCACTTCGCTATCAAAGGGTTTGGTGATATAGTCATCGGCCCCCAATTTATATCCTTGGATCAAATCTTCTTTCATGGTTTTGGCACTCAGGAAGAATAAGGGAATATCTGGATCTACATCGCGGATTTCTTCTGCCAGTGTAAAGCCATCCATATTGGGCATCATTACATCCAGCAAACAGATATCATATTTTTCACGCTGAAAAGCAGCCAAACCTAAACGGCCATCTCTTTCCAGCGTAACATCATAATCATTGATTTCGAGATAGTTCTTTAATACCATTCCAAGGTTCGTATCATCTTCGCACAAAAGGATCTTGTACTTTTTCTTGTCTTCCATAATTGTAAAATTTGTGTGAAATAAAGATAATTCAACAAGTGCATGAATCCTACTGTGTGCAATCTTTTGTTAAAAAGAAGGATAAGATGCAGCTTATTTACTATTAGACGAACTTATCGCTGTTTTTGGAAACGCTTATCTGTTAAGGTTTTCAAAAAAGCAACCAGATCAGCTTTTTCTTGTCTGCTCAGACTTAAAGGCTCAGCAAGTGTACTGTCGATATTGATAGGACTCAATACAAAAGCTCCGGGGTTATTGTAATATTCTACCACTTCTTCTAAAGTCTGAAACATACCATTGTGCATATAAGGAGCAGTGAGGGCTATATTTCTCAAGCCCGGAGTTTTAAATTTTCCCAGGTCTTCTTTTTTGCGAGTAATCAGGTAACGCCCTGAATCATTCAGCGCATAACCATCAAATAGTCCGATATTCTTAAACTGGTCATCCGTAAAATCGGGTCCACGATGACAATCAAAGCATTTGGTTTTATCACTAATGAATAATTTTCTTCCTCTTTCTTCTGATTCCGTAAATGCAATCAGGTCATCCATATACGCATCGAATCGGCTACTATCAGTTTCCAGTGTACGTTCAAAGGCAGCGAATGCAGCACCGAGATTTTTGCTATTTGGTAAGGCTTTAAAAATTCGCAAGAATAGTTTTCGGTATTCACTACTGGCATTCAATCTGGCAACTGCTTCTTGAATAGGCAGTCCCATTTCATCAGGATGAGCAATAGGCATCAATGCCTGTTGTTCCAATGATGCAGCTCTTCCATCCCAAAAAAAATAGGGGCGGTTTTTCATGTTAAGTACCGAAGGCGTATTTCTGGTAGTAGCTCGTCCCTCAATACCTTTACTAAAAGCTACAGTGTCTGAAAAGCCATATTCAGGTAAATGGCAGCTGGCACAACTAATCGTATTGTCTTTGGAGAGTATCTTATCGTTAAATAGTTTTTTGCCAAGCGCAGCTTTTGTTGTGACAGGAGCCGGAGCCATGAAAGCAGAAATTGCGGCGATACCCCCCACCAACAAAACAATACATCCGGCTGTTCTTTTCATACTGTAAAAATAGTTCACAATCAGATTGTTCATTTCTGATTTATTTTTGCGGCATTATAACCGGATAAAATCATCGTGTATGCTTTTGACATCTGATAATAAGTGGAAAAAACTGATTGTGATTGGTGATCGTGTATTGGTACGTCCGTCAAAACCGGATGAGCAAACAGCCAGTGGACTATACCTGCCACCCGGTGTTCAGGAAAGGGAAAAAGTACAGCAAGGGTATATCATCAAAACAGGTCCGGGTTATGCTATTCCCATGCCTGTTGATGATGAGCCTTGGAAGACAGAAGATGAACAGGTAAAATATGTGCCCTTACAAGCCAAAGAAGGAGACCTCGCTATATTCTTACTCAGTGGCGCCACAGAAGTGATGTACGAAAATGAGAAATACTTCATCGTACCCCAAAGTGCGATTTTGATGTTGGAGCGGGAGGAGGAGCTGTGAGGGAGCGAATAGCTTATTGTTCATAGCATATAGAAGTACAGATGTTATATCATTTCCCTACTATACGCCATGAACCATAGGCTATTAACTTCATCTTTCAAACAATTTCCTATACCCCTCTTCATCCATATACTCCAAAATATCTCCCGGTTGACAATCTAGGATGCGGCATATTTCTTCCAGGGTGGAGAAGCGGATGGCTTTGGCTCTGCCGCTTTTTAGGATGCTCATGTTGGCAATGGTGATGCCTACGCGCTCACTGAGTTCGGTCAGACTCATCTTTCGTCTGGCAAGCATGATATCTAGGTTTACAACAATGGGCATCAGATGGTAAGGTCTTGTTCGGTTTTTAATTTGTAGGCTTCGGTGTAAACGGCACTAAATACCAAAAGAATAACACCTACAATGGTATCCGGTAATATGGCAGCTTCATTTCTCAGCAGTATAAACTCACCATTGGTTCTTGTTAGCACCTCATCCTTTAAATAATATCGCTGTAAAATATCACAAATCGTAGAGAACAGAAATATGGCTCCCCCGAGAGAAATATAATTACCGATTTTTTTATGATAGGTATTCGATCGCTGTAAAGTTTGAATTATTCGTAAGACCAAGACAGCCAATAAGCTTATGGCTATCGCATCTGTGGTATCATTCGATAAAAGCGCTCTTTTCCACCAGGGAAGATCGTTGATAATGAAATCTCCTTTAAAGTAAAGTACCGATCCCTCAAATTTTTTTATAGGTTCTTTACTCAAAGTGCTTTCTGGATTAGGGGCTACTTTAAGACTAAACAGTTTATCATTCAAGATTTCAATACCGGCAACAACTGTTATAATATGAATCACCGATAACACTAACATGATCCATGCAATGATTTTATATCGTTTCATGATGAATTGATTTATATATTAAATAGTAAGTTCTTGTTCTTGCTTCAAACGAAATGCATTTTTGTATAATCTACTTACCCAAAGTATGCCGATGCCTAGCCAGAATTGTAAAGGGAATATCAAATATCCCGTTCTTCTAAAAATGAATTGCTCGTTTGTGAATTCTTTGACTTGAGGCATTGCATAAAAAAAGATTCTGAATACATCAATTAACCAAAATCCCATAATAGTCCAACCTACATATTTTATCCAGTTACTGATATCTGTTTTTAATAGAGATTGACTATGTGTATGTGGTAAAACTTTTAGTATGAAAAGAGAAAGTATGATTAAAAATATGCAGTTAAAAACATCAAACTCCCAGTGTGTAGCGGGTAATAATAGGCGCTGAGTAAATGACGGATTCGTGATTCGGAAGTCTCCTGTAATTTTAATATCACCAGCAGGATAATTGATAAAACTTTTATCGAAATATGTAGAATTAAAAACAGGTTGTACTGGAATCGTTACTTCAAAACCTTCCAATAAAGTGATGCTTGCAAAAACAGTGCATAAAATAATCATTGTCCAGGCTGCAAGTTTTATTCGTGTATACATGACCTGCTCTTTTAGTGGTTGGTATTTCTTGAACATATCAGATGGTTAAGTTTTGTTCTTGTTGTAATTGGTATCCTTTTCTGAATGCATGTGCGAGACAAAAAGCAATAAACCCGCTAATAATGTAGATGATATTAGTGGAAAAGAAATCTGCGAAACTTAAATAGAATGCTTGATCAATGTAATCGGTAAATTTTAAGTTCACTAGATATTTCATAATTAGTCCTATCAAAACAATACCCCATAGACTAGCTGCGATAATATACAGTCTTCGGTACGTTTTTTTTCTAAATGCTTCTTGATTGGCAATATCTTCAATAACACGAATGATTTGCAGTATCACACCCCATAAAAAGAGTAATAGCAGGAGCAACGCAATAGGGAGCATCATGATTAAATACCAAGTATATTGACTTTTACTCACCCGAATAAATAACTCTCTTTTTTCCTCATACGGATTAATGATTTTATCAGGAAGATCTCGCACATCCACTCGTAATGGTTTTATTTCATAGCGTCCCGAAATGGTATGGTTGATCGTGTCTCGTTTTGTTATGACGGGATACTTCAAAAAAGTAGTGTCGTTTTTTCTGAAAGTACTATGATCCATTTTCAAATAATATCCAGGCAGACTAATAAAATAAGTGCTGTCAGGAATGTATTGATTGGTATAATGATGATAAGTACTATCGAAAATGAGCATGCCTTTTCTATCCCTTTTATAGAATCCCATGGAACCGAATCCCCAGCCGCTAAAGGAAAGATGATTCGAAAATTTCTCTAGATTTTGAATGTATTTGATACTATCCGATATCTTCTGATAGCGATGATGCGGTAGATTGTTATCAATAGACATCAACTGCTTTTCATACGCGTCAGGTTCATAATCCATAGAAGTAACAGTCCCATTTTCAATCGCTTCAAATGATGGCTGCCATATATTCGGCCAGATAATAAGGGCTACTGAAAATAGCCCAAGACAAAGGATGATGATTCGAATGCCGATAAATAGCCAGTTCATAAAACGCATAAGCTGAATTTGAACGCTAAATAATGATTATTTATCGAAAAACAATAAAATATAACAAAAAAAATTATTGTCTTAGCTTGGTTCATTTATTTTAAATTGGGTAATAAATCAGCAATCATGGCAGACAAACAGGCTTTTTTACAATCAGTTACAACGGGTTATGCGTTTAAAGGCGAACATGTGAAAATAGGGATGGGGATGTTGGACGGTGAAGTGGTAGAAGGTGCTTCCATCTCCTTGCCATTGAAAACATTGAACCGTCATGGTCTGATTGCCGGTGCCACAGGTACCGGTAAAACAAAAACACTACAACTGATCAGTGAATACTTGAGTGATAACAGTGTACCTGTTGTATTAATGGATATCAAAGGAGATCTCAGTGGTATTGCTGCGGCAGGAACTGCTAATGAAAAATTGATAGAACGCAGTAAGAAATTAGGCGTTGAATTTTCACCTACAGCTTTTCCGGTTGAGCTACTTACACTAAGTAATCAACCCGGCGTTCGTTTGCGTGCAACTGTGAGTGAATTTGGTCCGGTTTTATTGAGTAAAATACTAGGATTGAATGATACACAAGGAGGTCTGGTAGCTGTCATCTTCAAGTATTGTGATGATCATCAAATGCCTTTATTGAATCTCAAAGATTTTATCAAAGTCTTACAATACATCGGCAATGAAGGGAAAGCGGAGATTGAAAAAGAATATGGTAAAATATCTACCAGTTCTACCGGAACCATTCTTCGTAAAGTGATAGAACTACAGCAGCAAGGAGCAGATGTTTTCTTTGGCGAAAAAAGTTTTGAAGTAGATGACTTGATGCGCATCAGTGATGATGGCAGAGGAATGATCCATGTTTTGCGGGTAACCGATATGCAAGACAGACCTAAACTATTCTCTACTTTCATGTTACAACTATTAGCAGAACTCTATGCCAGCTGCCCTGAGGAAGGGGATATGGATAAACCCAAGTTGGTATTATTCATCGATGAAGCCCATTTGGTGTTTAATGAAGCTTCGGAAGCTTTGTTACAGCAGATTGAAACAGTGATCAAACTCATACGATCAAAAGGCATTGGTATTTTCTTTTGCACCCAGAACCCGCAAGATATACCGGCTGCTATCTTGAGTCAATTGGGTTTAAAGATTCAGCACGCATTACGTGCGTTTACGGCTGCAGACAGAAAAACAATCAAACAGGCAGCAGAAAATTTTCCGGAAACTGAATTTTATAAAACGGATGAGTTGTTGACACAATTAGGTATCGGCGAAGCATTCGTAACGTTGTTGAATGAAAAAGGAATTCCCACTCCATTGGTGCATACCATGTTATGTGCCCCCAGAAGTAGAATGGATATATTAACGGATGCAGAAATTGAACAGTTGGTGAATTCCAGTAAACTCGCAGCTAAATACAGTAAAGAGATCGATAGTGAAAGTGCTTATGAAATATTAACGGCTAAACTGGAAGAAGCAGCGGAGAAGTCAAAACAAATAGAAGCCTCCGAAGAACCTAAACAGAGTGGAAGACCCAAAAAAGAAGAAAGCTTTTTTGATAATCCTGTTGTTCGTCAAGTGGGGAGAACGGCTGCGAGTGTGATCACCAGAAGTTTATTAGGTGCATTGGGATTGGGTGGAAGATCTAGGTCTACGCGAAGAAGATAATTAGTGTTTCAAAAGCGATACTTGTCCATCTTCACTGATCATCAACTCACCTTCTGTTTGCAGAAAGTCTAAAACAGTCCAGATTTTTTCTTTGGAGAAAGTAGATAGCTGTACCAATAATTGATCAATGGGTTGAGTTGTATTAGTGAGCTTATTTTTAATGTGCTTTTCGATTACAGTAAAATCCTGATGACTGAGTTCTTTTTTCTTTTTGATCAGACAGCGATCGCAAATGCCACAGACAGATAAATTTGTATCGCCGAAATAATTACCGATCAACTGGCTTCTGCAGCTATCTGTATCACCCAGGTAACGAATCATATCTTGTATACGATTGGTGTAGTTTTTTTTCCTTGAGAGATAGGCATCATGATCAATATGTAAATATTTGGCAGGTGCGCGATTCAATAAGTAATGTATTTGCGGGGATTCTTTTTTCGGCAAGTATTCAATGATCCCATAAGCAGCCAATTCCTTTAACTGTTGTTGAATTTTGGCAGCTTCAGTTCTCATTACTTTAGCAAGCGAAGATTCGAATATGGAAACGCGATTGTCAAAAATACCTTCATAAGTACGTAACAATATTTTGATCAGTGTTTCTAATGATGGTTGCGCAGTTTCAAATGCATACAATGCTTCTTTATCGGTTGTGAACATGACCTGAGATGGAAGAAAAATACTTTCTGCAAAACTGATATGTCCTTCCTGTTCCAATACTTTTAAAGTATTGATGACTGTGGTAGTATCAAGTTTAAAATTCTCAGTGAACTGTCTCAGGTCAAAATCAAAATAAGCCCCTTCACCGGAACCAACCGGTAATTGAAAAAAATCTGCAAGAGACTGGTAGATAGCTTGAATAGTAGAGACTGGCGGGAATTTTTTATCCGGCAATTCCTGTAACTGTAATACATCATTTGGATGATACAATAAAACTGCGAAAGCTTTTTTACCATCTCTTCCGGCGCGACCGGCTTCCTGGTAATAATTTTCCAAACAATCGGGTACATTGTAATGGATCACTGAACGAACGGAAGGTTTGTCAATTCCCATTCCAAAAGCATTGGTGCAAACCATTACCCGAATCTGATCCTGAATCCATGCTTTTTGTTTTCTTTCTCTTTCTTCCTGTGTTAATCCGGCATGATAAAAATCAGCAGTAATACCTTGTAGTTGTAATAGCTGACAGACTTCTTTGGTTAATCTTCTGCTATTGGTATAAACAATACTACTTCCCGGAACTCCATGTAGTATCTGTATGAGTCTATTGATCTTACTTTCTGTTTCAAAACAACTGTAAGAAAGTGCAGCTCGCTCAAATGATTGGCGAAAGACTGCTACATTTTCTAATACTAGTTTTTGAATGATATCGTCTTTTACTTTTTCTGTAGCTGAAGCAGTTAGTGCGATAATGCTAACATTTTCTAACTCCTCTCGTAATGCAGCAATCCGTAAATAAGGAGGTCTGAAATCATACCCCCATTGTGAGATGCAATGCGCTTCATCAACGGCGATTAGGCTAATATCTAAAACGGATAGATATTCTTTGAATAAAGCAGATTCTATTCTCTCCGGAGATACATAAAGAAACTTGAAATCACCACGAGATGCTTTTTGTAAGGTAGATTTTACTTCATTATAAGTCATGCCACTATTAAGTGATGCCGCCGGAATACCTTTTTCAGTTAAGTGAGATACCTGATCCTGCATCAAAGCAATCAACGGACTAATCACCAAACAAAGTCCGTCCATCAATAAAGCAGGTACTTGAAAGCAAATGGATTTCCCTCCGCCGGTTGGTAATAAAGCCAGTGTGTCTTTTCCTTCTAATACTGATCGAATGATATCTTCCTGCATCGGTCGGAATTGATCATGCTTCCAGTAGTGTTGAAGGATGGAGAGGGGACTTTGCATTCGTGTGAAAGCTTATTATGAATTTGACGGGAAGGTATTTTAAAAATGAAATTTTAGAGAATAAATATTTCATTTTATTTAACCACAGAGTTGCACTGAGTTTGGCACAGAGTTTTGCAGAGTTTAACCTAGACACTCCGTGTAACTCCGTGCCAAACTCCGTGCAACTCTGTGGTTAAAAAAGTATCTAAGCGACTTTCTTAAAATTCAAACGAACCGAATTTACAGCAAGTACAACATCACTTAATCCCATCACCAAAGCACCGAATGTTGGATTAAGATAACCAAGCGCAGCAACGGGTATGGCCACTATGTTGTAAGCAAATGCCCAGAAAAGGTTCTCTTTAATAGTGATATAGGTGTGTTTACCCAGTCCAAGTGCTAGTGGTAAATTCTTCAATCCATGATTCATCAATACCACTTGCGCACTTTGCATGGCCACTTGTGTAGAGTCGCTTAATGAAATACCAACAGTTGCTTTTGCCAATGCAGGGGCATCGTTAATGCCGTCACCCACCATGGCTGTAGGTACTTCCTGATTGAATTGAGCAATTTTCTCAAGCTTATGCTCAGGCGTTTGCTCTCCTATGATCAAATCAATACCCCAAATTTTTCCGACCTGTTCACATTTTTCTTTTTTATCGCCACTCAGCAATATGGTTTTGATACCTCTTTTTTTAAGAGAATTGATCACCTCTTTAGCTTCAGCTCTTATTTCATCAGCAACATCAATCCATCCCAATAATTCATTGTTTCGAATGATATAAACATTATGAGAGTGATCGTTTGTAAGTGCAGCAGCAGCTTTGAATGAACCAGCTACATAAGTGTTTCCATCTTTATCAGTCGCTTGCATGCCCAACCCTTTCACTTCTTCAATTTTTGCCCATCGGATATCTTCTTTGCTCTTCCAGTTTTTGCTGATAGCACTGGCGATCGGATGATTGGAATATTTTTCAAGAGAATAGGCAATTCTTTTGAATTCCTCAGGAGTGATTATGTTGTTAGAAGCATTCACTTCATTAGATGTTTTCTCCCATTGACCATTCACAATTGACCATTGACCCACTGATGCACCTACTATATCAAAATGTCCTGTAGTCAGCGTGCCCGTTTTATCGAAAACTACTTGTTTAATACTTTTAAAAATCTCCAAACTTTTTGCATTCTTAAATAAGATACCATTACGAGCTGCTCTTCCGAGTCCAACGGCAATAGCTGCCGGAGTCGCCAATCCCATGGCACAGGGGCAAGAAATGACAAGAACAGCAATACCTCTTAATAAACTGGCACCAAATCCGATATCGGTAGCGAAATAATTGATCAGTACTGTAATAACAGCAATACTCACCACTGTTGGAACAAAGATGGCGCTGATCTTATCAGCCAATTGTTGCACAGGGGGTTTTTCAGATTGTGCATCTCTTACCAGTCGAAGAATATTGGAAAGTACCGTGTCTTCTCCAACTGCAGTGACATACGCTTTGATGGTGCCGCTTTCGAGTATACTTCCTCCGATCAGGTGGTCATTCATTTTTTTGAAAACAGGAACACTTTCACCTGATATGATCGCTTCATTGATTTGTGCTTCTCCCCATAAAATTTTGCAGTCCATGGGTACCTGTTCTCCACTCTTGATCAACAATAGATCACCAACTTTGAGACTTGTACTTTCCACCGGAAAAACATGTTCCTGATGCTGGTCATCATAGGCGATCATATTCGCCATTGATTTTTGCTTGACTGCTAGTTTTTTCAGGGCTGCTTGTGTGGTTTCCACCGAGCGATCTTCCATCCAGTTACCCAGAAATACCAGTGTAATAATGGTAGCTGCTGTTTCATAGAATAAAAATTCTTCTGCTCTACCAATCAATGTACCATATAAACTATAACCAAAAGCAGCAACAGCACCCAGGGCAATCAAAACATTCATATTGGGGATACCCTTGAGTAGACTTCTAATGGCACTTCTACCAAAGAAATCCATTCCAACTATAAAAACAGGAATGGTGAGGCCAAGTTGTACATAAGGGTTCATCAGGAAATGAATATGTACACCGGGAATCATGTGTAGCATCAATGGACCTGTAAATACAAAGCAGAACCAGAAGCGTTGCAAATGATTGGAGAATAATCGCTTTGATTTTTTTGTAGGTTCATCATTTTTCACCGTATATCCAAGACCGTTAATGCCCTTGGCTATTGCCTTTGGAGAGCTGTTTTCAGGTAATTCAAAACTTACATCACCACCTATAAAATTCACTTTTACGTTTTGCATACCCTGCGATTGCAGGTATTTATTTACTGTAAGTGCACAATTGGTGCAGGTCATGCCTTCCACTTTCCAATTCACTTTTTCCATAATCAATATTGTGGGGTTGAGGTTAATGAATCACAAATTTACCAAATAGCAGAAGCACGCTCTTTCGATTTGAGAAGAATATTTCTACATCATGGTTGCAAGAAAGGTGAAAAGTGAAAGGTGAAAAGTCAAAAGAGGTGATTGATTAGGTATTTCAAATTTCCTTTCACCCCTCTTCTCGTTACCTTTGCCCCATGGATGCAATTTTTGGATTGGCGCAGATTAAGGAGGTTGCTAAAGCGCTTTGGGCGTCTGGTAAGAAACATAAGGTATGGGCTTTTCATGCTGAGATGGGTACCGGAAAGACAACTTTCATTCATGCACTTTGTGAATACCTGGGTGTAGCAGATGCGGTGGGTAGTCCCACTTTTGCCATCGTTAATCAATACCAGAGTAAAGAAGTGGGTGTTGTATTACATATGGATTGGTACCGTTTGAAAGATGAAGAAGAAGCGATTGAAGCTGGAATAGAAGATCAGTTGAATAGTGGTGACTATTGTTTGATAGAATGGCCGGAAAAAGCATCCGGACTTTTACCTGATGATACCTTTCATATATACTTGGAAATACTGGATCCTTCTACCCGACGTTTATACACGGATGCAACAGCTGTTTGATTCTGCATGGAATGTCCTAACTTTAATAATTGAACTTTATCGGTCACAGTAAACAATAAGATCCATTTTCCATCCAACTTATAACCCCACATGGCTACCAGTAAACCTTCTATCAGCACTTCATTTGCGTATGAAACATTGGAAGAGACCCTTGATATTAAACCTCAGGGTGCAAAATTGCATATTGGTATTCCAAAAGAGATCGCTTTTCAGGAAAACAGAATTGCACTGACGCCGGATGCAGTTGGGGTATTGATTTCAAATGGCCATCAAGTGGTAGTAGAACATGGAGCAGGAGAGGGCAGCCATTATTCCGATCGAGATTATTCTGAAATGGGAGCTACCATTGTATATGATCGAGCTGAAATTTTTAAATGTCCCATACTTGTTAAAAGTGCTCCCCCTGTAGCCGAGGATATGCCTTTATTACAGATGAATCAGACCATTATTTCTCCTATACATCTTTCTGCACTAAGAAAAGAATACATTGAAAAGATGATGGAAAAGAAGATCACGGCATTGAGTTTTGAAAATTTCAAAGATGCTAGTGGTACTTATCCGATCGTAAGAAGTATGAGTGAGATTGCAGGTAGTGCGGTGATGCTGATTGCCGGACAATACCTTAGTAGTTTTAATAAGGGCAAAGGTGTTTTATTAGGGGGTATCAGTGGTATTCCTCCCACCAAAGTAGTGATTGTGGGTGCCGGTATTGTGGGTGAATTCGCAACTAGAAATGCCTTGGCATTGGGTGCTTCTGTAAAAGTGTTTGATAACAATGTGTATCGCTTGAAGCAATTGCAGAATAATCTGGGACAAAGAATCTGGACCAGTGTATTAGAACCACGTATACTTTCAAAACAATTAAAAACATGTGAAGTAGCGGTAGGTGCATTGAGTAATGAATTCGGAAGAGCGCCGGTAGTGGTAACAGAAGAAATGGTAGCAGCTATGCGTCCCGGAAGTATTATCATTGATGTAGCGATTGATCGCGGCGGATGTTTCGAGACCAGTGAATTAACCAGTCACCAGCATCCTACATTTGTTAAGCATGATGTCATTCATTATTGCGTACCCAATATTCCCAGTGGTTTTGCCAGAACAGCGAGTCAGGCCATCAGTAATGTACTCATGCCTTTGATTTTGGAAGTGAGTGATGAAGGTGGACTGGAAGAAATGGTTTGGCATAATTTCAATCTTCGAGAAGGAATCTATATGTTCAAAGGAGCACTAACCGATTTTTATATCAGTCAAAAATTTGATCTGAAGTTCACCGACCTGAATTTATTGATCGCTAGTCGCCGTTAATTTTTTATTTTTTGGGGAGATGTGCGATGACTTCAATTTCTAGTCTGGCATCGGGCATATATAGTCGACTAATCTGTACCCATGTAGCCGCGGGATAATCTCCTTTATACATTTCTTTTCTGGCTTCATTGTGGGTTTTCATTGCTTCAATGTCAGTGGTGTATAGATTTTCTTTTACCACGTTTTGTAGCGTAGCGCCAAAAGCGGCTAAACTTCTTTCAATGGTTTGGTATAATCTTTTAATAGATGCTGGTGTAATATCACGCGCAACCGTTCCTGAAACATAGATCACATTATCTATTTTCACTGCTTGAGCATAACCGGCACTGGTATCTTGTTCCGCACCAAAATGAAACTTCTTTTTTTCAATGGTATTATTTGTTTGCGCAGTAACAATGGTACCTGTTAAAAGCAGGCATACTATAAAGATCGCTTTCATACTTTTCATTTTCGTGAAAGTAGTTAGACCAGAAATTCCAATCATGTGAAATAGGATAAAGCGTTCTTTAGCATGTTGGATGGCAAATAATACCATTCGATTAGTTGCTATTGTCGAAAAAAATAAATTCAATAATTCATCTGCTAAGCCGGAAAACTGATCTTACCCATACTAACTGCAGGAATTCCATTTCTCCCGGCACCAAGCGCTACTTGTCCACCAGCAACTGCTTCATTGGCGAGAATGGCAAACAGCACGGCTTCTTTAGCATCAGGATTTACCTCTAGTTCTGCGGTATCTCTGAATGTAATACCGGGTAATTGCTCATGAATATGTTCCATGAGTAAAGGATTATGCATACCGCCACCGCTGGTATAAACTACAAAATCTGTTCTATGGGTCATACATCTGTGTAATGCATCTACAATCATATCTGCAGAGAATCGATTGAGTGTTGCCATGATATCTCCGTGTGAAAGATTACTGCTATCAGCTTTTTGCATGGCTGCATTGAGATAATCCAAATTGAACAATTCCGGTCCAATGGTTTTGGGAAAATCATTGGTGAAAAAATCATTGTCTTTCAAAGCTTGTAATAAAGCTTCATGTATTTTTCCTTGTCTTGCAATAGTGGCATTTTCATCAAAATATTTTCCGGAAAAATGCGCTTGCACATAAGCATCCATCAATGTGTTTCCTGTACCTACATCGGTACTGAAGACTTCTGCTACATCTAATCCGGAAGGGAGATAAGTAAAATTAGCAATACCTCCAATGTTTAACATGATGCGATTTTCTTTGCGACTGCTAAAAATCAAATAGTCTCCATACACCGCTAATGGGGCACCTTCACCACCTGCAGCAACATGTTTTTGTCTGAAGTCACTAAGCGTAATGATGCCCGTCTTCACGGCAATATGATCTCCATCGCCAATCTGTAAAGTGGCGTTGTCAAATTCATCATTCGGGTGTAACAATTTTGGAGCATGATAAATGGTTTGTCCGTGACTGGCGATCAAATCCACAGAAGCAGGATCTATGTTCCATTGTTTCAGACAACTCAAAATAATAGAAGCATGTTCTGTTCCTACCCATGCATTCAGCAAACAAACTTTTTCCAGATCAACATTTCGTTTTGAAAACACAGACTTGATATGGTCTTTGAACTTTTTTTCATACACCACCGTCTCAAATGCCAGTAATTGCACGTTTGTTTGGGTTCCTTGTCCGGATATGCGGCATAAAGCCACATCCAATCCATCTACTGAAGTGCCGCTCATTAAGCCAATAATGACTCTCTCAGGCTTATTAGCAATGGTATGTAGTGCTGAAATATTCGGATTCATGACTTTAAATTAGACTTAAAAACGCATCATTGTGCAATTTCTTGCAAAAAATATTTGGAAATACGCAATTTCCCGCATTAATTTTAAGGTAACTTATTTATTGCTGCTATGCTGAAAACTGAAAGACAGGCCTATATTTTACGCCAAATAGACTTACATAATCGTATCCTATCCTCTGACCTCAGCAATGAAATCAATGTATCTGAAGATACGATTCGTCGCGACTTGAATGAGCTTGCGGATATGGATAAAATCATCAAAGTGCATGGCGGTGCTTTATCTAAGTCTTTTCACAGTTCCTTTTTAAAATCAGATGTCTACAAGGCAGACAGTAAAAGAGTGATTGCCAGTAAAGCGGTTTCATTGATTAGGAATAATATGTTCATTCTTACAACAGGAGGAACCACTGTTATTGAAATGGCGCGTTTATTACCTTCTGATTTGAATGCGACATTTTTCACCGGTAGTATTCCGGCAGCACATGAGTATGCACAACATCCGAATATCGAAGTGATTTTTTTAGGGGATAAAATTTCTAAAAGTTCACAGATCGCTGTAGGAGGTGAAGCCATTTCTAAAATTGCAGGCATTAAAGCCGACCTCTGTATCATGGGTATCAATGCTATTGATGAAACGGGTATTACAGACAATGATTGGGAAGTGATACAAGTGAAAAAAGCAATGATACAGGCTGCTGAGAAAACAGTGATACTATCTATTTCCGAAAAGCTAAATACACATCAGCGATTGACGATATGTGGACTGGATGAAATCGATACGATTATCACAGAACTCGATCCGTCGAATCCTGTATTTGAACCTTATAAGAAAGAAGGCATTACTATTTTGTAATTATCTATAAACGCTGAAATATGAAAATGAAACCGCTCTTGAAGCCGGTCTTACTGAAAACAGCTTTCTTGCTGCTGTTGACAAGTTTGATCACGGCTGCGGGTATTGCGCAAGTTCGCGTATCCGGAAAAGTAACTGCAAAAGGGGGAGCTGCTGTAGAAGCTGCTTCCGTATTCATCAGGGAAAACAATGTAGGTGCCGCTACCGATAACAGTGGTACTTTTAGTTTCTCTGCTTCTTTAAAACCCGGTAGCTATACACTGGTCTTTTCCGGTACGGGCTACAAAACACAACAAGCTTCATTCACTGTAACAGCAGGTAACAATAGTTATACGCTGAATGCTGAATTAGCAGAAGATGTTTCCAAATTAGATGAAGTGATTGTTACTGGTAACTCACAGGGTACTACCCGTCGTCAGTTGGGTAGCTATATCAGTTCTGTAAGTGCAGAAGATTTGAACAAAGGCGCTACAGGAAATGTGCTGGCGGCATTACAAGGTAAAACTGCCGGTGCGCAAATCTCTCAAAACTCAGGTGACCCTGCAGGAGGTATTTCAGTTCGCTTGCGTGGTATCAGTTCTATTTCTTCATCATCAGAACCTTTATACATCATTGATGGAGTGATTGTGAACAATGCTACCAATCGTGTAACCAACACTTCCGGTAACTATGATGGTGGAAACTTTGTAGGAAGCATTGGTCAAAGCCGATTGGTGGATATCAATCCGAATGATATTGAAAGAATTGAAGTATTGAATGGCGCTGCCGCCGCTGCTATCTATGGTAGCCGTGCGAATGCCGGTGTGGTTCAGATCTTTACTAAAAAAGGAAAAAGCGGTGCTCCTTCTGTAAGCTTTTCTACCAACTTCACAACCAGTAGTCTGCGTAAAAAGTTAGATGTGAACCAGGCTCCAACCAAGTTTGGTGGTCCAACCGATGGTCTGGGTGCATTTACACAAGATATCCTTTCTACTGTAACTACCACTACTCCTGTAACTCGTTATGATTATCAGGATTATATTTTCCGCAATGCCAATGGTACCGATAATAATATTTCTATTAGTGGTGGTACCGATAAGACCAAGTATTATCTCTCAGGGTCTTATTTCTATAACCAAGGTATCGTACGAAATACAGATTTCCAACGTTATAGCTTCCGCAGTAATATTGATCAGGTATTGAATAAATGGGCAAGCTTCAATTTAGGTTTGAACTATATCAATAGTACAGCCAATGAAAAGCCGGATGGTAACTCTTTTTTCTCTCCCATGAACTCTGTTACCATCATTGGTAATTTCCATGATATCTGGACCAGAGATGCTTTGGGTAATGTTCGTGCAGTAGGTGAGCGTGGTCGTGCCAACCCGGTGTCTGTGATTGAAGATATCAAGCAGCGTCAAACCACGAATCGTTTGATTGCGAATCTGGGATTGAAACTACGTCCGATCACTGGATTGACCGTTGATTATACCATGGGTATTGATAACTATGCACAGAATGGGAACACCTATATTCCTCCATTCGCTTATAATGTGAGTACTGCATTCTTTGGAGGTGGTCCGGCATTGGATCCTACACAAAATGGTTATTCAAGTGCAGCGAATAATAATTTCTTTGCCATCAACCATGATCTGAATGCTACCTATTCAAGAAATATCACGAACAATATCAATTCAGTGACTCAGGTCGGATTCTCTCAGCAGTACGAGAAAAATAATTTCTCTCTGTTGCAAGGAAGAGGTCTCGCTCCCTTTGTACAAACTGTAAATGGTGCGAGCACCAGATTGGATCCTGTGGATGATAGAAGTGAGCTGTCTATCTCTGGTGCTTATGTTCAGCAAAACTTCAAATACCGTAACCAGTTCTTTGTAACAGGTGCGATACGTGTGGATGGATCATCTGTGTTTGGTAAAAATCAACGTAACCAAACTTATTACAAAGCAAGTGGTAGCTATGTGATCTCAGGGGCTGATTTTTGGGCCAATTCCGGTGTTTCTAAATGGTGGGATTTGTTCAAAGTTCGTTTGGCATATGGTGAAAGCGGAAACCTGACAGGTATCGGCGCTTACTCTAGATTTAACACTTACAGTTCATCTTCTTATTTGGGAAGAACAGCATTGAACTCTAGCGGTACATTAGCGAACGAAAATGTAAAGCCTGAAAGACAACAAGAAACTGAACTAGGTTTCGATCTTGCTTTCCTGAATAACAGAGTAGGGTTAACAGTAAACATTTACAATAAGAAAGTAACGGACCTGTTGATCAATCGATTCATTGCTCCAACATCCGGCTTCAGCAGCTTGTTGGATAATTTTGGATCATTGGAAAACAAAGGTTTTGAGATTGTATTGACAGGTAATCCAATTGCGAAAAAAGATTTCAACTGGAACATTACCGGTATTTTCAACCGTAACAGAAATAAAGCAGTTCGTATCGGACAAGCATTGACACTGTTAAGTACAAATGCCGGTGCACCGGTTGCTATCATTGAAGGTCAGCCGGTAGGTGTCTTCTACGGAACTTTCTTTGCACGTAATCCGGATGGAAGTGAAGTGAAAAACGCAGGTGGTATTCCTCAAACAGAAAGAGGTGTTCAAAATAGTGCATTGGTATTTACACCCGGAAGAACCTCCGGATTGCCAAGTGGTGCTGTACTTCGTAGAGTGATCGGTGATCCCAATCCTGATTATACTACCAGTCTCGTGAATGAATTTACCTATAAGAGATTGAGCTTACGTGTTCAGATTGATGCGGTGCAGGGTGTAGATGTATTCAATGCCGACTTCCGTACTCGTCAGGGTGTAGGTAATGGTAAAGTAGCAGAGCAAGAGCATCGCGGACAATTACCACGTGGTTATATCAATGGTATTTATGCAATTGAAGAGTGGAGAATTGATAACGGTAGTTATACCAAGTTGCGTGAATTATCACTCAGTTATAATTTCGGAAAAGTAAAAGGATTCAGTGACCTGAGTATCAATTTCAGTGGACGAAACCTGATCAGTTGGGACAATTACAAAGGATATGATCCTGAAGTAAATGCGGGTGGACAAAGTACCATTCTGCGTGGAATTGATTTTGGTGCAGTGCCTATTCCAAGAACTTTCAGTTTTGGTATTCAGGCTAAATTTTAATCCTCAAAAATTACTTGTATGAAAAAGAGTATTCAAACATCATTATATACAGGTCTGGCAGCACTGCTTCTCACAACTGCAGGTTGCAAAAAAGACTTCAATAATCCGAATGCCGCTACTTCGGATCAGGTTTTTAGTTCGGCGAAAGGTTTGGCTGGTGTTGTGGTAGGTTTGCAAAGAACCTATGCTTCAAATGTTGCATATGGTATGTCTGATGCAACCGGACTCATCACCAATGAAACTATTTTAATGAATCCCGGTAACGTTTCTGAATTTCAATTCAGTACCGGTGGGGCAGCAGTAGATGGTACCAATGCCTTATTGGGTAATGTATGGAGTTCTGCCAATAAAGTCATCTTTGATGCCAATAATGTAATCAATGCCGCGTCAAAATTGACCGATAAAAGTTATGCCAGTGGATTGATCGGTTATGCCAGTATTTATAAGGCACTTGCAATAGGTGCATTGTCTAGCTATTGGGAAAAAGTACCGGATACCGTTGGAACAGCCACCACTACATTCTCTGACAGAAATGTTGGTTTTGCAAGAGCCATTGCAGCAATCGATAAAGCACTGGCAACGATCAGTGCCAATGCGATTTCTGCTTCCTTTGCAGCAGATGTTCCGGTTGGTGTAGACATCGTGAATACATTGAATGCATTGAAAGCGCGTTATTCATTGTTTGCGGGTAACTATGCAGCAGCTTTACAAGCAGCGAATGCGGTAGACCTCACAAAGCGTTCAACCATGAATTTTGAAGCGGCCAACCCAAATCCGATCTTCAACTTTGTAACGTCTACCAATAACGTGTACCAGCCTGTTGACTCTACATTGGGTTTACCTGCAGCTATAGCACCTGATCTGGCTGATAAGCGTATTCCGTTTTATACCGTTATCAATGCCACCATCAATCCACGTTTCAGATTGAATGGATTCTGGAATACACCTACAACAGCTATTCCTCTGTATTTCCCTGGTGAGATCATGTTGATCAAAGCTGAGTGTTATGCACGTCAGGCAACACCTGATCTGGTGAATGGTAATATTGAATTGAATAGAGTGGTAACCAAGAGAGCTGTCAATGATGTATTGGGTATTGGTGCAGACCTTGCACCGGTGGCACCCGCAACGGCCAATGATTTGTTGACACAGATCTATCGCAATCGTTGTATCGAACTATATCTGTCTGGCATGAAGCTGGAAGACATGCGTCGTTTCGGTAGACCAACTGCTGAGAGAAAGAGAAACTTCTTCCCTTATCCTTTCCGTGAGCGTGACAGTAACCCGAATACACCGGCGGATCCTGCTTTCTAAAGCATTCGAATATTAATCTAAAGAGGCTGTATCAAAAGTTTTGATACAGCCTCTTTTTGTAATAGACCATAGACAATAGTCAATAGTCCATGGTCCAACGATCATAAGCCATAACCCATCAAACGAATCTCTGGTTTCTTATCTTATTGTGGGGCATTGATTATCATTTATTTACCTATCTTACAAGTCATTTAAAAAGCCGATATCAAATGATTCGTTCCCTGCCCCTCAGACTGTATTCCGGTTTAGGTATTGCAGTTTTGCTCGTATTTCTAGTAGGTTTTATAACCATCGATTCTCTCGAAAAGCAAGCCAAAGAAGCAGATCGCGTTCGTCATACCCATCAGGCGATTTCTTATGTAAGAGATATTCGGTTTTCCATTATGCAGATCAGAGGTGGAAGAAGGGCTTATTGGGTAACAGATGATCCCAAGGATATGGATGCTTATGAAAAGGGGATCACTTTTATTCCCAATCGGATCATGGATCTTAGAGACTTTGTAAAAGACAATGCATCTCAAGTTGCCAATGTAATGAGCTTGGACTCACTCACTACAGATCTATTGCGATATTGGAGAACAGAGGGTGTGATTTATCCTAATATGTCTGCTGAATCGTTTAAAAAAATCATTCTGGAAGAAGAAGGAAGATTGAATAAAATCTACCAACAAATCGAAAAAGTAAAAATTGAAGAAGAGGGCTTATTGGCAAAAAGAGAAGCTGTAGTACTCTCATACAATGAAAGAACCAAATTGATTTTATATATCGGAATCAGCGTATTAATGATCGTAGTGTTACTATTGATCAATGCTGTGATTCAAACATTGAAAAGTCGATATAAAGCGGGATTAAAATTACAGGCCACACTTGAACAAACCGAGAAAGCGAGTATTCTCGCCCAGGAAAAGAACTGGGTGTTGGAGGGCATGAGTTATATCAATAACCGCTTACAGGTAGTAGACAGTTCCGGAGAGTTGGCAAATCGTATCATTACTGCCATGGTACAATACCTGGAAGTGCCTGCAGGCGTAATTTATTTTGTTGACCCCAAAACGGAGCAGTTGGTAACGGTTGCTTCAGTAGCACTAAGTTCATCTTCAAAAAAATCATTTGTTATAGGAGAAGGAGTTGTAGGTAATGCTGCTTTATCTAAAACCGTTACCATCATAAAAAATATTCCACCCGATTATTGGAAAGTGGATTCTTCTCTCGGACAAGTAAGTGGTAACGGAGAAATTGCTTGTGTGCCTTTGTGGATGAATGAAGAACTAAAAGGATTGATAGAACTGGGTTGTTTTACCCAATTCACAGATTTGCAGATCTCTTTACTGAAAAGCATTTCTGATATTCTTTCTGCAGCTATTAATTCTTATCAGTCGAGGGATAGGATTAATCAGCTATTAGATGAATTACAGGAGCAGAAAGAAGCTTTGCTGGAACAACAAGAAGAACTGCGTCAAACCAATGATGAACTCAGTAGACAAGCAGAAGAGTTACAAGCTTCAGAAGAAGAATTGAAAACACAGGAAGAAGAATTAAAGCAGATCAACGTAGAACTAAAAGAAAGAAATGAAGCCATCGAAAATGCCCGACAAGCACTCACACTAAAAGCCAAAGAGCTGGAGATGACGAGTCGCTATAAGTCTGAATTCCTGGCCAATATGTCGCATGAACTACGCACACCATTGAATAGTGTGCTGATACTTGCAAAACTGCTGGCAGATAACAATACCCAAAATCTGAATACAAAACAGATTGAATATGCCAATATCATTTATAAATCAGGAAACGATTTATTGCAATTGATCAATGATATATTGGATCTGTCTAAAATCGAATCCGGAAAAATTGATCTGGTGATTGAGGACGTACCTATTCAGTCATTAGTCACAGATATTCAACAATTATTTTCGGTGGTTGCTTCAGAGAAAAATATCCATTTACAAATTGAACAACAACAAGATATTCCTGCTGAGATTCATACGGATAAACAACGATTATTTCAGGTGATCAAAAACCTACTTTCTAACGCATTCAAATTTACACCCGGTGGTGGTAAGATCACCGTTGATTTCCGTTCAGTTCCAGGTAGAACAGCAGAAATGGCCATTCGCGTTATCGACACAGGTATTGGCATTGCACCTGATAAACAGAAACTTATTTTTGAAGCATTTCAACAGGCAGATGGTTCAACGAGTAGAAAATATGGAGGTACAGGTCTTGGACTTTCTATTAGTAGGGAATTGATTCGTTTATTGGGCGGCTCTATCGAAGTAAAAAGTGAAGTCAATAAAGGAAGTGAATTCACCATTTATATTCCTTATCAATATGTACCTGTCGTACAACCACAACAGGAATTTACAGCATTGGAAGCACTTGCAGATGATCATGACTCGATCAGTATTTTACCTTTTGAAAATATTCGGGAGCAGAATAAGGTGCCGGACGACAGGCATCAGCTTACAGCTGGTGAAAAACTGATGCTGATCATTGAAGATGATGTCAATTTTGCTACGATTATCCGTGATTATGCACGACATAAAGGATATAAAGTAGTAATTGCATTGGAAGGTGATGAAGGATTGTATTATGCCAGAAGATACAAGCCGAATGCCATCATACTGGATATTCAATTGCCGGTAATGGATGGGTGGACGATCCTGAAACAGATCAGGGCTGATGAATCTATTAAACATACACCTGTACATATCATCTCAGCTATTGATGATAATCGATTCAAGCAGGAAGATATCATGGCTTATTTGAAAAAACCCATTGATGCCAACTCTCTTGAAAAAGCTTTCCAAATGTTAGGAGAGCATATTCGGAAAAGTTTGAAACAGATATTGATTGTATCTGCCGTTCATTTTGAAGAACAGGATCTACATCAGCTGGCGAGTGAGAAAGACTACAAACTACATTTTGAACAGGTATTGGATATTGATACTGCCAAAAAAAGTATCAGTGAACTCAATTATGACTGTGTCATTATTCATATTGGAGGTTCCATTCAACTACAAGAAGCTAAACAGATCAGTCAGTTTGTGGTAGATCAAAAAACGCCTATTATCATTCATCTGGACGATGATATCAATCAGGCTGATGAGATGGAGTATCGGAAAATTTCCGGAATCATTATCCGAAGTGCGGTCAATGCAAGCACTCGATTATTGGATGAGTTGGAATTATTCCTACACAAAATGCAAAAGTCTGATAAGAAAACCGAATCGGGAATGAATGTTTCGGTATTGAATGATCAGAGTCTACTGAATAAAACAGTATTGGTAGTGGATGATGACATGCGCAATGTATTTGCCTTGAGCGCCGTGCTGGAATCGAATAAAATGAAGGTTTTAACGGCCAGTGATGGCAGAGAAGCGTTGGAGCAATTGAAAAAATTCCCAGATACGCATATTGTACTGATGGATATCATGATGCCTGAAATGGATGGATATGAAGCGATGCAACGAATCCGAAAAGATTTGAAAATGATGGAACTACCCATCATTGCGCTTACTGCAAAAGCCATGGCGGGCGATAGAGAAAAATGTATCACCGCCGGTGCTTCGGATTATATTACCAAGCCTGTTGACATGCAAAAATTATTATCACTCATGAGAGTTTGGTTAACCTGATGATATGATGTGTATATGAATAATGTGATCGGACTCAACCCTAAACCGCAACTTAGTACCCAGGCGTTTGAACAATTGCTTCATCTGCTGCATCATGTGTATGGGTATGATTTTTCCGGCTATTCAAAAGCTTCGCTGTTACGACGTATCTATAAATTTATGGATGTACAGGGAGTCACTGATGGACAACAACTCATACAATTGTTAGCAGGCGACACTTCTGTTTTTCATTCCTTTCTTGAAACCATTACGGTGAATGTAACCGAGATGTTCAGAGATCCCGGGTTTTATAAATCTATTCGTGAAAAAGTGTTGCCGGTATTGGCCACCTATCCACAAATTAATATCTGGCATGCAGGATGCTCAACAGGGGAGGAAGTATTTTCCTTGTGTATCCTGTTGCATGAAGCTGGTTTATTACATCGAACACGCATATATGCTACTGATATCAATGCTTCTTATCTTGAAAAAGCAAGAACAGGAGTATTGCCCATGACACATATGCGCGAATACACACTTAATTATCTTCAATCGGGTTGTACAGGTGATTTTTCAGATTATTATACTGCTTTGTATGATCATGTATTGATTCATCGAGAAATCAGAGAACGGGTAGTATTTCTTCAACATAATTTGGTCACGGATCGTTCATTTAATGAATTCCAACTCATAATTTGTAGAAATGTCATGATCTATTTCAATAAACAATTGCAGAATAAAGTTTTGAAATTGTTTCATGAGAGTTTATCGTCATTAGGTTTTATTGGATTGGGGATGAAAGAAAGTCTGTTATTTTCCGAATACAGATCCAAATACTCGGTTGTTGATGGCGCCGTAAAAATTTTTAGGAAAAAAAGCTAAATGATGTCATTGCCAAAATATGATATGATTGTCATTGGTGGTTCAGCAGGAAGTATTCCTGTTTGTATTTCATTACTCAAAGCCCTAATCAATAATCAACATATTCCGGTAGTATTGGTTATCCATCGAATGCGTAATGTGGTTAGTCAGTTGGATAAATTATTAACACGTGAGGCTGGTTCTGTAAAAATTACTGAACCTGAGGACAAGCAAGCAATTACCAAAGGAAAGATATATTTAGCTCCACAGAATTATCATTTGCTCTTTGAAGAAGATTATAGCTTCAGTCTCGACTACTCTGATCCTGTTCATTATAGTCGTCCTTCTATTGATGTGAGTTTTGAAAGTGCCGGGCGTGCTTATGGTAACAGGGTACTGGCCATCTTATTAAGTGGTGCCAATGCTGATGGAGCGGAAGGATTATCTTACTTATCAGATATCGGAGCAGACTGTATTGTACAAGATCCCAATTCAGCACAATATCCAACCATGCCTTCTTCAGCAATCGCATTAGAGAAAAATATCCGTATCATGACGGAAGTGGAGATGATTGCTTTCTTACAAGAATTATAATTAAATTGCTGCTACTCATGAATATTCCACCAATACAACAGCATGATTTTACCATACTATTAGTAGATGACAGACCTGAAAATCTGTTATCACTGGAAGAGATATTGGTGAAGCAGGGTCGACAATTTCTCAAAGCCAATTCCGGTAATGAGGCTTTAAAACAAGTATTGAAACACGATCATATCGGATTGATCATGCTGGATGTACAGATGCCGGAGATGGATGGATTTGAAGTGGCAAGAATCCTGAAGTCAAATCCGCGTACAAAAGATATCTCTATCATTTTTGTAACCGCATTGAGCCGCGAAGAACAATATGTTTTAAAAGGCTTTGCAGAAGGAGCTGTCGATTATCTGCAAAAACCACTTGATATCAATGTAGTTCGAGCAAAAGTGAATGTGTTTGAACAGCTGTACTTTAACCAGTACCGACTTAAAACTGCACTTACAGAATTAGACAGGATCAATAAGCAGTTGGAGAAATTTGTATATATCGTATCTCATGATTTAAAATCTCCATTGTCATCTGTTATCATGATGCTGGAATTGATCAAGAATGATCCCTACATAAAAGCAGATGCAGAAATCAGTGAAAATATCGGTATGGTATATCAGGCTTCAGGCAGGTTATCAGAAATGATCATGGCTTTACTTGAATATTCAACCACCAGTTTATCACAGCAAGTGGTGGAAGAGACCAATACCCATTTGATGGTAGAAGAGTTAGCGGCTCTTTTATTCCCACCTAAACATATCCAAATTCAAATCCTTCAAACACTACCCATATTCCGAACAAGAAGAGTAAAACTTGAGCAAGTATTTCAGAACTTAATCAGTAATGCTATTAAGTACAATGATAAAGCCAAGGGGTATATTGAAATAGGGTATACAGACAGAGATAATCATTATGAATTTTTTGTGAGAGATAATGGTCCGGGTATAGCCGAGGAAGATCGCTCACGTATCTTTCGTTTGTTTGAGATCACGGATAATACTTCTACCCGCGATAGCAGTACGGGTATTGGATTGAATCTTTTAAAAATTATTGTAGAAGAACAAGGCGGAAAGATTTGGGTAGATTCTAAAAAGGGAGAAGGAAGTACCTTTTTCTTTCAATGGATGAAATAATCCATCTTACTTATGATCGGGCACATAGATTTTATCTGTACAGAACCCATATTCATTCACATCATTACTGCTCACAATAACTGTTTTGTCTTTGGTATAGGTATCCATTAAATGATGGTATAAAGCATAGCCATGCTCATCTAAATTGGTACAGGGCTCATCTAGCAGTAATAAAGGGCAGTCGCTAAAAATGGCTTGTGCCAGTTTTATTCTTTGCTTCATTCCACTGCTGAAATAGCGAATTTGTTTATGGGATGCTTTTTCCAATCCAATGATCTGTAGTATTTCTTCAATCGAAATATTATTGAGTAGCGGTTTGAAAGAACGATGAAAATTCAGAAATTCAACAGCTGTCATTTCTTCAATAAGCTCTAAATAGGGTGCCGCAATAGAAAGGTATTTGAACACATGATCTACCTCAATGTTTTGTTGATGCATGGTCCAATTGATATGCCCCTCACTTATATTCATGCTTCCTGCCAATACTTGTAGCAGGGTGCTTTTGCCGCTTCCATTCGGACCTGTTAGTGCAATTTTTTTGCCGGGTTCAAAACGATAATGAATGCCACGAAATATCCATTCCCGGTTGAATTTTTTTCCAGCATCCGAGAGTTCGATCAGCATGTATCCTTATGAATTAATGAATGGAAGAATAAGTGTTATGAATTAATCTTCGTCGCCACCACCTTTTACAAAACGTTTGATGATACCACGACCACTTTCACGAATAAAGGTAACGATCTCATCTCTTTCATCGCTGGCAGTCAATTCTTCTTCAATAAACTCCAATGCTTGTGAAGTATTCATGCCCTTATTAAAAATGATCCTGTAGATGTCTAGAATATGATTGATTTTCTCCAGTTCAAATCCTCTTCTTTTCAACCCCACACTATTTACACCCCCATAGCTCAATGGATTTCTCACGGCTTTGATATACGGTGGTACATCTTTACTTACCAAGCTACCTCCCGCAATATAAGCGTGTTGTCCAATGGTAACGAATTGGTGAACCGCACTCACGCCGGCGATCCATGCCCAATCGCCCATTACAACGTGACCGGCTAATTGAACACTATTGCTCAGGATACAATTGTCTCCAATCAAGCAATCATGTGCAATATGACTATAAGCCATGATCAGACAGTTATCACCTACTTTGGTTTTCCATCTGTCGGTAGTACCGCGATTGATGGTAACAAATTCGCGGATGGTGGTATTATCTCCAATCTCAACGGTAGTTCTTTCACCTGCAAACTTCAAATCCTGAGGAATGGCACCGAGTACTGCACCCGGGAAAACCCGACAGTTTTTACCGATACGTGTTCCATCCATGATGGTTACATTACTGCCAATCCAAGTGCCCTCTCCAATTTGAACATCACCGTGGATAACAGTGAAGGGATCAATTTTGACATTGGGTGCGACCCTTGCATTGGGATCTATATAAGTATACGGATGTGTCATTATTTGCAGATTCGGTTGTAGATAATAAGATGTTAGGGATTAGGATCTTTTTACAATTTGAGCAACAAGGTCGGCCTCGGTAGCTACCTTACCTCCCACATAAACAGTACCCCTCATTTCACAGATACCTCTGCGGATGGGTCCGGTAAATTCCATTTTTAAAAGCATGGTGTCGCCCGGACGAACCATTTGTTTGAATTTACAATTATCAATTTTCAGGAAGTAAGTATCATATTGTCCTTCCGGCATAGAATTGATACAAAGGATACCACCGGTTTGTGCCAGTGCTTCAATTTGTAAAACGCCCGGCATCACAGGGTTTCCGGGGAAGTGACCCGGGAAGAACCATTCGTTAAATGTTACATTTTTTACCCCAACAATATGAGTATCGGTAAGCTCAATGATTTTATCAACCAGTAAAAATGGGTGACGATGTGGTAATGTTTTTTCAATTTTTTCAAGCGGGAAAATAGGAGGCATGGTAGGATCATACACGGGAACATCCTTCACATGCTTATTCTTCTTGATATACTGTTTGATTTTTTTAGCAAACTCAACATTGCTGCTATGCCCCGGACGATTGGCAATAATTCTGGCTTTAATCGGATAGCCTATCAAGGCCAAATCGCCTACTACATCCAATAATTTATGTCTTGCAGGCTCATTGGGGAAACGTAATTCAAGGTTATTGAGATAACCTTCACTTTTCACTTCAATTTTATCACGCTTAAACACTTTTGCAAGCCTTTCCATCTCTTCATCTGTAACTGGTTTGTCTACTACAACGATGGCGTTATTGATATCCCCACCTTTGATGAGATCATTATCCAGCAATGCTTCCAGTTCATGAAGAAAACAGAAAGTTCTACATGGAGCAATTTCTGCTCTAAAATCTTTGATGGTTTTTAATCCGGCATGCTGTGTACCCAATACAGGACTATTAAAATCAATCAGTGTAGTAATTTGATAGTCGAGTGATGGTAAAGCCACCATCTCTACTCTTTTGGCTTCATCGTAATGGTAGATGTTTTCATCCAGACTATACCAAGCTTTTGCTGCTTCCTGTTCAACCACGCCGGCTGATGCAATCAGTTCAATAAAAGGAGCAGAGCTTCCATCCATGATGGGTATCTCGGGGCCATTCAATTCAATCAGCACATTATCAACACCCATACCAACGAGGGCAGCCAATACATGTTCTACCGTGCTCACCTTGGCATCTCCCACCTGTAGGGTCGTTCCTCTACTCGTATCAGTCACCAAATCACAATCGGCTTTGATGATGGGCTGTGCAGCCAGGTCAATACGTTGAAACTGAATGCCGAAACCCGGATTGGCCGGCTTCAGGGTCATATCTACCAATACGCCGGTATGTAAACCTGTACCGCTAATGCTTACCGCACTACTGAGGGTATGTTGTTTGTCTGGGTTGAAAAGATTGTCCATGCTATACTGTTTTCCGGTCAGATTATCTCATTCGATAACTGGTTCAATCACTGTATCAGTGATTCCCTGCTTAGAAATATAGTGCAAAAATAAGATTTCAGGGCGGTTAATGGGTGATTATGATGCATTTACCCGCTCAGATAGGAGCTGTGAGAGCATTTTTTCAAGTTCTTTAACCCTTTTTTCAAGATCGGGCAAATTCCTGAGTTGTGCCTGAGCCCGAAGAAAACGGGTAAAATCATCGGCGGGGGTACCTGTTAATGTTCGATTGGATTCTTTGATACTTTTTGTAATGCCACTTTGTCCATTGATCTTACTACCATCGGCAATGGTGATATGTCCGGCAATACCTGTTTGTCCGCCAATCATTACCGACTTACCTATTTTGGTACTTCCACTCACGCCGGTTTGGGCAGCGATCACGGTATTGCAACCCACTTCTACATTGTGAGCAATCTGCACCAAGTTATCAATTTTAGCACCAGACCTGATGATGGTTGATCCCATAGTTGCGCGATCAATGGTGGTATTGGCACCGATCTCAACCTCATCTTCTATGATCACATTGCCGATTTGCGGCACTTTTTGAAAGGAACCATTGCCCTGTGGCGCAAAACCAAAACCATCACTGCCAATCACCGCACCTGCATGAATGATCACATTGTTTCCGATCACGCAACTGTGGTAAATCTTAGCTCCTGCATGAATAATGGTATTACTACCTATTTTCACATCCTTACCCAATACCACTCCCGGAAATATTTTAGTATTGGAAGCGATTTCAACACCCTCATCGAGGTAAGCAAAAGCACCTACAAAAATATTTTCTCCCAGTTTTGCAGATGCATGAATATAACTGGGTTGCTGTATGCCCTGCAATTGCATGGTCACCATTTGCTGGTACTTGGTAAGTAAGGTCGCAAATGCAGTGTACGCATCAGGTACCCTGATCAAAGTATTGGGGACTGCCTTTTTTAATACCAACTGTTGGTTGATAATGATGACAGATGCTTGGGTTTGATATAAATATTCTTCGTATTTCGGATTTGCTAAAAAAGAAATTTGTCCATCAACAGCCTCTTCAATTTTACCAAAGGAAGAAACGGTTACTTGGGCATCACCCTCCAGTTGGCCATTGATCAACATGGCGATCTGCGCGGCGGTAAATTGCATATGGTGGAGTTTAGGTTGTAAATAGCGAATAGTTCATAGCAAGTAGCTAATAGAAGGAAAATGCTATTAGCCATGAACCATAAGCCATCCACTAAGTCAATAAACAAATGTAATTTTTTTTAACCGGTGCTGAAAGGTTTTGGTGGATCAGGGCGTTATCTACTTGTGATATGTCTTTTACCGTCTGATCCCTGAACAAAATATTGATCCTTTCATCTACGGTTTGATACAACGTATTCGTTGCCTCACCCGTAAAACACAGGTAATGAATAGATGCAAGTCCAATGCCAAACTTTTCAGCTGCTTCTTTCTCTTTTGTTTTTACCCATGCAGTATCAAATGGTTCTGCCTGAATTCTGGACTTGTACAATTGTCTGTTTAAAAAACGGGTACACAATAAAGAAAGAATACCATCCGGATGCTTCGACCATCTTTTTAAAGCATGCATGATATCATGATCATCCAAAGAGCAAAACAGATCCAGTATACGATCGTTCATACGACCATCAAAGTCTCCCAGGAAAAAATCGATAGCAGATTGTGTTTGTAAAGCAGTATCAGTAGGTTGATAAATTTCCCGAACACGTTCTAATATTTTTACCAGCATTCTTTCAGCTGCCAATACTGTTTTATGGAGATAAACCTGCCAGTACATCTGTCTTCTTGCCACTAAAAATTTCTCAACACTATAAATACCTTTTTCCTCTATCATCAATTGTCCTTCATGCACCATCAGCATTTTAAGGATACGGTCATAACCAATTACACCCTCACTGACACCACAAAAAAAACTATCACGACTCAGATAATCCATTCTGTCAACATCTAATTGACCACTGATCAACTGGTGTAAAAATGGTTTGTGGTATTGATCAGTAAAAATAGCAATGGCCAATGATAACTGTCCGTTCAGGTCTCTATTCATTTTCTCCATGATCTGTAAGGATAGCTGCTCGTGGTGAACACCTTGAACCACTACTTGCTCCAACGCATGTGAGAAAGGTCCATGTCCAACATCATGCAAAAGAATAGCGGCTTTTACAGCAATCTCTTCATCGGTGTTTATGTCAATACCTTTACTCCTGAGCTCATTCACAGCATTGCCCATCAAATGATATGCACCCAATGAGTGATGCAATCGGGTATGCACTGCACCAGGATATACCAATTGCGCCATCGCCATTTGTTTGATGCGACGCAAACGTTGGTAATAAGGGTGGGCAATGATGTCAAATATCAATGGATGATTAATGGTAATAAAACCATAGACCGGGTCATTGATGATTTTTCTTTTCAGATCAGGCATACCTGTTGGTGATTTGTTAAATCGGTTGTTGAGACAGTTGGCAAAAATACAAATAGATACCCGATCAAAGAGAATGAAATAGATTTACGGCGGTTAAACCTTATAAACGCAACAATAACCTGCCTATTCTTTTACTGTTACACAAACCGTATTTATTTCTTTATTTTAACAGGTGAATACAACCGCTATGGTTGATTTCATGTAATCAGTCAAAATAGGATATGCCATTAGCCAACATTTTATGGGTCGACGATGAGATCGAAAGCCTTCAGTCACAGAAATTATTTTTGGAGCAGAAAGGATATGCCGTAACCACACTGACCAATGGCTTTGATGCCATCGAATTTGTGAAAAATGAACCGGTAGATGTGGTGTTGATGGATGAAACCATGCCTGGTATCACCGGATTGGAGACCTTGGTTCGCATCAAAGAAGTGAATAGCAATATTCCGGTGGTACTCATCACCAAAAATGAAACAGAGAACCTGATGAATGAAGCGATTGGTAGGCAGATCAGTGATTATTTGATCAAGCCGGTAAATCCTAATCAGGTATTGCTAAGCTTAAAAAAAATCATTGACAATAAAAGATTGGTGGCAGAAACAACTACCACAGCATATCAGCAACAGTTTCGGGAATTGTTTATGGCGTTGAATGATAATCCGGATTACAACCAATGGATGGAGATTTATAAAAAACTCGTTTACTGGGAGCTTGAAATGGAGAAGAGCGATAGTCCGGAAATGCGTGAAGTATTTCATACACAAAAACAGGAAGCCAATACAGAGTTCTTTAAATTTATCAGTAAACATTATGCATCTTGGGTATCACCTTCTTCCGCAGCATCTCCTATCATGAGTCATCAGCTGTTTAAGTTTAAAGTATTGCCGCATGTAGAGAAGGGAACGCCGCTTTTTTTTATTGTTATTGATAATCTTCGCTTTGATCAATGGAAAGCCATCCAACCCATTTTTGCAGAGAGCTTTCGGATATTAGAAGAAGAAACCTTTTACTCTATTCTCCCAACCGCCACACAATACTGTCGCAACGCCATTTTCGCCGGATTGATGCCGATAGATATCGAAAAACAATTTCCCCAACTATGGAAAAATGATGAAGAGGAGGGAGGAAAAAATAATGAGGAAGAAACTTTTTTTCGAGCACAGTTAAAACGGTTGAAAAAAGAAGATCTCAAAATCAGTTATCATAAGATTTTGAATCATAACGATGGACAACAACTCGTGAATAATATCCATAATCTGTTACAGAACGACTTGAATGTAATCGTATACAATTTCGTTGATATGCTTAGTCATGCCAGAACTGAAATGGAAGTATTGAAGGAATTGGCAAGTGATGAAACGAGTTATAGAAGTTTAACCAAAAGCTGGTTTGAGCATAGTCCCTTGCATCAGGCTTTGAAGAAAATTGCGGACAAATCTATCAAGGTAGTATTGGCAACAGATCATGGTAGTGTTCGAGTAAAGACTCCACATAAAGTGATTGGTGATAAACAAACCACCACCAATCTCAGATATAAACATGGTCGTAACCTCAATTTTGAACCAAGAGATGTGTTAGCATTCAAAGACCCTAAGGAAGCAGGGCTTCCGGTACCCAATGTAAATTCATCCTATATTTTCGCGAAAGAAGATGGTTTTTTATGTTATCCCAACAACTATAACCATTACGTGAATTATTACCGCAATACCTTCCAACATGGCGGCATCAGTCTGGAAGAAATGATTGTGCCGATTATTAAGATGGTGAGTAAATAGCTGCAAGCTACAAGCTGCAAGCCGCAGGCTGCAGGTTCCAAAGTTTGTGGTCGGAACATCATCTATTCAATATACTTGCAGCTTGTAGCTTGAAGCCTGCAGCCTGCAGCCTGCAGCTTGCAGCTTGCAGCTTGCAGCGCAAAGCTAGCAGCTAAATGTGAATAACTAATCCCCAACACCCCCTTCCAAACAAGCCCCGAATCTTACATTTGCTGAGATATTGTTTCATGATTTAATGACCGATTAGCAGGATGAAATACACTCAAACTACTTTAGACAAATTGGAAGACATACTGGGTGAATCTGAGTATGTTGTGCGATATGAGAGAGGCACTTTTCAAAGCGGATGGTGTTTATTAGAAGCCAAGCGTATCGTAGTACTGAATAAATTCCTGAATATTGAAGGAAGGATCAATACATTGATGGAAATCATTCCACAATTGCAGATTGATTTTGACAAACTGACTTTGGAGTCGCAAAAACTCTATGAAGAAGTGGTCAAGAAATCAGCCACCGAAGCTTAATTTTTTGCGGAAAATACGCATACCGTGTCTGCCTATATTTCCATAGATTTGATCTGTGCAAATCCCATCTCTTACCATAACATTTTTGGGAACAGGAACCAGTAGTGGTGTACCCATGATTGGTTGTGATTGCGAGGTTTGTACTTCTACTGATCCAAATGATAATCGTTTACGAAGTAGCGTACTCATTCAATCTCAACAAACCTCTTTGGTGGTAGATACCACACCTGATTTTCGGTACCAGATGTTGCGTATCAATAATCGGAGACTGGATGCTGTTGTATATACCCATCCGCATAAAGATCATTTGGCGGGATTGGATGATATCCGTGCCTACAATTACTTCACCAAGAAGCCTATGGATATTTATGCCAATACCCTAACCGAAGAGGCATTGCGTAGGGATTATTATTATGCATTTTCTGACACAAGATATCCGGGGGTGCCGGAGTTGAATTTGATCACCATCGATGAACATCCTTTTTTCGTTGGTGATATCCCTGTTTTACCGATCGAGGTATGGCATTATAAGATGCCTGTTTTTGGTTTTCGATTTGGTGATTTCACCTATATCACGGATGCCAATAGAATTGAAGCATCCGAGAAAGAAAAAATACGTGGCTCGAAAATATTGGTACTGAATGCGCTTCGAAAAGAAAATCATCTTTCGCATTTTACGCTGGATGAAGCAGTTGCTTTAGCACAGGAGCTGGCAGTGCCACAAGTATATTTTACGCATATCAGTCATCAGTTAGGGTTACATCAACATATCAATAAAGAGCTTCCATCACACATACAGTTAGCGTATGATGGGTTACAAGTTCATGTATAGCAGAAAGAAAGGCATACAATCAAATCCATTGTATGCAAAAGAAATTTCGTGCTTACGATCAATTCAGCAAAAAGGAACGAATTGGTATACTCGCTGCGTGTATCCTTGCTGTGGTTTTGCTAATACTCCCTTACCTGATACCGCCGAAACCATTACCTGATGTATCAATCATGACCAAAGAGGGAGCAAAATGGAAGGAGATGCTGAGCCGAGAACTTGTGGCAACAGCAACCCATTCCATAAACACACCTATGTATCCTTTTGATCCCAATCTGATCGATGAAACAGAATGGCAAAGAATGGGTGTACCCATAACAGTAGCTAAGCGTATCAGCAATTATCTCAGTAAAGGCGGACAATTTCGCAAAGCAGAAGATTTACGGAAAATATGGGGCATGCCACCATCATTGGCCAGCCGTTTGATTCCTTACGTCAGCATTAAGCAACGAGAAAAAATCTTTGGAAAAACAAAACAGTCGATACAACCGATTGATATCAATACAGCTGATGTTGAAGCCTGGAAATCTTTACCGGGGATTGGTAATGTGTTGGCGGAAAGAATCATCAAATACCGCGAGAGATCCGATGGATTTGCTAGTAAAGAAGAATTGAGATCTGTGTTTGGGTTGAGCGATAGTCTCTTAACACAACTCGATCCTTATTTACAAGTTCATGCATCTACCCAGCAAAAAATATCCTTGAACCGTGCATCGGCGTATCAGATGGTCATAAAAACAGGAATTCCGGCAGAGCTCGCAACAGTTATTGTGCGCTGGCGTCAGGAAAATGGCTTGTTTACCGAAATAGAGGAATTATTAGCAATACCCGGATTCAAACCTGAATGGATCGACCGATTCAAAGCCCTTTTCTATATTGAATAAAAAAATGTTAACCCTTAAACCATTTTTGGAGGTAATAGCAAAAAGCATTTCTTTTGCATTGAAAACTAACAAACGGTCGTTTGTTTTCAGAAGGTTGCCTTAGTAACGATTGCTTAGTTAGGCAACCTTCGTCTATTTTAAAAGTACCATATATGCATTTTCAACCAACAGAACTAACAGAACAGGTAGCACAAACAGCCCGGGATTTCGCACAACAGTATATTCTTCCACATGTGATGGAATGGGATGAAAGTCAGGAATTTCCTGTAAACGTGTTCAAAGAAATGGGGAAGTTGGGATTGATGGGGGTATTGGTACCTGAACAGTACGGAGGAGCCGGATTGGGATACTTTGAATACAATGCGATCATTCAAGAGATATCAAAAGTGTGTGGATCTGTCGGACTGAGTTTGGCAGCACACAATTCACTGTGTACGAATCATATTCTTTCCTTTGGAAATGAGGAACAAAAAAAGAAGTGGTTACCGAAATTGGCTACTGCGGAATGGATCGGTGCCTGGGGACTCACTGAGCCCAATACAGGTAGTGATGCCGGAAATATGAAAACAGTAGCTGTAAAAGACGGTAATGATTGGATATTGAATGGTACCAAAAGCTGGATCACACACGGTAAGAGCGGCGATATAGCAGTGGTCATATGCAGAACCGGTGAGCCCAGAACCAGTGGTAATTCAACCGCATTCGTTGTGGAAAGAGGTACACCCGGATTTTCAGCAGGGAAAAAAGAAAACAAATTGGGTATGCGTGCCAGTGAAACTGCGGAGATGATCTTTGAAAATTGTCGCATTCCAGATGCAAACCGTTTGGGTGAAGTGGGTGATGGATTCAGACAGGCGATGAAAATCCTGGATGGCGGTAGGATATCTATTGCAGCACTGTCTGTCGGAATCGCCAAAGGAGCTTATGAAGCGGCCACCAAATACTCAAAAGAGCGCTATCAGTTTGATCAACCCATCAGTAATTTTCAGGGCATCAGCTTCAAACTGGCAGATATGGCTACGGAGATCATGGCTTCAGACTTACTCATCTGGCAGGCCTGTGACCTGAAAAATCGCGGACAAAAAGTAACCAAAGAAGGGGCGATGGCTAAATATTATGCCAGTGAAGTAGCGGTAAAAACAGCTACTGAAGCCATCCAAATATTCGGTGGTTATGGCTATACAAAAGATTTTCCGGTAGAAAAGTACTATCGTGACGCAAAATTGTGTACTATTGGAGAAGGAACTTCAGAGATCCAGAAGCTGGTTATCTCCCGAGAGGTTCTCAATGGATAGTCTCTTTTCGATTGCTTGCTTATATCTAAAGCCCCGTTCTGCGGGGCTTTTGTTTTATATGTAGTGAGAAATATTGATAGTAGAAAGGTCAATGTAATCCCTTGATCATTTTTTCCAACGCATCGATATGTGCTTTGAATGCTTTCTCACCTGATTTGGTAATGGCATAAGTAGTATTGGTCTTTCTACCAATAAAACCTTTTTTCACAAGGAGATATCCATTTTCTTCGAGTGTCTTAAGATGACTGGCAAGGTTTCCATCCGTAACCTGTATCAGTTCTTTCAGTTCATTGAAATTCACTTCATCATTCACCATTACAGCACTCATGATACCTAGTCGCACACGACTATCAAAAACTTTATTTAATTGTTCAATCGGATTTTTCATGCTCTTTCATATTTCCACCACATCAGTGCCCCATAAATGATATGCAGCAATCCAAACCCAATTCCCCAAGCGATAATGCCATATTGTAAGAATTGAAGAGTCAATAACCCCAATAACAATTCACTGATACCTAACCAACGTATTTCAGAAACGGTGTATTTACTTCCGCTCAATAAAGCTAAACCGTAAAAAATAAGACATACCGGAGCGATCAGTCCGGTTAAATTCCAATTCATTAAATACACAACGAGTATTGCACCTGCAACAAAAGGAATACCCGTATTAATGACGAGTCTGCGAACCGTACTATTCCAAAGAGAAGCATATGTTTTTTTGGTTCTGAACCAAGTAAAGATGACGGCAAAAATAAAGGCGCTAATAAAACAAGTGATACCTGTTACCAAAAGGCGCGCTTTCTGTTGGCTATCTAAAATCAGTAAAACCGGGTTGGATTCCTCAATACTGCTACCCAAAGAGATATTCCACAGTGGCCAAACATAACTTACTGCTCCCAAAGCACAGAGTCCAGCAGCAATACCACTGAGTCCGCTTAAACTGATGAACCGGCTGCTTCGATCCATGATCTGCTTGATATCCTGAAGCGTATCCAAATGTTTTTGTTCCTCTTTCATAAAAGCACTTTGAGGTTAAAAGTAAATAGATACGAGGAGATTTTACTTTTTTAGTCAAAAGCAATTCATTAATGAGCCATATCCGAATCTCGCAATTCTTTTTGTGGAACAGCAGGGGATCGTAATTCTACAGGTTTTACATGTTTCTTGCGAAGCTTCATATTGAGTAACTCTACTATAAATGAAAATGCCATTGCGAAATACACATAATTTTTAAGATGAAGCTCATGTGCATTCACGCTGTCCCATCCCTCTACAATTAGAACAAAACCGATCATCACAAGAAAAGATAAAGCCAGCATTTTTAGTGTGGGATGCTTATGAATAAAACTAGAAATATTTGCGCTGAATAAAAACATAACGATCATGGCAATAACAACAGCAGCAATCATGATCTCAATATGTTTTGCAGTACCACCCGCTGTAATGATACTGTCAAAACTAAATACCATATCTATTAACATAATTTGGAAAATGGCTGTCATAAAATTCAGCGGTTTTGCAGCAGTGCCATGTAAAGATTCTTCTTCACCTTCCAGTTTATGATGAATTTCTCGTACTGTCTTGTATAATAGAAATAAACCTCCTGCCAACATTACCAAACTGGCTAGATCAAAATCTTTGCCCCATGCGCTGAATACGGGTTTTCCTTTTTGCGCCAATAGCCAGCCAAGACCAAACAATAAAACAATTCTTGTGCTGATACCCATGATCATCCAAAGCATTCTAGCACGCGGCTGATGCTTTTTTTCCATACGGTTCATGATGATACTAACGAAAATCACATTGTCAATTCCCAATACCACTTCTAAAATGACAAGGATTAAAAAACTGATCAAACTCTCTGATGTCAATAAATGTTCCATAAACGATTTATAAATGCTTACAAATTTGTTTCACAATACCCGGACCTTTATACACAAATCCGGTCCATACCTGAACTAAGTTGGCACCTGCATCGATTTTCTCTTTGGCATCTGCACCCGTAAAAATTCCACCACTGGCAATAATGGGAATCTGTTTTCCGGTTTGTTCAGCAAGATATTGTACTACTTCGGTTGATCGCTGCTGTACAGGCTTACCACTCAATCCTCCTGCACCTATTTTTTGAATGGTGGATGCAGGTGTTCGAAGATGTTCTCTACTGATGGTGGTATTGGTAGCAACGAGTCCATCCAACTTCACTTCAAATGCCAGTGCAACAATATCATCCAATTGTTCCTTGGTAAGATCCGGTGCAATTTTCAATAAGAGTGGTTTTGGATTTGTTTTTCCTTGATTGCTGTTTTGAAGTTCGCTAAATATTTTCTTCAAGGAGTCTTTTTCTTGCAATTCTCTGAGTCCGGGTGTATTGGGCGAACTTACATTCACAACAAAATAATCAACCCCATCATGTAGCGTATCGAAGCAAGTTAGATAATCTTTCCAGGCATCTTCATTGGCTGTTACTTTATTCTTTCCAATGTTTCCACCCACGATGAGTGCTGATTGCTTTTTCTTGTGCATTTCCAATCTGCCTGCAATGGCTTTTGCTCCGTAATTATTAAAACCCATACGGTTGATCAATGCTTGATCAGCAGGTAAGCGAAAAAGTCGGGGTTTGTCATTACCGGGTTGGGGTAGTGGGGTAACAGTGCCGATCTCTACAAACCCAAATCCCAAAGCTTCCAATTCGTTCAGGTACAAAGCATTTTTATCAAAGCCGGCACCCAAACCCACCGGATTGGGAAAATGCAATCCAAATACCTCTTTTCCCAATCCGTTTTGTTTGGGGGAAAAGGACCCGCTAATCATTTTTTTCAATGGTTGCACGGAACAGATACTGCGCAAAATATCCATCGAAAAATAGTGTACATCTTCAGGTGGGAAACAAAAAAGCAATTGTCTGATAAGCGGGTAGATCATGGTGCTGCGAAGATAAGGGGCATTTGATTTCAGTAGGAAGAACCGGTCTGCGTTAAATTTGGTTGCATAAACAACTTTTTTTGAAAAATTCCCTACATTTGATAGGTAAAACCGAGTTTATGCAGGAAGCTTATATCGTTGCCGGATACAGAACGGCTGTGACCAAAAGTAAACGTGGCGGATTCAGATTTTTTCGTCCGGATGATCTGGCCGTTGAAGTCATCAAAGGACTAATGGCTGCCGTGCCACAATTGGAAGCAAAGAGAGTGGATGATGTGATCGTGGGAAATGCCGTTCCTGAAGCAGAACAAGGTTTGCAGTTTGGAAGAATTATTTCTGCACGGGCATTGGGTATTGATGTGGCCGGATTTACCATCAATCGTTATTGTGCGAGTGGATTAGAAAGCATTGCAATTGCTTCTGCAAAGATCAGAACCGGTATGGCGGATTGTATCATTGCCGGTGGTACGGAGAGCATGAGTTTGGTGCCAACAGCAGGTTGGAAAACAGTGCCTGCTTATTCTATTGCGAAAGATGAACCTGATTATTATTTAAGCATGGGTTTAACTGCCGAAGCAGTGGCCAAAGAATTTAAAGTGAGCCGTGAAGACCAAGATGCTTTTGCCTATCAGTCGCACCAGAAAGCGATGCAGGCGATTGAGAATGGATATTTCAAATCCGGTATTCTGCCTATTACGGTTGAAGAAACTTATTTAAATGAAAAAGGGAAAAAAGCAGTACGCTCTTATGTAGTAGATACAGATGAAGGGGTACGTGCTGATACCAATATCGAAGCGCTCGGAAAATTAAAACCGGCTTTTGCCATGGGTGGAAGTGTTACCGCGGGTAACTCTTCTCAAACCAGTGACGGTGCCGCATTTGTGATCGTGATGAGTGAACGAATGGTGGTAGAGTTAGGATTGAAACCTATCGGTAGATTGGTGAACTGTGCTTCTGCAGGTGTTCATCCACGCATCATGGGTATTGGTCCTGTTGCTGCAATACCTAAAGTATTGAAGCAAGCCGGTATGAGTCAGAATGATATCGATTTGATTGAACTCAATGAAGCTTTTGCTTCACAATCACTGGCAGTGATCAGAGAACTCGGCTTAAATCCTGATATCGTTAATATCAATGGTGGCGCCATTGCACTCGGACATCCACTAGGCTGCACAGGTTGTAAACTCACGGTGCAACTATTGAACGACATGAAACGCCTCAATAAAAAATACGGCATGGTCACCGCTTGTGTAGGTGGTGGACAGGGTATTGCGGGGATTATTGAGAATCTTTAAAGTTGATAGTTGATAGTTGACAGTTGACAGGAAGAAACCATCACTGTCAACTGTCAACTATCAACTATTTTCCTATCTCCCCGTCTCCACAAACTCCCCTCTACCATTCACCAGTCCCTTTCTATCTCTAAACAATCCTGATACATAAGAGGCATTTCTATCTGCCATGGAGGCGATGTCTTTTTTGTTGGCTTCGTAGCCGGGGCCGCGCGCAAAGAGTCCGCTGAGTACTTGTCTTTGAGAATGATATTTACTGGCAGTAATTCGTTTACGATACAATTGATCACCTTGTATAATTGTCATGTTGGTGTTGAAGAAAACAGAATAGGTGGCCTGTTTATTAACAGACCCATCATTGTTTCTGGAACGTTGTATTTCATCCTGACTAAAGCCGCCTTCATAATTCTGTAAGATGATTACAATATTTGCTTTGTAAAGCTCCATGATCTTTGCTCGTACATTGTTATCATTTTGTAGTAAGAGTGCTTTTTCTCCTTCGGTTAAACTGGTATCAGTAAAGACAACCATCTGCAGATCTTTTCTCAATACATCCGGTAGATTGGAAAAATATTTACGTTTGATCTGTGTTACTACTTCTTCTCTTTTTTTAGTGATGGCGAGTCCGGGTGTGTATACTTCACCTGCATCTACTACAACGATGGATTTTGAATAATACTGTACGGGTATTTCAGCCAAAATGGTCTTTTCCGTAAAGGATAGTGTTTTACAACTTGCAAAAACACTGATAGTTGTTATGATGAACAATACAAATCGAAAAACAGTTTTCATTGCTTAGAATTTCGTGCGCGAAGGTATTGGTGCGATGTACATGAATTTGTTAAGGCTACATGATCAGCACATTAGAGCTGATAAACGGCATTTCTGCATGATTAAAAAGAAAAGAAGATTTACTGACCAATGTCATTTTTTATGCATTCATAGCTAGGTAGCTTTATGTTACAAACAAATAGTATGAAAAAGATTCTCGTACCCACCGATTTCTCTGCCACGGCTAAAAATGCAGCTTTTTATGCATTTAAACTTGCAGAACAATTACATGCTGAAGAAGTGATCTTATATCATGGTTATCAGGCACCTGTGAATATTGATCCCATGGTTCCAACGGTAGTAATGCCTGATATTGATACGTTGAGAGCGAGTAGTGAAAAAGCTTTGGAGCATTTTAAATCAGTTGTATGTCCTTTTTGTGAGCCTGGTATCACCGTTTCTACCTTGGCGAGGTATGATCATTTAGGAGATGGACTGGATGATATCTGCCATGAAACGGGTGCGGCACTGATTGTAATGGGTATTACCGGTGCCGGTATTTTGGAAGAAAAATTGATCGGTAGTAATACATTAAGTGTGGCAGAGAACGGAACAGTTCCGGTCATCATTGTTCCTCCAAAAGCAGTATTTACAAAGATTGAAGAAGTAATGCTTGCCTGTGATTTTAAAAAAGTGGTAGAAACTACGCCGGTTCAACCCATTAAAAACATTTTGGATACTACTGGCGCTAAATTGTTTGTCTTACATGTAGATCATGAAAACAAACAGTGGTCTGCTGATACGCCTTTTGAAAGCCTGATGCTGGATACGCTTTTGTACGGTTATAAACCCGAATACCTATTTGAGAACAATAATAACTTTGTAGAAGCTGTCAACATTGTAGCACTGGAAAAAATGGTCGACCTCATCATTACCATTCCAAAAAAGCATGGATTGTTTGAAGGATTGTTTCATAGTAGTGCTACTAAGAAACTAGCTTATCATAGTAATGTGCCGATTATGGTGATACATGAGTAGATCAGGTTGAGGATAGCTAGATCTCAAATAAAATATACGTTCTATTCTTATTTTATCTCTTTGCGAATATCATTAATGAATTCGCTAATTGGTCTAACGTAGTCTTTCAATCCTATATGATTAAGTGCATATTCAAGTCTTCTACTGTTATCAGGTAGGTAAAAAATATGTCTATGCCCGCCGAGTAAAGTTAATTTTTCATCAGACAAATCTTCATCATAAGTAACAACATGGAAAATGTACTTAATTTTAAACTTACTTAATATGGAAGATTCTGCTGAGCTAACTTGTTTCCATCTTTCACGAAGAGTTCTTTTACAAGAAATTCCAATTAACCACGAATCTTTTGTTTTTACCCAATTATCTACTTCAATATCAGCTTGAAAATGGACGGGGGCTTCTGCACATTTTATATTATAATAGTCTAAAATAAAATCAGTTACATCTTCTAGACTCCCGCCAGCTCTTTGTTTTCTTTTCTGCCCAGCTCGTCTTTCAAACTCTTGTGTAAAACCGGAAAGTACAATATCTCTATCTTCATCCGATACAGTTAAATCTTTATTCAATAATATTCGTAAAGCTGTAAAAGCTCTTGTGATTTCTGTTCTTTCAGCTGTTAAACAACCTTTTACACCTAAGTCATCCCATAAATTAATGACCGTTGCCAACCCCTTTTCACCTTGCACATCAAGATATGATTTAGCAATATTTTCAGTAAACTCTTTATCGTCACTAGGAATATTCTTAATTGCATCATTCAGCGGGACCATTATATTCTCGCAGGTTAATATGAAAACGTCCATATCTTCAACGGTAAGGATCATTTCATCAAGTTCTCTCAATAGAGTTTCAACCCGTATTTTAGTAGAGAGTGTTTTCTTATATCGGTCCTCAATTAAATTACGTAGTGTCTGTTTTTGTAAAATAATTGTATCGGAGGAGTTCCTGTTTGTTTTAGCAATAATTCTTAATGAACTGGCAATTGTACTTAGTAGTTTATTTTCCTTTCCTAATGCAACATATTTGTCTTTGTTTATTAACATTCGCGAAAACCAATAAGCATTATGCCAGCGATTTTCTATTTGTTGTAAAATTTCGGATGACTGCACTTTTAAAAATTATAATTATAAAGAGGCGAATTTTAGTTCAGTTTGTTTAACATAACTTGAAATTCTATCTTCAGCCATTTTCGCATATTCTTGTGAAAGTTCAATGCCAATATATTTTCTTTCATTGCTTAAAGCAGCTATAGCAGTTGTGCCACTTCCCATAAATGGGTCTAAAACAATTTCTGAATAAGTTGACGAAATGATTCTATCAACTAAAGCAAAAGGGAATGGAGCGGGATGAGGATTTTTCATTTCCTGTGTAAATTCCCAAACATCTCCGTAAGCATTTGCCTTTGGTACAAGTTTAAATTTAGGTTTAGGGATTAAATAAATAACCTCATGTGTTGGTAAAAAATAACCAGGGTTAAAATTAATGCCGCCTGCTCTTTTCCAAATAATAATTTGCCTTACAGGTAAGCCTTTTAATATATCATCTCGGTCTTGCAATAAGCCATTTTGAACTCTACGTTTGTGATTATAAAAAATGGCTCCATCATCTTTGATTAACCGGAACATTTCTTTTAAACAATCGTTTTGCCATTTTACATATTCATTGTGAGGCATGCAATCGTTGTGATGACTATAGCCATTTTGTAATGCAGCTCCAGCCCATTTACCTGTTTTTGTGTTTGATTTCATTCCATTTCCTGTCGAATTTTTCAAATTGTAAGGTGGTGAAGTTATTACCAAATCAACACATTGATCTGGTAATTGCTTCATCACTTCTAAGGAGTCGCCAGTAATGATCTTATTTATATAGTCTTTCAATTAAAAGGTTTTTTGCAAAATAAATTAAACCGCCAAAAAATGAGTAGAAAGTTGTAAACAGTTTTATCCCTAAAATTGATAAAGTAGCTTATTGATCTTGGTTATGTGTATCTATTTCCTTCAAAATTTAACCTCATATTTCTTTTAGACCTATTCGGTTGTTGAAAATACAAATCATCACAGACAAATCAGCTCAAATACTTCCCCACAATCGGTACCCGTCTACCCACCCCAAAAGCTTTGGGTGAAATGCGGATGATCGGACAAAACTGATTGCGCTTGTATTCATTGTTGTTGACCATCTTCAGTGTGCGGTCTACCAATGCTACATCATACCCCATGGCTTTGATCTCAGCCGGACCTTTTCTTTTTTCAATGTATTGGTAAAGTATCTGATCCAACACCGTATAATCCGGTAAACTATCACTGTCTTTTTGATTGGGTCTTAATTCTGCGCTAGGGGCTTTGGTAATGATATTTGTGGGAATGATTTCTTTTTCTCGGTTGATGTATTGAGCTAGTTCATAGACTTGTAGTTTATAGCAGTCTCCCAATACACCTAACCCACCCGCCATATCACCATACAAAGTTCCATAACCGGTAGCCAGTTCACTTTTATTGGAAGTATTGAGTAAGATATATCCAAATTTATTTGCGATGGCCATTAATAAATTTCCCCTGCTTCTGCTTTGTATATTTTCTTCCGCTAATGAAAAAGGTAAGTCATTGAAAACAGGTTTCAATGTTTGTAAAAATGACTCATAGACTTCATCAATACGAATGATATCATAAGGATTACCCAAATTCTTACTTAATTGAACTGCATCATTTACTGAATGATCGGTAGAATAAGGAGAAGGCATAAGTATTGCACGAACATTTTCTTTTCCCAATGCATCGCAAGCAATGGCTAAAGTTACCGCTGAATCAATACCTCCGGATGATCCAAGGATCGCTTTACTGAAACCCATCTTTGAGAAATAATCACGGATACCCATGATCAATGCATCATATACCTGTGCAATGTTCAACCCAGGTTCTAAAGTGGCAGGGTTCAGTTCTTTATCGGGTACGCGACTGGCGGGCTCCAAAATCGGCGCGTTGATACTGCCATCATCATTCAGTTCCCAGGTTGACATGGCTTCCTGAAACATCGGTAGAGCGCCACATAGATTTGCATCTTTATCAAATACCAGCGATGCACCATCAAAAATAATTTCTGTTTGACTACCTACCGAATTACAGTAGAACATCGGGATTTTATATTTCTGCACATTGGCTTTGATCACTGATTTACGGTCTTCATCATGGGTATAGTCAAATGGAGAGGCACTGATATTCAGCATCACATCCGGCTGTTGATCCATCAATTGATCCATCGGACAAATCCTATACAATGGGTTATCGCCTAGGTTCCAAATGTCTTCACAAATAGTGATCGCTAATTTTTTTCCTTTGAATGGAACGATCTTCCATTCGTAAGCGGGTTCAAAATACCGGTACTCATCAAAAACATCATAGGTAGGTAATAATGTCTTATGTATTTCTGCTTTGATTTCTTTTTCATAGAGGAAGAAAGCTGCGTTGAACAGGTCCTTACCTTTTTGTATGGTATTATGCGCCGGTGAACCAATCAAAACAGCAATGGTATCCGCATGTGCTTTTATCTGATCAACAGCTTGGTAGCATTTATCAATAAAATCACTGAACTCCACAAAATCTCTGGCGGGATAACCACATACGCTCATTTCACTGAAGATGATCAATTCTGATCCTTCTGCCTTGGCTGCTTCAATCGCAGCAATGATCTTGCAGGTATTCTCTTCAAAATTTCCGATATGATAATTCTGTTGTGCGATGCTGATCTTCATGAATACTAGCTTTTACTACTGGTAAGCTGCAAAGTTCAGTAACTTTTACATAGGTTTTACAGGATTCTTTGCAGGTAGCTGATGGTTTTATCAGCATCTTTGTCAAAATTCAGAATATGATGCGTCGATGGTATTTATTGTCATGTGTATGGATACTTTTTGCATGCGGTGAAAAAAAATTCATTCCCGATGTTACCGGAATAAAAGCACCCTTGAGTTTGCAAAGATTTGAACAATCTTTTTTTACCATCGATACTTTACAACTCGAAGAATCATTGATGGAACTCACCAATGAATACCGTGGTTTTCCTCAGGACTTTCTGTTTAATATCATGGGAACACGTCCGGATGCGGTGCGACAAGATATCCCTGCTTTCATTCGTTCTTATCAGCCATTATTCAAAGAAATTCAACCACAGTTCAAAGACATGAGCCGTGAGTTGAATGCGATACAACAAGGGCTTCAATTCGTTAAATACTATTTCCCCGAATACAAACTGCCGGAAAAAGTAATCACGTTTATTGGTCCACTGAATAGTTATGGAAGTATTATCACCCCTGATGGATTGGGCGTTGGTTTACAATTATATTTAGGAAGTACACATCCTATTTACCAATCGGAAGAAGGGCAGCAAATGTATCCGAATTATCTATCGAGAAGATTTGACAGGGCCTATATTCCTGTTAATGCCATCAAGAATATTATCGACGATCTGTATCCACCCAATTATGCTGATAAGCCGTTGGTAGAGCAAATGATAGAAGCGGGCAAAAGATTGTATCTCTTGGATCATTTTCTTCCTGAAACAGCCGATACCTTGAAAACAGGATATACCGCCAAACAATTGGAAGGTTGTTTAGAGAATGAGAAGAATATCTGGAGTTTTTTTATACAAAATAATTTATTGTACATCATTGACCCCGAAATGGTGCGTGATTATATGATTGATGCACCCAATACACCTACACTGGGAGAAGCTTCTCCAGGTTTTATCGGACAGTTTGTGGGATGGCAGATCGTTAAAAAATGGATGAGTAAACAAAAAGATCCTCAGAACTTAATGAGACTGATGGACACACCTGCGAAGAAAATTTTTGAAGAAGCTAAATACAAACCTTAATCAGTTCATTTTAGCGGGAACAATCATATCAAAGGAAGGGATATTGACATCAAAGAAACCCTTGGTATCCTGATTTTCCATGAGATAACTGCCATGCATTCTGCCCATTTCTGTTCTCAGGTTACAACCGCTCACATATTGGTAATGCTCACCCGGACGTAATACAGGCTGAATACCCACTACACCTTCACCCTCTACTTCACGATGCTCTCCATTGCTATCAAAAATATGCCAATGTCTGCGCAGTAATTTGATCGTAAAATTGTTGTGGTTCTCGATGGTAATACGGTAAGCAAACATGTACTCTCCATTCAGCGGGTTGCTGTAATCAGACTGGAAAAAAGTCTCTACACTGATTTCAACCCCTTCTGAAATTTTGGATACCATGTGGGAGAGTTTGCTTGAGGTAAAAGTAGGGAAAATAGTGGTTAGTTTATTGGCTGATGGCTTATGGTTCATGGCAAATAGAAAAAATTGATTATTGCTGGCCATAAGCTATGAACTATCAGCCATATGCTAGTTTTTTAACACAAAAAAATACCTCCCAACCCTTACCTTCGCAGCACTTTAAAAAAAGGAATTATGACAAAGATTGCCGTAGCTAAAGGGGATGGAATTGGTCCCGAAATCATGGATGCTGTTTTGTCTATTTTCAGTGCCGCAAAAGTGCCACTGGAATATGATTTTGTTGATATGGGTAAGTGGGTGTTCGACAAAGGCTACAGCAACGGTATGACACCCGAGGCACAACAAACGATCGAGTCATTGGGAATCCTTTTTAAGGGTCCGATGGAAACGCCAAAAGGGAAAGGTGTAAAGAGTGTGAATGTTACCGCTCGTAAAACCTGGAATACCTATGCTAACAAACGCACATTCCAAACCTTACATGGTGTAGATACAGTATTTAGCAAAGCAGGTATACCGATTGATATCACGATTGTTCGTGAAAATATTGAAGATACCTATGGTGGTATTGAACACATGCTTACACATGATGTGGCACTGAGCAGAAGATTCATTACCCGTCCGGGAAGCATGCAGGTGATCAAGTATGCATTTGAAATGGCTAAGAAAAAAGGAGCGAAGAGAATTACTTGCGGACACAAAGCCAATATCATGAAGCTTACAGATGGATTGTTTCTGGAAGTGTTCTATGAAGTAGCAAAAGACTATCCTGAATTGAAAGCAGATGATGTGATCGTTGATGATCTGTGTATGAAATTGGTGAGCCGCCCTGATCTTTTTGATGTAGTAGTATTGACCAACTTACAGGGAGATATCGTGAGTGATTTATGTGCCGGATTGGTGGGTGGACTTGGATTTGCGCCGTCAGCCAATATTGGAGATCATATTTCTATTTTTGAAGCCGTACACGGAACAGCACCGGATATTGCCGGAAAAAATATTGCCAACCCCACAGCTTTGTTATTGAGTGGTATAGGTATGTTGCGACATTTGGGAATGATGGAAAGTGCAGCAAAAATTGAAAATGCTTTGCTCTTTACCCTAGAGAGTGGTATTCATACGGGTGACTTTGGTGATAAGGGTACAGCTTCTTCCGATACCACCACTTTTGCCAATGCCATCATTGCTAATTTTGGAAAACAACCTGCACATAATCCTAAACCCATTCTTTCAGATTTGCCGGTAACACAGACTGTTTTCAAGCTGGAGAGAAACCCCATGTTGGAAAGCAATGAAGAATCAGAAGAAAGAATTGTGGGCGTAGATATGTTCATTGAAAGCAATGAACAACCACAAATGGTAGCCGAGAAATGTTTGCAACATACACTGGATCTATTCAAATTAGTAACCATCAGTAACAGAGGTACGCAGGTATGGCCTAAAGGATCAGTATTTACGAATCTGATCAACCAATACCGTTGCCGCTTTGAAAGTGTAGGAGAAGTAGGATTGACGCAGGTAGATATTCTCGAATTGTATAAGCGTTTATCAACAGATTTTAAGATATGTTCAACCGAGCTGTTGAATGCCTGGGGCGATAAGAAGGGTTATAGTCTGGCACAGGGTCAATAATTACCCGATTTTCCCCGAATTGATGGAAAAAAGCGGCAAGCTCAGAGCTACAAGCTACAAGCATGCCGCTTTTTTCCTAATTTCACGGCTCATTTAAACAGCGCAATCGAAACTATATGGCCGAAGTGATTTTAATGCCCCGCCTGAGTGATACCATGACCGAAGGTGTTATTGCCGCATGGCATAAAAATGTGGGTGATGCAGTAAAGAAAGGAGACCTTCTCGCAGAAATAGAAACCGATAAAGCCACCATGGAGCTGGAAAGCTATCAGGATGGCATTCTTTTACATATTGGAACCCCTAAAGGCGGGAAACTTCAGGTGAATGACCTGTTGGCTATTTTTGGTAAAGCAGGAGAAGATATCTCAGCATTATTGGCACAACATGCCGGTGGAAATGCGGCCCCTGCTGCAGTATCAGCACCAGCGCCAGAAACAGCTCAGGCACCGGTTGCTACTTCATCTGCCCCAGCTATGGATGTATCAAGTATGGAAGAAGTGGTATTAATGCCTCGTTTAAGTGATACCATGACCGAAGGCGTTATTGCGGGATGGCATAAAAAAGTAGGAGATACGGTAAAGAAAGGAGAAGTGTTGGCTGATATCGAAACCGATAAAGCTACCATGGAACTGGAAAGTTATAAAGATGGTGTATTGCTGTACCAAGGTGCACAGCCGGGTGAAAAAATCCTTGTAAATGATTTGCTTTGTATCATTGGTAAAGAAGGGTTAGATGTAAATGCCATTGTACAAGCAGTAAAAGCTAGCGGAGGTTCAGCTCCCGCTGCTGCAGCACCAGCTCCTGCTGCTACAGCTCCGGCATCTGCACCAGTAGCAGCCCCTCAGGTTCAAAGTGAAACTGTAGTAAATGAAGGACGAATATTAGCATCGCCATTGGCTAAAAAAATAGCCGGTGAAAAAGGTATTGACCTCCGTTATGTAAAAGGTACGGGCGACAATGGTAGAATTACCAAGAATGATGTTGATGCATACGTTCCTACGGCTGCTGCTCCTGCTCCTCAAGCAGCCAAGTCTGCTACACCGATTGCAGCAGCACCTGCCGGACAGGTTAGCTTTGAAGACGTTCCGGTTTCTCAGATGCGCAAAACCATTGCGCGTCGTTTGAGTGAGAGTTTGTTTACAGCCCCGCATTTTTACCTGACCATGAGTATTGATATGGATGCTGCCGTTGCAGCACGCGCCAAAATCAATGAAGTGGCTCCTGTGAAGATCAGTTTCAATGATATGGTATTGAAAGCAACTGCAATGGCATTGAAACAACATCCAAAAGTCAATAGTAGTTGGTTGGGTGATAGCATTCGTTACAACCATCATATCAATATTGGAGTAGCTGTAGCAGTAGAAGATGGTTTATTGGTACCGGTTGTTCGCTTCGCAGATACCAAATCATTGAGTCAGATCGGTGCTGAAGTAAAAGAATACGCACAAAAAGCAAAAGATAAAAAATTACAACCTGCAGATTGGGAAGGAAGTACATTCACAATTTCCAATTTGGGTATGTATGGAATTGATCAATTCACTGCCATTATCAATCCGCCAGATTCTTGCATCCTGGCAGTAGGAGGCATTTCACAAGTTCCTGTCGTTAAAAACGGACAAGTGGTTCCTGGCAATATCATGAAAGTGACATTGAGCTGTGATCACCGTTCTGTAGATGGTGCTACAGGTGCTGCATTCCTGCAAACATTGAAATCCTTGTTAGAAGAGCCACTGAGAATGCTTGTATAAGCAGTCTTAATGATCATCATACATTTTACTGAAAGCTTTTTCCCGAAAGGGAAAAAGCTTTTTTCTTGCATTTATGGGGGTTAAAGGGTATTTTGTTCTGTTGCATTCTAATTAATCACAACAACTAAACCCCTTTACCATGAGAAAATTTGTAGCCATTACTCTAATGGTAGCCCTCATTTTTGGCTGTAAAAATGCCGAAGAAAAAAAAGAAGTAGCATCTAATGTTACCTACCCTTATTCATTAGAAAAACCTGATAACTGGGATATCGGAAGTAAGGAAAATACCCTACTGGTGATGAACGCTTTGAAGGCTTTTGAAGACAACAAAGTAGAAGATTGTCTTTCCTATTTTGCAGATACTGTTAGATGGCGTGCTGATTACATGGATCAAACATTATCCAAAGATAGTTTGAGAGTTGCTATGACCAATTTGAGAAATTCTATTCAAGCTGTACAAGTTAAAATGGGAGATTTTGAATCTGTTATTTCTAAGGATAAAAAAGATGAATGGGTAACTTTATGGTACACAGAAATTGTAACAGATAAAACTGGTAAAACAGATTCTTTAGCGATGGTCAACGATATCAAAGTTGCAAATGGAAAGATTGTTGAGCTCAACGAATCTATTCGTCACTTCCCTACAAAAAAGCTGTAGAAGATAATGAACGATCATTAACGAGAGAGCCGCTGATTTATTCAGCGGCTCTCTCGTTATACTCACTACTCACTATTGACTACTCACTCATCACAAACTCACCACTCATCACATCCAATCGGCGCTCCCGGAGCAATTTCTGCATGTTGAGGGAGTTCAATGTCTTTGGGTTTTTCGATTCTTTCAATAGCATATAAATAATGTGGTCTCCAGGCGATAGGATTCAAATCGGCTTGTCTTTTGGCATATGCTTTCAGATTATTTAATCTATCGAAGCAAATCGATTTGACCATATAATTGGCGTTATTATGCTTGCTTAAAGCAAGTAACCATGTCAAAACAATTTGCTGCGTTTGCGCCTGAACCTGGCCTTTTAAGCCTTCTTGTTTAGGTGCCATCCATGTTTTTTGGATGATGGCGTCCAAGACTTCGCCCCAGCCCATGGTTCCTTTTTGTGCTTTGAATTGTTCCAATCGATTGGCTCTTTCTGCATTGAATAAAAATCCTAATTCAAAATGTGCCAACGCTTCTGCAGCTGCCATGGGATCAAAACTCATTCCTGTTCTTTTGGCAAAAGTTTCTCCCACACCATAATACATAGGTGGACGAGGAGGAATCATCAGACTGATACGATCTGGTAGTGTGAGTACGTCAGGAGATAAACAATCCAATGCCGCCTTCAGTGCTTTTTGCTGAATGGCATTGTCGAGTATTTGTGGTTGTTGCTGTGCATCGCCACGAACACTATAACTGTAATTCATACCCCCAATCAGTTTTACTACTGCTTCAATCTGATAACGATGATAATTGTATACCGGTACTAAAACATCTTCCATTCTAGACATCGGCATAGTTTCCTGAATGACTTTTTCTGAAAACTGATCCAATGCTTTTTGTCGAACTTGTAAAACATTTTTCAATTCATCAGTCACATCTTTTCCATTGTCCCATAAATGTGCATAGGGATGTAGACCCCCTGCTGCTCTGGCATCAGCATCCGCAATAAATAATAATCCCTTTTTAGTATTCTCATCCAGTAAATTCTTTAAGGCTTTTTCTTCATTGGTTCCGTCAGGGAAATCCTGGTAGCCATATATAATGGCTCTCTTATCCCACTCACCAATTTCATTGGTATACACTTTCGAAAAATCGATCTCGCCTTTGCTGTTCACGAAAATATTGGGATGCGGATAATCCATTACAGAGCCACGATCATTGTAGCTGGATGCATAATTATGTTGTAATCCAAGTGTATGTCCAATTTCATGCGCAGATAATTGGCGTAAGCGTTGTAAAGCGGCTTCACGCATGGTGGCCGGAACGGGTTTGCCTGTTTCATACGGAGACAAAAGACCCGTAAAAATCAAATGATCCTGACGTACACGTAAAGAGCCGAGTGTAACTTGTCCTTTGATGATTTCTCCGGTACGCGGATCGGTTACAGAGGCACCATAACTCCATCCTCTGGTAGAACGATGCACCCAATTGATCATGTTATAACGGATATCCATCGGGTCTGCATCATCGGGTAGAACTTTTACTATGAATGCATTTCGATATCCTGCAGCTTCGAAAGCCTGATTCCACCAACGACCACCTTCCAATAATGCCGAGCGAATAGGCTCGGGGGTACCATTGTCTAAATAATAAACAATTGGCTCCACCGGATCACTGATGGCAGCACTAGGATCTTTCTTTTCCAGTCGGTGACGGGCAATAAACATTTGTTCAATCGGCTCAGTGAATGGACTACTGAAATCGAAATAGTTGATCCCAAAATACCCGCTACGGATATCGTATTTGCGGGGTTTGTAATGATTGTCCGGTAATTGCACAAAAGAATGGTGCATACGTACAGTAATGGCTTCGGCAGAAGGAGTTACTGCATTCACATATCTACCAGCATCATTACCTCCGGTAAAAGTGATGATGGCTTCAAATTCGCTATTCAACGGGAAATTTCGGGTGTTGGGAAGATAGATGGCAGAACGGGCTTCATTGAATGTATAGGAACCCTGACGCATACCACGTATACGATCGGCAATACCATGTGCATCCCTAAGAAAAAAAGAAGTGGCATCTACCAATACTTTATCACCTTCATCTTCATCAATCGTAAATCCGGCAATGGCAGATTGCGCAAATGATTCCTGTACTGCTTTTCTCTCTTTTTCGTCTGATGAGTTGGCCCTGTAACGATAGTTGGGCTGAATCATCAATAATTTTTTCCCGATCTTATGAAAGAAAACAATTCGGGTACCACCCAATTGTCCGCGATCCAGACCAATATCATTGGATCCCAATCCGGCGGGCAAAGAATTGACATACAAAAATTCCTGATTCAGTTTATCTACCTGTAACCATATCTTACCGGTATTGGCATCCCACCAATAAGTGAAATAACCATCATACCGCTTCATATTTTTTGTTTTCTCGGCGATTTTGGAAGAAGTAGTTTGTGATTGTGTTTGTAAAAACAACAAACAACAACAAACCCAAAGCAGTGTACGCATGAAAAGAAGTTTTGGTGATGAAAATGAATGTTGATAAAGATATTTTAAAAACAGGAGAGGCTTCAGAAAACAGCAATAAAAATCCTGTTACCGAAAACAGTAACAGGATCATTATAAAGTTGAGTTCAATCGCTGATTAAGCGTTGAATGGAATTTCCGGAGTGCTTACAGCCGGTGTTTCAACTGGCGCAGGAGCTGGTGCCGGAGCAGGGGCCGCAACTGGTGCCGGTTTGCTCACTTTCTTAGGAGCAGCTTTTTTCTTAGCAGCTGGTTTTTTTGCAGCAGCTTTTTTAGGTGCAGCCTTTTTAGCTGGAGCTTTCGCTTTTTTAACGGCAGCTTTCTTTTTAGGTGCAGCTTTTTTAGCTACCTTCTTTTTAGGTGCGGCTTTTTTCTTAGCAGCCGGTTTTTTTGCAGCGGCTTTCTTCACTGCTTTTTTAACAGCAGCTTTCTTTTTAGGAGCAGCTTTTTTAGCAGGTGATTTTTTCTTAGCAGCTTTTTTTACAGCTTTCTTAGCGGCCTTCTTTACAGCCTTTTTTGCAGGAGTTTTCTTCGCTGCGGGTTTTTTAGCGGCTTTCTTTTTAGCTTTTGCCATGATGGTTAGTTTGTTGTTGTAAATGATGAGATAGGAAAGTTAGAAAATAATTTGTGAATTCAAAGTATTAGTTCTTTCAAAAAATGTTAACCGGCTATACACATAGTCATTCCTTGACTTCCAGCAAGGTTACTTTACCATCCATAGTTGCTGCAATGATCTGTTTACTGCTGATCATATTCACCGTATTCACCATCGAATTGTCGATCTTATACACCCATTTTTTTGCTTGTTTGATCGGGTCAATCGCATATACCCTGCCACTTTTTGTTCCGAAAACAACGGTTTGCTCCTTTTCGATCAACATGGAGGGGACATGCTCATAACCAAAGCCACAATTGACTTTCCAGGCAACCGACTGTTTCTCTCTGGAGGTGGGAAAAGCCACAATCACATCATTCATGGTTTTGCCATACACATATTTGCCATCCGCTGAAATACCGATCGACTCTCGCACGGTCGCTTCATTGTTTCTCCATAAAGTGGTTCCGGTTGCAAGGTCAATAGCACTGATATAGCGATCCGGCGCCACCACATATACCACATCATCCTTGATCACCGGAATACAGGCTGCAGGAGAGAAGTTCAGTACACTAGACCCATTGTTCCATTTCCATATCAATTGTCCGTTCTGTTTATTGAGTGCATAAAGGTTTCTGTCCCACGCACCAAACAATATTTGATCACCATGGATGACAGGTTTACTCATCACCGGACCAGTCAATCCACCAAAACGCCAGCGTTCTTTCCCCGTTGAGAGGTCCAAAGCCCTGAAATGATGATCACTGGAACCTATGTAAACGATATCTTTTTCTATTAGAGGAGAACCTAAAACAGCCGCATCTGTTTGATATTTCCAGATAATTTTTCCATTACGGGTTTGCAAGCAATAGACCCAGCCATCACCAGACCCTACTACCACTTGCTTTCCGATAACGGCTGGAGAAGAAAAAACAGAGCCTTGTGTTTGAAAGCTCCATTGTTCTTTACCCGATACAAGATCCACAGCTGTAATGGTACCCATGCTGTTTCCAAAGAACACCAGTTTGCCGTCTGTTGCCGGTGTTGAAATAACATTGGCTGGAGAATGATACACCCATTTTGCCTTCACATTCGGGAAACTATCATTCACGGCATAGGATGGACGCATGCTTGCCGGACTCGCCTGATAATTATGTTTTTGGATGCGAATACCCGTCCATGGACTGCGTGTTTCTAGTCCGGGTCTGCGTTCTGAGAAGATCATGGAGTCAGCACGCACATCTACCAGGTTATACCCGCCAATCTCAGCTTTAGCTCTCAGATTCGAACGTCCCATCACCGCAGGGATACCTTCCAGATTCATGGCTTTATTAGCATGGCCATGACCACAAAGTGCCGCAATGGTATTTTTTTGTTTGAGTCTGTCGATGGCTTCATACCAATTATCCAGTCCATTATCCAATGGATAGTGATTTAGGAAAACGATGGGCTGATCATTGCTGCGTTTTTTGAGTTCTTGATCGAGCCAATTCACGGCATCGCGTGGAATATGACCATCACTCATACGAACATAGGGTCCGGATGCGCAGCCGATAAATGTAATACCGTTGTGCTCAAAAATGAATTTGTCATAGCCGAATATTTGGGTAAAAGCAACGCCCCCGGTTTCACTCCATCCGGTATCATGATTACCGGGAATAATGTAATAGGGTACTTTCAATTCACTTAATATGGCTTTTGCCATTTTAATTTCTTCGGTGGTGCCCAGCTCAGTGATATCACCGGTGAGTACTACAAATGCGATATCAGTCATTTGATTGATATCGGATACAGTTCTTCTCAAATCTTCTTCAGCACTGCCATTCGGAGAACCGATATGGGTATCGGAAATAAAAGCAAAACGAAAAGGTTTGATTTGTGCGTTAGCACTAACAAACGATAGTATCAGTAAACAAACAACTAATTTCTTCATGCCGGAAAGTTACAAACTGTAAATGGATCTGAATACTTGGTAGCCTTTTTACAATAAGAAAGCTACGAGCTTCGAGCTATGAGCCATGAGCTTTTTATTAGGGTGCAAATATCATGCGATTTGCTCGCAGCTCGCAGCTCATGGCTCATAGCCAATTAAACTATAACATCCTTTACCTGTTATCGTATCTTTAATAGTAGAAACAGCAATAGTATGCAAGGATCTATTTTACAAAAGGCGGATATTTTCGGACAGGCAGCCGTATGGATCATGTCATGGGTGCCCTTTGTATATTTTTTTCCGGAAGCACTTAAAAAAAGTGATTTCTATATGTTGATCCTGGTTCATGGACTTGGACTCATGATCATTGGTATCTGGCAATTGGTGAGTTGTTTATTGAATCTCTTACAGGCAAATGATACCGATAGTCGTTTTTTTAGAACCAACTTGTTGATGGGAATCATTTTAGGAGTTTTCTTTTTTATCATGGCATCATTCGGTATGTTGAAGATACCATTGGATAATAGGAAAGCGTATATGGTGTATGTATTAGCCATTTATTTTATCACGATTGATGTATTGGCTATTCGTTATTGGAGAAAGATCTATCGGTATTATCAAAAAGAACAAGTATGAGTAAGAAAACAGTGGTATTGGGAGCTTCAGAAAATCCATCGCGCTATAGTTATCTGGCGGTGAATAAATTACGTGCATATGGACATACGGTGGTGGCCATCGGAAATAAAAAAGGCGCGATTGGGGATGTTGTCATCACCACAGAAAGACCGGATGAAAAAGACATTGATACTGTAACCCTCTATCTCAATCCGCAGCTACAGCAACAGTATTATGATTATATCCTTTCGCTAAAACCCAAGCGTATCATTTTCAATCCGGGAACAGAAAATGATGAGTTAGAAGAACTTGCGACATCCAATGGAATTCAAGCCATGGAAGCTTGTACTTTGGTATTGTTGGGAACGGGACAGTATTGAGGTTGGTGGGTTAGGCCGACCCAAGAAGGCAAAGATGTTTAGTACTCAAATTTTATTAACTTCAATATCACAACTATACCAATAAAGGATATAGTGTGTATTTATGAAAATTATACTCTTTTTTTTAGGGTTATGTGCTGTCAACGCAATATTTGCACAGACTGCTGAAAAAAGAGTGTATATCAATCCTTCTTTTGGTGGTTACAGGGTAACGACTGATCCGAATAATATCAATAATACCCCATTCATGTTTGAAGGAAAGATAGGAACGGATATCGGTAAGCATGGTATTATAGGGCTTCAGTTTTCAAGGGTTCATCAAAATACCATGGTATCCGGACTGTTTTGGCAGCAACCGGTTTCCGGTCCTGTACCATTAAATCGATATGGGAAACTTACCCATCAAATCACTGCATTGGGTGTTTTTTATGAAAGAATCTTTCCACTTGGAAAACGTGTAGATCTGTTTCCAAGTGCATATATCCAATACCTTGATTTCAAAGAGGTGGAGAAAGGTAATCTCATCTTTGTAACTGATTCATCTGGAACCTATGAACGTAAGACTTTCAATAACTATTCTGCAAGGGTAGGGGTCAATTTCAATATGCAGTACAAGCTCGGAAAATCCCTGGCTATCACTATGAGATTGCTGCAAATAGATTGTAGGATATGGGATGATTCCAGAAAAAACATATCCGGTGAACTTCCTTTTTTAGTAGGGGTTAAGTTTTCGTATTGAGTATAGCTTCAACTTTTGGGAAGTTCCAAAACTCGCCGCTGTTGGTCGCCTTACCAACATCATATCCCGTTCGATTTTTTATCCTGCCCACCCTTCTCGATCCAAACTTCTATAATGAATCGCTTCCGCCAAATGCTCCGGCTGAATATCATCACTTCCTGCCAGATCCGCAATCGTTCTACTTACTTTTAAAATACGGTCATACGCTCTTGCACTTAAGTTTAATTTTTCCATCGCACGTTTCAATAAATTTTCACCCACACTACTGATCCTGCAAATTTCTCTGAGCTGTTTACTACTCATTTGTGCATTGGCATAGACGCCATTTTCTCCATTGTATCGCTGTGACTGTATCTCTCTCGCTTTGATGACACGTTCTCGAATGCTTGCAGAGTTTTCTCCTTGTTGCTGATTGCTGAGTTCACTAAAGGCAACAGGTGTTACTTCAACATGCAGATCAATCCTATCTAATAATGGGCCGGATACCTTGTTTAAATATTTCTGAACCATACCCGGTCCGCAGGTACATTCTTTTTCAGGGTGGTTGTAGTAACCACAGGGGCAAGGATTCATCGATGCGATCAACATGAAATTCGCAGGAAAATCGAGTGCAATTTTAGCTCTTGAAATGGTGACCCTTCTTTCCTCCATCGGTTGACGCATCACTTCTAAAACCGTTCTTTTAAATTCAGGTAACTCATCTAAAAATAAGACCCCATTATGCGCCAATGATATTTCACCCGGTTGAGGCACACCACCTCCACCTACCAATGCCACATCGCTTATCGTATGATGCGGTGACCTGAACGGACGCTTACTGATCAATGCACTATGCTCAGGTAATTTACCGGCTACACTGTGAATCTTGGTTGTTTCCAGTGCTTCTTGCAAACTCAGCGGAGGCAGAATAGTAGGTAAACGTTTCGCCAACATGGTTTTACCTGCACCGGGCGGACCAATTAAAATAGCGTTATGTCCACCGGCCGCTGCAATCTCCAAAGCACGTTTGATGTTTTCTTGCCCCTTTACATCTGTGAAATCAAATTCAAATAGATATTGGTCGATGAAAAATTCTTCTCGTGTATTGACGATTACAGGTTGTAAACTGTTTTCATCTGCAAAGAATGCCACCACTTCATCTAAATGTTCTACGCCGTATACATTCAGGTTATTCACCATGCCCGCTTCTCGTGCATTCGCTTTGGGTACAATCAATCCTTTAAACCCTTCTTTTCTTGCTTGAATGGCGATTGGTAAAGCACCTTTGATAGGTTGAATACTTCCATCCAAGCTCAGCTCTCCCATGATCACATATTCCTTTAGTGCCTCAACATTTTCTAGTTGCTCACTCGCACCCAATATCCCTAATGCAATGGGCAGATCAAAAGAAGAACCTGATTTTCGAATATCTGCCGGAGCCAGGTTCACAACGATCTTGGTGCGTGGCATATCAAAATCATTTGTCTTGATGGCACTCTCCGTTCTTTGCAAACTTTCGCGAATAGCATTATCCGGTAACCCAACGATCTGGTACCCTTGTCCCGCGCTCACATTCACCTCAATCGTAATTGTAATCGCTTCCACGCCATAAACAGCACTGCCGAATGTTTTTACGAGCATAAAAAAAGTAAAAAGTAAAAAATCTCCGAAGGAGTCCTTCGAACAAAAGAAAGGAAAAATACAGAAGCAAAATCCAAGATGAGTAAAACAGGTAATAATACACGTAGAAACACCTGATTTGATGGCAGATGTCAGATGGCAAATCTCAGATTTGATGGAATTATTTCTGATGTCGGATGTCTAATTTGTTGTTTTTATTCTTGGCTTTTAATGTTTTATCTGTAGCTGCGAAAATCGCAGTCAGCTCTTTTGCCTCTTGAATGAGTTGAGTGATTTTTGGAAAGCTTGATAAGTTACTCTCTTGAATAATTTCCAGCCAATACAATGACTCATCGGCTTCTTCAAGAACTATCTCAATTTTATATATAAAATCAGCTTGTGACTTGGCCCTTACGCTTGCCCTATAGTTAGCTCCAACTGACCCGGCTGATCTTATCAATTGCTTACCGACTTCAAATCCAATACTATTGTAAGGTAAATGCTTACATAATTCAATGATTGATAAATGAAAGTTCTTAGTTCTTTTTTGAAGAGTAACTCTGTCCATAAAACCTGTTTAAACAAAGCTACATCAGAGCAATACGTACGAAATGAAGCGAATAATACACATCCGACATCAGACATCCTACATCAGAAATTCCCTTATAATTTCTCCAACAACTCCACCACTCCCTCTCTTTTCAAAATCAAATACCCCAATCTGTCATTGCTGATGCCTTCTTTTAGTTGATAGCTGAAGACCAGTTGTTCATCTTGTACACTGGTTTCGAAATAGCGGAATTGAATATTGCTGTATTGTTGTAGTGGTTCTCCTATTTCATATAAGTGCGTAGATAAGATAAATAGTACGTTCTTCATTTTACGCAAACCCTCGATCACCGTGGTACTACATTTCATAGCATCTTGTACATTGGTTCCCTTGAAAAGTTCATCAATAAGAATGAGCCAGTTTCTGCCATCACTAATTTTTTCAATCGTATTACGGATACGTTGTACTTCATTGAAGAAATAACTTTCACCTTTAATGATATTATCTACCACATTAATATTACTCAGTAATCCATCAAACAAACTCAACTGCATCTTGGTCGCAGGTACTGCCATTCCTAAATGTGCCAGATATACACTTACACCTACTGCTTTAATAAAAGTACTTTTCCCGGCCATATTTGCACCCGTTAAGAAAAGGAAATTCTTGTCGCGACTCATATCTACATTGTAAGAAGTAGGGGTTTGTAACAATGGATGATACAATCCTGTTGCTTCAATAAAAGGTTGTGTAGACTGACTTACTTCCGGGAATGAAAAATGATATTTTTTACAAGCGATACTTAAAGATAGAAATGCATCGATTCTGCTATAGATATCAATTAATTCAAAAATCTGATTCTTATAATGAAAACGAATGAAATCTGCATAACTGAGGATGCGCCAGTTGACCAGATCTTCTTTTGATTGTGTTCCGATCTCAGGTATCAATCCCTTATTCAACAACATATCAATTCTTTCTGCCCATATTTTCAATTGTGTACTAGTGCTACTCTCTTTTAGCAAAGCGCTGACCTGCATCATTCCTTTAATAAAATCAATACAATGTGTGATGGTATAACGGGTCAAAGAAAAATCAGGTGCATTGAAAAGTTTATAAGTGAAACTGTTGAATACATTTGGCTGTGTAGGATACTTATTGATCTGCGATTCATAAAATCGGGCGATCACCATAATGGTTCCATTGGTGATGGAGGCCGGCCATTGATCGCTCACCTGCATCAGATCCTTAATGATCTGTTGATTACTGAGAATGGCATCAACAGTAGCTAAAGGCTTTGACACGATATCATACAAATAGTCTCTACCACCACCTGTTTGGGTATGATCTAAAAAATGAACAACCGATAATTCTTCCTCACTATGAAAAATGGAGAGATCAGCTAGTGTGGTTTTGTCTATTTGCATGGTTAGTGGTTATTATGTTAGAATTTGAGCGAATGGCTTATAGTTCATAGCATATAGTCATTCTATTAACTATATGCTATGAACCATAAGCTAACATACTATCTCTCAAAGCTCAACCTCATTCCCCTCTTAGACTCATCAAACACTCCTTTTCCATAAACAGGATGTCCATTGACAAAAGTGTAGTTGATGGTTGCGGGGAGTGTCATGCCTTCGAGTGGACTCCAGCCACATTTATAAAGAATATTGTCTTTTTGAATAGTATTTGATTGATGCATATCTACCAGTACCAGATCTGCAAAATATCCTTCACGAATAAATCCTCTTTCCTTGATCTGGAAACACTGTGCAACAGCATGACTCATTTTCTCTGCCACTTTCTCGATACTGATTTTCCCCTCTTTCACATAATGTAACATGAGTCCTAGCGAATGTTGGATCAATGGTAATCCGGCATGGGCATGTTCATAATCTTCTTGTTTCTCTGCCCAGGTATGAGGGGCATGATCTGTTGCGATGACATCCAAACGATCATCTAGCAAAGCTTCCCATAATGCTTGTTTATTATGAGGTGCTTTGATAGCAGGGTTACACTTGATCTGATTACCCAAACGTGCATAATCATCACTGGTAAAATGGAGATGATGTACGCACACTTCCGAAGTAATACGTTTGTCTTTTAAGGGGAGCATATTGCCAAAAAGCTGCAATTCTTTGGCAGTAGTAATATGCAGGATATGTAAGCGCGTATTGTACTTTTTTGCGTATTGAATGGCTCTGAAAGAGGATTCAAAACAAGCATCTTCATTTCGAATGATCGGATGATCAGATGGCTCGAGGATTCCTTTTTTAGCTTTTAGTGTAGCTAGGTTTTCTTTAATGATACTTTCTTCCTCACAATGGGTAGCAATCAATACTTCAGAGCCTTCAAATACTTTTTCCAGAATCAATGGATTATCTACCAACAAATTCCCGGTAGAAGAGCCCATGAATATTTTGATACCACAGATCTCATTTTTCTTTTCATTAGTTCGCAATACCTCATCCAGGTTATCGTTGGAAGTGCCCATGAAGAATGAGTAATTGGCCAGTGAAGTATTTCTTCCTGTTTCATATTTCTGCTCCAATAATTCCTGGGTAAAGGCCGGTGGACTCGTATTCGGCATTTCCATAAAACTGGTAACACCGCCTGCCACAGCTGCTTTTGCCTCGGTATAAATCGTGGCTTTATGGGTAAGTCCGGGTTCGCGGAAATGAACCTGATCGTCAATAACACCCGGTAAGAGATACTGCTGACTACCATCGATTTCCACTGCATTCACAGCAGGGTTTAGTGAGCCGCCAATTTTTTCAATTCTTGAATTTCTGATCCAAACATCGCCATGTGTAATCCGTCCTTCGTTTACAATGGCGGTATTTTTAATGATATAATCTTTCATAAGCAAAGCGTTAGCAATGCTGCAATTTATTACATCATGAGCAGTAAACCTTAATCTTCCAAATGAATCGAAAAAATGATCATGCGGGATTGAATCTTATCCAAAACATTGGAGTATTTAAGATTCGGATCATACTGATGAATATTGGATAAGCCATAACTGAATTTGATCTCCGGGGAAACGGTTACAAAAGGCAGATAAAAATTAAAACCAATACCTGTTTCAAAACCGAAATCATTTCTCTTCAGTTTGAGTAGGTCTTCCGATAAACGAGCAGATGAATTACTGGATAAGTCTGTATCTAGTTTAATGCCCCCTAACAAATAGGTTCTGAAATTACCGATACGGTCGGAATTGAATTTAAAATGTAATGGTAAACTGATGAGCGTGGCAGGTAACGTTTGTTTTTGAAAGGAAGCCTCTCCGGGTTTGGTAGGCCCTAAACGATAAGCCATGAATTTCGAGCCGCCAATGATCAGCTGCGGATTGGCACGAAATTCAAATCGATTGGTCATTTTAACCGTAGCCAAAAGTCCCATTACAATACCGCCACTGGCTCCGGGATTAACGGATAAGACCGAATCGGATTGTAGAAAAAGTGGTGATTTGTTTTGATGGAGATAGGAACTATTATAGCCCAATGTAAGACCGAAATAATAAGGCAGATCATCGTGATTAGGACGATAACGTTGCTTCTGCGCCTCTACAGACACAGAAGAAAAAAGGATCATCGCAAACAGGATTACTTGCTTCCGCAATAAATAGTGCATATGCCGAAACTGAGTTTTTTCAAATAAGTTTGAGTAAATCCTGCTTCATGCATAATATTTAAAAAGTTTTCTCCTTCAGGGAAGGCTTGAACACTATCGTTCAGGTATTGATACGCGTCTTTGTTATTCGCAAATAATTTTCCTACACCCGGTGTAATCACATTGGTATAAAAATCACACATTTTTCTGAAAAGTGGCTGTTTTGGTCTGGAGAATTCCAAAACCACCAATTTTCCACCCGGACGAAGTACCCGATACATTTCCGACATTCCCTTATCCAAGTGAGCGAAATTCCGAACACCAAACGATACTGTAATGGCATCAAAATAGTTGTCGGGGAAATGAATGGTTTCACTGTCTCCGGTTTGAAGGCTGATGTGGTCGGTTAGATTAAGTTTTTTCAACTTCTCTCTTCCGAGTTCCAACATCCCTTCAGAAATATCTATGCCAATGATCTTGTTGGTTTTAAGCATCTGATGCGTCATAATGGCTACGTCAGCAGTACCTGTTGCCACATCCAATACCAACTGCGGATGAATGTCTTTCAGTTGTCTGATGGCTTTTTTCCGCCATTGGATATCTATACCCGCTGTCAGAAAACGATTTAGAAAATCGTATCGGAAAGCGATACTGTTGAACATCTCTGCTACCTGCTCCTTTTTTCCTTTTTCACTTTGCTGGTAAGGAACTACCTCATCGTGCGCAAACTTTGCCATAAGGCAACAAAGATATTGATTTCCACCCTGAAGGTCAGTCATTGTTACGTGATAGCCCTTAAAACAGGGGTTAATGTTTCGCAAATATTGATTTTAGACTGTTTTTATCAATGGTTGGAAAGCGGAGAAGGCTTATTATCTTCGTTTGAATGAGGGCCAGAATTTATAAATCAACCGGTAGTTGGTATATCGCTAAAGGGGAAGACGGACGTTTGTACAATGCCCGTATCAAAGGTGTGATGAAAATTGAGGGTATTACTTCTACCAATCCTATTGCAGTAGGGGATGAAGTAGAAATGGAGATTGAAGAGGTAGAAGAAGAGTCTGCCATCATTAATACAATTCATGACCGTAAGAATTATGTAGCCCGTATCTCACCACACAATAAACACCTACACCATATCATTGCATCCAATCTGGATCAGAGTCTATTATTTGTAACCTTGAAAGATCCAAAAACCTCTCAGGGTTTTATGGACCGATTTTTAATCTCCTGTGAAGCCTATCATGTTCCGGCTATCATCGTTTTTAATAAATCGGATCTCTATCGCAAAAAAGAGATGGAAAAATTTGAACAGTTGAAGGATATCTATACAAAGATTGGTTATGAAGTGCTATTGTGTAGTGTTGAAAAACGAGAAGGATTGGAAGCGCTCAAAAATATACTGCATCATAAAACATCTTTGCTCAGTGGACATAGTGGAGTGGGTAAATCAACCTGTGTGAATACCTTGTTCCCTGAATTCAATCTACGTACACAGGAAGTAAGTGGTTGGAGTGGTAAAGGAATGCATACCACCACTTTTGCAGAAATGTTTGACCTGCCGGGAGGTGGTCATATCATTGATACCCCCGGTGTACGTGAATTTGGTCTCGTTGATATAGAGAAAGAAGAGCTGGCTCATTATTTTCCTGAAATGAGAAAAAAGATGAATGACTGCCAATTCAATAACTGCATGCATATTGAAGAACCCAATTGTGCGGTAAAGAAAGCGGTGATGCAGGGAGAAATTTCTGAAGAAAGATATATCAGTTATAGAACGATATTGGATACGATGGGGGAGGAATATTAGCTTATGGCTAATAGGTCATGGTATATGGTAGAGAAATCATCTATTGCTATTGCCTATAAGCCATGAACCATAAGCTATCTGCTAACTAACTTTTCCTCCTGTCAACTAACAACTCTATTCCCCTTGCTGAAACCAAGATGCATACATCACATAGTTATTAGAAATACGATTGATCTCTCCATTGATAAGTTCTTTCGAAACATCTTTTACTTTTTTAGCGGGTACACCTGCATAAATACAACCTGCTTCTACAATTGTTCCTTCTAATAAAACAGCACCTGCGGCAATAATGGAATTGCTGTGAACAACACAACGATCCATAACAATGGCGCCCATACCAATGAGTACATTATCATGAATCGTACAGCCATGTACCAAGGCATTATGTCCAATGGATACGTTATTTCCGATTTCAGTAGGATTTTTTTGATACGTGCAATGAATGACTGCACCATCCTGAATATTTACTTTGTTCCCCATACGGATGTAATGAACATCACCTCTTACCACCGCATTGAACCAAATACTGCAATCATCGCCCATGATCACATCACCAACAATGGTGGCATTGGGCGCAATAAAACAATTTTCACCAAATTGAGGATGTTTACCAAGGACGGGGAGGATTAGTGGCATTTTTTTTAGTTGACAGTTGATAGATAATAGTTGACAGATAATTTAAAGTTACAATCAAAATAGTTAGATCGTATACTTTAAATCAAGAGAATATAACTGAAGCGAACCGCTTTGTATTTAGGCGTTTGGAAATATATTATCGGTATTATATTTTGCAAAATTGGAGTAAAATATAATATATGACTTACTATGAAAATTTAATAGTTTGGAAAAAATCGATGGAGTTGGTAGGCGAAGTATACAGTTTTTTACAAAACTATATCCTCGAGAGGAATTATATGCCCTTACAGCTCAATCACGTCGAGCAGTTGTATCTATTCCGGCTAATATTGCAGAAGGTTGTGGTCGTAATTATAAAAAGGATAGTATACAATTCTTTCATGTGGCTAGAGGTTCAATGTATGAACTTGAAACTTTACTGAAGATAGCGTTGCTGATAGAAATTATACCCAAAGAAGAAGTTCAGAAAATTATTCTTTTATTGCATGAGTGTTTAAAAATACTCAATGGGTTTATTACCTATTTCGAGCAAGGTCTGCTTAAATAGTTACTATCTTTATTTTGTCTTAATCATTACCAGCGACTTTTTTCTATCATCTGTCAACTATCATCTGTCAACTCATGAATAACAGGGAACTTTTTCTGCAGCATGTTGCCCAGACGTCTTCTGCTCCGATTGGGTTAGAGATCACTAAGGCAAAGGGCATACATCTTTGGGATAGCTCGGAAAAAAAATATGTTGATCTCATCTCCGGTTTTAGTGTTTGTAATATCGGTCATAGTCATCCTGCAGTGGTGAAAGCCGTGCAGGAACAGGCTGCGGAATATATGCACCTGATCGTGTATGGTGAGTTTGTTGAAAGTCCACAAGTACAATATGCGAAATTATTGACCGATCATTTACCTGCCTCGCTTAACTGTGTCTATTTCACCAACAGTGGTGCTGAAGCTACAGAAGGCGCCATGAAATTGGCTAAGCGTATCACAGGAAGATCTAAAATGATTGCTTTCCATAACGCTTATCATGGGAGTACACAGGGAGCATTAAGTGTCATGGGGGGAGAGTATTGGCGTAATGCTTTCAGACCTTTATTGCCAGACATCTTACATTTTAATTATGACGATGATGTAGTAATTGAATCGATCGACTCATCAGTTGCCTGTGTGATTTTAGAAACAGTTCAAGCAGAAAGCGGTATTACCGTTCCTCGTAAAGAGTGGTTGCAAGCTATCCGAAAAAAATGTGATGAACACTGTGTGTTACTTATTTTCGATGAAATTCAAGCAGGCTTTGGTAGAACCGGCACCCTTTGGGCATTTGAACAATTCGATGTTGTACCCGATGTTTTACTATTAGGAAAAGCATTGGGTGGTGGTATGCCCTTGGGGGCTTTTATTGCCGATAAAAAACTAATGTCAACCCTAACATATGATCCGGTACTCGGACATATCACCACATTTGGTGGTCATCCTGTGAGTTGTGCCGCTGGAAAAGCAGCTTTTGAAGTATTGTTAACGGAAGGAAAGCTATCTACTATCAAGGAGAAAGAGAAAATATTGCAAGAACAGCTTAATCATACAGCCATTGTCGAAAAAAGATCACATGGGTTATGGATGTCACTTCAGTTTCAAGATAACACTATGAATCAAAAAATAGTACATCGCTGTGTTCAAAATGGCTTAATCACGGATTGGTTTTTGTTTGCACCTGATCGCCTTCGTATTGCACCTCCATTGATTATTACGCATGAGGAGTTAGATACGGTTTGTGAAATGATTCATAAAAGTATTTGTGAAGTTTGTGATGTTAGGAGCTGAAGTATCTATCTTTATGGTATTGATTAGCTGATCATGATATCATCGATGCTATGCTTATACAAATACTAATATTCGTCGTTGCTTTATTTGTGCTGATTATGTCTGCTCGTTTTTTTACTAAATCAGCAGAAGTAATTGGAGCATGGATGAAATTGCCCTCTTTCGTTATTGGTATATTTATCGTAGGTATTGGTACTTCCTTGCCTGAGTTAATCTCCGGCCTTATTTCCATTAACAAAGGAGTATCTGAAATATTACCCGGAAATATCATGGGAGCAAATATTTCCAATCTGTTACTGATAACGGGAATTGCGGTAGTATTGAATAGAAAAACAATTACTTTATCCAGTGCTTATTTATATATAGATCTCCATTTTCTGATTGGCAGTTTTATTTATTTTGTTGTCATAGCCTATGATGGGGTTATGGATTTTTCAGAGTCTATTATGGGACTTTTTATTTTTATCGTGTATGCTATTTATCTGATAAAAGGGGGTGTTACTGAACTTGGTAGTAGTAAGGATATTAAAAGACAATCGTTTCCTTTTAAGAGCATGGTGTTTTTATTATTAGCATGTACAGGTATTTATTTCGGTGCAGATTATACAGTAAGTTCTTTAGATCAAATCGCCACTGGTCTACATGTACCACGATCTATTATTGCACTCACTTTACTTTCATTAGGAACTACTCTACCAGAGTTAGCTGTAAATATTGCGGCTATTAACCAAGGAAAGGCAGAAATGGCTTTAGGTAATATACTTGGGTCATCTGTTTTTAATACACTCGTTATTCCATCTATAGCATCTGTCTTTGGTACCATTCAGGTTCCTGCCAACTTACTCAGCTTCTCATTACCCTTTATGGCCGCATGTGGCTTATTATTTTATCTGTTGACCCAGGATAAAAAGATCTCCGTTTGGGAAGGACTGATGTTTATTCTTTTATACGTTTTATTTATTATTAAAGTCATTACTATTTAATAGTATCTAGCAGGGCCCCATTCTGCAAAACCTGCTATATAATTTTTCATAGAGGGGAATGATGTTTTTGATATCAAATCTGCATGCTTGTGCATAAGCAGCTTCTTTCATGGTTTCCAGTTGTAGATCGTTTTTCAGAAGATTAATGGCGAACTTGCTCATGGTAGCTACATCTCCTACATCGGCCATAAATCCTGTTTCTCCCTGAATATTGATCTCCGTTAATCCGCCGGCATTTGAACTAATCACTACTGTTCTCGCAGCCATCGCTTCTAAAGCTGCCAGACCAAAGCTTTCATATTCAGAAGGAAGTATAAACACATCACTTACCGCCAAAATATCTTCCATTTGCTCTTGCTTCCCTAAAAAACGAACATCATCTTCAATCCCCAATTCTCTGGTTAACTCTTCTGTACCGGGTCTTTCAGGTCCATCACCCACCATCAAAAGTTTAGCCGGCATTTCTTTTCTGACTGCCGCAAATATTTTCACTACATCAATCACTCTCTTGACCTTACGGAAATTGGATGCATGGATCAATATTTTTTCTCCATTGGGAGCAATCACTTTTCTAAATGCATCAATAGGTTTTTTATCAAATCGTCCAACATCAACAAAGTTGTGTATGACTTCAATCTCCTTCTGTATATGAAATGATTTGTAAGTCTCTTCACGAAGATTATTAGACACTGCGGTTATCGCATCGCTTTCATTAATGGAAAAGGTCACAACTGGTTCATAGGTTTTGTCTTTACCCACTAAAGTAATATCGGTACCATGTAAGGTTGTGATTACAGGGATATTTCGATTGGCTTTTTGTTTCACAATCTGTTTAGCCATATAGGCAGCAGAAGCATGCGGTATGGCATAATGCACGTGTAACAGATCCAGATCATGATTCATGATCACATCTACCATGGTACTCGCCAATGCTACTTCATAAGGCGGATAATCAAAAAGCGGATAGGTAGGCACGCGCACTTCATGATAAAAAATATTGGCATTAAAGACATTCAGTCTCACGGGTTGCTGGTAAGTAATAAAATGTACCTGATGACCTTCATCTGCCAGTGCCTTTCCCAATTCCGTCGCCAGTACGCCACTACCACCAAATGTTGGGTAACAAACAATTCCTATACGCATAGCTAATCTTTGATTTTTATGTCCGAAGGACCCCTTCGGGGATCTTTGATTTGACGATTCAAGTCTATTAATATTGTACTAGTATACATTGTGCAACTCTGTGCAAACCTCTGCACCCTCTGTGGTTCATACTTCAATCTACAACAAGAGAGTCTATACAATAACTAGGATAATCAATCAGGAATCCATCCTTCAAAGATACCCCGCAATTAACAATATTTATCACAATACTGTTCTCCGTTCATCATAGGCGTAGGAAACACGACAAATCATTAACTTTAGCGCTATGAAAAAAATATATTTTCTTTTACTATTACTGCCATTTGGCGGCTTTGCACAGCAAGAAGATGCTGCTATCATCAAAAAGATTTCAGATGAAATATTGAGAAATGGGAAGGCTTATGACCTTTTATACCAATTGACCAAGCAAGTAGGCGGAAGAATAGCAGGTTCCCCTCAAATGTATAAAGCCGAAGCCTGGGGTGAAAAAGCACTCAAAGAAATGGGTGCAGATAAAGTGTGGTTACAGGAATGTATGGTTCCCCGTTGGGTAAGAGGTGCAAAAGAAGAAGCAAAAGTTGTAACGATCGACGGAAAAAAAGTAAACAGAGCATTGGATGTACTCGCTTTAGGAAATTCTTTAGGAAATGGAAAACCCGTAACAGCACAAGTGATTGCCTTTAATAGTTTTGATGAGATGGAAAAAAGAAAGGAAGAAGTAAAGGGTAAAATCGTATACTTCAATCATTCCTTTGATCCCACCAATATCAAACCCTTTGTTTCATACGGACAAACCGGAGTATCCAGAAGAGCCGGTCCTAGTATGGCTGCTAAATATGGGGCTGTTGGGGTGATGATTCGTTCTTTAACGGAATCAACAGCCAATGATCCACATACAGGAAGCACAGCATATAATGATTCATTTCCTAAAATCCCTGCTATTGCTATGGGACCCAGAGATGCTGATTATATCTGGGAACTGAGTAAGCAATCTTCCTTCAGTGTTTCTATGAAGACAAGCGCCAAATTTCTACCGGATACCATTGGACACAACGTAATTGGAGAGCTCAGAGGAACAACTTTCCCGGATGAAATCATTACTGTTGGCGGACACTTGGATAGCTGGGATGTGAATGAAGGTGCGCATGATGACGGCGCCGGAGTGGTACACACTATTGAAGTAATGCGCGCATTGAAAGCCATCGGTTATCAACCCAAAAGAACCATTCGCTTTGTGCTCTTTGCCAATGAAGAAAATGGAATGCGTGGTGGCAATAAATATGCAGCTGAAGCCAAAGAAAAAGGAGAGAAACACATTTTTGCACTGGAAAGTGATGCAGGTGGATTCACACCCAGAGGTTTTGGGTTTACAGCTCCTAAAGATAAACATGATAAAATACAGGCTTGGCTACCTCTTTTAAAACCGTATGGAACAGAAGATATGTCTGGTAGTGGAGGCGGTGCAGATATTGGTCCGCTGAATCGAACATTTGGTACACCGATCGCCGGATTTATTCCTGATCCTCAGCGTTATTTTGATCTGCATCATGCAAGGACTGATGTATTTGAAAATGTCAACAAGCGCGAACTGTTACTAGGCGCTGTGAATATGGCAGCATTGATTTACCTTGTAGATAAATATGGTTTATAAATGACAACCAAACAAAAAATCATCTGGACCACTATTATTATTGTATTTGTTGCGCTTTCAGGTTTTATTTATTGGCGTTATTATTTCGTTTATGCGGAAGGAACCAAAGCGGGCTTGTTGAATACCTTTCAGAAAAAAGGAGTTCTTTTTAAAACCTGGGAAGGGAAGATTATTCAAAGCGGCTTTCGAGCCAATGTACAAAGCAATGAATTTGATTTTAGTGTTACCAGTGAATCTGTTGCTGAACAATTATTGCGTTGCTCCGGTAAGGAAGTAGAGCTCCATTATAAAAGATATATAGGTACATTGCCTTGGCGCGGATTGGAACGAAACATTGTAGATAGTGTGTATGAAGTTCGCAGTGCTGCAACCGAAAGTATCATTGCTCCCAAACAACCCTGAACCTCTCTGTGCCAACTCCCTTTCTCTCATTCTCTGCGGTCTTATACCGCAGAGAATTTGAAATGATTAGGCTTGTAGTAAAAAGATTGCCAACCTTTTATGGATATCAGGTTGATCCTGCTTCCATTGACGAATCGTTTTTGTTTTGATTGATTCCGTTGTGGCAGTAATATCTACTGCTATGCATAGTTTTGTCTCCTGCTTACAACTTTGAAGAAGATCATTCATGAGTGCATTATTGCGATAAGGGGTTTCAATGAATAGTTGTGTACAGTTTCGTTTTGAAGAGTCTGCCTCTAATTCTCGAATTTTTTTCTTTCGCTCAGTTCCATCAATAGGTAAATAGCCATGAAACTGAAAACATTGTCCGTTCATACCACTGGCCATTAAAGCCAGTAAAATAGAACTGGGGCCTACCAATGGTTTTACTGTAACTCCTATATTTTGTGCTGCTTCTACAAGTATTTGTCCGGGATCAGCAATACCCGGACACCCTGCTTCACTAATAATGCCAATATTCTTGCCCGTTTGTAGCAGTTGAATAAATGTTTGTTTTACTTCAGCCTCAGCTTTATGAATGGCAAACCACTGATAGTCATCAATGATCATTTCTCTCCATAATTTTTTTAGAAAACGTCGAGCAGTCTTTTCCTGTTCTACAAAAAAAACAGAGCAGTCTTTTACGGCATCCAGAATATAAGGAGGAATTGTTTCAATCGCATCTTCATACAAAACCGTAGGAATCAGGTATAACTTTCCGAACTGCATATTATTGCTTTGAACTGTTGGGATAGGTACTGAGTGTTGCAGCTACTACTGCATAAGATGGAGCAAGTATCCAACCGATGATCGGAAACATATGCATCAAATAAAATATAAAGCCATTCCCAATGGCAAGTCCTTTATGATTGCCAATGTAAAAAATACTTTCAGCCGGCGATTTTTTTTGGCGCTCCATACTGTAGTCTAGCATAGAGAATCCGTAATAATAACAATCAACCAACACAGCCAAGATAGGAGTGAGCCACCCGATGAGTGGAATCAGACTTAATAATAAGATGGATAGTACATACACTGTTTGCCACACACTATTTCTCAATGCGAGTTTAATACCACGCAAAATATCTTTTCCCAATTGCGCGAAGCTAAATGGGAAATCTTTTCCTTCAATGATTGATGCTGTTTTTTCACTTAAATATGCAAATACAGGGGAGCCAATGATCAGGAATAAAAATTTGAACAATGAGAAGTACAGCAACATCAATACCAGCCATAATAAAGCGGTACCAAAAACGAAAAGAAAACCTACAAAACTATTCGAGAACTGATCAATCCATCCTCTTAAACCGGTTTTCATCGCCATCCACTCAATAAAATCTCCGGCTGTTTGTCCGAAATAATACATGCCGGTTAAAAACAGCAGGGTATACAACAGACCTGGAATAAGGATCCATTTCCAGAGTTTATGTTTGATGATAAACTGATGGGCTTGTGAATAGGATTGTATCGCAATAATAAGTTCCTTAAGCAAGCTGAGGGGATTTTGATGCACTAAGTTAATGTATTCAGTATGTTTATTCTGTGAAACCTTTGAATGAATATTATAGAAACAGATTGCCATTTGATTTCTATCGAAACAACAATGTTTGTACGGTAGCCAAACAGCTCATCGGTAAAATATTGGTCACTTATTTTGAGCATACATTAACTACGGGTAGAATTGTTGAGACGGAAGCATATAATGGGGTAATTGATAAGGCTTCCCATGCTTATGGGGGTAGATTCACCAATAGAACAGCGGTGATGTATGAACCCGGTGGAATTGCCTATGTGTATCTCTGCTATGGTATTCATCATCTATTCAATGTAGTTACCAATAAAGCATCCATTCCACATGCAGTTTTAATTCGAGGTATTGAGCCGATAGATGGGGTGGAGCATATGTTACAACGCTTTAAAAAAACAAAGTTTGACCCTGGTTTAGGTAGAGGTCCGGGTAATGTAACAAAAGCCTTGGATATCAAAACGGGTCATACCGGAATGTCATTGCATGAATCTTCTCTATTTATATCGGATGATGGCTGGAAAACATCCAAATCAAACATATTGGCTACTCCTCGAATTGGGGTTGATTACGCTGAAGAAGATGCGCTTTTACCCTATCGTTTTATAGTAAAAGAACATCTTCAAGTAACCAAACATGTTTACAACAAAACTGTCTAAAACACTTTTCTTAAAAAGTTATCTAATTAAAACTACTGTTCCATTTGCAATTCCATCACCGCTGCTGCCACTATAAATATTTGTTTGACAACTAGGCATTTCAACAGTCCAAACGTAAGTTCCAGATGGTTGAGGTTGATGAAAGCCGTTACTAAAGACGGTACCATCCCAGCTATAATCTTGTGCTGTTGGACCTTGTGAAAAGAAAATAAGTTGTCCCCATCTATTATAGACTCTAAATATTGCGCCAGGATAATCTTCAAGATTAATGGGTCTGAATGTATCATTAAGCCCATCACCGTCAGGAGTAAAAGCACTTGGTACATAAACTTTTCTTGGTACAAGTACTGTAACAGTATGTGTGTTAGCACCAACACATCCAAAATTTGTATTAGTGATTGTTAGTGTATACGGAGGATAATTGATAGGGGCATTGGGCATAGAAGGATTAGGTGGTGGTGGGGCAGGTAAATTTATATATGGTGAAGCTGTATTCGGATTATTTAAATAAGTGCTAGGGCTCCATAAAAATGAAAAAGTTTGATTAATACTTGGGTCACTATACAATAGTCGAAAGTTATTAGTACCAATTTGACCTGAAACAGCTTCACAAGAATAAAAAGTTGTGCTTTTGGGATCTACAACTAATTGCTGTACATAAAAAATTAATGTATTCGATATTACTGATAATTGAGGATTACTTGATTCAAATGCGATGACTCTGTATTGGTAAATGCTAGGCGATCTTTCTGTCTGGGTATAAGATTGACTTGTTGCATTTGGTATATTTGTCCAATTATTACCACCATCAGAACTTTTCTGCCACTGAAACGCTGGGTTTTGATAAGGTATTACATTAGGCCAAGATGAATATAATGTTACAGACCCAATATCACATGTGTATGATTTATCTAAAATAGATGTTGATGAAAAAGAGGCTAATATTGGGGGGTAGCAAGCTGCAAATGCAATATCATCAAGTACAAGGTCATTGCCAATACTTCCAGTATTCATATTAACAATAACTACATCAACTGAGGAAACATTGTTTGGTAAAGTAAACATGAATCCAATTTTCTCCCATTGAAAGGTAGAATTATATGGTACCTCAATTGTACCACTATTTGCAATCTGAGTTCCTTGATTGTAGATTTCAAATCTAATTTTTGGATTTTCACCAATCGATGAAAGATTTCCTACCCATGCGGAAAATTCATACTTAAGTGTAGGATTAAGTCCAGATACCGTCGATCTAAAAAACTCATTTTTTTGATCGTTTCCATCTATGAGTAAAAAATAACCATTAACGTCGTTTGGTGTATGATCAGCAGGAATATTATGCCATTGGGATCTACATCCAACAGTACTATTTACTATGGTATATTGGTTTGCACTTATAGCACAAATTGGATTATATTCATACGAAGTAGTGCCAGCAGATAAAGCTGGTCCAGGGTTAGGACCACTTCCAAAATCAATTGCAATTACCGGCGGTCCTAGCACTCCATTACAAAATTGTGAAGGTCCTTGGGTATCGTTAACTACTGTTACAATTAAGTCTCCAGACTGTCCTGTTAAATCCTCACTAACAGATACTTGGCCAGTAGCATCTTCGTAACCCTCTAAATTATTCCACTGAACTGTTACACTATGCTTATCAGATGCTATTATACTTCCACCAGTTACATTCCAACTAACGTTTGCATAATTCGTGTAATAGTAATCCCAATACGACCAAGTCACAGAGTATATTTCTAATTTCCCTTGTCTAGAATTTGTATTTCCAGATATTGTTGCATTATCTCTTACTACTGGTTTTGTAAACAAAAGAGCAAGAATAATGGTGAAAAAAATATTCATTGTGAAATCATTTTGTATTCTTCAAAGTTTTTCTAACCATCAAAGGGGTTAATCCGATATAAGATAGCCCTATTTCAAAAGCATTCTGTTGGAAAAAAGAACTATTCTGTAATGGGATATCATATGATAAATTTATTGAAAAAGTATTAAACAATATATGAGTTTTTGGAATAATAGCTTCCCCATAAGTTTTTGATGACCTAAAATTCATACCAATACCCCATAAGTAATTTTTGTATGGTATTTTTATATTATATAATAATCCTAGTCCAGAATAATCATTATTCTGTAAGTTGTTCTTTATTAATGAGATAACAACCTTATTTTGGCTTGAATAAGTTTTTTCTATTTCTATTTGAAAGGATGTTTTCATAGACAATGAAAAAACTCCCCCATTAAAAGGCTTATACGGAGAATTAATATGGGCAAAGGTAGCACCAACCCTAAGTCGTATTTTATTTATGTTATTTAACTCGTATACAATCCCAGTATTTAAATCATTGTAGCCAATATTTATGGTTTGTGCCTGTGTCGGATCTAATCCCACAAAGCCTGAAGATATCCACCTATTTAATTGTGATTCAAAAATATAGAGGGGGGGCTCAATACGCCTATTACTGAACCCTGATTGAAAGCCTATAACTATTTTTTCACTACCATCCTCATTCAAACCTTTTTGAAATGAGCCAGATATTAACAAAAAGCTATTTTTTATACCATCAAAAGGATTTTTTTCCCCTATACCAGTAACCCCAATAGATAATTGATCAGTTTCTTTTAATAATTTTTTCAATAGTTTAGTTTCGAAAAAAAATGATGAATTGGTAACATTACCAGTTAACCCTGCTCCCTCACTTCTATGTAATACTCCTGTACGAAAATGTCCTCGAAAATTACCAGTATTGGCAGGGTTAATTAAAATATTATTAAACTCATATTGAGAGAGAAAGGATTGAGAAAAAGATACACTTATTAGAATTGAAAAAAAAATTGAAAGAACTGTTTTTTTCATCTCAAAGCAGTATTAAAATTTTGGGCACTTTACTTTTTTAACTCCATCAGTAAAATTATATCCTAACGATAACTCAATCCCACCTCGTAAGGAACTCGCAGTCCTCAAACTACTAATATTAACATCATATGTAATGCCCAAGTTAAATCCATTTTTAGTAAATCCCAAATATGGTATGATTGCATCATTTACCCTAGACCAGCCTCCTAAGAAAAAACTATAATCGTTATCAAGTATTCTTTCCCAAATACCACCAACTATAGTTTCACCAGCTTTTGCTTGGTTACTATGTAATCCACTTAGATGCAATACACTAATTGGTGATATAGGGATTATTCCTCCAGCTTGGAAGTTAATTTTAGTGTTTAGAAGATAATCTGCTCCAGTAAATTTAATTCTAGGTCTATTCAAGTGGTGTCCACTAATGCCTAAATAAAAATACGTATCATTTAAAAAATTTGCTGAATATAAAAAACCTGCGTTTATGTCAGCATATTTTTTGTTTATCATGTCTGAAGTAAATACTTCTGAAGTAATATTTGTAAAACCACGAATTGTGAGTTGGTCTTCAAATTCTAACTTTGATGTGTTAATTATAAAGTTCGCGTAAGTTCCTTGGAAGCCGAGTGAAAGATGGCTTCTTCCATCTTCATCCATTGCTTTATGAAAGCTCGTGCTAATAGCTGCATAGTTAAAACTAACTGTACCGTTAGCACTTTTGTCAGTTAGTGCTAATACTCCAACTCCCCACGAGTCAAGAGGAGATATTTTATTTTTCAACACTTGAAAATCAGCAGAAACAGTGGCTGTAGCAAAAGCTTTTTCTATATTTTGCCATTGATTTTTATAATTACTAATAACTCGCAAATTGCCATCAAATTTCCCAGTAAAAGCTGGGTTTAAAATTAGAGGAGCAGAAAAAAACTGTGAGAAATGCACATCTTGCGCCAATGCAGTATTTAGTAATATCATTGTAAATCCCAAACAGCATATTTTGTATAGCTTTTTCACTAGGGGTCTAATTTAGGATAATCTTCCTGAAACAGATACGTTCGTTCAGAAGATTAGGTTGTCCTTAACGTCCATCTTTGACCCTGAAAAAGCGATGATCGCTGCACTGATTAGGATTGATTTTTGGTTCCGAAGGCTAAATCGCCTGCATCTCCAAGACCGGGGACGATGTATCCCTTAGCGGTTAATTCATCATCAATATCCCCGCACCAGATATGAATATCTTCTCCGCATTCTCTATGAATCAACTCTATACCCACGCTGCAAGCAATAGCTACCACTACATGGAACTCTTTCGGAGTACCCTCATCTTTCATGTACTGGATGGTTTTTACAATAGAAGCACCGGTAGCCAGCATAGGATCGCTGATAATAACGATGCGATTGTCTAATGACGGACAACTCATGTATTCCAGACTGATTTCAAAAGAGCCGTCTCTGTGGTGTTTTCTATAAGCAGAGACAAAAGCATTATCTGCCCGATCAAAGTAATTCAACATACCATTGTGCATAGGTAAACCAGCTCTCAGAATAGTGGCTAATACCGGTTGCTGTTCCAATATTTTACTATCATGTGTACCCAAGGGGGTTGGTACTTCGGTAATCTTGTAGGGCATACGCTTGCTAATTTCATAAGCAGCAATCTCACCGATACGTTCCAGATTTCTGCGAAAACGCATACGGTCACCTTGGATATCTACATTTCTTAATTCCGATACCCAGTTACTAACAAGGCTATGTTCCTGACTAAGGTTGACGATCATGGTATGATAGGATTGAAGGCTCCAAAACTAAAATCTATCTCTTGGAATCGGAAATTTAAGTTTTTCGAGCTGTTTCAATGGCTTTAACGTCTTCAAAACGGTAAAAAGGTTATTTTGGTAGAAATAAACCCTTATGCAAAAAATTGGCACCCTACTGATCATCATTGCGTTATTGAGTGCTTGTGAGTCAAATAAAGAAGAGAAGAATCTTGAAAAAAGTTATGAGACAGTAAAAGAAACACTGGCAGAAAAGGAAAAGAACAATCCTAAAAAATTTTTGATGGTCACCAATCGAGATAGAAAAAATCTGATCGGACAAACAGTGGTGATGGGATCTATTTCAAATAAAGCAACAGTCTGCTGGTATAAAGATGTAGAACTGCGATTGTCTTTCTTTAGCAAAACAGGTGCAAAACTGGATGAAGGATTGGAAACGATTTATGAAAATATTGGACCCGGACAAACGGTCAAATTCAAAACCAAATATTTCGCACCTAAGGGAACGGATAGTGTTGCCATTTCCGTTAATAAAGCGATCGGCGATATTTCAGGGGCTGAGTAGTTATTAACCACAGAGATTCTGTGTTAAGAAACAAAGTTTTGACTAATTTTTTTAATTT
>JACBFF010000008.1_pt1 | contig 113615 bp, 91 predicted proteins | sample 7449211 | NCBI WGS metagenome assembly JACBFF01 (sample SAMN14896861, study PRJNA631923) | freshwater metagenome | isolation source: cyanobacterial enrichment | place: USA: Conesus Lake, NY | collected 2019-07 | reverse complement strand
GCTGAGCTACTTCGGCTTGTTTTACCTAATCTTTCAGAGTAGTTCGTTTAAAGGTCCGCGACCTTCCCGATTTGCATCGGGATGCTCTACCAGCTGAGCTACTTCGGCTTGTTTTACCTAATCTTTCAGAGTAGTTCGTTTAAAGGTCCGCGACCTTCCCGATTTGCATCGGGATGCTCTACCAACTGAGTTAATTGGCTTTTTATTTTAAAAGCGGTCATTTCGAGCGGCAAAAAATCCAATTCTCTGACCAGCTTTTTGGTATAGAAAAAACAAAGAACTACCCTTTTTTGGGATGGCAAAGGTAATGGAAAACTTTATTCAGCAAAATTTTGATTGGAATTTTTTCGGGTAGTTATTAACACGGGAAGAAAGCTGTGAGCTATGAGCCACGAGCTATGAGCTTTTTTATCTCTTACAAAGCTCATAGCTCGTGGCTCGCAGCTCGTAGCCTGCCATAAAAAACCCCGGCATTTAACCAGGGTTTTTGAATTTTTTAGGCTGCTAATTTTTCTTTTTTTCGTTTGATCTGTGATACAATGGATTCCATGGCTGAGTCAAATGACTCTTCGAATGACTTTGAGGAGGCTTTCACAAAAAAATCATGCCTCGGAACATGCACTCTTATCTCCACGATTTTGTCTTTGATCGTATGTACCACATTGTCCAGTTTCAAAAACACATCTGCTTTCAGAATTCGATCATGAAAGGTGTTCAACTTTTGGAGCTTACGTGAAACATACTCTACCAATTTGTCATCTGCATCAAAGTGCACTGTTTGAATGTTAACGTTCATAGCAACTCACGTTTAATCGGTGAAAAAATTATTTAAAAGAACTTATTTGCTGAGGATATTTAACGGCTTTCCGTGTTTCTTTTCAGTAACTACAAGTTAATCTTTTATACCGATAAAAAGAAGAAAAAAATCAGGATTTTTTGAGGAAAATGAAAGTTAACAGTTGATAGCTGACAGTTGACAGGAATTCAAGGTTTTAGGTATGAGGATGGAAGTGATTTGTGGAGGGATGCGAATGGTTTATAGCTAATGGCGTATAGGTCATAGACCATATTCCATAGTCCATGGTAGATAGTGTATAGGGAAACGGATGGGATCAGTCAGATGCTACTCACTACTCACTATTCGCCATGAACCATAAGCTATAGACCATAGTCGATAGTCCATGGTAGATAGTGTATAGAGGAAACGGATGGAACCAGTCAGATGCTACTCAATACTCACTATTCGCCAGAACCATAAGCTATAGCCCATGGACTATGGACCATGGCCCCCCTCAAGCCTTCGGGTGCGCCTTCTTAAACACTTCTTTCAGCTTTTCAATGGTATTGTGTGTGTATACCTGCGTGGCAGCAAGACTACTATGACCTAATAACTCTTTTACCGCATTTAAATCTGCACCATTGTTCATCAGGTGCGTGGCAAAACTGTGTCGGAGAATATGCGGACTTTTTTTCTGTATGGTAGTAACAGCGGCTAAATACTGTTTAACAAAAGCATAGACTTGTCTGGGTTGTAAAGGCTTACCCTTTTCTGTTTGAAACAACTTAGGACTAGCCATAGGTTTCTCTTTGATATATGTCTGCAATGCTTGTACCAGTTCCTGAGATATCGGAATGATCCTTTCTTTATTACCCTTTCCCAAAACTTTGATCTGCGATAAAGATGCATCCAACTGTGATTCTTTTAAACCGATTAATTCACTCAAACGCATACCGGTACTATAAAACAACTGCATGACCAATTTTTCGGTTCTACCCTTCCAATCATCGGAAAATGCTACATGATCAAATAAGGTCTTGATATCCTTTTCTTCAACAAATACAGGCAAACGCTTATTCAACTTGGGAGAGACAATGGTAGTCATGGGCGATTGCGCTATGACGCCATTTTTTAACTGGTATTTGAAAAAAGACTTTAACGCGGATATCTTTCGATTCAGACTTCGGCTTTCCATACCCTCCTCTTTCATTTCCGCTAACCAACTACGAATAAACATGGGGCTGATCTCTGCAATAGATGGACTATCAAATTGACTGGATAGATATGCAAAGAATTGTTCGAGATCGGTTTGATAAGAAATAAGGGTATGTTGGGAATAACGCTTCTCAAAGCGCAGATGATCTAAAAAGGGCTGTATGGCTGGATAGACAGGTTGAGACATAAAAAAAGTAGCCTAAAGTTACAAAACTCAGGCTACTGAATATATTCGGATGAAAGAAGGTGATTATCCCTCGATCTTGCCGCTTGCGATCTGCTGCTTATAGATGGCTTTCAACACCTCACCACGACGTCTAACAGACGGCTTAGTGAATGCCTGACGCTCTCTCAATTGTAACAATACCTTACTCTTTTCGAATTTCTTCTTGTACTTCTTGAGTGCCTTGTCGATGTTTTCGCAATCTTTTGAATCAATAATAAGCATAACGATTATACCTCCTCGGGTGTTTTTTAGGAGTGCAAAGATAGGGATATGATTTAAACGTACAAATCCTTTTTGAATTTTTTCATGTCTGATGTCTGATGTCTGATTTAGATGCATTTCTTTAATCAGACATCCTACATCAGACATCAGACATTAACTTGCAGTCATGTTTACAGGAATCATAGAATCTATTGGAAAAGTTGTTTCACTCGAGAAAAACGGCTCTAATATCAGTTTTTGGATAGCATCCCCTATTTCCGGTGAATTAAAAATCGACCAAAGTGTAAGTCATGAAGGGGTATGCCTGACCGTTGACCAACTATCAACCGGACAACACCGGGTAACAGCCATTGAAGAAACCCTCAAAAAGACGAATCTTTCCCACTGGCAAGCTAATACTGTGGTGAATCTTGAAAGATGTATGGTGATGAATGGGCGCCTGGATGGACATATTGTACAGGGGCATGTAGACTGTACTGCTACCTGTACAGAGAGAAAGGAACTATCGGGCAGTTGGGAATTCCGGTTTCAAATACCTGAATCTTATGCCCACCTCATTATCGAAAAAGGATCCATTTCTGTGAATGGAACCAGTTTGACCTGCTTCGACATCACCAACAACAGTTTTAAGGTGGCCATCATCCCCTATACTTTTGAACATACCAGCATACAAGAAGTAAAAGAGGGTACCGTGGTGAATATTGAATTTGATATTTTGGGGAAGTATATTGAGAGAATGAGGCAGGTGAGAAAGTAATGGTTAAAAAGTCAAAAATCAAAAGTCAAAATTATAAAGACAGGCTACAATCACAATTTTGACTTTTGACTTTTGATTTTTTAATTCATTACAGCGTTTTCCCCTTCAACGCAGCCCCTACCGCTTGGTCCATTGCCCTCTCTGCAAACGGTCTGGTTATTTCATTTAACTCTTCTATCTTATTCTGTATCAAATTTTTATCCTCCATCGTCAATGCCAATTGGAGGGCTTGCATGGCGTTAGCCGTGGCCAGCATTTCCTCTTTGGTCATTAGATCCGGATTTTTGGCGATAAACTTCTCCGTTACACCCAGTATCTGCTCTCCTTCGGTTCTTGCTTCTACCAAGGCTCTTGTTACCATGTCGTCCTTAGCATGTGTAAGGCTATCCAATAACATTTGCTCCACTTCCTGATCCGTTAATCCATATTGTGGTTTTACTTCAATACTTTGTTCTACTCCACTTCGTAACTCTTTGGCTTTCACAATCAATATACCGTCTGCATCGATTAAAAATTGAACATCTACCTTGGGTAAACCGGCTGGCATTCCGGGAATACCTGTCAGATTAAATTCTGCTAGTTTACGGTTGTCTTTTACCAGGTCACGCTCACCCTGGAATACGGAAATACGCATACCGCTCTGTCCATCTTTTTGGGTGGTATACTGTCTACCTACCCTTGTCGGGATTTTAGAATTTCTAGGAATCAATACATCCATTAAACCACCCATGGTTTCAATACCCAAGCTCAAAGGGGTAATATCCAACAGTAAGAAATCAGTATTATTTCCCGCCAAAATATCCGCCTGAACTGCTGCACCCAATGCCACCACTTCGTCAGGATTCACTTCATCATTTACCGGCTTGCCGAAGAACGCGCTTACCGCATCTTTTACAGCGGGTACACGGGTACTTCCACCTACCATTACAATCGTATCAATATCCTTGGTTTTGAGTCCTGCATCTTCCATGGCTTTTTTACAACAGTCCATGGTTCGATCGATCAAAGGTTGAATCAAGCTATTAAACTCGTCTCTGGTAATACTCAATATATCTCCATTCAACTCAGCATCGAAGCGATCATGATCACTCAACCACTTCTTCGCTTCTTCAGCCTTTAATCTTAATGATTGAGATAATATTTTATTGGATTTCAATTCATTATAATCTATACCTGCTTTTTTAATCCAATATTGAACAATCACCCTATCCAGATCATCACCTCCTAAATAGGTATCTCCATGGGTACTCAGCACTTCAAAAATACCATTGGAGATTTTCAAGATGGAAATATCAAAAGTGCCGCCTCCCAGGTCGTAAACAGCGATGGTTTTCTCTTCATTTTTATTTACCCCCAAGCCATAAGCCAAGCTGGCTGCCGTGGGCTCATTGATAATCCGCAATACATCCAATCCGGCCAGCTTACCCGCATCACGGGTAGCTTGTCTTTGCGCATCATTGAAATAAGCCGGAACAGTTATTACCGCCTTGGTGACAGGAGTCTTTAATATATGTTCAGCACGCTGCTTTAACTCCTTGAGAATGAAGGAAGAGAGATCAATGGGAGAATAGAACTTATCGCCTACCTGAACTTTTACTAAACTCTCGGTATCATCATCAATTACTTTATAGGTAAACAGATCGGCGTGCTCTTTTACATCGCGATAGCTTTTTCCCATCAATCTTTTTGCACTAAAAATGGTATTGGCGGGATCAGTTTCAAGATACTGCTTGGCCCCTTCTCCTACTTCTGGATTCCCAAAAGCATCAAAGTGAACAACACTTGGGACCAGACTGCTGGTATTAAATTCTTTAAGGGCTACCGGCACTTTACTTTCCGGATGGATAATGGCCACCAAACTATTGGTCGTTCCTAAATCGATCCCAACAATCATTTCAGCCTGTTGTAAACTACCCGTTGCAATATTGATCCCAATCTTTGCCATTATTCCAAATTTGAACCGCAAAAATACGCCTTAGGGGAATGACAAATCAGAAAGTATCGGAAATCATAAACGGTTTATGGCTGATAGTCCATGGCTGATAGTTAGAAAAAGCCACTTAAATCAGAAGAATTTCTACCCATTAAAAAAACTCAAAATATTGACAATTCACCATTCACCATTGACTACTCACTACTCACCACTTCCGTCCCACTCACCCAATCGTGCAGCGGTTTACCTATGATAGGGATGAAAAAAAGATCGATCACCGTAATTCTTGCCAGACTACGTATGAGTATTCGCCAGAAAGCTGCTCTTTTACCTCCTTGATTGACCACTTTAGAGTAACTCAGCCATTTGGCCGGACTCCTTTGAAAAATGATCTCAAAAAAACTGTAGTAGACAAACAATACCCCAAAAAAGATCCAACCAAAGTTCAAATAAGGATAACCCCAGTAACGAACATAGAATGTCCAGCCTTTATTAAAGCCGATAGCTAAAAATAAAATCAATAAGGTATCGATCACAAAATTCAAGGTACGGGTACCTTCTCCTACTTTTCGCATGGAGCAAAATTAGTGAATGGTGAATGGTGAATGGTCAATCTAGAGCAGGCTTTTAAAAAAAGATTCCATCTTCATCATTTACCATTGACTATTCACCATTCACCAAATACTATCTTTGCCGCAAATCAACACAAGATGACATTAATTGAAGAACTGCGCTGGAGAGGTATGATACAGGATATCATGCCGGGCACAGAGGAATTATTGAATAAGGAAATGGTTTCCGGATATATTGGCTTTGATCCAACTTCAGATAGTTTACATATTGGCAGTTTGGTTCCTATTTTATTATTGGTACACTTACAGCGTGCCGGACATAAACCCATGGCCCTGGTGGGAGGTGCTACCGGTATGATTGGTGATCCTACGGGTAAAAGTGAAGAAAGAAATCTGTTGAGTGAAGAAATACTGGCATTTAACCAGGAGGGAGTTCGTAGACAATTGGAAAAATTCCTGGATTTTGACCCAGCTAAACCCAATGCTGCTGAAATGCTGAATAACTATGACTGGTTTAAGGGAATTAGCTTTTTGAATTTTATACGTGATGCCGGAAAACATATCACTGTTAACTACATGATGGCGAAAGACAGTGTGAAGAAAAGACTGGATGGTGATACAGGAATGAGTTTTACTGAATTCACTTACCAATTAATTCAAGGGTATGATTTCTATTGGCTGTATCAAAATAAAAACTGCAAACTTCAAATGGGTGGAAGCGACCAGTGGGGAAATATTACCACAGGTACCGAACTCATTCGCAGAAAAGCAGGAGGTGAAGCTTTTGCTTTTACTTGTCCGCTGATACGCAAAGCAGACGGTGGTAAATTCGGTAAAACAGAAAAAGGAAATGTATGGCTGGATCCTAAAAAAACCTCTCCTTACCAGTTTTATCAATTTTGGTTGAATGCCAGTGATGATGATGCAAAAACCTGGATCAAAATATTCACCCTATTACCTGTTGCAGAAATTGAGGCACTTATCAGTGCCCATGATGCCGCTCCTCATCAACGCGCACTCCAGAAAAAATTAGCGGAAGAGCTAACTTGTTTTGTACACAGCAGAGCGGATTATGATTTTGCAGTGAAAGCTTCTGAAATTCTTTTTGGTAATGCCACGACAGAAGTTTTACAAAGCTTGAGTGAAGAACAATTATTACAAGTGATGGAAGGGGTACCTACGGTTGAAATCAACAAATCACAGTTAGACGCAGGGTATGATCTTGTAAGTTTTCTCGCCGAAACGAATATCTTCCCCAGCAAAGGCGAAGCGCGTAAAATGTGGCAATCCGGTGGTGTAGGTTTGAATAAAGAAAAAATAGCTACAGAAAAAACAACACTCACAAGTTCCGACCTTCTACAGAATAAATATCTGTTGATCCAAAAAGGTAAAAAGAATTATTTTCTAGTGAAAGTGATTTAGTGTGATGGGCCGCAGATTTTTATGATCAGTTATGATTCATCATAATAAATCATAAAAATCCGCGTCCCATCCTACTCAAAAATTTTCGATGAATGCAGATGATCATTTGATCGTTTTTATCTTCTCCCACATCTGTTCTGCCACCAATTTATTTCCTGCATCATTCAAATGCACGCGATCATAGGTGAGTATTCTTGAATCTTGGTTATTAGGGTTGTGGGTCTTACTATAATTTAAAAAAGCAGCTCGCAGATCTACCAGGGGTAAATGATTGTCTGCTGCATAGTTCCTGATCCAGTTGCTATAATGATTGAGTTCTCCATCTTGCGGATTGGTACCATCATATCTTTCACCGATCACTGCCGGTGTACATAAAATCACCTGAATACCTGCAGCTTTCATTTTATCTACAATGGCTTGATAGAATTTCCCGAACTTATCATAATCAGTACCCGTTCCCATCATACTCTTGTGCCATACATCATTCACGCCAATATAGATCACAACAATACGTGGTTGCAACTTCAATACATCTTCTTCCATCCGCAAAAACAAATCATACACTTTATTGCCACTGATTCCTTTACCAATCAATTCGTATTGGGTAGATTTATCTTCATTACGAATCATTTCCTCCATTACGCGTATATATCCGTTCGACTTCACCCCCAACTCTGTAATAGAATCACCAAAAAATACAATCTTCTTTTTCCGATCAGAACGATAAGCAGACAATAGAAACATTGCAGCGATGAATAAAGTGAAGAGAATGAGTTTGTTCATTGGGTGATTGGGTTATCGGGTGATCAGGTTATCAGGTTATCGGGATATCTGGTTATCGGGTATCAATTTCTTTATCAGCTTTTATACAAACATCCCATCTGCCATGATCTATATGCTATACGCTATGGACTATAGACCATGGACTAAAAGCCCCTAATAAACATCCGTCATCACTGGCGTGGTGCTAGTCCCCATTTGCTCTACAAAAGTTCTTTCCTCCACCAAGTATCCGTTTCCTTTGGCGCAGAAATGTACTTTGAGGTTTTCAATGGTGATGGGGTTTCCTTCGGGGATATCGGCCATATTGCTGTGACGAATATCATGTCCGTCTACAATGATCACAGGTCCGCTACCAATGGCTTCCATTCGATTGCCTTCTGTGATGAGCATACCGGTATCTTCTCCCAATCCAATGCCTATGCAAGAGGGATTGGCAGCTACTGCTTGTGCCAGTCTTGCAAAACGTCCACGTTTTTCAAAATGGGAGTCGAAGATGACATTGTCCATAAATGCCAATCCGGTAGTGATCTTTACTTCTCCTTTCAAATGAGCGCGGGTGGCATTGCCTTCATAGATCATGGTATTGCTCATGGCCATGGCGCCAGCAGAAGTTCCGGCAATCACAAAACTTTCAGACTGATATCTTTCATGGATGGTCTTCAAAAAAACGGTTCCGCCAAAAATAGCGGAGAGTCTGAGTTGATTGCCGCCACTGAACATTACGCCCGCACAGTTACGAATACGTTCTACATAATCAGCACGCATGGCATCTTCGCGATTACGGATGTGTAAGAGTCCAATATCGGTGCAACCAATTTTTCCAAAAGCATTGAGGTAGTTCTCTCCTACTTCATAAGGAATGGTAGAAGCCGTGGTGATCACTTCTATACGAGAGTGAACGCCTCCTATTTCTTCCACAATACGACGCAGAATACCTAATTCAAAAAAATTGAGATTATTACGATGAAACTCCCCTTTTTCAAGATCAGTTCCTTTGTCTTCAGCTCCGCCAATAGCGATCAGTTTACCCTTCGGAATACGCATTCAGTAGAAATTCTTTCCAAACAAAAATAAGTGATTTCATCGGCTAAGGCTTATGCAAAAATGTACTATATTCATCATCTTCCCTAATGGGTATTTTCTGTGAATAAATAAGCAACCAAACCTACTGTATGAAAATTGAAGAGATCAAAATACTACGTGGACCCAATTATTGGAGTGTTCGTCGCCCCAAACTCATTCAGATGAAATTGGATCTGGAAGAACTGGAGCAAAGACCCACCAATACCATTGAAGGCTTTCGTGAACGCCTCGAAAAACTTTTTCCTTCCATGTACTCACATCGCTGCAGTGTAGGTAAACCCGGTGGATTTTTTCAGCGTGTAGATGAGGGAACGTGGATGGGACATGTGATTGAGCATATTGCCCTTGAATTACAAACCTTGGCAGGTATGAATTGTGGCTTTGGTAGAACGAGGGGCACGGGTAAAGAAGGAGAATATTATGTGGTCTTTAATTATATGGAAGAAGATGCTGGTGTGTATGCCGCCAAAGCATCTGTTCGTATTGCGCAGTCATTGGTGGATGGAAGCAGTTACGACTTGTCTGAAGACATCCAGCGTTTACGTGAAATTCGGGAAGACACCCGTTTAGGACCTTCAACAGGATGTATTGTGGAAGAAGCGGCTAAACGTGGTATTCCTTATATCCGATTGAACAAACAGAGTCTTGTACAATTGGGATATGGTGTTCATCAGAAAAGAATCAGAGCCACCATTGCCAGTACTACTTCCAATATTGCCGTGGATATTGCCTGTGATAAAGAGGAAACAAAAAATTTACTGGAAGCTGCTGAAATACCTGTACCAAAGGGAACTGTGATCAGAACCGAGATCGGACTGGAAGAAGCTGTTGCCAAATTTGGCTATCCCTTGGTGATCAAACCGATTGACGGTAATCATGGAAAAGGCAATACGACCAATATTACCAACTGGGAGCAGGCACTCAGGGCATTTGAAGCGGCTAAACAATACAGCAGATCTGTTATTGTAGAAAAATTTATCACCGGAGTCGATTTTCGAGTATTGGTGATCAACTACAAATTTGTTTGTGCCGCACTCAGAACACCTGCATCCGTCATCGGAGATGGTGTACATACCATTCAGTGGCTGATTGATGAAACCAATAAAGATCCGCGCAGAGGGTATGGACATGAAAAAGTATTGACCCAGATCACCATCGATCAGTTCACACAAAAAATGCTGGATGAGAAGGGATATACTTTAGAGACCATTCCACCAAAAGATGAATTGGTATTACTGAAACCCACTGCCAACCTGAGTACCGGTGGTACTTCTACCGATGTGACCGATGAAGTGCATCCGGTAAATATTTTTCTGGCAGAGAGAATTGCCAAGATCATTGGATTGGATATCTGTGGCATTGATATCATGGCGCCTGATCTGCGTGCACCTATTTATGAAAATGGAGGGGCTGTTCTGGAAGTCAATGCAGCTCCCGGTTTCCGTATGCATATTGAACCTGCAGAAGGATTGCCACGAAATGTGGCGGAGCCGGTGATCAATATGTTATTCCCCAAAGGTTCTGATGGTCGTATCCCGATTATTGCTGTAACAGGCACCAATGGTAAAACCACCACTACCCGACTCACCGCACATATTTGTAAAACAGCCGGACGAAAAGTGGGATATACCACCAGTGATGGCGTATACATACAGAACCAATTGATGATGAAAGGTGATTGTACGGGTCCATTGAGTGCGCAATTCGTACTGAGAGATCCTACCGTTGACTTTGCGGTGCTGGAATGTGCTCGTGGTGGTTTATTAAAAGCCGGGCTTGCGTTTCAAAATTGTAATGTAAGTATTGTCACCAATGTAACTGCCGATCATCTGGGATTAGGAGGTATTGATTCATTGGAACAAATGGCTCGAGTAAAAGCCGTGATACCTGAAACCACTTTCAATCATGGTTTTGCGATTTTGAATGCAGATGATGATCTGGTGTATAACATGCACAAGGGACTCAGCTGCAATGTGGCATATTTCAGTATGGATGAGATGAATCCGCGTATTCAGGAACATTGTAATAAAGGGGGCTATGCAGTGGTCTTTGAAAATGGATATGTATCTATCCTGAAAGGCACTTGGAAGATCCGCGTGATTAAAGTGAGTGAGATCCCGATTACTTATGGCGGGAAGGCAGTACATAATATTATGAATACCCTTCCGGCAGTTTTGGCTACCTATCTTTTTAAAGACATCAGTATAGAAGATATTCGAACTGCACTCACCACATTCGTGCCTTCTCCTTCACAAACTCCGGGCAGACTGAACCTGTTTGAGTTCAAACATTTTAAGTTTTTGGTGGATTTTGCGCATAATCCGGCGGGATTGGAGCTGCTTTGTGATTTTGTGGGGAAAATGGATGGTTCGCCTAAAGTGGGTATTATCAGTGGTACCGGCGACCGTAGGGATGAAGATATCAGGGAACTAGGTCGTATTTCCGGACGTAGTTTTGATGAGATCATTATCCGGCAGGATAAAAATCTGAGGGGTAGAACGGCGGAAGAAATTGTAAACCTGCTGGTAGAAGGTATCAATGATACCAAGGGGAAAGACATCCCTTTGACCATAATTTATAATGAAAAAGAGGCCATCATGCATGCCTATAACACCGCCAAACCCGGCTCGCTGATCACGATTATGTGTGATGTGGTAGCGGAAGCGTTGGATTTGATCAAGGCGCTGAAGGAGAAAGAAGATGGGGAATAGGGTTGACAGTTGGTAGTTGACAGTTGACAGGAGGAAAAGAATTCCTTCTTTCTGTCAACTGTCAACTATCATCTGTCAACTATTTTAATCCTAAAATTTGGAGCCAAACATCTTCTCCCCTATTTTTGCACCCCATTCAGAAATGAATAGGTCGGATTGCCCGATAGTATAAGGGTAGTACAACTGATTTTGGTTCAGTATGTCTTGGTTCGAATCCAGGTCGGGCAACTGTTAAGGAAAGGTTAATCAACCTTTCCTTCTTTATTTATATCCTTCTGAAACCCCTACTACATAAACATTACATGGGAAACCTTCGGTAGAACTACCATTTCTCTAATCTTTGTACATTGAACTAAAAATTGTTTTCAGCTTACACATTGAAACCCTTACTAATAAAGGGTTTCATAAGAATACTCCTTTTTCTTATAGAATTTGGTTCGAGAAAAACTACGGTCACCAGCAATGGATTCGAACCGCTGTAAATAAAATTTTATAGAATCGAATTTAATTGCAAATGCATGGAATTCCTTTTCCGCAGAGTGTACTCTCCCCACTCCACCCATCATCTTAAAAAGAAGCAGTTTCCCGCATCGTCTCCCGAGGTACGAGGGGACGTTGCGGCCACTACAACTTTTCTTAGGTATCATTCTATTTTGTTCTTCGCTTTTTCATCCTAAATATACGTCCTGTAATTCCATATAAGTAATCACCGGATAAACACCTTGTTTTGCTGTATAATAATATTTTGCCGAACTATGAGCATAGTCTTCAGGGTATCTTATGCTTAACGATTTATCTTTACACGGGTTATAGTGAATATAATCAATCTTCTGCTTCATAAACGCTATTGAATAGCATTCCTTCCTATCAAACGAAGGCTCAAATACCTCATGCTTTTTATGCTTCTGTTGATCTGTTTTATTGACCCATCCCGACAATTGAGATAGTATATCACTTCTATTTAGCAACTTTAGTCGTTTCACTAATTCATACGCCATAAATCTTTTGCCATTACCCACAATCGTATGAATTAACTGATCGGTTTTAGAAAATGCAATCATTACATGAAGATGATTGGGCATGATGACATATCCTACTATATAATGCCCTCTTGCTTTTAAATAGTCAAACCATTTATATACTGCATCATAACCATTGGTTAATTCGAATAACGGCATCCATCTGGCACAGGTAAAAGTGATAAAATATACGCCGCTCTCTTCAGTTATTTGTTTACGAACTGACATCTTACAAAGATATTCTAGTTCACTTCGGTACTCGCGTATTGCAATGCGCTCGTTTTATGCTAACACCCTAGCTGTGTAACACCGCAACGTCCCCTCGTACCTCGGGAGACAATGCGGAGAACTTCTTTTAAATTGTACACCCTGCGGAGAAAAAAATATTCATTTGCGGCAATGTTTGCATTTTCCAGCTTTTACTGCTGTTAAATACAACAAGTCGTTAAAGAATCTACATGAACGAATAGTCGAAAGACAAGCAATAAAGATGAAGGGGTATGTTGCAGTACAAAGAAAGTTGCTGATGTTGATATTCAATTTATGGAAGAAGAATGAACCTTATAAATGTTTAGAGCAGCCTGTTGAAGCTGCCCTAATCGAGCTGGATTAAATCCGCTCTTGGTTTTGTACTTTAAAGGTAAAAAATATTTGGATTTTATCACAGAATCTGCGGAGAACTTCTTTTAAATTGGGCACCCTGCGGAGAAAAAAATAAGATGAGTGTTATTAATGCGGTAAGGAATAAACTTGTTCACCGTGTGTACGCTGTACTTAGAGATGAAAGAATGTTTGAGGAAAACTATGTAAGAAAATGTGCATAAATACAAAAGTAAAATAGAAATAAAGGGTTGGTTAAGTCATAGAAAACGATGCGATGAACTTCTTTTTTATTTGGACACCCTGCGGAGAAAGAAAGCAATTTGCGCTTCCGTGAATTTTGACTTTTTCATGGTAATTATCTGTTTTTAAAGCTATCAGTAATTACCCGATTTTTCTAATTTACAACGGTCCAGTTTTTCGGGGGGAGGTCACGGGTTACATTGTTCAATTGTTCGGCCAAATTTAATAGCCCAACGCGGGATTTGATTAATTTAGTTTCAGAGTTCATGATCTGACATTTTGGGTTTATTAAATAAAAGTGTCGTTACTTAAATTTAATCCCAATTGTCAGATCAACTCTTAACTTCTACAGGTAATTGCTGCAATGGCTTTGGTAAGTGCAATACTCCCCACTTCTAATTTCTCAGCTACCCTCCTCACAAACTTCTCTACCTGTGTATCATTGTACAAATCTAAATTGTGTCTGATAGCTAAATCAGCTAATTCATTTGTGTATTGTGGGTGTTTTCTATTTACTACACTTACTTTCATGGTTACCCTCATTCTGTCCAGTCCTTCTACTCGTATTCCTCCTAACAGTTCTATTAGCAGTTCATCTGTTTCATAAACAAAACAATTTGTGTTCTCTGTATTCATTTTCATAACATGAGTTTTGAGTATAAACAAACCACCCCGTTTTGTGGAGTGGTTGGTATAAATCATTAACCGATCTTTATTTTTTCTCTTTTTCTAGCTGATGCCAAATGCTATCACAATTACATTGTAAATTAATCGTATCATTTATTTTAATGTTAGCAACACTTTTTCCATTAGGATAATAATTGTAACTGATTTTCTTTTCAGTCTCATCAAATGAACATTTTTTTATTATTTGAATGAGCCTCAAGGAATCCGATTCTTTTGTTGATAAAATCATTGAGTATTCCCACGAATATCTACTGCCAGCCTGATGATTAATAGCAAATCCTTCTGATGTAATATTCATTCCATTGTATTTTGATAATACACCACCAGCATTGGAAATAAGATTATCATAAATTTTTCGGATTCGTGACACTCCATTTCCGTAGTTCAGTGCCTCAACTAATAATCGATTTGGAAGACTATCAAATCTTAGCAGCTTATTGCACTCAACAAATTGAAGACTTACAGGTGAAAGAACGAAAACCGTATCGATTTTAGAATCACTATTCAAATCAATAGCCAAGCTATCTTCAACAATGTAATATTGCGATAGAACTAACCCAAATCTCTTGTAATATGACTTTGAGGCAGTAACACAGCTATCATCCAACTCATTCAAATTAGGCATTTCGAATTTAATAGTATCGAAATGATTTACATTGGTCAAATCAGCTTTAGTGTTTTTAAAATCTGAACAAGCTATTGACATTATCATAACGTTTATCAAAAAGCCAAATGTTTTCGCATTCATAAATTATTTTTTTCCAAGTTTCCAAAATATAGACTTCCCATAAGCTCCAGTAGAATGCAATGAGTTATATCTACCACGCCCTTTACTAGTAAACGATGCTCCAGTATTTATTGAGTTTTGAAATATAGATGCTGGTTTTCCTTTTTGAGCAGAAGAATATGTTTGCAAATCTCCTGCTGAAATTGACACATTTGAATATTCCTTAAATTTATTGTGAGAAGATCCTTTTCTATGAAAATCAGATCCATCCCAAAGAACTGATCCCCCAGTTGGGTCAGGTTTTCCAGAAGCAACATCAATTATTGCAGCCCTTGCATTTTTAGCGGAAGAACTATTATCACCATCTGCCAAAGGGGTTCGCGCTGATGCTGGGGTTGTGGAATACTCCTGATCTGTCAATTGCTGAGTTAAAGTAGAATTTTGCCTCCTCCAATCTATACTGTTATTATCCTTAGCATTATTTGCTGCATGTGCAATCCAAAGGCTTTCGGTTTTATTGCCTGATGATTCATGTTTTACAACATTGGCGGCTACAACAAGTTCATCATGACCAATATTTAGTAGCTGTGATTTCTCAGCAACTGTTCCCCAATCAGTTTTACCTTTTTCCGTAGCATTATCAATTGTTTTCTGAGTCGACACATAAACTCTATTATCATTTTTCCCATCATTGCCTAAATGTTTACCATCTACATCATAATAATCAGCAAACATTCCATCTGGGTCTATAAACAATATTGGATTGTTATAAGCATATGTGTATGTACTCCATCTTCTACTTAAATCTGTAAGAGGGTCTATTGCATGCCACCTCCCAATCTGCGCATCATACATCCTTGCTCCATAATCATACCATTCAAGTCCTGAACCATCACTAAACTCCTTCTCCTGTTTCTCTTTACCATTGTACTCATACTTGTTATCTAGTTTACCAACTGCTTTAGAACTAATCCCCGCCATCGTCAACCCGAATGGATAATAATGCGTTTCCTCTAATAAGGGACCTCTTACATGCGTCACCTGCAAATTATCAAAGAACACGTCAACGTTCGGTGTCTCGTTGCTCACATAAATATACAAATATCCATTCTTTGTGATCGGTACACCCGGTAAAAAATGTGTCCTAAATTCCTCATCACTTCCTACCTGATCAAATCCACTGCTATTACCCACAAACTTGAACTGGTCATCCAACAATACCCAATTTAAATATGCTTTTGGCTTGGTACTGCTGAAGGTTTGCGAGTTTAACAACTCCGTCATTCCAGGACTCAAAATGCCCGATTGCACAAGTTCTGCGTACGTAAATTTCGCGCTGTTGAGTCTACTGATTCCACCTGCCAGTGCCGCTATCAACTCTTCAATAGGATTAGCAGGTTGATCTGGACTAACACCATTGAGTCGGTACCAACTATTCGCCCGTACGCGCACACTATCGCCCTGCATCACTTTCAAAACTATGCTCGTTCCTACTTTAGTTCCACTACCACTCAGTTTGTGTACAAACTCATTCGGGTTAGTGTAATTGTCTGTAGGATAACCGGGTATACCGGTCTTTTCCACGCGAACACCACCCGCATCAGGTATTGTATAATACAATTGTTCATTGGTGAGGGTATTCGTTTCCAGGGAAGCAACAGGGTATTCATCTTTTTGCTGTTCATCTGAAAGCACCACCCTTGTGTTACCCAAATGATCCTTTAAAAAATAATCAAACACCCATTGACCTTTTGCATTCCTGCGGATACGGCCTTCCTCATGAGATAAAAATTGTAAACTGTCATTTTCAAAAACAATACCTCCGGAATATAAAGTAGTCGTAGTATCTGCATTTTCAATGACTTGCTTTTGCAATTTGTTACCGGACGCATCATAAACATAGCCAATGGTTCCCTTCAAGCTTGCCGCATCTTTTTTAACCAGTATGGAAGCAGGTAGATTCAAATGATTGTATACAATTCCCGGATCTCCGGATACTGCTACAATATCCTTATTCAAGTCTTTTAATAAATTACCATTCACATCATAGGTATAATCCTCCGCTGCCGTAGTTTTTGTTCCAATAGACTGCAGATACATAGAGGAACTTCTAAAATCTCCCAATCGGGTCTGTGTATCGTTGTTTGCATCCAATACGTTCTTCAGTTGATTACTTTGTGTTCGGTAGGAGTATTGAAGATCATCCAGTTTGGTAGACCCTGTGCCTTTCATCCCCCACTGTTGCATACGTAAGATATTTCCGTTGGCATCATACGCGCTAGATTGTTGCACACCATCTCCCATAAGTACATCAAAATTAAAGGCACCTATATCCGCAAAATCAGTTCCATTATCCTGTGCAAAATCCCCAAACAATAATCGGTTAGCTCGGTCATATCCATATCCATAAGCTCTTCTGATACCATCCCCCCCACTACGCCATTGCATCCCGGCAATATTGTCATTGTATTGAGATTGACCAAAACCCCAGTCATAATTTAGTTCCATTCCAAACCAACGCTTACCATTTCCTCTGCTGTAGTCTTTATTAACGCCATGCAACCAACCACGAATAGAATAAGTAAAATCCTGCACTTCCAATGCAGCTGTATCCGTTGCATTTACCTGTCCCAATCTTTTTTGCAGCAACTGTCCTAGCTCATTGTATTGATTACGTACGATGAAACGTTTGTTTTTTTCACTATCATCATTCCTTCTCCGCAGAGTTTACTCTCTCCACTCCACCCATCATCTTAAAAAGAAGCAGTTCCCCGCATCGTCTCCCGAGGTACGAGGGGACGTTGCGGCCACTACAACTTTTCTTAGGTATCATTCTATTTGCATCTTTGTCTTTTCCTTCACAGCAGGTTTTACTTTTTTTGAACGTAACTCGCAGCTCTCATAGAGGTCCGAAGGACTCCTATGGAGACTCTGTGACCACTCATACTAATGAAAGTTAATCATTAATTTTTATGATCTATTCTTTGGTAACAAATTAGTAAGCCTAAAAGCAAATGATACACACCGGCTGTGTAACACGCAACGTCCCCTCGTACCTCGGGAGACGATGCGATGAACTTCTTTTTTATTTGGACACCCTGCGGAGAAAGAATGCGCTTGTTTTATGCTAACACCCTAGCTGTGTAACACCGCAACGTCCCCTCGTTCCTCGGGAGACGATGCGGAGAACTTCTTTTAAATTGGGCACCCTGCGGAGAAAAAAAAAATTGAAAAAACTCTTACACCTGTGCGCATTATCGGCAATCAAAAACGACAAAGAACTTCATTTGTATTTTGAGAGAAAAGTTATGGATGGCAAAAATAAGATGAGTGTTATTAATGCGGTAAGGAATAAACTTGTTCACCGTGTGTACGCTGTACTTAGAGATGAAAGAATGTTTGAGGAAAACTATGTAAGAAAATGTGCATAAATACAAAAGTAAAATAGAAATAAAGGGTTGGTTAAGTCATAGAAAACGATGCGACGAACTTCTTTCGATTTGGATACCCTGCGGAGAAAAAAAACTTCTTTTAAATTGTACACCCTGCGGAGAAAAAAAGTCCCCTCTCTCGCCCTAGGCGAGATCGGGAGATATCTGCGACAAACTTCATTCGATTTGGACCTCCTGCGGGGAAAGAAAAAAGCCTCACATTACTGTGAGACTTTCTCTTTATCGCTAACCCTCGAAGTAAACTTTTAGAATGCTTCGGAACTTTCAAAAGTTGTATCGTAGCTTATAAGCTGAGATTTAATAATCTACATTTATTTTCTCAAGATCACTGCTACCACCGGTTTTATAAACGGCTTTGATATAGTAGGTATATCTTGTGTTTTCGCGAACATCATCGTCATCGAATATCTTCGAAGTACCGGGTATCACTGATTGTAAAGCGATCTCTGCTTCATTACCATTTACTACGCGATAGACCCAAAACTCCCGGATATTTTCTGCAATCTGTCTATTGATATTCCAGTTCAGCTCTATATATTTTTTTTCGCCTCGCGATGTGTAGGCATTTAGATTGGAAAGTATCTTGACTTTCACCGCTGCTTTCGCCGGAGCTTTATAAAAACGTTCATTGGAAAATCCGCTTTTCAAATCACCCTTATCTACAGCCTGTATCTTATACGCGTAAGAAATGGTTGGATCCACATTCAGATCAGAATAAACAGAATCCATAGCATCAGGCGTAGCTATTTGTATCCATGTCGAAAGACTATCGTCTATATCTTTACGAAAAAGGGCATAACTCACTACGTCTTTACTGAAACTTTTCTTCCATTTTACTTCCATACTTTTATTGTTAACCATATTTACCTCTAGCAGTGTTGCAATTGCTGGTGGAATGGTATCGGGTCTGCTGAGGCGTATGGGTTCAGATAATGCAGATTCATTGTATCTGTTATCCAATGCAGATACTTTATAAAATATATCTGCATTCAACTGATTCAGTGGCAGTTTTTCTTTGAATATGGTTTCGATGGTTGGCTCTCCTGTAATCAACGAATAACTTCCCGTATTACTAAAGGAACGATATACTTTGTAAGCCAAGATATCCGGCTCTTTATTCCCTGACCAGGCAAGGGTTACATTACCACTCTTATCAATGACTCCATTAAGTCCTACAGGAAGTGCAGGCGGAATAGAGTCGTTCAATTGGTAGAGATAAGGAAAAGATTCTACATACTGATCTGCCTTCTGGTTGATGGCACGCAATGTGAAATAATTAGACTGTGAAGGCTTAAAATCAAATGCAGTGATAGAATCTTTTGTTGCAGGGAATGTAAATATTTTCTTGTACGTGCTGTCATCCCCGGTTTGTGAAACCCTGATCTCATATTGCTTCACCAGTCTTTTAACTGAATCGGGCATCGTCCAATTGACAACGAATTTACCCGCCACTGTATCGATCGATTTGATCTTGGGCAAAGTACGAATATCGGGAAGACAAATACCGGAAATAACCGTACCTGGTTCACTATTGATGCCAAATACATTGATTCCTTTTATTCTGTAGTAATATTTTGTATTCTGTGCTACATCCGCATCGTTAAAGATCATCATCTTTTTGGTCGTATCTTTTTCCTTTTCATTCGCGTTTTGCAAGTTGGACAAAAGTGGAGGATTGGTAATGGTGCTGAAGTTGATACTGTCTGTTGATCGTTCCACTACAACAGCGATATAATCATCTATCACCGGTTTAATATTCCATTCAAGGTTCACCGTTTTCTCCATGAATTTTGATACAATGGAAGGAAGTGCCGGTAATGTATTGTCATCCTGCACTGTTACTGTAGAGGCTTGTTGTTTCTCCGGCGCGATAGTAGCGACGGTTATACGATAGGTATATTTCTTTCCGGGAACGGTGGTGGAGTCTGTATAGGCAGATGCCGACAAGGATGCAGCGTCTGCATTATAAGAAGACATCAACAGATAATACCCATATAACTCACTATCATCCGATCTGTTTTTATCTTTTGGATCAGGCTTTTGCTGAATCAATGAGGTAACAATATAAACAGCACTTTCTCTTCCGTATTTCTGGGCTGCTAACAATGTAATAGGCTTTAAGGGAGTTGTATTCAAAAGCTGAAAATTTGTTGATCCTTCCTCCGCTCTTTCTACATTATACCCTAAAATATTTGCCTGTCTCCATTGTGCTGCAGTACTTACTGACCAGCGAAGGAATACTTTATTACCCGACCTGAAAGCAACTGGTTTGGTTTCAAAATTCGAAGTGGTTTGTGCATGGATATAGGATATACCCAAACAACATAAAAACAAGATACTCCGGTTAACTATTTTTATCATACCCATGGATTAGAATTTAATATTATCACATTTCGTTCCGGAGCTCATACTGATCTCCTTAGATCCTTTGTACCCAAGTACATTATAATCGAATCGAATATTACCCGCAATATACATCGGAGAAGGACCAGTAATCGTTAATGTGGTTGCTATACTTCCACTCAATATATCAATCTCTTTTCCTGCGATGATCACACCCGCAGCTCCCGAAAAATTTACATATACCGAACCTTGTCCATACCATCCATGAAAACCACCTCCTGACCTTCCATTACAAACAAAATTTTCAAAACGTTTCAAAGCAAGATCAATTGCTAATGACCCACCTAATCGCGCAAATGCACCAACCCCACCAGAAGATACCTTAAACCCATAAGACACAGATGCACCAATACCGGTTCTTACTGAGAAATCAGAACCATCATCACCCTTGGCATTGGTTACTTGCAAGTAGAATGATGCGGCAGCATTTAAAAAGTCAATTTTTGGCGGACGAACATTTACTCCACAAGGATCTTCCTTGGTTCCTACATTGATTTTAAAAGTACTTCCTGATACATATAATTCTGCTACTCCGGCTCTACCATTAGGACCACTACCCTCCATGATAGTCTGCCCTCCTTCTTCTACAGATGTGTACGCCTGTAGTACAAAACTAAATGTACTATTGGCAATATCCATTTTGGCTACAAAGTCACCCCACACTATTGGGTCTCCATCAGGCTTTACATATGTTGCCAATACGGCGCCACCCAGTTTATTAGATGAAGTAGTGGTTGTAGTTGCATTCTTTGCGGCCTCTGCTTCTTCGGCTATACGTCTTAATTCATTGTCAGCAATCTCAAGTAAAGAAACAGCTACTCCCACATGTGTCTTCCTGATTTCCATTTCTCTAAATGCTGCCTTTTCATCCTCTTTTGTTCCTTTCTTCAGATCGTTATAGATAACCATATCAATCGCAACCTGAGCAGACATATCAACAGGCTTTCTCAATATTTGCAAACCACCCAGTGTATCGTTATTCTTATTTTTTGAATAATTCTTCTCGAGATAATTCATTTGTTCTTTGGAAGGGTTGAATAGCAACTCTTCTTTAGAAAGAGACCTTCCTTCTTGGGCAATTCTTGCATTTAATACTTCTAATTCATTTTTCAGATTTGTTTTAGTGGTCGCATTAGAGGTAGCATTGATTTGTCTTTTCAATGCGGCTGTGGCTACTACATCTTCATAAAGAGATTGCTGCTTCTTAACTGCCTGGATACGATTCGCCATTTTCAATAATGCAGCATATTTCTCATTAGCTTCATCAGAAGCTTGGATGGCTGATGTCTCTGCAGTTGAAACAGAAAGTCCACCATCCTGTTTAATTCTGGCAGATCTAGCTTTTACTGCCAGATCATATACAATGGTATTGACTGCAACCATGCCTTCATATGTGTAAAGAGAATCTCTTACGGTTGTACCACCGGCAACAGCTGCAGTGTCATAATTTTTGGAGCCTCTGAATTTGGCATAATTAGTACCCGCAAGTCTTTGAAGATTTACATAAGCATTGCGTAAATCTGGATTATTTTTTGTAATACCCAATTCACGCATCAGATCACCAGATGCTCTCTCGTACTCACGCATCCCAACTTCCTTGATCCAATAGTTATATAATTTCTCGTATTTATCGGTAGAATCAAAACGCTTCAAGTTAAAATCAAGCACATCCGTATAATATGGCACCAATAATTTTGCTACTGTAATAACACCATACTCATTTGAATTCTCCGCCTTAAACAGTATTAGAGAAGCAATCTCACTTGGGGCAACCCTACCCACCCTTTCTACCTCAGCAGGTGTAGGAATCGTGTATTTACTTTCATAGGGGAAAGTATTGTCTATTGACCTAGAATTAATTATATAAGGAAGCTTCAGTCTTCGACACACTTCTTTCCAATTGGCAGCATTATCAACCAATTTTGAATAAGCCGCATGGCTTTTTTCAAATTGCACATAAGGGTGGGTATCAAAACGAGGGTCAAATTTTCTAGAGGCTTCTTTGAGTCTTTCATAAGTCCTACTTACAGTAATCCCAATCGTTGCCATAGAATCAAAAACAGTGACAGCCCTATCGTAAATAGGTTTATTGATCACGTATCTCGCTCTCATTTTCTCTAAAGTCGCTGAATCAAATTTTGCCGGCAGGTCATATTTATTCGCAGGAAATAGTGTTTCAATTTTACTGGTTCCAGTACTTGTAGCTGCTTCTCCTACACCAATCATAGAACCTTTATTAGATTCCCCTTCCTCTTCATCGCCCCCACCTGTATATTCAGCTAGTTTATCTCCAAGAGGTGAACCTCCATCCTCTTCTTCATCATCATCTTCCTTCTCATCTTTCTTACTCTTATCACTACCAGATTTTTTAGCGGACACGCTTTTATCATCTCCATTTTTAATTGGATTAACATCTGGCTTTTTAATCACCCCATCAGGCTTAGAAAATATTTGTGCTCTACCACTAAGGGACACTTCACTTACTCCGAAATTTCTGTTAAACGCAATTTCAAGTCCGCCCCAACCAGTCATCAAGCGTTCTTTTACTACTTCAAAATAAACACCCGCTCTCACACGAAGGAAAGATTGGTCATTCGGCTTATAAGAAATCCCTGATAAAGAAACCGGCATCACTCCATCTGGTGTTACTGGATCCATTCGATAAGTCACACCACCACTGAAACCGGTAATGACCAGATAAGGGTTGATCTGATATCTCACACTCTTGACCATGGCATCCACGTTGAAATAATCATATATCTGCCCGTTAGGCGCTGCTTTATGACCAAACAAAACAGAAGCCCCCATTTCTATTTTACCCAATACTGTTAACTTGATCGTTCCGCCATAAGCCAATCCATAAACTTTGTCCTTCATGTAGTTGATCTCACCACTAAACTTCACTTGTCCGCCTTCATACCCTACTTTCACTTTTGAAATATGATAATCTACATATTGCCATTTCTTTTTTGTTGTGTCATATTTCATGTACAGATCAAATGTGGTACCGCCACTGACTTTACCACCACCTAATTGCATATTGGCGTCAAAATGTAAAGTAGCATATTGCGCCGTGCTGGCATCCGCAGCATCTTCCGGACCCTCATTCCTGAATTCAACAGCTACCGCAGCAGAAAAACCTCCAAGGGTCAGTTCTGTACTTGCACCTAATGAACCAATTGTCATATAGGTCCCTTCTGTTTGCAGCACCATATCTTCCAATGCTACATCCTGGATGCCAAAATTTGCTTTTTCGTCTCTTTCATCTTGTGCTTTGGTAGGTATGTAAGGAGAGTTTTCTCCACTCATGCTAAAATCGAATGTTCCTGAAAGCGTGACTTTTGGCAAGAGTTTATTTCGCTCTAGGTCTATATCCATGGTGAGTGCAATATTCTCCGGATGAATATATCCGTACCAAGGTTTCATGGTAATATATTTGATATCACCCTCACCTTGTGATGATTCTATTGAACCATCATCGTTGATAATGGTTTCAAAAGGAATACCCCTCCCATTAAAACTTGGATCTTCGATAGGCAATACCAACTTTCCTGAAAATGATCCTCCGTTAAATACTCCTTTCAATACAGAAAGATTGAGTTTTGTAACGCTCATATCCCATCCGTTGGCACTACCAGTATTGTAATCAAAAACATTGGCAGCATCTACAGAAAAACTGAATCCGTTGTCATCAATAACAGCATATTTAACGCCCACTACCGGAGACGTTTTTTTGCCGGTATAAAAATATCCAGGCAGACTTACATCCATTTTATTTATGGCCAATCCACGCCATAAACCGGGCTTAGCATTATCTTTTGAAATATAGGTACCAAGATCACCACCGGAGGGACTTTTATTATCATTCATGTCCAGTGTTGCTTCCGAAATACGAAAAGCATATCCCCCCAATAATGGAAGTGAGGCTGCTGTGAAATAACCATTGAACTGTAATTTCTCTACATATATTTCCTCCCATTTTGTTAATCCAGTCACCGTTATTTTCGATTTCAACTGATCCTCATTTGTATTACTTCCACCCGCGGCAACAGGTTTGTATCTATCTTTATTCAGGTTTACAGACCCATTAATATCCAAACCGGTAAACCCATTACAATCAAAACTCATAGTAGTGGGTGAAGTGCTTCCTCCTCCATTCAATATAAAGCTCCAGTCAACGCTATTATTGACTGTTTGATCTCCTATCAGTGTTAGTTTATTACCACTACCTGCACCACCTATTCTTGAAAGATTTACGAATCCCTGGAAATAGATCACCGAATTCTGTGAACCGTTCAGCAACATTCTTCCAAAGACCCTTGCTACTGCTCCCGATTTTGTAATGCTTACACTGGTAAAAGCCAATTGATATACCGTGGAATAGTTAGGTATTTTCTTCAGCATACCAAATGGAAACTTCACAGAAGAATTTTCTGTCAGCAGATTTACCCATGAACCATTTCGGGTGATCTGCTCGAATGCATTTTTCGCAGAATCGATCACTAATACATCTTCCTGACCTAATGGTGTTTCCGGTATTACAACATTGGAAAGCATATCCGGAGACCACATAGGTACCGGTGTAGTTGCCGGAGTTTTCACCGGCGACAGTTTATTGCCCTTGTGTTTTTCGGGACCGGTCTTATCCTTGTCTTTTTCATTAGCAAAAGCATTCACTCCAGCCAACAATAAAAAACAAATCGATAAATATTGTATGATAGCTATTTTCTTTCGCATAGGGATTACTGATTTGATAAATTAACGGCCCCGTCAATCACTTCTTTATTTTTATTGATTTTTATACTACTGAATTTTACCTCAGCTTTAAACACACGACCACCCAACCACATTTCAACTATTCCTGCTCCACTGAATGTGCCACCACCACCTGTTGCATTGCTAATTGTAACACTGAAGTCGCCGGCTTTAATAACATCTTTTTCAACCAACGTTGTCAATAAGTTGCTTTCATCTAACTTGGTAATAACCGGTTTTGCCCCACAAGAGGCCTTGATCGCGTTTGTACCTGATGTGGTTGAAGTATTTTCTTGTTTAGCCACTACTGCAAGACCTTTTGAATCATTCGTAGAAAATTTAGTCACATTGGAAGTTGCAGTAACCGCTGATGAATAACTTGTTGCTGCCACACATGTCCTAACTGCCCTTACCTCATAAGCAGTAGCTGACTTAAGATTAGGAATCGTAACATTATCGCCTAATACTGCAGGCATCTTCATGGTAGTCCAATTAGCATCCGATTCTTTTCTATAGCTTATTTGCAGTGACAATGGATCACTGTCAAAATTTAACCAGCTTACCACTGCTTTAGTACTATCCATCTCCCCCATAAACAATGCTACAGCCTGACAAGGAGATGAATATTTGAAAGTTGCCACATTACTGTAACCATTATTCGCAAAAACTGTGGCGGTAAATCCACCATTATCATTTGATTTAGCCTGCACCCTCCATGCGTATGTTCTATTAGATAACAAGGGCGGCGTTTTAGTGATATCATAATTATACCCGGTGGTAACAGTGCTATCAGTATAATAGATAGGATTGGTGAGAAATGCCGATAGTGGATCCTGTCCTTCATATAATAACTGTACTATTTGTAGTACATAGATAACCCCACCAGCTGCAGTACCTTGTCTGGGTTGCCATTGAAAGAAAATATTCTGTGCTCCCTGAGCCGTCTGCAATGATTTGTCCAGCGGCGCTGTGGTAATGGGTGGAGTGTTCATTGTAAAAGTGAGACTATACGATGACTCTTCACTAATCTGTCTTTGCGTTGCAGCATCAAATAATGTGAAACTGTATGTGATAGTTGATTGCGGAAATGTATTGTTATATTGATCGAGTGTGATGCCGGATAGCCTACCGAAGCTAAAGAGCGAATTCATATCTAAATTAGATAGTCGTGCAGGCGTATTTCCTACTAAGGTAACCGGTAATGCCACAGAAAATGAACTAGTCTGCGCCACAAATGAACCAGTAGTTATCTTTACCATTAGCCGTGCATTCAACACACCTGCATTTGAAGATTTATTCGTGATAGTCACGTACATAAATGGCAGGTTAGCATTGCCAATGTATTGTAATGAGAACGGGAATGGCGGATAGATAACAGGTGTAACAGCAACCGGGTAGTTAATAACACCCTGCGCCTTTCCGTATTGCTGCACTACTAAACCGCAGGCAAGCAAGCAAATGGTAATATATTTCTTTAGGGGATGCATATTAGAAACTGTAATTATAGTTTAATGAAAAGATGCCCGTGGATGTACTGGTCATCGGGGTAGATATTCCACTCCTTGCATTATTTTGTACAATTGCATTGAGATTAAATACATGCTTCTTTTTGAGCGTATAAGATGCAGTTGCCTTAAAATTGATCACATTTGCGCGCAGCGCATCTGCCACCGTTTTAGTAGTATTATAACCCGAGCCAAGCATCAGCATTACACGCTTTTTAAATATTTTTTTTCCAAAACTGAAATTGACACCGATGGCTTTTGTATTGTTGGAATCAGGTCCCTGTTGAACGGAACTATAATTCAGATTCATATTCCATTTCACTCCTGTTTTAGGATAAGCAGTAAAAAGACTTACTGTTGCATTTTGGAATGCGGTACCCTGTAGATCCAAAAAGAAATCACCTTGTCGCTGGTCTCCTTTCTGGTACGAATAACTTGCACTCAATGCCCTATTCTCTGTTGGCGTTGATCGCAATTGATAACTTGCATTGACACTCATATTGGTATTTAATTGTACCAATCGCAATGAATCGAGGTAAACCGGTATGAGGTTATTCTGATTGGCAATATTATTCAGGTTACGAAAGTCGGTTACACCTTTATTATTGGAATAGGATCCATTGAAAGATAATTTCTGACTGGGTGTATAAGTAATACTGACATTGGTAAGCTGAGTGCTAGTTTCTTGGCTTACTGCTGTATCCTCTTTATTGGCCAACATATGCTGGATACCCAATTGAGCACTTATAGCTACTTTTCTTTTGAATAAAGGCATTTGGAAGGTAAGTGCAGTGTTTTCAAATCCATTGGTAACATATAGTGAGCCCAGCGTTTCGTAGTTGAAGTCTACCTTCTCATAACTCATGCCTAGCGTTACTGTTTTAATGTTTCGGGTAAGTTTAATGTTTTGTGCTTGTTTGTTTCCAGTAGTCCCATTCCTATTTAACAAGCCTGAAAAAGGCGCATTACCTTTGTATGCTAAAGGAGATCTTTGATCGATAGTCATCAGACTATTTGCTAATTCAACATTGTATTTAAATCCTTTCCAATCTCCGTTTGTCACCAAACTGGCTACTAAATTTTGCTTAGGGCTTACCCCCTGCTCCACAGGAATATTCTGGGCGGATGCTGTATCATCTTTAGCATAAAAAACATTGACCCCTACAAACATTTTATTAAACTGGTAGCTGGTTGCAATACCTGTTCCTATTCTTGAATAAGTAGGTGGTGCATCAGGATTCTGTATATAATCGCCACTTCCTCTCAGGAATTTTCCACCCAGTACCGAGAGTTTAAATTTACCAGGTGCATAATCGATACCTGCACCATTAAACTGAAATCCATTCAATGTGTAGGGTGTAAATGTCATAGCAATTGTTCCGGCATGAAAAGTGAATGATTTATACCTCGGATGTATCGCTAGTCTGTTAAATGGAATAGGCTGAAACCTAACTGCTACTTGAGCATTGGAATAGGTAAAATCCAATGGTATGTCAATACCCTTTACATATAGGTTTACATTACCACCGATCACATAAGTAAATGGAATACCTCCAAAACTATTGTCGGATGAATAATTGTAGAGCATGGAAGCATTGATGCCACCATTCAATTTAAAAAGTTTCCCTTTCCCAAAAAGACTAAACGGGTCGAAGACCTGTCCATTCAATTGCAGGCATCCCGTTGTGAATATGGCTACAAGTGTTATTATTCTTTTCATGTTATTGTTCAACGGGTTTTATTAGTTTTTAATGATGGCCCTTACTTCATACCCACCATCCGACTGTACGATCAATACATATGTTCGTTGCGATGGCTGTGACGAAATATCTATGTCTTTCGAAAACTTAGCGATAGGTTCCTGATAAATATTCTGGAATACCGGAGCTCCATTCATGTCATAAATTCTCACAGAAGTTTTACCGGGTCTGTTCAGTTCTACATTGATCCTGAATCGACCTGTAGTTGGGTTAGGTCCAATAGTCAGATTCCTGATGATCGTTGTATTAGTCGATAACACATTTGCAGAATCATTGGTAGTAATTACAATGTTAGCCGTATCACTACTCCTACAAATATTATAAGAGGTATTGTTGAGATACAATGTATAATTACCCGGATTAGCGAATCGAATCACCAACTCATTCGGTGTATTACTAACCACGCCCGCTCCCGCAGGTATCCCCCATACCTGCGTCTGTGGAGTCGGACTAGTAAGGTTCACCGCTTTTATTTGCTGGTTCACAAATGCCTGCTTCGACATTACCATACGCGCTTTGATCGCCGTATCGGCAGTGGTTCTAAAGTTGATGGTATCCGTAACGACACATCCATTATTCAATACAACTGTTGCGGTATAACGATCCTGATTGACTAAATTCACTGTTTGTGTAGAAGCCGTGAAACCGGTATTCCTGGAGGACCAACTATAACTACTCACCGTTTCTACTGAGTTAACCGTTACAGGAACCACTATCGCTTTACATACCATCGTGTCATTCAGAGAAAGCTTTGTACCCACTGTATTCAAGTATTGTGTAGTTACCGGAGCCGACACAGAATAACAGCTCAGATTATTTGTTACACGAACAGTATATGTGTTCAGACCCAATTCTTTTGTAGATAAGAACTTACCCGTTGCACCAATAACATCATTTCCATTCAGTACCCATTGATTATTTAATACCGCAGATGACTCAAGCAAAATACTATCGCCGGTACAGAAAGAAGCTGCCGAGCGGATAATCACAGGAATGGCCGGAACAGGGTGGAATCTCAAGATGAGCGCAGTAGTACTATCAGCACCTTCACTATTGATCAGCATAACACTATAACGACCTGTATCAGCATATTGATTATTATTCCATGTATATGGGAATGATGTAGGACAAATACTGGTAACGGTGGAAGATGCAGACCTTGTTATTCCTTTATTACCTGCAAGGTCATTATAGGCGATCATGTACGACTGTACATCTGCAACATCACGACTCGTCATGATATAAGAAGCAGTCCAGTTATTGCCTGATACATTCGTTGCATCCACCGTTCTACCAACAATACTTACTGATGGTGTCAGTAATGTTTCGTTGGATGTGAAATTCACCGTTACGATATCACCCGGTTGGGCTCTTTCTCTATCAGCGTTATTGGACGAAAAGCTGATGCTGTTTAAAACCGGAGCCGTTTTGTCAAATATCACATTGCTGACATCTGTAACTGCTGTAACAGTTGTACCTGCTATGCCGGAAGAATCTCTGAAGGCAATGGCAAAAGATATATTTCCTTCCGTGTCTGCATTTACCATGGAATACACCGCCGACCAGTTACGTCCGGAACCCGTTACTGTAGCAGCACGACCGGCAATCGTAACAACCGGTGGCTGTATCATTTCACTCGCTACAAAACTTACAGTGATTTGATTGCCTATTCTTGCTCTACCCGTTACCGGATTATTCGAGCTAATATTCACACTGGTTAATACCGGATTGGTTTTGTCAAATATTACCTTGCTATTGTCTGTAGTAGCGGTAACTGTTGTGCCAACATTGGAAAGAACGTCTTTCAATGCAATGGTAAAAGGTATGTTTCCTTCCGCATCTGCAGCAACCATTGTATAGCTTGCTACCCAGTTAATCTTATCACCTGATGTATTGGTTACAGTTGCATTCTTTCCGGCAATTGTTACAACAGGCGGGTCAATGGTTTCATTCGCCTGAAAACTAACCGTAACCTGATCGCCTGCAATCGCATTTCCTTTAAACACACTATTGTTGGATGCGATCGATACTGTGGTCAATTGGGGTCCTGTTCTATCAAATATTACACTGCTATTATTTGTAGTAGCACTAACAATATTTCCCTCATTGGAAGTAGCGTCTCTAAATGCTATGGTGAATGCTATACTTCCTTCTACATCAGTAGCTCGCATGGTATAAGTTGCGCTCCAGTTGTTGCCGGATACAAGTGTTACACTTGCTGTTTGTCCCGAAATAGTTACAACTGGTGTTAACAATACTTCATTCGAAGTGAAGCTAAGGGTAATAATATCTCCAATTGCAGCCCTGTTGGTAGATATATTACTATTTGATACGATCGATACACTGGTTAGTTGAGGTAAGGTTCTGTCGAATAACACACTACTGTTATCGGTTACAGAGGTAACAGCAATACCATCATTGGAAGCAGCATCTTTAAATGCAATATTGAACGGAATGCTTCCTTCTGCATCTGTGCTCCTCATTACATAGCTTGCTTTCCAGTTGTTACCGGATATTTGCGTTACGTTCGCTGTTTGCCCTGAAATCGTTACAACAGGCGTCAGTATTCCTTCATTAGCAGTAAAACTAAGCGTAACCGTATCACCAACTTTTGCTCTTACTGTATTCGCATTATTTGATATGATGGATACACTGTTTAATATGGGTATCGTTTTATCCAATACAACTGCACTATTGTTGGTAGTAGCTGTTACTGCTGTACCGGATAGCCCCGCAGAATCTTTATAAGCAATACTGAACGGAATATTTCCTTCTGCAACGGTGGATTGTATAATATAACTTGCTCTCCAGTTATTACCTGATATATAAGTTACACTTGCACCTGATCCCGCGATCGTTACAACAGGTGCCATAATTCCTTCACCGGATACAATATTGAGGATGATCGTATCGCCCACTTTTGCCTTTGCTGTATTCGCATTGGAAGAAAGGATTCCAATACTGCTTAAGGTAGGTGGTGTTTTATCAAATATGACCCTCGTATTATCCAATGTTCCGTTAGCAGTTAATCCCACATTTCCTGCCAGATCCGTAAAATCAATTTTGATGGAAGTTACTCCTTCGGTATCTGTTACCCTTGATGTATAGCTCGCTTGCCAGTTGATCTTATCACCTGATGTATTGGTAGCTGTAACTGAATTGCCTGCCAGTAAAACAGTTGGAATATTGATCTCCCTGCTGGCTTTGAATTTAATGGTAATAATATCACCGGTAGTAGCATGACTTGTGTCGGTAGTATTATTCGATGCAATACTTACCATACTCAGCACAAGTGCTGATTTATCTAATACAACTTTACTGTTATTAGTAGTAGTAGTTACCGCTACGCCTGCAATACCTGCCGAATCTTTATAGTTAATAGTAAACGGTATTTGTCCTTCCGTATCGGTTGCTTTAATAGTATAAGAAGCAGTCCAACTATTGCCTGATACCAATGTAGGTGTTACGGTATTACCTGCGATGGTAGCTGTGGGTGTTAACACACCTTCATTGGCAACAAAACTGAGCGTAACCACACTATTAATGATGGCAATTGCCGGATCAGACGCATTCGATGCAATGGTTACTGAAGTTAATGTTGGAGCTGTTTTATCAAATCTAACTCTCGTATTATTGGTAGTGGTATTTCTCACCGTATCAACATTACCAATCACATCTTTATAGGCAATCTGGAAGCTGACAGTCCCTTCTGTATCCCCACTTTGTGTCTTGTAAGTAGCCTTCCAGTTATTACCGGATACATTCGTTGATGATACTGCCTGTCCAGCGATGAGCACACTAGGTGATACGATGGTCTCAGCAGCAGTAAAATTCAGCGTGATGGTATCACCTATCGCAGCATGAGAGTTACTGTTGATATTATTAGATAGAATGCCAACTGTAGTTAAAGCAGGAGCTGTTTTATCAAAAATTACAATACTACTATTATTGGTAGTCCGTACCGTATCCCCTCTATTGCCTGAAGAGTCGATATACGATACGTAGAACCGAACCGTATCTTCTGGTTCAGTACCCGCAAACCTATATACACCCTTCCAGTTATTGCCGGATACATTGGTTACACTGGATGCCGGTATCACTTGTCCGGCAATGGAAACACTCGGCTTTTGTGACAACAATTCACTCGCTGTAAAACTCAAGGTAACAGAATCGCCCGTTATCGCTCTTGCAGTGTTGGCAGCATTATTGGATATAATCGCTACACTACTCAGTGTAGGTTTGGTTTTATCAAAAATTACACGACTATTGTTGTTGGTGATTCGTACCGTATCTCCTTTGATGCCCGCAGAGTCTACATATGATATAAAGAATCGAACCGTATCTTCTGTTTCGGTTCCGACCAATTTATAAACGCCTTTCCAGTTATTACCGGATATTTTGGTTACACAGGAATCAGCGATCAGTTGTCCAGCGATGGAAACACTTGGTTTTCGTGACAACGCTTCACTTGATGTAAAACTCACTGTAATAGAATCGCCGGTGGTAGCTCTTGCGGTATTGACAACATTATTGGATATAATCGCTACACTACTCAGTGTAGGTTTTGTTTTATCAAAAATTACACGGCTATTGTTGGTGGTAGCTCGTACCGTATCTCCCTTAATGCCTACAGAATCTATAAACGATATGAAGAACCGAACTGTATCTTCTGCTTCCGTACCCACCAACTTATATACACCCTTCCAATTATTACCGGATATATTGGTTACACTGGAAGCAGCTATCACTTGTCCGGCTATAGAAACACTCGGCTTTTGTGATAATGCTTCATTCGTCGTAAAATTAACCGTAACAGTATCGCCCGTAGTAGCTTTTGCGGTATTTGTAGTATTGTTGGATACAATTGCTACACTAGTTAGTAAAGGTTTTGTTTTATCATAGATCACCCTACTGTTATTGTTGGTAATTCTTACCGTATCTCCTCTAATACCCGCTGAGTCTACATAGGATACATAAAATCTGATCGTATCTTCAGTCTCGGTACCCGCTAAAGTATATTCACCTTTCCAGTTATTACCGGATATATTGGTTACACTACCTGCCGGAATCACTTGTCCGGCTATTGAAATATTCGGCTTTTGTGATAAACGTTCACTCGTTGTAAAACTAAGCGTAACCAAATTGCCTGTTGTGGCTCGTGCTGTATTTAGTGGATTGTTCGATACAATAGCCACACTACTCAGTGTAGGTTTTGTTTTATCAAAAAGTACATAAGTACCGTTTGTTGTAGTTCTTACTTCATCTCCGGCAATACCAAAAACACTTGTTGGCACTATGGAAATCGTCACAGAATCTTCAGGGTCACCTACTACTGTTGTATAGGCAACTTGCCAGTTCAGCTTATCACCTGATGCATTGGTGGCTGTCACCGTACGCTGCAGCGTCGTAAGTTTTACAACAGGGGTATTGATAGCTTCACTAGCAGTAAAGTTCAAGGTTACAATATTACCTGTAGTAGCTCGCCTTGTGTTTGTTGCATTATTAGAGGCAATGGTTACACTTGTTAATGTGGGTTTTGATTTTACGAATGTTACACTCGATCCATTTGTGGTAGTGGTTACTGTATTCGCCACATTACCTGTAGTATCCCTCACATTGGTAATCGAAAATGTAATAGCACCGGATAAATCATTCGCCTGGTCCAAATAAAATCCGGCAGTCCAGTTGTTCCCGCTTGGCCGACGAACTTGTACCGGATTCTGTATGACTTGCCCGCCGGAGCTAACTGACACAGTAGGCGTAAGGCTCAATGCTTCACTGGTTGTAAACGTAATGGTTACAGAGTCTGCCGGTCCGGCTATGGAGGCAGAACTTCCATTGGATGCAATAGCTACCGGATTAAGGGTTGGACGAATCGTATCATAAACAACCCTACTACCATTGGTAGTAGTAGTAACTGTTCTTGTATTTCCTGTTGGATCGCTGATGGCTACACTAAATACCACTTGCCCCTGCGCCTGCGTATTACCTGCTAACATGGTCAATTCAGCTTTCCAGGAAGTACTGCCGGATAGATTGGTAACAGTGGCGGTAGCACTTCCGATCGTTACGGTAGGTGTATTGATCACTTCACTGCTAGTGAAATTCAAGGTGATTAGATCTCCTACTTTCGCTTTAGCCGTATTCGCATTATTGGAAACAATGGTTAAAGTGCTCAACGTAGGAGTGATCGTATCAATAACTACACTACTACCATTCGTGGTAGCACTAACATCTATAGCAGCAACACCGGTAGAACTACTTACAATATTACTGATGAGAAAAGTAGCCGTACCTGTTGTATTGGATGTACCTAGTGTTACTTCTGCTTTCCAGGAAGTATTACCAGATAGATTGGTTACTGTTGCAGAAGTACCTGCGATGGTTGCAGTGGGCGTATTAACGGCTTCGCTGGTAGTAAAGTTTACAGTGACTTTATTTCCCAACTTTGCTTTGGTGTTATCGGCATTGTCAGAAGCAATAGTTACTGTATTTACAGTAGGACGTACTTGCACCCTTGCTACTTTTCCTTCGCTGGTTGTTAAATAAAAAGTTGCCGTATTGTCAAAAACCATTCCAGCCTTTTGAAGACTCACACTATTCAAACCATCACCAGAAGATACAATCTGTTCAGTGGTACCGTCTGGTTTAACCCTTGTTATGGTTTTATCAATATCATCTAATACATAAACACTACCATTAGTTCCAGCAAACATTCCCACAGATGAGGTTCCAGATAGAGATGCAAAATTGTTTGTGACTGTACCCGTCGACGTCACTTTGCTTACATTATCATTTCCAGATGTTTGATTCAGTGTATACACATTTCCAGTTGTTGCATCTACTGCTATTTGAATTGGATCATTTGTTAATATAGCCCACTCAGCAATAGTATTAGTACCGGCATTACTGTTTGTCAGATCAACTTTACTGATTCTTTTGGCTGCCTTACGGGCAACATATAAACTATTTCTGGTTACATCAACAGCTATCCATTCTGGGTCAGATGCTAAATTCGCAAAGTCGGCAGTGGTAGTGCCTCCGGCAGCAATTTTTACAATTTTACTGCTTGCACCATTTCTGATACCCACATACAGGTTGCCATTTTGATCAAGCGCGATGGGTGACGCTTGATTTCCTGGATAGTACGTAGTGTAGGCTGGTCCCACCGCAATAGCTGTTGCAGTACCTGAAGAATTTATTTTACTAACCGTATTATTCCTGTTCGACGTAAATACGTTACCCAAATGATCTGCTACTATATAAAGAGGATGTGCACCTACAGGCAGATTAGACCATGCCGCTGTTACCGAACCTGCAGAAGTTATTTTGCTGACCGTGTTATTCTTAGTATTGGCCACAAACAGGTTTCCGGAGTTATCTCTGGTGATCCCCATAGGATGGGGAACAGCCATATCGGCCCATTTGTCGGTAACAACACCGGCTGAAGTTATTTTAGAAATTAAATCACTACCCCCATCACCACTCTCACCGGTGTTTAATACAAAAACGCTGTTAGACCCATCCACCACCATAGCACCTCTGGTACTGGTATAGTTATCAATGGGAAGTGATGCAAAACTTGAATTGAGTACTCCTGCAGAGGTTACTCTTATGATCTTTTTATTAAAATCATTCAGCATGTAAATGTTAGCGCTAGCATCGATGCTCATACTTCTGATGTTAACATCGCCAACACTTGTTGATCTATCTTGCGTTCCTCCAGAGCTGCTGAACCTAAGAAGATTGTTGGTAGAACCATCCGTTTCTAGCATATACACATTACCCGATCCATCTGTGACGGGCGGTATCTCTACAAGAGAATTAGAAAACGTTGCCCAATTAGTTGTTTCTACGCCGCTACTGGTTACTTTACTAATAGAACCATCATCACAAAGCAAGAACATATTTCCGGATGCATCTGCCCCCGCATAAGCAGATGTTTTATCCAGCGTTATCAAATTAGTCGGATTCCCTCCTGTAGAAGCTATTTTATCTATTGATGCATTATTTTTTAATAGATAGATATCCCCAGTAGCATCTACCCGTATAAATTTATAACCAAGGCTCACGCTACCTGTAGTAGCAAGCGTTGACCAACTTTTTGCAATGGTTTTACCCGGCGTGATTTTAGCGATCCTGTAGTTACCTGATTCTGTGTATAGCAAATAAACATCCCCTGTGGTTTTATTAACAGATATGGCAGTCATATCAACACTGCTGCCCGAAGAGATATCACTTGATGTAAGCCAGTTAGTAGTTACGGCACCGGCCGGAGTAATTTTGTACACACTATTATAAGAGCTAAGCGCGTAAATTGTATCAGATTTACCAATGGCGATGATTTGGAAATCACCATTCGCATTTCGGGCACCAATGGTTGCCCAGTCAGTTGTTACCACGCCTTGGGATTGTCCCCAATAGCCAATACAACAAAACAGGGTTACGAAAAGCCAGCGTAGGGTAAAGATATTTTTCACTCTCGAGGGGTTGATGTTTATTTTATCGCTTTTATTCTTGCTTCAAAATACCACCACACAGTCCACATCACTATAATCACAATGGCAATGATGATGAATAAGATCAACTGCCAGGATTTTCCATTAGTAGACTTGTTGTGGTTCGATTTTTTCACTTGAACATAAACTTATCCCTCTGCAAGCCCCTTTTGCAAATAATAGACGTAGTAAAGCGTTGCAACATGCGTAGTAAAGCGTTGCAACATCTGTAACAAAACGTTACAGGCATTGAAAATCAAATCGTTGCGATAAACTCCTCGAATGAGATATCCGGATAAAAAGCTTCTACTTTTTTACGCAGTCGATGTACAGAGACCCTAACGCTTTCAGTAGATATACCTGTTGCTGCGGCGATCTCTTTATTACCCAGTTGAAGTTTAAGGAGTGTAAGTAAGCGTTCATCGCTTTGGGTCAGCTTGGGTAGTTTTTGGTTCAGCCTTTCCCAATAATTCGGATATGCTTTTTCAAAATAGTCTTTGAATTTAAGCCAGTCATTACCGGTGATGATCGTAAAATTGCGCAGTGTTTCCTGAATCTCTATTTTTTCATTCTTTGCCAACTGACTTTCGAGCCCTTCTATCAGCTTGTTCTTCTCAGCAATATTGTTTACCACTTCAGCCAACTGGTTTTGCGCATAAAGAATATTCTTGCGGGCAAGCTCCGCTTCTGATTCCGCCAACTGATGTTGCTTTTCTAATTCTGTCTGCCGCAGGATATATTTCAGTCGCCTACGGTTATAGAGCAATAAGCCAATCACCCCCAGCAGAAAAACACCGCATAAAATGACATTACGCAATAGCTTTTGACGAGCAATCTCATCTCTCGTTTGCTCAACCAATACCTGAATGCCATCATATCTCACCTGCGCTTGCGCCATTTCAATTTTACTTTCGTATTTTCTTGCTTCCAGCATTGCTTTTAAAAGCAAATACTCTTTTTGATAGAAATATGCACTGTCGTATCTGCCCAATGCAGCAAATGCCTTTGCCCCACCTTCTAATGCTTCGCTCAATAAAATATCTCTCTTGTCACCTGTGGCCAATTGACGCGCCAAGCTGTATCGCTTTGCCGCGCTAGAAAAATCTTTTCTGACATAGTCTATTTGAGCCAGCGCACTCTGTACCAAAGAAACATCTGCCCATTCCCCACGATCAATACTGGATCGCAAATTTTGTAATAATAATGAATAGGCTTTATCGTATTGAGCTTTTAGGATAAAAGCTCTTGCTATGCCACCGGATGCAATATGATCCCAAAGATCAAGAAACTCAACACCTAAATTGGAAGAATTTTTTCTAGGAAATAATTTAAAATTTGCTACTTTCTGTTTAATCATCTGATAGTAGTAAATAGCACTATCAGGCATATTCGATTTAATATAAGAATCGCCGGCGATATCAAGTAAAAGAATGTAATTGTGCAAATTCAAATCTGGCGTACGAAACATAGAAATACTATGAGCAGCATACCTAGCGCTACTCTTATAGTCAAGCATAACCTCATAAGATAACTGACTTAACCTCGAATAAATAGAATACATGAATTCCGTGGCTATCAAACCTTTTTCTCGTATTTCTGCAGCTTTCAATAGATAATAGATTTCTTCCTGCGGAACAGATAGTTCTCCATATATAATATACAACTCCGACAATAGCTGTTGATCACCTATTAGGGCAGCCTCTTTTAACATACCCAAACAATAGGTTTTGCTTGTGAGCGTATCGTTGATTTCAAAAAAGTCGTATCCGTAGAACTGGTAGATATAAGCCCTTATGCGCATGCGCCCATTTAAGCTGCGTTTTTTTAATTCCGATATTATCGATAAAAATTTTTCCTTATTGGGGTTCGCAAAAATATCCGTTGTTGCATCCCCAGATATTCTTGTCTGCGAAGTATCTGACACACTCCACAATTTAATTAGCTCATCCACATTTAATGTTTGCCCATAAGAATACAGCCCCATTGTCAGCATCAACATCAAAAGCAGTAGTCCTTTTTTCTTCATGTTTTCTCAGTTTCATCAGATGATAAGGCAGTACATCCAACTATCATCTATCAATTATTCCAGTATAAGCTTCAATATCCTTTTTTGCATGATTTGCCTACTTCAATTCACAAAACGATTACTTTCCACCTTGTAAGCAACAAATACTCTATACCATACAAGTTCACAGCCGTGTTAACAGCACTGTGATACGTCAATAAATATTGTTGTAATCTCCTTGCGAGATAGAACGGCGATAACTGCGCATAAGCAACCGCCTCATTGTAGATACTGCTGTAGATCTCTTTGATCCAGCATTGGTAGCAGCAGTTGTCTTGTTATCCGATCTAAAATCAACCCCTAATAAATCGGAGGATATTGTACCCTTTATCTTGTTGGATTTAAGAAAAGAAAGTTTTTCGATTTTAAATCTACCGGCAAACCAATTCATCTCGCAAAACACATAATCAAGCAGATCTATGATATTGCCCAAGCTTGACTTGAAATATTTAAAAATATCGTCACGCCAAATAATCCCAGGAGCTAACCAATATAGATGTAGATGTACGGCTTCCGGAATTTTCAATTTTACAGTCGCAAAACTGATAAAAATTTGGGGGGTCATGAGGGGTCGTTTTCATTTACAATTCTAAAATAATAGAATTTTTTCCAAAAAAGAATGTAATAACATCTTGATTTAAAATTTGTTGTATGATTCAATGAATACCAAATAGACTTGAAAATATATAATGAATTAGCTTCATAAATGCTGCTGATGACGATACATCAAGAATAAACCGGGTCTGATTTGGTAATAAAATCTGATCGAAATCTAGGGGGCTCTTGGTAAGCATTGAAGTAAAGTTTTGGAAAGTTTTTTCAGTACAAGACACATTATTGCTTCGTCTCAGTAATATACTTGTACCATCAATAAAACCAATATAAACTGTATATAAGCCCTATATAAGCCCATTATAAGCTCATATTTTAAGGATGGACTTAGATACATATTAAGTTTGTATTTTATTAATAAAATTTGTATATTGTATTCATATTAGATATGAATAAGCCTCCTACATGCTAAGATGGAGGGTATTAATAACCACTTTACAACCAACCTATGGCCATCCTTAAAAACCTTACCGAATTCAGCGGTAGCTTGGGTAATATCAGTGCCTATCGCCGAAAAGACAGCGACAAAGTAATTTTGCGCATGAAAGGCGGTGCTACCAAGAGAAAGATTAAAACGGCAAAATCCTTTGAGCGCACAAGGGAACTCAATGCTGAGTGGGGTGGTTGTGCTAAAGCTGCCAGTAGTTTGCGCGATTTTTTAGTTCATATGGCCCCTGTGGCTGATTATAATTTATCAGGATCCTTAACAGCACTAGCCAAAAACATTCAAACACGTGATCTCATTCAGCCCAAAGGAGAACGCGCTATCCTGTTCAGCAAATTTGGTACGATACTCGAAGGATTTCAATTGAATAAAAAAAACAGTTTTGAATCTGTATTACGTGGCTCTATCAATGTTCAGTTTTATGCTGAACGCAGAAGTGTAGACATTCAATTACCCGAAATCATTCATGGCATTAATTTTCTTCCAATTGGCAACTATGCTGCTTGGAGAATCGTGATCACTTTTGGCTCTCTTCCTGATCTATTCTTTTTCGATAAAAAATATGGCTCCTCGCTTGATGGTTCATACAGGCAAATAGAAAAAACATGGTATAGTGATTGGCAATTTGGAACAAAGAATATAGAGGCCCAACAATGTACTATTGCGCTACCTGTTGTAACAGATAGTATCATCGATAAAAAAAAGAAAACAACAACAAAAGAACTTACAAATACTTCAGATACGCTAGCCATAGCTGTAGGCATCACTTTTGGCACCCCTATCACAGATCAACTTGTTAAAACGAATAAATATGTGGGAGCAGGGAAGATATTGAAAGTGTATTTGCCTTCCTGATCTTATACGAAAGACCGAAGCTAGAGCATTAACTTTTGGAAAGTTTCGAAACTTTCCAAAAGTTGTAATATAGGTGATCAGATAAATAATCAATATCCGCACTACGGATACAACAAATACTTCTTCCTCATCTCCTTATAAGCACTCAACCCCGGCTCCCAAGTTTTGCGAATCTCTTCTTCAGAAACGCCATTGATGATTTGTTGCCTGAATTCACCCACACCAATTTGCACTTCAATAGAATTCATTTGATCACTTAGTTTTTCAAAGAATTTTTCTTTGTAGGGATGTGCTTTGTACAATTCCATGATCCAACTGATATTGATCTTTTTAGATTTCCTCAATTGCTCTACATCATAATTACGAAGATCCAACCCATAACATACCTGATCCATGAAGAGCGGCGTTTCTGCCATGCCTTTGATACTGGTGGGTGTATATGAAAATGAATAGACCCCTTTTAACTCTGGACTACCCAAAACTGTAAACGGATAATAGGTACCTCTTCCATGATTCAGGTATACCCCTTCAAACATACAAGTGGAAGGGTACAACATAATAGCCTGCTGTGTATTCAAATTAGGAGAAGGTTTTACAGGCAATGTATAAGGCATATCATGATCATAATTGGCAAGAGGTATGATACGAATATTACATTTCACTTTATTTGTAAGCCACCCTTCCCCATTCGCCATCAATGCAAATTCACCAACGGTTAATCCATGTGACATGGGTATTGGAAACATCCCGATACCCGATTTATATTTCATATCCAATACCGGTCCATCTACCAAATAGCCGTTTGGGTTGGGACGATCCAGTATCAACAGTTCTTTTCCATTCTCTGCACAGGCTTCCATTAAACGAGCGAGTGCATTGATATTGGTATAAAAACGTACTCCTACATCCTGTACATCATAGATCATGAGATCCACATCTGCCAGGTCTTCTTTACTGGGTTTATTTTTCTTGCCATACAATGAAATAATGGGAATACCTGTTACCACATCTGTTTCATCAGACACTACCACACCCGCACTGGCATTACCTCTAAAACCATGTTCCGGACCAAATACTTTTACAATATTGACTCCGAGTTTTTGCAGACTATCCACCAAATGTGTTTTACCGATTACCGTGGTAGGATTTGCCAATATAGCAACCCTCTTTCCTTTTAATAGTGGCAAATACAATTGTGTTTGTTCTGCACCGGTAAGAATAGGTTTAGCAGGCTGATCGTTAGCCATTACTAACAAGGAAATACCGAAGATCATGAAAAAGCAAAGAAAGGATCTCTTCATAAGGTTGTTTTGAAGGTTAAATATAAGTACAACCAGACACTTAAAACCGGCAATAATTCCTTCTCCAAAGTTCTATACACGTTAGTACTTCAGGATGGAATCAGAGAATTGCTCTTTTTGAACATATTAATGAGTAGAAAAGTAAATTTTTGGAGCATTCCAAAAAATGTAACACACACTTTGCCTTATTTCTATAAACTATTTTAAGTTAGTAATTTTCCCATTTGGAAACATGAGCTTAAAAATCTGCCAAAAGATTAAGGAGTCAACAAAACTGATAACGTATCCATCAAGCACGATTATAAGCAGTTTTATCAATAACTTGTTTCCTACTCTGCATTAACTAACATCTTTAAAACATATAGCATGTCAAAAAATAAATTATCCTCATCAGAAATAAAAAAAATATTAGCACAACTTCATACACGTTTTCAAGAAAATGAATACCGTCACAAAGGAATCGATTGGAAAAAAGTACAAGTCAAATTAGAATCGCAACCGCAAAAATTATGGTCATTACAAGCAATGGAACAAACCGGTGGTGAACCTGATGTGATTGCATATGATAAAAAGACAGACAGTTATTTATTTGTAGACTGTTCTGCAGAGAGTCCAACCGGAAGAAGAAGTGTTTGTTATGATCGCGAAGGACTAGAATCCAGAAAAGAACATGCTCCCAAAAATTCAGCAATGGATATGGCCAAAGAAATGGGTATTGATTTGTTGAATGAAGAACAATACCGTCTTCTCCAATCATTGGAACCGGTTGACCGTAAAACATCCAGCTGGTTATTAACGCCTCTTGCCATTCGAAAAGAAGGAGGTGCCATTTTTGGCGATCATCGGTACGGACAAGTATTCATTTACCACAATGGTGCCCAATCCTATTATGCCGCCAGAGGATTTAGAGCCGCATTAAAAGTATAATTAAGTTATAGCCTTTTATTAACTTACAAATCGAGGTCCCTGTTAAGATGTATTCAAACGATCATCACATGAAAAAAATTCTGTTCATATTTAGCTTGTTGTGTTCCTTACAATTGTACGGACAATCCATACCTTCTGAAGAAAAACAGATTCTTCAAAAAGTGAATCAATTTTTCGAGGCATTAGAGAAGCAGGACACCATTCTCTTAAAAAGTATTGTAGTACTAGACGGACAAACCACTTCCATCCGCACCCAAAATGACAGCTTACTGATAAGGACAGCTTTATTCAAAGACAGAATGAAGAGCTTTGTAAATCCTCAGGCTGTGATCTATGAAAAAATGCTTTCCGCAGAAGTGAAGATTCATGGAAGAATCGCCATGGCATGGGTGCCCTATACACTAAGTATCAATCAAAATTTCAATCATTGCGGAATTGATGTATTCACTTTCTTGAAAACCCAAGAGGGCTGGAAGATTGTTTCTCTAGATTATTCTGTGGAGCCATCAGTTTGTATGGAAAAGAATAAGTAAAGCATCTTATCATTCAAATGTATTGGATATGAAAAAGACGAAATACCAATTAGCAATCACTAGTCCCTGTCAGCAAAATTGGAGTGACATGAAAAGTCAACCTGATGGGCACTTCTGTATGAATTGTTCCAAAATAGTCATTGATTTCACTGCTATGTCAGACAATGAGATAAGAAAATACATGGAAAATAATCAAGGAAAAGTGTGTGGCAGATTACATACATCTCAGGCAAATAGATTTCTAGAATATCACGAACCCACCAAGCGCTCTTCTCTTTATGCTTTGTTATCAAGTCTTTTATTCATTCAATCAAACGATACAATTGCATCCAATTTATCCGAAGAACAAGAAGTTATTACTATTACAATACCCCAAAATATAATAGCACAAAACAAAGAAGTAAATGAACACACACTCGATAACCAACCCAAGCGTACTATAAAAGGACAGATTACTGATGATAAATTTTTACCACTCCAAGGAGCAACTATCTTTTTAAAAGGTAGTAAGATTGGTACAGTCGCGGATAAAAATGGCAGGTTTAGCCTGACAATCCCGGACACTCATTTACAAGGAAAAAAAGTTCTTGAGATCACTTACATAAGTTTTGAAAAACAAGAGCTAATCCTCACCAAGAAAGATTATAACAATGAGATCAAAATAAAAATGGTTGAATCTTGTAACCATCTCCTAGGAGAAGTCATAATAGTTGGACCTCAGTCCAAGTCTAAGAAAAAAAAGAGTTAAACCTGCAACTCAAATAAACTCACTTTATCCAGCTTATAATGATCCGGCAGTCCACTGGTATCTTTCAACTGTACCATTCCTAAAAATGTAAATCCACTTTCCTGATAATGTTGAATCAGTTTTTGATTCTCACCAACAGTATCTAAACGAACGTAGTTTCTGTTATTATCTTTTGCATATTGTATGGCCCATCGTACGATCTCTTTCACCAAATATCTACCACGAAAAGCGGGTACGGTTGTGATTCGATGAATATAAATAGAAGGATCACTGTCTTTCTCTTCCCATATTTGCGGATCATTCCACGTAATGGCCCATATACATGCCAGTTCTCCATTGATCAGCATTTTCCATTGTCTTCCCTCTTCAATTTCTTTCACCACCATATCTCGATCAAATTCAGGGAAATGCACAGGAAAGCGCTCTTTCATATATTGCGAAGCCATTCGATACAAACCAAAAATGGTTTCAATATCGGTAATCGTACTATTCCTGATCTCCATATTTCAAAAATAGGTTGCCAATCTGTAATGGAAATACCCGAAATGATGAATGGCGAAAGAGAGGAGAACAGAGAAATAAGGAATAAAGAATGAGAAACAAGGGACAAGAAACAGGGAAGGAACAAGACTCAAGAATCACTTTCTTATTTCTTATTCCTGATTTCTTATTTCACCCCTTCTTATTTCAACAGGGCCAAACAATGGCTCAGGCTTTCCTGCCATGCCTTTGGTTGAATATGATATTGTTCAGTAATGGTAGACAGGTCCATTACTGAGTAACCCGGACGCTTGGCCGGTGTAGGATATTCAGTTGTCGTAATCGGTTCCACCGCACAAGTCAATCCGGCAGCATCACGAATGGCTTTTGCAAATTCATACCAGTTGGTTTCTCCGGCATTGCTGTAATGAAAAATTCCGGGATGAAAATTCCCGTTTTGAGAAGCTGTTATGATGTTCATCGTTGCCGCAGCCAAATCAGCCGCATAAGTAGGACAACCTTTTTGATCAGCCACTACTTTTATCGAATCACGTTCTTTCATCAAGCGCAACATGGTCTTTACAAAATTATGTCCGTGAGAACTGTATACCCATGATGTTCGGATGATGATCGTAGAAGAGTGATTTTCCAAAGCCAATTGCTCGCCTACTCTTTTGGTATACCCATAATAATTTATAGGACTGGTAGCCGTATTGATTGTATAAGGAACAGTCCCCTTTCCATCAAAAACATAATCCGTTGAAAAATGTATCAAGATGGTATTAGAAAGACTGCAGTAATGAGCGATCTCGGCAACCGCCTGTGCGTTGATACGATACGCAAGTTCTTGTTCAGATTCAGCTTTATCTACTGCTGTATAAGCCGCGCAATTAATAAAATAAGCTGGTTGATGCGTTTTAAAGAATTGAGTAATGGATTGTTCTTCCGCGAGATTCAATTGATCTCTATCAGTAAAAAGAAACGCAAAATCATTGGCATATTGTTGCGCTAATTGCATCAGCTCCCATCCCAACTGACCATTCTTTCCTGTAACAACAATGAGTGGCTTTTGCATATTTACTAATTCGTGAATTCTTTAGGCTGCTTGGTCCATTCTTCTTTGGGAAGATTTTTAAAATATGCGTATGTCATTTTTAACCCCTCTGCCCTATCAACAGTAGGCTCCCATCCTAATATCTCTTTAGCTTTTGTGATATCTGGTCTGCGTTGTTTTGGATCATCAACAGGCAATGGTTTATGAATAATCTTAACACCTGCCCCTGTTAACTTGAGCACTTCTTTTGCAAAATCCAATAAACTGATTTCATTGGGATTACCGATGTTAACCGGCATACTATAATCACTCATGAGTAAACGGTAAATCCCTTCTACCAGATCATCTACATAACAGAAAGAGCGGGTTTGACTACCATCACCAAACACCGTAATATCTTCTCCGCGCAATGCTTGTCCAATAAAAGCAGGCAATGCCCGCCCATCATTCAATCGCATACGTGGACCATAGGTATTGAATATGCGAACAATTCTGGTTTCAACACCATGATAGGTATGATAGGCCATGGTGATGGACTCCATAAAACGTTTGGCTTCATCATACACACCTCTTGGACCAACAGGATTCACATTCCCCCAATACTCTTCTGTTTGTGGATGCACCAATGGATCACCATAAACCTCACTGGTAGATGCCACAAGTATTCTCGCTTTTTTAGCTTTGGCTAAACCCAAACAATTATGGGTACCTAATGCGCCCACTTTCAAAGTCTGAATCGGAATTTTCAAATAATCAATCGGACTGGCAGGAGATGCAAAATGAAGGATATAATCCAGATGTCCGGATACATGAATGAATTTGGTAACATCATGATGATGAAAATCGAAATCCGGCAACTTTAATAAGTGTTCGATGTTATTCATATCGCCTGTAATCAGGTTATCCATACCAATAACATGATAACCTTCACGAATGAATCGATCACAAAGATGCGATCCAAGAAATCCGGCTGCACCGGTGATGAGTATGCGTTTTTTTTCCATAGAAAAATAGTCCATGGACCATGGACCATGGTCTATTAACTATTTTCGTCCAATACTTTCATAATGATACCCCAATTCTTCCATCTGCTTCACATCAAATAAGTTTCGTCCGTCGAAAATAACTTTTTGCTTGAGCTTATTTTCAATCATTTCAAAATCAGGGGTACGAAATTCACTCCACTCTGTAGCTATAATTAATGCATCTGCTTGATGCAGTGTATCATACTGATTTGAAGCCAATTGAATGCGATCTCCTAATTGCTTACGCACATTGGGCATGGCTTCCGGATCAAATGCAGTAATAGTTGCGCCTCTTTCCAGTAAAGCTTGGATCATTTCCAATGATGGTGCTTCTCTGATATCATCAGTGTTTGGTTTGAAGGATAAGCCCCACACGGCAAAATGTTTGCCGGACAACTGATCATCAAAATATTTCGCAATTTTATGCACCAAGTGTAGCTTTTGGTTTGCGTTGACTTTCTCCACAGCTTCTAAAATATTAAATTGGTAGCCCACTTCAGACGAAGACCTGATCAAAGCTTGCACATCTTTCGGAAAACAACTTCCCCCATAACCAATACCCGGAAATAAAAAGCGTTTACCAATTCGTTCATCACTTCCAATGCCTTTACGTACCATATCAACATCTGCTCCCATTCTTTCACATAGCTGTGCAATTTCATTCATAAAGGAAATCTTCATGGCTAAGAAAGAATTGGCTGCATACTTTGTAAGTTCAGCTGAGCGCTCATCCATATAAATGATCGGATTTCCCTGTCTCACAAATGGAGCAAACAAATCGCCCATGATTTTTCTGGCTCTTTCTGATTCCGTACCCACCACCACTCGATCAGGTTTCATGAAATCATCAACAGCAACTCCTTCACGTAAAAATTCAGGATTACTCACCACATCAAACTCTCCTTTGTAATGAGCAGCAACGGCTTGTTTCACTTTATCGGCTGTGCCAACAGGAACAGTGCTCTTATCAACAATTACTTTATATCCGTCTAGTATCTTACCTAAATGATCTGCAACAGATAAAATATATTTAAGATCAGCAGCTCCATCAGCACCGGGCGGTGTAGGCAATGCTAGAAAAATAATATCAGCTTCCCGAATTCCCTCTTCCAGACTAGTCGTGAATTTCAACCGCCCTTCTTTTAGGTTACGAAGAAATATCTTCTCCAATCCGGGTTCGTAAATCGTAATCTCACCATTTGATAATTTCTCAACTTTTGATTGATCAATATCCACACAAGTAACTTTATTGCCTGTTTCAGCAAAGCAGGTGCCTGTTACCAATCCAACATATCCGGTTCCAACAACAGCTATTTTCATTCTTTATCTGTTTACAAAATTTAAAACGTGTTTGGTAATGTATTCCAATTGTTCTGTTTCCATTTCAGTATGAACAGGTAATGATATTACTCGTTCTGTTAACCAATCCGTAGTATCTAACTGATAACTTGGCAAAGCAAATGATTTGAACATATCCTGCTTATGTCCGGGTACCGGGTAATAAATCATAGAAGGTATGTTTTGCGCAGCCAAGTAAGCTACTAACTCATCTCTATTTACATCATTCAGTACCAATGTATACTGATGATAGACATGATTACTGTATGCCGCTACAAATGGCGTAATGATCTTTGCGTTACCGGCAAAAGCTTTGTTATAAAAATCAGCAACAGATTGTCTCGCCGCATTATAAGCATCCAGTTTTCCCAATTTAATATTCAGAATAGCTGCCTGAATGGTATCTAATCGAGAATTACATCCTACCACTTCATGATAATATCTTTTTTGCTGTCCATGATTTGCCACCATTTTCAGTTGTTTTGCCAAGGTATCATCATTGGTAAAAATAGCACCCCCATCTCCATATGCGCCCAAATTCTTACTGGGATAAAAAGAAGTGGCTCCAATGTTACCCATTGTGCCCGTTTTTTTCACTGTTCCATCAGAAAAAGTATAATCGCACCCAATGGCCTGTGCATTGTCTTCAATAACATAGAGATTGAATTCTTTGGCTATGGCTAATATTTCTTCCATAGGAGCTGCATGTCCGTACAAATGAACCGGAACAATCGCTTTTGTTTTAGGAGTAATAGCTTTGCGTATGGCTTCCGGATCAATACAAAATGTTTTTGGATCTACTTCTACAAAAACAGGTGTGAGCTTTAATAGAGCTACTACTTCTGTAGTTGCGATATAAGTAAAAGAAGGTGTAATGACTTCATCTCCCGGTTGTAGCCCTAAAGCCATCATGGCTATTTGTAAGGCATCTGTACCATTCGCGCAGGGAATTACATGTTTTACACCTAAATATTGACTGAGTGATGAGGCAAAATCCTGTACGGCTTTACCATTGATATAAGCTGCGCTATTCAATACTTCTTGTATGGCAGCATCTACTTCTGTTTTGATATGTTCGTACTGCGTACGGGTATCCACCATTTGTATGGGTCTCATATATTCATTCCTTTCGCTGCAAAACTACTGTAAAAATGCCTGAAATAGGTTTCGCACTCAACATGATCTAAATCGGTTTAAGTTCTTAATTTGTGGCCATAAATCATTGATTTGCGTCTACTCTATCGTTTGTTTGTATGGCTTTATCCAAAAGCAGCCTGGTTGCTCTCTTTTTACAACCCAAAAGCAGGTCTATGGGTCAGTGGAAGAAAAGATCAATTCAGGAAACTGCATGCAGTATTCCATAAGAATGAGCGTCCGGTCGTATGGATGCACTGTTCTTCATTGGGTGAATTTGAACAGGGCAAACCTGTGCTGGAATCCATCCGACATCGTTATCCCCATTATTTTATTTTGCTGACTTTTTTTTCTCCATCGGGATATGAGGTCAGAAAGAATGATCCGGTTGCAGACCATATATGTTATTTACCGATGGATCGACCCTACACGGCTCAAAAATTTTTAAATATCGTACAGCCATCATTGGTGCTTTTCGTAAAATATGAATACTGGTTTTATTACCTGACTGAAATCAAAGAAAGAGATATTCCACTGCTATTGATCTCAGGCGTGTTCAGAGAAGATCAGCCTTTTTTTAAGTGGTATGGCGGTTTTTATAGAAAGATGCTAGAGTGCTTTTCACATTTGTTTGTTCAGAACGAAAGTTCACTGTCAAGGTTAGCACAAATTGGATATGCCCATAAAGCTTCCATCAGTGGAGATACCCGTTTTGATCGCGTGATTCAGATCGCCAATGCATCAGCTTCCTTTGAACTCATTGAACAGTTCTGTAGTAACTACCCGGTGATCATTGCGGGTAGTACCTGGACAGAAGATGATGAAGCTTTGGATCATTTTGTGAATCATCATCCGGATATCCGTTTCATCATAGCACCACATGATATTGATCAAGATCGATTGAAAGAATGTGAGCAACTGTATACCCATACCATTCGGTATTCATTACTTAAAGAAAAGAAACAAGTACCCGACGGTGTACATGTTTTAATTATGGATAATATGGGAATGCTTAGCAGCTTGTACCGTTATGCCAGCATCGCTTATATTGGCGGGGGATTTGGAGATGATGGCATTCACAATGCCTTAGAAGCTGCAGTATTTAATAAGCCGTTGGTATTTGGACCTGTATATGATAAGTATACCGAAGCTATTGAACTAATTGAAAGAGAAGCTGCTTATAGTATTGAAGATGCATTAGAGTTGGAAGAACGATTAACATCTCTATTGAATGATCCAGCTTTATTGAATCATTCAGGGAAGGTAGCCGGAACCTATGTAAAAGAAAAATCGGGAGCTTGTTATAAGATCATGGATTATATTCAAGCGAATCGTCTTCTTACCAATTGATCAAATAGTTTAACCGTTTCACATCCTTCATCCCAGCCCATTTTTACTTTTAATTCGCGTTCGATCCAATATTGCGCTTCGGGATAAATTGAAAACCCGTTGATGGTTTTCATGCTTCGCTCATACATGCTTTCATCACCGCGGAAAAGTTCGTTTACGAATAAATAGCGGTCATTAATACCTACTGCTTTTTTCAGATCCCGAACCGGTGCTGCTTGTAATACGGTAGCTACTTCTGTTTTGTCTTCTCTTAATCTTTCATTGATCTCAGGTTGTTCAAATTTTGCAACCAGCATTTGATTCAATTCATATACTTCCTTAGTTCCATTTATGGAAGCCTGATGAACTAAAGTGGGGATTTCAACAGGTATATTCATAGCCCAATTGGTATCCGCAACTGAGGGTTCCTGATGTTCTGTAATTACTTTTTCTTGGACTGGCGATGGTACTTCAGTTGCAATCACCTTTTCTGACTCCTCCGCACATGGCTTTGTTTCAAAAGATCCAGGCATGACTACAGATACTTTACCCTTTAATGGCACAGGATTCTGCTGCAACTGGGTTTGTAACTCAGCCAGTAATAAGCGTGTATTCATTAATAAAGAAGCAGCATCCGCTCCCTGCTCCAATTGCTCTTTGAGCTTATTGATTAATGTGCCTACTCTTTCCATAACAGACATGGGGGTTTGATGGCATTAAGGCCTGCTCAAGTTACAAAACGTATTCCAAACGCCATTATTATGTCAGCAACCATTTTATTGCCAGCCGCCGCCTAATGCCCTGTAAAGATCTACCTGCGACAATAATACATTCTTGTAAGTGGCTACTGATTCCAGTTGGGTTTCCAGTGCTCCTTTTTGGGCAGTAATCACTTCTAAATAAGAAGCATATCCCGTAACATACAGCTCCCGCGCCGTTTTTACAGCTGATTCCAATACAGACACCTGTTTCTTTTTCAGATCAAATAAATCGGTATTATTAGTGATGGCATTCATGCAGGTTACGACTTCTTGGTATGCCCTGAATACAGATTGTTGGTAATCATACCAGGCTTCTCCCTCTGAAGCCACCGCTTCTTTTAACATTCCTTTTAGTCTGCCCCGATTCCAAACCGGGCCACTGATACCCCCTATCAACCCATAAGCAATAGATGCAGGTGTTAACATCATAGATGGATTGAAAGAATTGAATGCGGTGTAAGGTGTAATATTCAATGAAGGCAGAAAAGATTTTCTTGCAGCACGCACATCAAACCCTGCGGCCATCAGCTTCATCTGTGAAGCTTGGATATCTGGTCTTCTTACCAGCAAATGTGAAGGTATTCCTGTGCGAATCTCCGGCAGTACCGATTCGGAAAAAATATTTTTAGATCTTTTAATCGGCTGTGGCAACCTACCTAATAAAAGATTCAGTTCATTTTCAGTTTTAATAACACCCTGCTTCAAACTCACTATATAACTTCGGGTAGTATATAATTGTGATTCAAATTGTTGTACTGCAAGTTCCGTTGCCCTTCCACCGCTCTTTTGAATTTTAACTACTTCCAATGCATCTTCTTGCAGACGTAAATTCTTATACAAAATATCCAGCTCACTGTCTAATGCCAACAACTCATAATACATAGATGCCACTTGGGCTGCTAATTGAGTAGTAAGCCATTGACGTTCTTTTTCTGAAGCATATGACCTTGATAAAGCCGCTTTCTTTTTATCATTCAATTTGCCCCATATATCCACTTCCCAGTTGCTTCTAAAGCCAAGAAATAGATCAGGTGTCAATACAGGTATACGCTGATCCTTATTAATATTGGGTGATAGATTGGTATCAAAATTACCCACACCATCAATGGTATATTTTCCAAACTTATTGAAGCCTGCGGATGCAACGGCATCTAATACAGGAAGTCTTGCATTATGTGCCATTTGCAATTGAGCTTGAGCCATCATAATTCTTCTTAAAGCTTTTTGTATGTCGGGATTGTTTTCAATGGCTATTTCAATCAATCCATACAAAGTAGTATCGCTGAAAAATGTTTTTAGATCTAATTGCGCAAGACTTACTGTATCTTTTTTATCTGTGAATGAACCAGGCAGTTCCATTTCTTTAAACTGATTGGCATCTTTAGGTACCGCACAACTTCCCAGTAAAATGATTCCCATCATCATTATGATGACCTTATTATTCAAAGTATGTAGATTCATAGTTGACAAACATTTATTGATCACTGAATTGTTCTGTATTCTCATCTGCTATTGCGACTGATTCCGTTACTGACTTTGGTTTGGTACGTTCAGATAAAACTGCGAATAAGTAGTATAAACCTGGAATCACGAGTACCCCGAAAATGGTTCCTATCAACATACCTCCGGCGGCGGCTGTACCAATAGATCTGTTTCCCATTGCTCCTGCGCCGGAAGCAATACACAATGGTATCAATCCGGCAATAAAGGCAAAAGAAGTCATTAGAATCGGACGCAATCTGGATACCGCTCCTTCGATGGCGGCATCTGCAATACGATGCCCCTGTTTGCGTCTGAGAATCGCAAACTCTACAATCAAGATGGCATTTTTTCCTAATAGACCAATTAACATCACCAAAGCTACTTGAGCATAGATATTGTTTTCTAATCCAAATAATTTCAAACTCAAGAAAGCACCGAAAATACCTGCAGGTAATGATAAGATCACAGATAATGGCAGTAAGAAACTTTCATATTGCGCCGCTAGTAACAGGTATACGAATAATAAACAGATACCAAAGATGAAAACAGCCTGATTACCTGAAAGAATCTGTTCTCTTGTCATGCCAGACCATTCATAACTAAATCCTTTGGGTAATAATTCACCAGCTTTTGCTTTTAATGTTTCAATAGCTTCCCCACTACTGTAACCGGCAGCTGCATCTCCTGTAATCAATGCAGAGGTATACATGTTATAACGGGTGAGTTGTTCAGGACCAAATACTCTTTCCAATCTGATGAAAGTAGAATAAGGAATCATATTACCCTTATCATTCTTCACATACAGATTTAGCAGGTCTTCCGGTTTATTTCGATATTCCGGATATGCTTGTACCATTACTTTATACATCTGTCCAAATCGAATAAAGTTGGTAGCATAATAACTTCCGATTAAGGTTTGTAGTGTACTCATTGCATTCTCAACAGTAACTCCTTTTTTTGCTGCCATGTCCTGATCCACATGTATCAGGTATTGCGGGAAGTCGGGATCAAAACTGGTAAAAGCTGATCCGATCTCTTTTGTTTTCTTTAATGAATCAATCAGATCATTAGCAACCGCAGCTGTCTGTTGAAGATTACCGGTTCCTGTTTTATCTAATATCCGCATTTCAAATCCGCTTGCATTACCAAAACCAGGCACTGTAGGTGGTGGAAAAAATTCAATATCTGCATCTTTGATAAAAGCAGTTTTTTCCCTGAGTTCTTCTATCAGTTGATTAACGGATACAAACCTCTCCTTCCATGGCTTCAGATTGATCATTGCCATTCCATATGATGCACCCGCAACTTCTGTCACTAAACTATATCCGGCCAATGTTGAAATATTCTCAATCGCTTCAATATCTTTAATGGCTTCCTGCATTTGTTGCATTACTGTTTCGGTTCTTTCAACAGTAGACCCCGGGGGTGTTGTTACATTCACATATACCATTCCCTGATCTTCTGTTGGTATAAAGCCACTTGGCAGAATCGTTGATACTCCCCATGTTGCTACAAAAAAAGTAACTAGAAGCGCCATTGTAACCATTCGCTTTGTAACGATGGCCCCTATCAGTCTTTGATATTTTGAAGATGTCTGATCATATCTTTTATTGAACCCATCAAAGAATTTAGCTAACAGATTCTTTTTTACTCGAGTTGGTTCATGCTTTAACATCAAAGCACATAAGGCAGGTGTAAGCGTAACAGCATTGATACCTGATATCACGATAGAGATAGCCAGTGTTAAAGAAAACTGACGATAAAATACACCTACGGGACCCGAAAGAAACGCTACCGGAACAAACACCGCAGACATTACCAGTGTAATTGCAATCAATGCGCCGCTGATTTCTTTCATGGCTGCAATTGTAGCATTCATAGGTGTCATATGATGCTCGGTCATTTTTACATGTACGGCTTCAACTACAACAATGGCATTATCAACCACAATACCAATAGCGAGTACCAAGGCAAATAATGTGAGAAGGTTAATCGAGAATCCTAACATCTGCATAAAGGCCAGCGTACCAATCAGCGCTACAGGTACTGCTAATGCAGGAATCAAAGTAGAGCGAAAATCCTGCAGAAAAATGAATACTACAATGAACACTAGGATGAAGGCTTCCACTAATGTTTTAAGTACTTCTTTAATAGATGCATCCAAAAAGCGGGAGACGTCATAGGCAAAATTGTATTTCATACCCGGAGGAAAAGAACTTTCCTGGAGTTCAGCCATTCGTTGCTTTACATTCTTGATCACATCTCTAGCATTCGATCCCGGTCTTTGCTTTAGCATGATAGAAGCAGATGGCTTGCCATCGGTTTCAGACACCATACTATAAGTCATCGACCCAAATTCAACATCGGCAATATCTTTTAGTCGAAGAACAGAACCATTCTGTTCAGATCTGATGACAATATTTTCATACTCAGGAGCACTGGCTTTTTTACCGGTATAACGAAGTACATATTGCAATGAGCCTGCATCCATCCCAGAACTTTCTCCGGTTTTTCCTGGTGCGGCTTCCACATTTTGATTACGAAGAATATCAACCACTTCATTGGCTGAGATATTATAGGTAAGCATTTTATCCGGTTTCAGCCAAACACGCATTGCGTACTCTTTCGAACCCATGATCTCAGCAAAACCAACGCCATCAATTCTCTTGAGCTCTTGCAGGATATTGATATCTGCGAAATTGTAAATGAATTTTTCATCTGCCGTACTATCATCACTCATGATATTCAGGTACAACAACATACTATTCACTTCCTTCTCAGTAGTAACACCCGCTTTGATTACTTCCTCGGGCAGTTCATCCAATACTGTGGTAACACGGTTTTGTACATTCACTGCTGCTTGATCAGGATCAGTACCTACTTTAAATGAAACTGTAATTAATGTAATACCATTATTACTAGACACAGACGACATATAGGTCATACCGGGAACACCATTAATGGCTCTTTCCAATGGAGTAGCTACTGCCTTTGCACATACTTCAGCGTTAGCACCAGTATATTTAGCAGTTACTGTAACAGATGGAGGAACAATATCAGGAAACTGAGTTACCGGAAGAGTAAACAAAGCTAGTAATCCCAACAATGTAATTAATAACGAAATAACAAGCGACAAGATGGGTCGCTTGATGAATATATCAAACATGGGATGGATTATTTTTTGTAAGCAATCATATTAGCAGCAGTGATCATTTTGGGTTTGATTTTAATGCCGTCGCGAATATTTTGTACACCTTCATATACAATTTTCTCGCCCGCCATCAACCCTTGTTCTGCTATATAAAAATTTGCAACGCGTTTGCTATAAGTGAACCCACGCATCTTAACAATATTGTCTGAACCAACCACAAAAACATAGTTTTTATCCTGTATTTCAAATACTGATTTCTGTGGTATCAACATGGCATCTTTTATTTCACTAATCAATCGCACTTTCCCAGAAGCGCCATGTCGCAATAATTTATCAGGATTGGGAAACCTTGCTCTGAAAGCAATGGCGCCGGTATTTTCATTGATTTCCCCATCAACCGTTTCAATTCTCCCTTCTTGAAGGTATTTTGTACCATCAGCCAAGATCAATTGCACTGGAACATTCTGACGCGTATCACTCATCCCCTTTTTGATCCGCAAGTATTCACTCTCTGAAATATGGAAGTAAGCAAATACATCATGAATATCTGAAATGGTTGTTAATAAAGCCCCCGGATCAATCATACTTCCAATCTTCAATGGAATACGATCAATGATGCCATCAAATGGAGACTTTACACTTGTTAAGGATAATTTGTTTTGAGCACTTGCCTGCAACGCTAATGCCTCTTCTACTTTTGCATTAGCTGCCCTGAGTCTGGCTGACGCTAACTCATATTCTGTAGAGGATATCACTTTCTTTTCCACCAAGAGCTTTGTCCTTGACACTTCCAATTCAGCAGCTTTTGCTTCCGCTTGGGCATTAGACACATTGGCTTTTGCTCTTGCCAGATCAGTGGTGTATTCTAAATCATTGATTTGGAAAAGGAGTTGTCCTTTTTTTACGTTTTGTCCTTCATCAACAAAAATTTTCTCCAAGAAACCATTGACACGTGCACGTATCTCAACATTTTTTACGGCTTGAATATCTGATACATAATCAACCAGCAGTTGTGTATCGGTTTTTGTGATCTCAAGAACAGGCAAAATCATTTCCTGTTCTTTTTGCCCTTCCTTATTTTCAGATGTACAAGAAAAGAATAATAATATGCATACGCCCATTACAGGTAAAATTGATCTCATTTCACTCGTTTAAATTGATGAATAGTACGAATCATGTGCATGCTTCACCGAATTGGAAGCAAAGAAAAAAGACGAAGACAAGTAGAGATCAAAATGGTGTTAGCCTAAAAAGAAAGCTATGAAAGATACCTGTAAGAGGTGAACTATACCGAATCGTATGGTGCTCCAAATCGACAGTAGGAACAGATACCAAGGAAATGACATCCTTTAGCTGTTCTGTAGATTTAATACGTGGAGTAGAGGTAATTTTACCGTGAGTCCTAAAAACACTGTAATGAACACCGGTTTCCTCATTATTGGGTATATTATCTGAAAGACCATGTACCCGTTCCAGAAGAAACTCAATAAGTGTAAATGATTCAGTCTTATTGAACTTAAGGTCTTCGGCATCGGCAGATGTCTCTACCGTTCTCAAATGGCATCCGGGTCTCGCAGTCACTATATTGGCGAAGGAGATCAGCAGCAGCAATACAAAAAACTTTTGTAAGATAGTTTTCATGCTTAAATACCTACTTGCTTTTTCCGGACTTAGTTTGTTTGTAAGATGCAAGACAAAAATATGAAAATAAGTTTCGTTTAGACTAATTTGCCCGCCTTGATTCTCTATTTATATGTTTATTGAACCAAATTTAACAGGTGAACGCAGGGGTTGGATCGAAGTGATCTGCGGAAGCATGTTCAGCGGTAAGACCGAAGAATTGATCCGTCGCTTGAAAAGAGCCAAAATTGCCAACCTGAAAGTAGAAATATACAAACCCGCTATTGATGTTCGTTACGATGAAACACAAGTGGTGAGTCATGATGCCAATAGCATACAAAGTACGCCTATTGAAAATTCACAGACCATCTTACTGATGGCCCAAGATGTGGATGTGGTAGGCATTGATGAAGCTCAATTTTTTGATGCCGAGATCATGCATGTATGCGAAACACTTGCATTGAGAGGTACCCGGGTGATTGTAGCAGGGTTAGATATGGATTATTTAGGACGCCCCTTTGGTCAAATGCCGAATTTGCTGGCAGTTGCAGATTATATCACAAAATTACACGCCATCTGCATGAAATGTGGCAATATTGCTAATGTATCTTACAGAAAAATAGAGGGTGATGGGCAGGTATTATTAGGCGAAAAAGAAACCTATGAACCTCGTTGTCGAAAATGTTTCCATGAAAAGTAGCCACACGATATTATCATTGGTTAAAAAAGACCTGTTGCTGGAAATGCGACAGCAGTACACATTGTATGGTATCCTATTGTACGTGGCATCTACCATTTTTGTTGTGTACCTGTCTATGGGACAACCCGATGATACCGTATGGAATGGACTTTTCTGGGTGATTCAATTATTCGTGTGTGTGAACGCTGTCGCCAAAAGTTTTTTACAAGAAAGCAGGGGCCGCATGTTGTACTTCTATTCAATTGCCGGGCCTATTGACTTTGTACTCTCCAAACTGATCTTCAATCTGCTGCTCATGGTACTGATGAGCTTACTCAGTTTGGGAATCTTTGCTGTATTATTAGGCAATCCGCTTGAAAACTTTATCACTTTTACTGCCATTGCTTGTCTGGGTGGTATGAGCCTGAGTCTTGTATTCACTTTCTTAGCCGCTATCGCAGCCAAAGCGCAACAGCAGGCTGCATTGATGGCCATCATGGGATTCCCGTTGATTATCCCACAACTACTATTACTCATGAAAATTGCTGGCACCGGATTTTCTGATGTGATTCAAGCCGGCTGGTGGCAAATGGTACTCATGCTGGTAGGACTAGATATCCTTGTGGTTGCACTAGCGGTGATTTTGTTTCCTTTTTTGTGGAAAGACTAAAGTAAATGTCGGATGTCTGATGTCGGATTTAATATATCCGACATCAGACATCCGACATCTTACATCATACATCAAAACCTAAGGTGTCTCACTGTTTGTCCTTTATTGATGAGTTGTTTGAGGGAGTCGATACCGATCTTGAGGTGTCTTTCTACGTAGTCGGCAGTTACTTTTTTATCACTGGCTTCTGTCTTTACTCCTTCGGGTATCATGGGTTGATCGCTTACTAAGAGTAATGCACCTGTTGGAATTTTATTAAAGAATCCGACCGTAAAAATGGTGGCTGTTTCCATATCAATCGCATAAGCACGTACTTTGGTAAGATAGGCTTTGAATGCATCATCGTGTTCCCAAACCCTTCTGTTGGTGGTATAAACAGTACCTGTCCAATAATCTACTTTATAATCTCTGATGGTAGTTGAAATAGCTTTCTGCAGCGCAAACGCAGGCATAGCAGGAACTTCAGGAGGGAAATAATCATTGGAAGTACCCTCTCCTCTGATAGCGGCAATAGGCAAAATCAGATCTCCAATCTTATTTCTTCTTTTTAACCCACCGCATTTCCCCAAGAATAGTACCGCTTCAGGGGCGATGGCAGTTAAAAGATCCATGATAGTGGCTGCACCCGGACTACCCATTCCAAAATTAATAATGGTGATACCGTTGGCGGTTGCACATTGCATGGGTCTGTCAGCCCCAATCACTTTTACTTTATTCCATTTCGCAAACATGGTTACATAGTTGCTGAAATTGGTCAGTAAAACATACTTACCAAAGTTCTCTAATTTCTCTCCTGTATATCGGGGGAGCCAATTGTTCACAATTTCCGCTTTCGTTTTCATAACATGACTATTTTGATGGACTGCCGGTTATCTTTGATCAGGCTAATTGGCTAAAATACAAAAAATCAATTCTATTTGCAAGTAGTATGATTAAAATAAGCTACCCCTCCTATCCTTTCAAAATAGAAACCAGAGAAGAGAAGGAGTATATTTTTGATCCTTTGAGGAAAAAATGGATCCGGCTAACACCGGAAGAATGGGTGCGACAAAACTTTCTTCAGTACCTGCTGCAAGTGATGCATTATCCTGCATCATTGATAGCCATCGAGAAAGAAATACAAATCGGAGAATTAAAAAAGCGCTTTGATATTCTTGTATATAAAAATGATTATCCTTGGCTATTGATTGAATGTAAGGAAATGAATGTCCCCATCAATGAATCTGTCATGCAACAATTACTGCGTTATCAAACCATCGTTCAAGCAGATTACTTGATTGTTACCAATGGAAATGAAACCCGAGGAATCGGAAAAGAAAATAATCAGTTTACTACTTTGAATACCATTCCCTCCTACCAATAAAAAATATCGGATATCTAATGTCTGATTGAACGTAAAATTCAAATCAGACATCCGATATCCGACATCTAAAATAGATCGGTACTATTATGGGAATATACCCAACTCAGCGTATGAAGTGCCTACTTTATTGATGGCACATACATATGCTGCAGTACGCATATCAGGAATTTCAGGATTATTCTTCCAAATCTCCATGATCTCACGAGTAGCAGTGATCATGGTTTCTTCCAATCCACTGTGTACCAGATCTACTTCTTCAGGTCCATGTAAAATGAAAGAACGCTCTTTCCCTGAAACCTGCTTACCAGTAAGCTCCTCAATTTGTCCGAGGATATGGTTATTCATGTTTTCAGTAAAACGTTTTTCCATACGACCATAACGCACATGACTCAGGTTCTTTAACCACTCAAAATAAGAAACGGTTACACCACCTGCATTCAGGTACATATCAGGAACTACCAATGTTCCTTTGGCGGCAAATATTTCATCTGCTTCCGGAGTTAATGGTCCGTTAGCAGCTTCTCCGATAATTTTTGCTTTTACACGAGGAGCATTATCGCCATTGATGACATTCTCTAAAGCAGCAGGAATTAAAATATCACATTCCAGTTCCAATGCATCTGTACTCTTTGCCAAGTTGGTAGCGCCGGGGAAATTTAAAATAGATCCTGTTTTCTTTCTATGCTGGAATACTTCTTCTTCATTCAATCCATCTGCATTGAAAATAGCACCTTCATATTCCGCGATAGATATTACTTTTGAACCTGCTTCACGGAAGAATTTTGCAGAATGGTATCCCACATTACCCAACCCTTGTACAACAACAGATTTTCCTTGCACACCAATAGCCAATCCGAGTTTTTTCATCACATCGGGCATATTGCATACTTCACGGATACCGTAGAAAACACCTAAGCCGGTAGCTTCTTTTCTTCCGCGAACACCACCTTGTGTAACAGGTTTACCGGTAACACAACCCGCAGCATCAATTTCACCTGGTTTCAAAGAGGCATAAGTATCTACTATCCATGCCATTTCACGTTCGCCTGTTCCGTAATCCGGAGCAGGCACGTCAATACCTGGACCAATGAAATTTTTCTTCACCAGTTCAGCAGTATAACGACGTGTGATTTTTTCTAATTCATACGCACTGTGGTTACGAGGGTTGATTTTGATACCGCCTTTACCACCACCAAATGGTACGTTTACAATCGCACATTTGTAAGTCATCAAAGATGCCAGTGCCATCACTTCATCCTGATTCACTTCTTCACTGAAACGGATACCACCTTTACAAGGCGATTTATGCTGCGAATGTTGCACACGGTATGCTTCAATAACTTCAATACGGCCATCATCCATTTTTACGGGAAAACGCATACTGTAGATGCTGTTACAGGCTTTGATCTGTTCTAGCAAACCCTTCTCCCATTTGGTAAACTTGGCCGCTTTATCAAAACTTCTCTCAACACTTTGAAAGAAGCTATACGGTTTGTGATCTGACATGAGCTAATCGTTTTTGTTTTTGACTTTTATGGTTTAGCTGATAGTTGATAGACCATAGTCCATGGACCATGGTCTATGGACTATTAACTTTTCTTTTCTAGTTTACTGATCTTTTTATCTAATGATGCTAGGTAGATGAATAATCCGATAATGATCGTAAGTACTACTGCCATCACTACGTATATCTTACCATTACTTCTCATCACATCATTTTCAGCTGCAACTTCTTGTGCTGATGCAGCAACATGGAACAGCAATATGGCTGCGAATGTATAAATGGTTTTCAGTAGTTTATTCATGAATAAGTTGTTGTTCTTTTAAAATTTCATATCGAATACGCAAAGTACTGATCCAAACACCGAGTAAAGTCCAGCCAATCACTGCCGGATAAAAGACAGAACGCATATTGGCGTCCATATCTTTCCCATTCAAACCAGGATTACCTTCACTGCCTTCTCCACCCGGATGCAAGGACTCTGTAAGTCTGGGTAGAATCCAAAGTGTTGGAAAAAGCATAAAAAAGGCGAAAATATTATAGACTGCCCCAATCCTTGCTTTCTTTTCTTCTTCATTCATACTACCACGCAAAACGAAATAGGCCAGGTAGATGAGCATAGCGATAGCGGCTCCGTTTTGTTTGGGATCACCGCTCCAAGGACTTCCCCACTGGTAGTTGGCCCAGATGGCTCCGGTAGTAAGACCTAGGAAACCAAAAATGGTACCTGTAATCGCGAAGGCAGAAGAGTAAAAGTCATGGACCTGATTCCTGCTGCGCAGATACTTGATAGCGTATACAACAGAAACACCCAAGAGAATCATCATGGCAAACCACATAGGTACATGGAAAAAGAAATTGCGGATAGACTCTTGTAATCGGTCATCCAACTTGGGTATTTTCACCAGAAACCCATAGGAACAGGTGTAGAGCAATAGAACAATAGCTAATATCTTCCACCAGACTTTTCGAATCATGATCGGGTTTTTACAGTTTTCCCTTAACACCAGTCAAACTAACAACTGTTGGCGCAAAATTAGGTGAAAGCCCTTCAATATGTCTACGGAATTGGAAAATATTATCCCCCTAAATCTGTAACAACAGTTTTTAAAGCAGGGAAAATTCCGTACCTTTGCCGACTTCATAAAAAATCATGCCGTAACATGAAATTATCTCAATTTAAGTTCGATTTACCCCTTAACCTTATTGCGCAGCACCCGACCAAGAAAAGAGAAGACAGCCGATTGATGGTTGTTGATCGTAAAAGTGGTCACATGGAAAACAGACATTTCCGTGATATCCTGGAGTACTACGACGACAAAGACGTATTTGTAGTGAACAATACCAAAGTGTTCCCTGCACGTATGTATGGCCGCAAAGAAAAAACCGGCGCCAAGATCGAAGTATTCTTACTGCGTGAACTCAACAAACCCAACCGTCTGTGGGATGTGATCGTTGATCCCGCAAGAAAGATTCGTGTGGGCAACAAATTGTATTTCGGCGACAACGAAGAACTGGTTGCTGAAGTGATCGACAACACCACCAGCCGTGGACGTACCATCCGTTTCCTGTGGGATGATGATGACGAAAGCTTCAAGAAAATGTTGGAGTTTTTAGGCGAAACCCCTCTTCCGAAATATATCAAGCGTAAGCCTGATGAAGAAGATAAGGAACGCTACCAGACTGTATATGCTAAGCATGAAGGCGCTGTTGCTGCCCCTACTGCAGGTTTGCATTTCAGTAAAGAGCTGATCAAGCGTTGCGAAATTCTGGGCATTCGTTTTGCAGAAGTAACATTACATACCGGATTGGGAACCTTCCGTCCGATTGAAGTGGAAGATCTCAGCAAACACAAAATGGATGCTGAATATTATGCCATTTCAGAGGAAGCATGTAAGATCGTGAATAAAGCAAAAGAAGGCGGACATCGCATCTGCTCTATCGGCACCACAACCATGCGTGCAATGGAGAGTAGCTTCACTGCTCAGAAATTGTTGAAACCAAGTGAAGGCTGGACCAATCACTTCATTCACCCTCCCTACAATTTCAATGTTGCAGATAGTCTGGTGACCAATTTCCATTTACCAAAAACCAGTCTGCTGATTATGACCTGTGCATTTGCCGGTTATGATTTGGCGATGGAAGCTTATAAAAAAGCGATAAAAGATAAGTATCGATTCTTTAGTTATGGTGATGCATTGTTAATCATCTAACATCCTATACTTTCAAAGAGAAAGCCATCCGCCTGAGACGGATGGCTTTTTTCATTTAACAACCAACAACTCCCATATACCCTAATAAGAAGTTGTTTAACTGAATCTTGAACTCGCCTAAAACTAACAAACATTAGTTGTAACCCTTGTATAAAACTGCAACTTTTTTTCTAAAAACGCAAATAAACGCAAATAAATTTTAGAAAATGGGGATAAATCAGCAAGAAAATTCTACAAACTGCTAGTTTCTGCCTCTATCAGTCGTTTAAGTTGGTCTAAATTCTTCTCCATCATAGGACCTAAGATCTTATCATTCATAATAGAACCCAGTCTTTCCCATGGCAACCAACCGATGGATTGCTCAAATTGCCACTGTACAATGGTGACTCCCTGCTGTGGTTGGTAAATGACACGCATGGTACTGATTTGAGGCTTACCCTTTGCCGTTATCCAAGTGCTGATAACGGTGCTATCATTTTTTTCTGCAATGGTTACTTCGCTTTTACCGATCTGTGCATTGACGGAAGATTGAATATGAACGGATGGATCATTCATTCCCTCAACCCAATTTGGCCATTGGCGGATATCTTCTATTTGATTTCGTACTGAATCAATGGGGGCTTTGATGTTGACTGCTCTTGATACCAATACTTTGGAAGGTAGCATCGCTCCCATGATGGTAGCTAACAAAAACAAAATCACCAAGCTAATCAATCCTAATTTGAGCAGTTTCATATTATTCCCATTTAAAGGTCTTAAAAGCAACGGCATATACCACAATGGTCCATGCTCCCAATATCAATAACTCTTGTCCACAAGCCGCCAACCCCGCTCCTTCAAATGCAATATTTCGCATCGCATTATTGAAATGAGTCAATGGCAATATTTTACAAAGCGGCTGTAACCAAGAAGGAAATGCGTCAATGGAAAAAAAAGTCCCTGCTAACAAAAACTGGGGAAGTGTAATCAGATTGGCAAATGGGGGAATACTGCTTTCATTTTTTGCCAGACTACTCACGATAAATCCAAATCCCATAAAAAGTATCAGCGCAATAAAACTCAGCAACATAATCGTCAAAAAGGTTTCCATACCATTGACGAGTGTGAATTTAAATGCAAAATGTCCCACCCCTATAATGATCACTGCGGTCATCATTTGAAAGATGACCCTGCTCAATGCTTCTCCCAAAACAATATAAGGTCTTCTGATAGGTGTGGCATAAAACCGCTTCAACACCAATTGTTGACGCAAATTGAAAAACAAAAAAGCTACCCCAAATACACCGGCGCTCAATAAAGAAAAACCTAACTGTCCGGGTAAAATAAAATCAATCGTACGATAGACACGACCCGGAATCTTTTCAACTTCACTATTCACCAGCGCGATGGTGGGTGTATTCGCAAATGTTTGTTGATTGATACCGGCTATCACCGCATTTAATATAGAACGAAGTACTTGTAAGTTTTGCGGGTTTACTGCTTCCGAACTGGATAACTGAATAGTATATGGCGGATTCTCCAACCCCGACTTTTGTATATCGACGATAGCGGTCAATCGTCCTTTTTCAAGATCTTCTTTTAACTCCTGTGCCGATTTTTCAATGATGCGTATACCGGGTATCTTTTTTAATGATGGATAGATGGGATTAAGGGTGTCTGTCTGCTGTGCAAAAGCAATACTTAGTGAGACTTTCCCCCCACTGCCTACAAATCCGAAAACCAGGATGAATATCAAAGGAAATGCTATACTGAAAATAACTGCCGACGGACTTCTGAATACCGCTTTCAGACTAGCCCGGGTAATGGCTAACATCGCCTTAAATTGACTATAGTGTGCTGACATATCCTTCAATTGGCTACAAATCTATCCTTTTCTGAAACAATCCAAAAAAAGATGAGATCAGTTAGATATTAAGACAAATGTCGTATATTTGGATGACAAAAGTGACGATATGGCAAAAGCAAAAAAAGTAACTCCACCCAACACTACCAATCGTATGGTAGAGGAGTTTGCTATGCCTTATATTCCTACCAGCAAAGTATCGGTTCCATTGGTTGCGGAATTCACCTATCGTAAATTCAAAAAAATTGCTGACAAAGTTCCTTTTACACAAAGTGAATGGGCGGCTATTTTGCATTTATCTGAGCGTACACTACAACGTTATGCCAAAAACAATGGCTCTTTTGAAGGTATTTATACTGATCGTATTTTGCAATTACAAGAACTCATTGATATAGGTCTTTCTACCTTTACCTCTCCTGATAACTTTTATCAATGGTTAAAAAAGGATAAACTCGTTATGGGGCAGGTGCTCAATTTTCAATCGCTTGCTTCAGCCCGTGGTATTCAGGAAACCATTCATCAACTTGTACGTATTCAGCAAGGTATTTACGCATGATCCTTTATCGTTTTGCCCATCATTTATTTGCGGATGACTTAACCGGCACCGGAGCAAAATTACACGGCGGACGATGGAATAATATAGGTACAAACGTTTTGTACACCAGCGGTACCATTTCTTTGTCTTTATTAGAGATTCTAGTGAATGCAGGAAGTTTTGAAGCACTACAACCATTCAAATTAATCCAGTTAACCCTTCCCGATACTGCCAGTAAATATCAGATCACTACAAAAAATCTAAAAAAGAACTGGCAGCAGGATATCAGTTATACCCAATGGATGGGTACAGAAATACTTCAAGAGAAAAAAGCATTGGTAATTGAATGTCCATCTGCCATCATTCCACAAGAATCCAATTTTTTATTGAATCCTTTACATAAAGACTACGCTAAAATACGCATGAAGGAAGTGAGTGATTTTTATTTTGATGAACGATTATTCCCTTTAGTGAACCGTTAGAAAATAAGGCATTCTTGTCTGCGGTTCTCCTACCATTTGTTTCACTTGCTTTAGCTGCTTCAAGAAATTCCATTGCTCTAAGCCAATTTCTTCACTGATGAAAGATGATTGGATGGATTTTTTATAGTTACCCATGATCTGTTGAAACAAATCTTTTTTCTCAGGATATTCTCTGATCCGATAGTTATCTACTTTGGCCAGATCAGCCGCATGCTCAATTGCATCTTGCAATGTTCCAATTTTATCTACCAGCCCAATTTGCATGGCCCTAGAACCGGTCCATACCCTTCCCTGTGCAATACTATCTACATATTCCATGCTTCGATCACGACCTTCAGATACTCTGCTTTTAAAAGTATGATAGATAGAATCGGTGGCTGATTGAAAAAATCTTTTTTCAGCTTCCGTCAATGGACGATCACCTGCTCCCATGTCTGCAAAAGGTGCTGTACGCACTCGATCTGTAGTAATACCTAATTTATTTTTTAGGAAAGATTCAAAATTCGGAACAATACTGAATACGCCAATAGAGCCTGTAATAGTTGTTTCATTGGCGAAAACAGCATTGGCATTACATGCGATGTAATAACCACCGGAGGCCGCCACATCTCCCATACTAACTACAACAGGTTTTACTTGTTTAGCCAAAGAAATTTCACGCCAAATCACATCACTAGCCAAAGCACTTCCTCCGGGTGAATTCACCCGAAGCACAATGGCTTTTACATCCTTATCCAATCTTGCTTTACGCAATACATTTTTGAAAACATTACTACCTACCTGCTCATCATCACCTTCACCACTAACAATATCGCCCTGCGCATACACCACTGCTATTTTGCCGCCACTGCCATAGTTATCAAGTGATGTTGCTTTTGCATATTCATTGATGGTTACAAAATTAATCGATGACTTGGGATCCTTTTTTAACCATTTGAGCATTTCTCCTTTTACTTCATCATCATATTTCAACCCATCTACCAGTTTATATTGTAATGCATCTGCAGCTGTTTGAATGGTACCGTTGATGGCCAATTGATGCAATGTAGTAGAATCCATATTTCTGGATGTAGCTGTAGAACGCAAAAAAGAAGCATATAGATCACCCAACCACACTGCAGTCTGTAAACGATTGGCTTCCGTCATTTTGGTTTCTCTCAGTGGCTCGGTAGCACTCTTAAATTTCCCTGCATAAAATATTTGCGGTTCAATTTGTAGTTTATCCAGCATCCCCTTCAGAAAAAAGAGATTGGAAGAAAAGCCAGACCACTCCAATCCGCCCTGCGGATGCACATACACTCTTTCAGCAGCGTTGGCTACATAGTATGCTTTTTGTGTCATGGTTTCTCCATAAGCCAGTACAAACTTTCCTGATTTTTTGAAATCCAATACAGCTTTACGTAATTCTTCACTAGCAGAAAAACCATTGGCATTGTCTGCCGCTAAAATGTATAAGCCCTTCACAGATGAATCCGATTTCGCCTCATCCAACAATCTCACAACTTCAAAAAGTGATGGAATTTCTGCTTCTGCATTAGAGATAATAGCTCCAAAAGGGTTTTCCTGAGATTGTTCTTTGAAATTAACGGACAGGTCAAGTACCAATACTGCTTTAGAACCTACTACCGGTACTTCAGGTGATGCTGCACTCGAAATAAATCCAATCAATAAAAACAATCCTATCACTGTAAACACAATCAATGCCAGTAAGGATGCAAAGAATGTTTTAAAAAAATTACGCATAATGCCTTTATTTAATAACTGTCTACAGACACACTTATTGTTTCCATGAAATAATCCTGTATGACTTTGTGAATTTAAAGATATTTGGAGCTGTAAATATCTCCAATTTATGAATACAGTGTATTTGCTGACAGGCGGTAATATGGGAAACCGGTTGAATCATTTGCAGCAAGCCGCTGAATTCATTCAACAGAAATGTGGCAAAATCGTTGCCCAATCGTCTATATATGAAACGGAAGCTTGGGGTAAAACAGACCAGCCGGCCTTTTTGAACCAGGCTTTACAAGTAGAAACAGACTTATCGCCAGATGCACTGATGCAAGCATTGCTGGATATAGAAACTGAAATGGGACGTACCAGAACCATCAAAATGGGACCTCGGATCATTGATCTGGATATTTTATTGATTGATGACTTGATACAAACATCTGCACTACTAACCATCCCCCACCCGGCACTTCCCTTACGCAAATTTGCATTGTTACCATTGGCCGAAATTGCCCCACTGCTCATGCATCCCCTCGAAAAGAAATCGATTCTGGAATTGCTTGAAATTTGTCCGGATACTTTAAATGTGCAAAAAAAATAAAGGATCGCTACTGTTGCACGGTTAATTTTGGACGCTATTGCTATCGGACATGAAGTATCAATATATTACAGTTGAAGGAAATATCGGCGCGGGTAAAACAACATTGGCTCATTTATTATCCAAAAAATTAAATGCCAGGTTGATCTTGGAGGAATTTGCTGACAATCCATTCCTACCAAAATTTTATGATAACCCTCAACAATATGCTTTTCCATTAGAGCTGTTTTTTATGGCTGAGCGTTATAAGCAATTGAAGGACATGTTACACACCAAAGACATGTTTCAGCATGTAACCGTTTCAGATTATCTCTTTACAAAATGTCTGTTGTTCGCTAAAGTCAATTTACCCGAAGAAGAGTTTAGGTTGTATCAGAAATTGTTTGACATCATTCATCAGCAATTGGTATTTCCTGATATTTTAATCTATCTGCATGCACCTGTTAATAAACTGCAGCAGAATATCAGGAAACGAAACCGCGAATATGAGCAATCCATTCCTGATGAATACTTGTTCAATATTCAAGAAACCTATACCAGCTATATTAAACAACACAATATCAAAACCATCTTCATTGATGCCAGCAATGCTGATTTTTTAGGCAATGAAAAGCACCTGGATATTGTTTTAGATGCACTGGAAAAAGAGTATGATGGCGGACAACATTATTTCAGCTTACCCTGAGAAAGTATAAAATCAGTACATGGACAAACCGGTATATGATCCATTCGCAGCCATGCGAATTCCTGAATATAGAAATCTGATGATGGGGAGGTTTCTTTTCATCATGGGATTGCGTATGATGGGAACCCTGGTAGGCTGGTGGATCTATGAACTTACCAATGACCCATTTGCTATTGGACTGATTGGTCTTTCTGAAGTCATTCCTGCTGTATCACTTTCCTTGTATGCCGGACATGTGATCGACATCAGTGAAAAAAGAAAGTTATTGCTGAGAGGGGTTACACTGTATTTTGTTTGTGCCTTGTTTTTATTGCTATTATCTACTTCCTACACAACAGCGCAACTGAGTAAACATTGGATTGCTTTCTCAATTTATATCATCATATTTTTTACCGGTATCATTCGCGCATTTACCGGCCCTACATTTGGGACGATGGTTGCATCGATTGTACCCAGAGAGCTACTCCAAAATGCCACTACCTGGAATCAGGGAATCTGGCTTTCTGCTTCTGTAACCGGCCATGCAACAGTAGGTTTCTTAATTGCCTTATTGGGTAATACAGGTTCACTTGCGATAATCTGTTCTTTAGTATTCATAGGCTTTATGTTTATGTATCAGATCAAACCCAAACCTTCTCTCAACGAACGTAGTGATAAAAAAACCTTAGACAGTGTGAAAGAGGGACTGAGTTTTGTTTTTAAAACAAAAGAGTTACTAGGCGCATTAAGTCTTGACCTGTTTGCTGTTTTATTTGGTGGTGCGGTAGCCATGATCCCGGTCTTTGCCAAAGACATTCTCAAAACGGGACCAATTGGATTTGGCTGGTTGAATGCGGCATCAGATATTGGCTCCATCCTCATTGTAATTTTATTAACCCTATTCCCACTAAAAAGACAACAAGGCAAGAAGTTATTACTAGCAGTAGCTGGTTTTGGTATTTGCATCATCATATTCGCTTTCTCAAGATTATTCTGGCTTTCGTTTGCTGTATTGTTATTAAGTGGCATGCTAGATGGCATCAGTATGATTATTCGCGGAACCATTGTTCAACTGAAAACACCTGATCAAATGCGCGGAAGAGTAATGAGTGTGAACTCTATGTTCATCAACAGCAGTAATGAATTGGGACAATTTGAAAGCGGTGTTGCAGCGAAATTGTTAGGCGTTGTTCCATCTGTTGTTTTCGGTGGATGTATGACGATACTCGTGGTAGTCACTACCTGGTTCAAGGCGCCCAGTCTTCGGAAGATGGAATATTGAGGGATAGCTTATGGCTTATGGTCCATGGACCATAGTATAAAAAAAGAGGCTGGATCAGATTTTTGATCCAGCCTCCTTTTATTATTTGCATTAATCGGGTATTACCAGTTTATTGTTGTTTCGATTGATATCGGCTAATCGCATGGATGGGTCTATCTCGATGGATTTAATATCCTGTATACCCCTGCTGATCGTGAATTTGTATTCGGGATGTGTCCAGCGCCATGGCTTTTCTACCATTCGCTCGGTTGCATCTTCTGCAGGTTTTACACCATACATGAGATCGAGTGGAATATTGTGTATTTCCTGTTTACCATCTTTATAAGTTACCAATACATCCAAAGGCATGGGCATTTTACCAATGCGTTTCATGGTCAATGTTGTCTTACCTTCTACTACATTGATATCGCCAACTGCGTAATCAATGGTTTTGGTAGAGTTGATAAAATATTCTTTATACCAATCCAATTCCATTCCACTTCTTTTTTCTGCTACACGAATGAAATCATTGGGATTGGGATGTTTGAAGCGCCATTGATAATAATAGTCTAACAAAATTTGGTCGCGCACTTTTGCACCTACGATATAACCCAATTGTTCCATGAACACGGCGCCTTTGCTATAAGATGCTGCTCCATACGCAAAATTGGTATTGTAATGATCGGCATGTGTACTGGCAGGTTCTTCAAACCCACTTCTCGCCAAATTGAAATAACTGCGATAAGCCCCTTCGGCTGCAAAGGCTTTGCTGCCTCTCATTTCAGCCATAACCCTGGATGTTGCATAATCTGTAAACCCTTCATCCATCCAGGGATACAAAGCTTCATTGGAACCCATCATCATTTGATACCAACTATGCATCCACTCATGTATTGCTGTTCCTATACTGGCGTTTTTCATTAAGGTAGCCATCGGATATTCCATACCTCCATCTCCACCTTGCACAAAAGTGTATGTTTTATAAGGGTAAGGACCAAAAGTTTGGGCAATGATCGGATACGCCAACACAGCAGTATCTAAAACACGTTGCCAACGAGCATCATTGACAGCTGCAGCTGAATCTACTCCTTTATACACAACGCGGATCAATGGTCCGTTAGTAACTGCTTTTGTGATCATTTTATATTTCGGATCGGCGGCCCACATAAAATCATGAACGTTATAGGCTTGCCATTTCCAGGTAACCGTATTTCCTGAAGGAGCTATAGGTTTACTACCTGCAGCTTCATAACCGCGCCCGATCTCATTGGCATTGATTAAATCCCCACCGGCAGTAACGAAATAGTTTTTATCAATGGTGATATTGACATCAAAATCTCCCCACACACCATAAAATTCACGAGCGATATAGGGATTGGCATTCCAACCTTGGTAATCATATTCTACCAACTTAGGATACCACTGACTCATACTATAGCGAACACCTTCTGCATTATCTCTTCCGCTTCTCCGTATTTGCAAAGGCACTTGTGCTTCAAATTGAACATCCATTTGAATTTTGGATTTGGGCATGATGGGTTTTGCCAACACCACTTCCAGAATGGTTTCATGCTCTCTTAACTCTTGCGCTACACCATTAACTTTGACAGATGCTACTTGCTGAAATCCGATTTGCTCAGGAGTCAGTTTACTGATTCTGTCTTTTACTCTTGCATCCCAATCCAATCCATCACTTCCTCTGGAAGGTTCGCGCAAAACCGTTTTACCAAGTTCACGACTACGAACATCCATGCTGCTATTGGGCTGAAATGCATTCCAGTACAAGTGAAAGAAAACCCTTGTTAAAGTGTCCGGAGAATTATTCCAATAATCAATTTTCTCGGTTCCTGTAAACCGGTTGGTATTTACATCCATGTTTACATTGATCTGGTATTTGATCTTTTGCTGCCAACGGTCTGATTGTGCGGAGGTAATAGTTGACAGTTGACAGGTAAGAGTTGACAGGAAGAGAAATTTCAAAAGTGATTTTTTCATGTCGTGCTAATCGGTTTAATGTGCTAATTTCAGAAAAAAAGAGGTATGAAAGAACAACGAATGATTAATGGTCATCCTTTTATCTCATATAGTAAAGAAACATATACTGAATCAGAAACTTTACAACGATCATCAGATTTTTATGAATGGATGAATAAACGGCGTAGTATTCGTGAGTTTTCAGATCAACCTGTACCACTTACAGTAATACAGAATATTCTTTTAAGTGCTTCTACGGCACCTTCAGGTGCTCATAAACAGCCATGGACATTTTGTGTTGTAAGCAATCCTTCCATTAAAACTGCCATCAGACAGGCAGCTGAAGCTGAAGAAAAAGAGAGTTATGAAAATAGAATGAGTGAAGAATGGTTAGAAGACCTTGCGCCACTACAAACAGATTGGCAAAAATCTTTTTTGGAAACAGCCCCTTATTTAATTGTGGTATTCAGAAGAAGTTATGAATTCACGGATACCGGAAAGAAAAAGCAAAACTATTATGTAACAGAAAGCTGTGGCATTGCTTGTGGCATGTTGTTAACGGCCATCCATCACGCAGGTTTAGCAGCGCTTACCCATACCCCTTCACCTATGAATTTTTTAGTACAATTGTTGAATAGACCGGAAAATGAAAAGCCTTTTTTATTAATTCCTGTTGGATATCCAGCTAAAGAATGTTCGGTGCCGGATTTAAAAAGAAAAAGTTTAGAAGAAATTACAGTGTGGTATTAATCTGCTTTACCTGCTACAACAATTACTATTTCTCCCTTGACCGTTTTTACGCGAAAATGGTCTGCTACTTCCTGTAATGTACCTCGATAATTTTCTTCAAACATTTTTGTGAGTTCTCTGCTAACACTACAGTATCGATCAGCTCCAAAATAACCTGCCATTTCCTCCAAGGTTTTCACGAGTCGCATCGGACTTTCATAAAATACCATGGTTCGCTCCTCGGTCGCCAATTGTTTAAAAAGTGTTTGTCTGCCTTTTTTCAATGGTAAAAATCCTTCAAACACAAAACGGTTAGAAGGTATTCCACTATTCACCAGTGCCGGAACAAATGCAGTGGTGCCGGGTAAACATTCTACTTTGATACCTTCCTGTACACAGGCTCTTACCAGTAAAAAAGCCGGATCAGAAATTCCCGGTGTGCCTGCATCTGTAATCAATGCAAAGGTTTTTCCGGCTTTCATCTGATCGGTCAAATGAGCCACTACTTTATGTTCATTGTGTTGGTGATAGGGAGAAAGCGGCTTCTGTATCTGATAGTGATTCAAAAACTTGGAAGAGGTACGTGTATCCTCACATAAGATCACATCCACCTGCTGTAATACTTCCAATGAGCGAAGTGTTACATCCTTGAGGTTACCGATGGGTGTGGGGACGAGATACAGCATGCGAGGTAGGATTTCTGATTTCTGATGTCTGATGTATGTATTGCTCAAATCAGACATCAGACATCCGACATCATCAATTTATCATTTCAATCTCATAAAACTCCATTACCGGATTGGCGAGTAGTTTTTTGGAGGCGTCTTCGGCTATTTGTCTGGCTTCTGCTTCTGAAGCAGCTTCAATCTGCAGCGTAATGTGTTTTCCTACTCGTACATCACTCACGGCTCCTAAACCGAGGTTTTGTAGTCCACCCAGCACTGCTTTACCTTGTGGATCGAGAAGGTCTTTTAATGGCATTACTTTGATCTGCACGTTATAGGTCATGATTCTTTTTGTTTAAGGAGCAAAGATAGAACTACATAAGCAATAAAAGTGACGGGAACTGATAACCATCCCCACAAGAAAGCTGTAATTACAGCAATAACAGCCATCAGTAGAAAGGGAAATAATTTTTGGAAGGTTAGCTGTGTGAATTTGAGTGCCAGCATAGGCAGTGTTGAAACCATCAGATAACTCACCAAAACAATGATGGCATACCAAATCCATTTATTGAGCAATAGCGTAATCACCCATGTTTCTTGGGTATTCCAATAGATCAATGGAAAAGAGGCCAGCAATAAGCCTGCAGCCGGTATGGGCACCCCTTTAAATCCATGCTGCTGGGTAGTATCGATATTGAATCTTGCTAATCTGTATGCACCTGCGCATGGCAAGATGAATGCCGGTAATATCCAAACCATCGATGTATCCAATCCGTCTACTTCTTGTGCTACTGATAATCTGAGGAACTGCCAGGCAATCAATCCGGGAACCACCCCAAAACTTACCACATCTGCTAAAGAATCCAGTTGCTTTCCCATATCGGAGGGCACTTTTAACAAACGTGCAAAAAAGCCGTCACAAAAATCAATGATAGCAGCCACTGCCAACAGTACACTTGCCCATTGCATTTGCTCCGGTATTTCTACAATGGTTTCTCCGTTGGATGAATAGGCCATCGTTAAACCGGTCTGCATCACCATTACAATGGCAAGACAACCACATAATAAGTTCAAAAGGGTAAAGAGGTTTGGGATTTGTTTCATGATATTTATGGTTGATAGACCATAGTCCATGGACCATGGTCTATTGACTATGGACTACTCACTTATTTTCTTCATCAACCCCTCAATCTCTTCCACGGTAATAGGAATATTTTTCATGAGGTCGATATTGCCGTTTTTAGTAATCCAGAAATTATTCTCAATTCGTACACCCATTTGTTCTTCTTCAATATAGATACCGGGTTCAATTGTAAAGACCATTCCAGCTTGAATAGGTGCTGTTCTTGTTCCGAGATCGTGCACATCAATACCTAGATGATGGGATATTCCATGGTATAAGTATTTGCGATATGCTCTGTTCTCCGGATCTTCATTCTTCACTTCCGTTTTTCTCAGCAACCCAATTTTCAAAAACTGTTGTGTGGCTTCCTCTCCTACTTTTTCGGTATAATCTACAATCGAAATACCCGGCTTTAAAATGCTCTTTGCATAATTGTGTAAATGTAAACAAGCATTGTAAACCGTTTTTTGTCTGCGTGTGAATTTACCGTTAACGGGTACCGTCCTGGTGAGATCCGCGCAATATCCGCCATACTCTGCACCAAAATCCATCAGTACCATTTCTCCATCCTTACATTCCTGGTTATTGGAAACATAGTGCAGGATTCTGGCCCTGTCGCCACTCGCAATAATACTTCCATAGGCGGGACCGGTAGCGCGTTGACTATAAAAACTGTGAAATATCTCCGCCTCGATCTCATATTCGAAAACACCGGGTTTGATAAACCCTAATAATCTACGGAAAGTGTTATCAGTGATATTGATCGCTTGTTGCAAAACTGCCACTTCCTCTTTGGTCTTGATAGCCCGTAAAGATTTCATGATCTTAGCGGTACGATGATATACATGCAATGGATAACGTTCCTTCATCTCATCTACAAAACGATAATCCCTGCTTCTGATCAATGATGCTTTACGATCGTTTTCATTGGTATCTAAATACACATTATCGGCTAAATGAACCCATGTTTGTAAAAAGGCATCGATGCTGTCAAGCCAAACAATCGTTGCGATCCCGGAAATAGCCGTGGCCTCCTGTTTGCGGAGTCTTTTGCCGTCCCATTTTTCTTTCAGTTCATTGGGACGAACCAGTACCAGTACTTCTCTGTATTTCGGATCCGGACAATCGGGGAATAGCACCACCATGGAGTCTTCTTGGGTAATGCCGCTCAGCCAATACAGATTACTGTTCTGTTTGAACTTGTGTAAAGCGTCGCCATTCATCGGCCATTCATCATTGCTGACAAAAATGGCGATGCTGTTGGGTAACATGGCTTTTATAAAACGCTTACGATTGATTATGAATAGATTGGGATCAAGCGGCAAGTATTTCATCGGTGGGTATTTGAAGTTTGCAATATAAAACTTTATGGTGCAGTTGATCTCAAAACTTGCCCCTATCTCAGGAGGCAATTGTTAAAAAAACATCAATATCCACGAAATATTTCTTATTTACGAACATGCTCGTATATTTACTACGAAATTATTCGTTTAATAAAAACAAACAGCATGAAAACGTTTATCAACAGCAAATGGATCGGAGCAGCAATATTGGCACTTTCAGTGATTGGCTTTAGTGCCTGGAAAGTTGCAGATGAATCTGTAAACCCTCCCAAACCCTTTTCCTTCACTTATACAGATGAGGACACCACCAAAAGCAAAAAGAAGTTCAAAGTGTATGGAGATCATGACAGAGAATACAAAGTGGGAGATCTGGACAAAGCTTTGAAGGAACTCGACAAAGCCACACTTGAACTGGACCGTGAACTCAAAATTGATTTCACCAAAATGGAAAAGGAAATGAAAAAGGCCATGGAAGAAATCAAAAAAATTGATGTGGAAGGCATCAGAAAAGAAGTAGAGAGTGCGATGAGAGAGGTACAAGCTGCTTTACGCGAAATCGATTTTAAAGAAATACATAAAGAGGTAGAAAAAGAAATGGTAAAAGTAAAAGAAGAGCTCAAGGGTGAAAAAATCAAACACAATATTGATTTTGAAGGTATCAGAAAAGAAGTAGAAAAAGGAATGGCTGAAGCCAAAGAAGGCATTCGCGAAGCCAAAAAACACATTGCCGAACTGAAGGCTTTTGTAGATGAACTAGACAAAGACGGATTAATTGATAAAGACAAATCGTACAAGATCCAGATCAAAAACAAAAAGCTCTTTATTAACGGAAAAGAACAATCAGCTGAAGTGAATAAAAAGTATAGTAAGTATTTGGATAAAGAAGATTATTCGATTGAGAGAGATGAGGATTGATGAAGAAGTGAAAGGTGAAAAGTGAAAGGTGAATAATCTTCGTTTCACCTTTCACTTTTCACCTAAAATCTCACCGTCGGACATTTCACTGCATTACTGCTATTGGAGAAGATGCCGCTTTTAATGATGGAGATTTCATAGGCACCGCGGTATCCATTGATGTTGCCTAAATTAGAAACTGTGGCATCATAATTAAATGTAAATCGTGTATCATTTACCTGGTAACCTACCATTGGAATTACTGCGTCTTTATGGCGATAATATAAGCCTAAAATCATTTGTTGTTCACCATCGCCACTCAGATTACGATTGGCATTAAAACCCAATACGGTTTCCCATGCATTGCCCATTTTACTGACATAGATATTGGGGTTCACGATCCATAGATCTTCGAACTTGATACTGGCATTTAAAAAACCGGTATAGCGTGGATTCAATCTGGCATCAACAGTTGTAGGTGATAAGAAACTTTCACGTGGACGATTCACATGTTGCGCGCTCACCCCTAAATTGAAATAAAAATTATCGGAAGCAAAATAGGCATAGTTCATACCTACCTGAAGATCAACAAAAGTGGTTTGACTAAACAAGAATGGCTCATTGGAAGGAATGGAAATATCAAAAAATTGTCCGTTCCATTGGTTATCGAAATTGAGTTTACTGATATCAATCCGTTTATTGATGAACCCTACTGAAAATCCACCACTCAGCAAACTATTGTATCCCAACATTTGATGATAAGCCACACTGGCATAGCCATTGGTAGCTACTAAATTACCACTACCTGCTCTATCACTGTATAAAGCAGCCCCCACTCCCATCCATCCATTCTCAAAACGGTTACCAAATAATTTGGTATCTCCCCACAAACTCATGGTTCGAAAAGGAGTACCGACGCTGGCCCATTGGTTACGATAATTACCCCCAATTCGATAATCAAAGTCAGGATTAAATCCGGTATTCGCCGGATTCACCAACATGGGCGTATTGAAGTATTGAGAAAAATTCAATCCCTGTCCACTCACATGCACAGTAAGCAAACTAAATACAAAACCCATCATTATTATCCAGACACGAATACGCATACACACTATTATCTAAGTAAAGTAATATCTCCTTTTTTGGAAAGCTTATCACCATTGGTAAATTCAATCTGCAACGTATAGTGATACACTTCCTGTGGTTGTAATTTGCCTTTATACGTTCCATCCCAACCTTCAGCCGGGTTGTTACTTACGTATACTTGTGTACCCCATCTATTATAAATACGCCAGGTCATTTTTGCAATACCAAATCCGCGTACAAATATTCGATCATTGTTTCCATCTCCATTGGGTGAGAATGCATTAGGAACATTGGCTGCAACATTAATGACGACACTAATAGACTGGCAAGTAGTATCGCTACAACCGGCAGCATTGAAAGCAATCAAACAGACATTAAAGGTTCCGGTTTGGTTGTACAAATGCCGAACCGGAGCGTCAATATTATTTCCCACCGTGCTATCTCCATCGCCGAACAACCATTTGAAAGATGTGGCTCCAATCGAATTATTGGTAAAACTAACTGCTGTATTCGGTTCTGTTGGATTGGGAGAATAGGTAAATGCTGCAGTTGGACTTCCACTTACTGTTATGGTTTGAAATGCCGTATCTCGAATATTACAGGTGGCATTATCGATAGCAATCAAACGAACCGTATAGGTACCGGGATTGGGATATAAATGAGTTGGATTGGTAGCATTAGAAGTACTACCATCACCAAAATCCCACTGGAATTGTTGTCCGGCTAAGGAAGTATTATTAAACACCGCATTATAAGGCGCACAACCCACAGCCGGTGTAACAAAACGAGCATCTACATTGGGTGCAATTCTGATTTGCTGTACTACACTATCAGGATGATTACAATAATTGGTATCGATCAACACAAGTTTTACATCATAAGTACCACCTGCCGCATAGGTATGTGTAACCAGTCCGGGCCCTGCTATTCTGGTATTACCATCTCCAAAATCCCAACGGAAACTTTGATTGGTGAATGGCTTACCGGCAGGTGCGATAGACGTATTATTGAATTCAAATGCTAAAGATTCACATGGAGGTAATTTGGTGGATGTAAAACCTAAAGTAGCTTCATCACCTCTTACGCGCAAAGTAATATAAGCGGTATCCGTTTGGTTACAGGTAGTAGAATCCACCGAAACCAATCGAACACGATACACACCAATCGTATTAAAAGTATGAGAAATAGTAGGTGTAGTAGTTCTTACTTCAGGTGAGCCATCATTAAAATTCCAATAGTAAGCACGACCCTGTGCCAATGTATCTGTAAACTGAACGGTCATTGGCACACAGCCGGCAGTATCTCTTACCCCATTGATAGATGCACTCAGACCAGCACCCACACCGGCAAGATTGAAAGCAATTTTGATGGCCATGAGGTTACAGGTTCCTGCGGATGCTGTATTCGTTGCATTGGTAGGTGACCAAACACCGGCTGTACCCCTCAAATAACCGGGCGGAGTTGAACCATCACCAGTTCCTTTACAAGAACAAATAGATTGATAGATGGTACCATTCGCATCAAATCTACTCGTGCCACCATCAACATGATCCGGTGTTGGGATACCGCCTGTTCCTGTTGTAGCACCAAAAAAGGAACCAAATAAGATACGTTGAGCATCTCTTTCAATCACATAAAAATAAAGATCCGCCCCATCTGAATCCGTTTTAATAGCATCAGGAGTAACGATCAATCCACGTGTACCGGCACTTGGATATCCTAAATCCCCTCCCCAGCCTGATACATATACATTCTCACATCTATCCACTAAGAAGGCAGTTGGTGATATATTCGGTATGTTGGCACTATTGGTTCCAAAATTTGTTGAATAAATAAAATTGGATAAATCCGGTTGAAGTTTGGCAATGAACTGTTTTCCGGTTGTTTGACTTCCATTGGCATTTACAGGTGCATTGATGACAGGCCATGCAACTGTGGTAGTGCCCATAATGTAAGGGAATCCATTACGATCAAACTGAACACCATAGATTAAATCAAGCCCCGTAGTTCCAAAATAACTACTTCGGATTAATTGCGAGCCATCCGGACTAATGATCGCAACATAGCCATCGATATTACCCTGACTGGTAGGGAATCGAACACCTGTTTTGTTGCCCGGAAAATTAGTACTAGCAGTAGCTCCTGCGACGTATATATTACCATTCTGTGGATGGGTTGCAAGTACAAAAGCAGCATCATCTCCATCACCTCCTAAATAAGAACTGAACAACATGGTATTTAAATCGGGCGTCAGTTTTATGACCACTCCATCCTGATAACGATTCCCTACGGCTTGCGCAGGTTGTGATTGGAATACACCGGTTGTAACCGGGAAATTGCTAGACTGGGTTGCTGAAGCTAGGATTGGATTACCTCCTCGATCTAAAATAATTTCACTTCTTGCATCATCACCATAATTTCTCCTGATACTAATAGGTGTTAATTCCCCGGCATAATTTGCCTGTATATTGACACCATCATTACCAGATCCACCAATTCTTACCGAACTTAAGAGTGTTGCACCATTGGCACTTAATTTTGATATAATGATATCATACACCCCACCACCGGTACCATACAAACCTACCCCGCGTACAGGATAACTTGAACCTGATGATGTTCTTCCTCCAATAAATAAATTACCTGCTCCATCCGCTACTAAACTATGTGGTTGTTCATTACCGGAACCTCCTAGATAAGTTGCATAAATACGATTGACCCCTGAAGGATCAAATTTTATAATAGCAATATCAGTCCCTGAAAGTTGACCTTCTGTAATACCTCCCTGAAAACTGGTTTGAAAAGCTCCATTGTTCGTAGGAAACTGTCCATTTCTAAATACAATTCCACCCCCATAAAAATTTCCCTGTCCATCATAGGTTGCAGTAAAACCCCAGTTATCAGCAGTACTACCTGTATACCCATAGAAAACAATTGATGGATCTACAACCAGCATCGCATCTTTATTATAAGCACCATTCAGTTTGAATCTTACAATATTTCCACGTACTTCATAACTACATGGAATTTCATTTTTAGTATTGCGCAATAATTGGTAGGTATAAGGTGATTCCTCTTGTACTTCAATAACAGAAGTCTTAATGCTGAGCTTACCTTCTTTAATTTTCAATCCATCCACCCCATCGAAATAGAGTGCTACATTGTTAATATCACCACCGGGATGAACAATTACATCATACTTTAATTTACCCAATGTGGTATAATACCTGATATCAATATTCGGATATACATTTTTGAGTGTAACCCCTTGATATATCTTGACATTTGTTGCCCATTTCGTTGAATCATTTCCTAAAAAATAATTATTGTAAGTCGGCAAAGCCTTATCAGGAACAATCTGTGGATTGGGATTGGCATTTAAAAAACGAACTTGATAAGCATGTGATCGAAGTACAAAATTACCGTCTGTACCGGTTCCACCCTCGCCACCACGAGAAGGATCTAATGCAGTGGTTTGTTTTACAGCATCGGTTGTATGTTGATGATTTCCCGGATGTGGGTGTGGATTGATTTTTTTAAGATCATTTTCATTGTGCAACAACACACGATATCCATCCGATTGCAAAGCGATAGAACCAACACCTGTATTGGCAAGAAAGAGAATTTTTTTGTCCCACTGTCCTTTATTCTCTACAAATTCCAGATAATTCTGCGCCATAACCTGGAAACCCGTCATGAGTATCAAAAACAATCCTGCTATCTTCTTCAGTGCTGCCAAGCTTAAAATTTTTAATAAGTTACTATAATATACGTTCCGATCCTTGTTAAAGTTGTTCTCAGGATATACGACTCCAAGCATTTTTACCTTTCTGTGACCTTAGGTAATTTTTTAATAGCAAATTCTTTGCCATATCCAGCGTTGGGTCTTCTTCACAGCATTGCTCAGCAGTTGTTTTGGCAAGTTCCAGAAGATCCTTATCATTAACAATGCTGGCAACTTTAAAGTTCAGTTCCCCACTTTGTCTGGTACCTTCAATATCACCCGGACCTCGTAGTTCCAAGTCTTTCTCGGCAATCTTGAAACCATCGTTGGTAGCGCACATGGTATTGATCCGTTCTTTGGCATCTTTGCTTACTTTAGACCCCGTTAATAAAATGCAAAAACTTTTTTCGCTACCTCTTCCTACCCTTCCCCGAAGCTGATGCAATTGCGATAAACCAAACTTTTCAGCGCTTTCGATCACCATTACTGTGGCATTGGGTACATTCACCCCCACTTCAATCACCGTTGTGCTTACCATAATATGTGTGTCATGTTGAACAAAGCGCTGCATATTGGTCTCTTTTTCTTCTGCAGACTGTCTTCCATGCACCATACTGATGCGATAAGCCGGTTCCGGAAAAAAACTTTTTACCTGTTCATATCCTTGCTTCAGGTCTTCATAACTCAACTTTTCACTCTCTTCAATCAACGGATATATAAAGTAGGCTTGCCTGCCTTTATTGATTTCTGTTCGCACAAACTCCATCACACTGGCCCTCGCCATCTCATTACGATGAACGGTTGTGATGGGTTGTCTGCCTGGTGGTAATTCATCCATCACACTATAATCCAGATCACCATATGCCGTCATGGCCAATGTTCTGGGAATGGGTGTGGCTGTCATCACCAATACATGCGGCGGTACGGTTGCTTTCTCCCATAATCTGGCCCTTTGTGCTACTCCAAAACGGTGTTGTTCATCTACTATGACCAACCCGAGATTTTTAAACTGAACTACATCTTCAATCACAGCATGGGTACCCACCACAAAATGAATCGTATCATCCAATAATCCACTTAGTATTCGCTTTCGTTCTTTTCCCTTTATACTGCCCGTTAATAATGCAATTTCAACAGGCATATTCTTTAGTAACTCCTTTAATCCATTGTAATGTTGTTGTGCCAATATCTCTGTGGGTGCCATCATACAACTTTGGTAGCCGTTATCGGCTGCCAATAACATACTAAGGAGCGCTACAATGGTTTTACCGCTGCCTACATCCCCCTGTAATAATCGATTCATTTGATGACCCCTACCCGTATCGGTTCTAATTTCCCGAATCACTCGTTTTTGTGCGCCTGTTAGTTCAAACGGCAGGTGATGATTATAAAAGTCGTTGAATAACTCCCCTACTTTTTCAAAAACAACGCCTCTACTGCTATGATGTCTTTGCAAGCGAACCAGATTCAACCGAATTTGAGCGATAAAAAACTCTTCAAATTTTAGTCGTCGCAAAGCCAATTGATAGGCTTCTTGTGATACAGGAAAATGCAGGTTCGAAAAAGCCTCATACCGATTCATGAGTTTCAGCTTTTTGAAAATGTCTTCGGGAATATTTTCAGGGATATCCGTGGGTTTGATTTGTGAGAAAAGCTGAAAAGTCAACTTAGCCAATTGCCTGCCATTCAAACCCCTTGCCTTGAGTTTCTCGGTTGCAGGATATACCGGTTCCAGATAATCTTTCCCATCCGCTTTAGCTAACACAAAAGGCTCTATTTCCGGATGTACCATTTGGGGTCTCCCATTAAAAAAACCGGTGCGACCAAATACCAGGTATTTTTGTCCGGGCACCAGATTTTTCTGCACCCAGCTAATGCCCTGGAACCAAGTTAATTCCAATGCACCGGTATCATCCCTCAGATAAGCAACCAATCTCTTGGCTCTTTTCTCTCCAATTATCTCAAACTGCTGCAGAATACCTGTTACTTGAATGAAGTCGGTTTGATAGTTGATCATATTGATCTTACTCACTTTCGTCTTATCAATATGCCGATGCGGAAAATGATGCAAAAGATCATCAAACGTAAAAATCTGCAACTCTTTTTTCAATAGGTCACCCCTCAACGGACCAACGCCTTTGAGGTATTCGATGGGTGAGGATAATATCGTTGAGGGATCTTTGATTTTTTGATTTCTTGATTTTCAGAACCTAAAAGCTTACCAAACTTGCTTTATCTCGCCTTACAAATATCCTTTCTGGGAGGCATATAGAAAATTCATTCTTGGGAAAGCAGTAGGATTTAAGCCACAAGCTTCACGCTATAAGCTGCACGCTTCAGATGAGCTTATTCGAGTCCAACCCACTAAAAAAGCTTGAAGCGTGCAGCGTGCAGCTTGTAGCTTCTCTTCCTTATCTTCGCCCCATGAATAAAGAGGTTGTTTTAAGCGGTATCCGTCCAACCGGATTTCTGCATTTAGGAAACTATTTTGGAGCGATGCGCAACTATGTGCGCATGCAGGACGAATACAATTGTTATTTTTTTGTTGCAAACTGGCATAGTCTGACCACACATCCCGATACAAAAGAATTGAAGAATAGTGTACATCGTGTGATCGCAGAAAACATTGCTTGTGGACTCGATCCTGAAAAAGTTGCTTTGTACATTCAAAGTGATGTTCCTGAAATAGCTGAACTGTATCTCTATTTGAACATGATGGCTTATAAAGGCGAGTTGGAAAAAACAGTCACATTCAAAGAGAAAGTCAGACTACAACCCGATAATGTCAATGCAGGTTTATTGACGTATCCGGTATTACAAGCTGCGGATATCCTGATTCATCGCGCTGTGAAAGTGCCGGTCGGAAAAGATCAGGAACAACACCTTGAAATGGCTCGCAACTATGCGGAACGTTTTAATCACAGGTATGGTGAAGTGCTCCCATTACCATATGCATTTAACTACGGCGGAGAATTGGTGAAAATTTTAAGTCTCGATGGTGTAGGAAAAATGAGTAAGAGTGAAAACCAAATGAACACCTTATACCTGGCTGATGAAGACGAGAGCATTCGCAAAAAAATCATGAAAGCAAAGACCGATCAAGGTCCGGCCGAGCCTAACGCAGTGAAACCCGATTATATCGAAAATCTTTTTACCCTCATGAAGCTGGTAAGTACTCCGGATACTGTTCAAAAATTCGAAGACGATTTCAATAACAGTAGTGCCGGAAACTGTATCATTCGTTATGGGGATATGAAAAAACAACTGGCAGAAGATATGATCCGTTTTATCCAGCCGATCAGAACCCAAGCTGCCGATATTCAAAAAAACCAAGGCTTACTAAAAAAAATCATCCAACAAGGCGCAGACAAAGCCCGAGACAGTGCCAGTAAAACGCTCAGCTTGGTGAGGACGGCGGTGGGGATGGATTATTAGTCTCTAGCATATGGCATATAGATCATGGCGAATAGTAAATTATGAGTTATGATGGTGTTTTTTGGGTGCTACTATGACCTATTTGCCATAAGCTATAAGCTCACACCAAAATTCTCCTCCCAATTCTCCCAACTTTCGTATTTTCATTTTTATGGCGAAACCTAAGAAACCAAAACATGTAGCCGTAGCCGGAAATATCGGTGCGGGTAAAACGACGCTTACGGAGATGTTGAGTAAGCACTACCGCTGGATTCCTCAGTTTGAAGATGTTGATCACAACCCTTATCTGATGGATTTTTATGAGGATATGCCTCGCTGGAGCTTCAATCTGCAGATCTATTTTTTGAATAGCCGATTGAATCAACTTTTGGATATTCATCATGGGACTGAAACTGTCATACAAGACAGAACCATTTATGAAGATGCCAACATCTTTGCTCCCAATCTGCATGAGATGGGACTGATGAGCAAACGCGATTTTGATAATTATTATCAATTCTTTCAGACCTTAAAAACCATGGTACAACCTCCGGATCTTTTGATCTATTTGAAAGCATCCGTACCTACACTAGTAGCACAAATCCAAAAAAGAGGGAGAGAATATGAAGAGAATATTCGTTTGGATTATTTGAAACGATTGAATGAGTATTATAATAAATGGATTGATGGTTATAAAGAAGGTCAATTGCTGGTAATTGATTGCGACAAAAATAAATTCGCAGAAAGTGAGGAGCATTTTGGAGAGATCATTAGCAAAGTAGATGGTATGCTATTTGGTTTATTTTAAAAGCTACCCTTTTTCATACAGCCACAGATACGCTTGCCCCTGCAAATATATCTGTGGCTTTTTCTTTTGCGGGATACTGTACTTTGGTTATTAAAAATGCCACTGAAAGCACAGAAATCCACTGAATGATTCTGTGTATTTCTGTGCTTTCAGTGGCAATAAATAAATAACTTAGGAAGCAAAATGAGAAAGATGAAACGCCTACTTCCTTTTTTGCTCCTCATCTCTTGTCAATCAACCTCCACGAAACTTCCTGAGTTTACATTGACTGCCACTGACACATTTCACTTCAACAATTTTGTGGATTGTAATATGGCTGAGGCTTGGATAGGCGATACACTCCGCATCTTTCCCGGTAAATATGGTGAAGACCCGGTTTGGGGTGAAGCACATGATTTAAAATTTGCTTCAGGAAAAAATGCAGATGAAGTGTTCGCAAGTCCGGCATCTGCTTACATAGCCCCTACAATGCCCTTAAATGCAGCCAAAGGGAAACCCGGATTACATGGTGCTGTTTGGTTTGAAACCGTGTATCAGGATACAAAAGACAAAACCGGTAAAACATTGTATGCTGTTTATCACAATGAAAATTATCCGGAAACATTACCCTATGACAGTACAACAAAAGAAGGATATATAGATCATAAATGGCCATTAGGATTAACAGAAAGAATCACCCCTGCTGCTGTTTGTAGAATTGGTATCATGAAATCTACCAATGGTGGATGGAGTTGGGAGAATAAGGGATTGTTTCTGGAAGATAAACAACCACGCATGATCCTGAAACCACACAATACTTCAAAAACCTTTGCAGGTGGTGTAGGCGATCCTTCAGCGGTAGCTGTGGGTAATGATCTCTATTTGTTTTATGGTGAATATGGTTATCCGGATAGTTATGATTCACTCAGCTATGATGCAAAACAAGAATGGGGTGGACAATGTATCAGTATTGCGAAAATCGCTTTAACGGATTTAGATCATCCACAAGGAAAAGCGAAACGTTGGGATGGCAAAGGCTTCCATGCTCCTTGGGATGGAACAGGCAAACCCATCGCATCACTTCAGATACCGATAGAAAAAGGAGGAGGCGCCGCTTCATCGCCTAAAGGTGGCTTTCACTGGGGACCCTCTGTTAGCTGGAATGAATACTTGGAGTGTTGGGTGATGTTAATGGGACGTGTAGAAGGACAATCATGGGTGGGTGATAAACTCTATATCTCATTCAATCCACACAAAGACCTAGGTAAAGATGATCATTCACAACAATGGAGTACCCCACAATTATTATTGCAGAAACCCGGACATGTATTGTGGTATCCTTCCTTACAACCTTTGAATACCCCTGAGGATATTGCAGCAAAACGAACCAGCATGCGTTTGGGGAAAAAAGCTCGTTTATTTTTTAAGTACTCGGATTTAGGGAAGTATATGTCTGAGTATGTCATTGAATTCAAAAAATAGTATTGGTATAACCACAGTGTTACGCAGAGTTGAACACGGAGTTACACTAGGTGAGTTGTAAGGTGATTTACTAATAATTTTGTGAGTATTGACATGAAAAAACTATTCCTTGTTTTAGTACTTTTTGTTACATCGTTAGTTCTCAAAGCACAGGGGCTTGATATCGGCACTTGGAATATCTTGAACCTCCGTTATAGTATTAATCAAAAATGGAGTGTATTTGGTGAAGGTCAGATTCGTTCTCTGAAATTGTACAATCAGTTTCATTATTATGAGTACAAAGGAGGAGTTAATTACAAAGCGAATAATAATTTAATGTTGTCATTAGCCGCGGGGTCTTATCAAACCTATAAAGAGGGTGGTAATTTTGTGAAACCAAAGAACAATGACGAATTCAGAATTTGGCCACAGGTATTATTGACACAATCATTAGGGAATTTTAAAATAGAGCAACGCTATCGTGCAGAGTTACGATTCACTTCGAATGGTTATCGCAATAGATTCAGGTATAGATTCGGTGTCTCCTATCCTTTCGGTTCATCAACATCACAAACAAAACCATGGCAAGTATATTTCAATAATGAAATCTTCCTCACAGATGGAGAACCTTTTTTTGAGAGAAACAGAATGGCGCTAGGTCTTCAATACAAAACTTCTGCAACAACAACACTTCAATTAGGATTCCTTCACCAGTTTGATTACAAAATCAACGATGAAACAGGTAGGGACTTTATTCAGATCGGGTATTATTTTGAGTTACATCGGAGAGAACATAGACCATAGTCCATGGTCCATGGCATATAGTTTATTGCGTATAGTTTTAAGATTATGCGCAAGAAACTATGATCTATATGATATCCTCCATGGGCTATGGACTATGGACCATCGACCAAAACAGAAATCCCGCCACGAGGACGGGATTTCACTCAAACAGACAAAGCAATCGAAGAGACCGAGTTTAGTATCTTTATAGAGTACCCTTCAGCAGTTAAGCATGAGGGGCTGCTTGTAAAATTTCATCGCTTACACCGGCTGCATATTTAGAGAAATTATTGATGAATTGTTGTGCCAGGTCTTTTGCTTTTGCATCATAGGCATTGGCGTCAGCCCAGGTATTACGTGGATTCAACATTTCTGAAGGCACGTTCGGACAGCTTACAGGCATCATCATACCAAAAACTGGATGTGCTTCAAATTGAACATGATCTAAATCACCATTCAAAGCTGCTGTAATCATAGCCCTGGTATAGCTGAGTTTCATTCTGCTACCAACGCCGTAAGAACCACCACTCCATCCGGTATTGATCATCCAAACATTCACTTCATGTTCTCTCATTTTGTTACCCAACATCTCAGCATATTTACCAGGATGTAAAGGCAAGAAAGGTGCGCCGAAACATGCACTGAAAGTAGACTTAGGTTCAGTAACTCCGGCTTCCGTTCCTGCAACTTTGGCTGTGTATCCACTGATGAATTGATACATTGCCTGTCCCGGCGTTAATTTACTGATCGGAGGTAAAACACCATAAGCATCACAAGTCAGGAAGAAGATATTTTTAGGTAACCCTCCAATGCTGGGTTCAGCAGCATTGCTGATAAAATGAAGCGGATAACTTACACGTGTATTTTCTGTAATTTTTTTACTCGCAAAATCAATTTTATTGGTGCCATTTTCAAAACCAACATTCTCTACCAATGCACCCGGACGAATCGCATGATAAATCTCCGGTTCTTTTTCTTCACTTAGGTCAATGGTCTTTGCATAACAACCGCCTTCAAAATTGAAAACGCTGTTGGCAGTCCAACCATGTTCATCATCACCAATCAGTTTACGATTAGGATCTGCACTCAAGGTCGTTTTTCCGGTTCCACTTAAACCAAAGAAAATAGCTACATCACCATCCTTACCCATATTGGCACTGCAATGCATGCTCAACACATTTTTCTGATGGGGTAATACATAATTCAAGATGGTAAAAATGCCCTTCTTCATTTCACCGGTGTAGCCAGTGCCACCAATCAGAATGGTTTTGTGTGTAAATGAAACAACCGCAAAATTATGTTGGCGTGTTCCGTCTACTGCAGGATCGGCTTTGAAGCCAGGTGCCTGAATGATGTGCCATTCAGGTTGAAAATTTTCCAGTTCCTGTTCTGTTGGACGAAGGAACATGTTGTAAGCAAATAAATTACTCCATGGATTCTCATTGATCACACGGATATTCATGCGATAAGCAGGATCAGCACAAGCATAAGCATCACGAACCCATAGTTCTTCCTTACCATTGAGATATTGCATCATTTTTTCTTTCAACTGGAAAAAATATTTTTCTTCAATGGCAATGTTGAAATTGTTCCAATGAACGGTATTTTCAGTGATACTGTCCTTCACAATGAATTTGTCTTGAGGAGAACGACCGGTGAACTCTCCGGTATTGATACAGAGAGCACCTGTATCATTCAGTGTTCCCTGATTTCTCAATACGGCTTGCTCAGTCAATACTTCCGGACTTAATTGATAATGAAGCTGATGGGTACCGGTTAAACCTAATGCTGTGATTTGTTGCAGATTCAATTGGGTCATAGATTCAGTCATATACGAACAATCGTTAGTTAGTTCGGCAAAATTAACCGTTTAATCATTTCACCAATTCTTTTATGTAATATCTACACGTTATAGTTCATCAATCGTTTGCGGAAATTCTTGTACGATATTCAAAAAAACCAACATACTCTGGCGAATTTTATGAGCTCTTGATGAAAAATTTGAAGTTTTTATAAAAAATTCAGCGCAAAAGCGCAGATTCCTGCATACTTGTGCCTGACAGGAATTATTTTTACCAAAATTATTCAGATATGGGGGTTATAGCCGGAAAGGGATTGATTACAACCGCACATGTAGAAAAATTCAAATCTATTGTTGGGGATGCTTATGTGTTAGCAGATGAAGAAAATCTGAATCATTATGGGCACGATGAAACGGAGCAATTGCTCTTTCTACCGGAAGTCGTATTGAAACCTAGAACGGCTGAAGAAATTGCCGCCATCATGAAAATTTGCAACCAAGACCGTATTCCTGTAACTCCAAGAGGTGCAGGTACAGGTCTAAGTGGTGGCGCGTTACCGCATTTGGGTGGGGTATTATTATCGACAGAAAGAATGAACAGTATTCTATCTATCGATGAAAGAAATCTACAGGTCATCACTGAGCCCGGTGTGATTACAGAAGTATTACAAAATGCTGTAAAAGAAAAGGGTTTATTCTACCCTCCCGATCCCAGTAGTAGAGGGAGTTGTTTCATCGGTGGAAATATCGCAGAAAATAGTGGTGGACCAAAAGCTGTAAAATATGGCGTGGTAAAAGATTATGTATTGAATCTTGAAGTGGTTTTACCCAATGGAGAAATCATTTGGACAGGCGCCAATGTTTTGAAAAATTCAACAGGTTATAATCTTACTCAGTTAATGGTGGGTAGTGAAGGTACATTGGGTATTGTCACCAAAATCGTGTTGAAACTGATTCCTTTCCCAAAATATGATCTGCTGATGCTGGTACCATTCGCTTCTTTGGAAAAAGCAAGTGAAGCCGTAAGTGCCATATTCCGAGCGGGTTTTGTACCAAGTGCTTTGGAATTGGTAGAGATTGATGCATTGAAGATTGTGAGTCAAATGGTAGACAGTACCGCTGTTCCTGTTGATGATTCTATTGCAGCACATCTCATCATTGAAGTAGATGGCAACAATATGGATGTATTGATGAGTGAGATGGAATCCATTGCAGAACTCTTGACGCAATTTGATGCCGGAGAGATATTCTTTGCAGATGACGCACAACAAAAAGCAGAACTCTGGAAACTACGTCGCCGTGTAGCAGAAGCGGTGAAAACCAGTGGTTATACCATCGAAGAAGATACGGTAGTACCTCGTGCCGAATTACCCGCTCTGATCAAAGGAGTAAAAGAATTGGGTAAACAATATGGCTTCCATGCTGTTTGTTATGGACATGCCGGTGATGGTAATCTGCATATCAGGATCAATCACCCTACCATTAAGAATAGTCATGGTAATGAAGAAATGACGCAAGCATTACGGGCTTTATTCGAACTGGTACAAAAATTAGGCGGAACCATTAGTGGTGAACATGGTATTGGTTTGATTCAAAAGCCATATCTATCTACAGTGTTCCGTGATGCCAACATGTATTTGATGAGAGAGATCAAAAAAGCATTTGATCCTAACAATATTTTAAATGCCGGAAAGATTTTTGACCTCAACTAGTAACGTATTTTTGATGAAACACCTGCAACTATGAAAAACAGTATACTGTTAACCTCTCTCTGTTTGCTTCTTTGCTTGTCTTCTATGGCACAAAACAATGAAGCAGATGAAAAGAAAGGAAAGTTTAAAAGAGAAAATACTTTTTTGGGTGCCGCAGTCAATCTTTCTTTAGGCAATCGTTTTTTTAATGTAGGTGTCAACCCGGAAATCGGATACAGTTTCAATAACTGGTTAGATGCAGGCGTAGCACTGAACGTGAATTATTTTTCACAAAATGCTTCTGATTTCAGTAATACACGTTTTCGGAATTTTAATTATGGAGCAGGTACATTTCTACGTATTTGGCCGGTGAATTTTCTACATGTGCAAGTCCAACCTGAATACAACTGGATCAACTCCTCACAAAAGAATGTGATATCGGGACAAACTTTTAAATACAACTACAGTGCAGAAAGTTTATTGGTAGGTATTGGTTATGGTTCCAGAATGGTTGGCTCACAATATTCTTATGTAACACTGATGATTGATGTGTTACAAAATATCAATTCCCCTTATCGTGATCAGTTCAATGATCCTTTACCTGTTTTCAGAGCGGGATTTGGTATGTATCTCAATCGAAAGAAGTAAGCGCTTCATCTACACTGTCGGCCACAATCAAACGTTTCCGCCAGTCTTCATACAGAAAACCTTCTTCGGTCATTTTTTTAATATGATCAATCAACGATTCATAATATCCTGCTGAATTCAGCAGGATAATTTTTTTATTGTGGATATTCAAAGTATTCCAGGTAAGCATTTCAAACAGTTCATCCAATGTACCATGACCGCCAGGTAATACAATGGCAGCATCGCATAATTCATACATCATTTTTTTACGGATATGCATATCCTTCACCACATGTAATTCTGTAATGCCTTCGTGTTGATGTTCCCATTCCAATAACACTTCCGGTATGACACCAATGGCTTTACCTCCATGTTCCATTACTGCATTGGCAATAGCACCCATCAATCCTTTATTACCACCACCATAGATCAGTGTTATTTTCTTTTCAGCCATTGACCTACCCAATCTTGAAGCATCTGCTACGAAAAGAGGATTATTTCCATTTTTTGAACCGCAAAAAACTGCAACATGCTTTACCTGCATCTATTTGAATTTACGTCGCAATGTAAGCAGGAATATGTTTATAGAATATTGAACGATGTATTTTATTTATGAATTTTACCAGCTAAAACCTGCAATAAAACGCAAACAACCCCTATCTTTATCGGGAACGATCGTATTAACGCCATAAACCCTTTGGATATGTCCCCACTCCTGTTGTTCTCATTTGTCATCATTTACTTTTTAATCTTATTGGTAGTTGCCTGGTATACCGGAAGAAATAGTAACAACGATTCTTTCTTTATCGGTAACAGAAATAGTAACTGGATGCTGGTGGCATTTGGTATGATCGGTACTTCATTGAGTGGTGTCACTTTTGTAAGTGTTCCCGGAGCTGTGGCCAAAGAATCATTTGCATATATGCAGATCACACTGGGCTACCTGATCGGTTATATGGTGATAGCATTTGTATTATTACCATTGTATTATAAACTTAATCTCACTTCCATCTACAACTATCTAAGCTCTCGCTTGGGAGTGAATTCCTATAAAACGGGCGCATCGTTTTTTATCTTATCCCGAACACTGGGTGCCACTGCACGCCTGTATTTAGTAGTGCGCATTTTACAAGATGCAATTCTAGAAAGTTTTCACGTACCGTTCTGGGCAACCACCCTCATCATTCTGGCGATGATCTTATTGTATACGTATGAAGGAGGTGTAAAAACAATCGTATGGACCGACACCTTACAGACTTCCTGTATGTTGATTGGACTGGTGATTTGCGTAGTGTATATTTTGAGTCAGCTGGATATGGGTATCTCTGAAAGCTTTGCTGCCATGGGCGATAAAGGCTATTCAAAAATATTCTTCACTGAACCCGAAAGTCGTTTCTTTTTCCTGAAGCAAATTCTTGCAGGTGCTTTTGTAACCATTACCATGACTGGTATGGATCAAGAGATGATGCAAAAAAACATTTCTGTGAAGACTTTGAAAGACTCACAAAAGAATGTAGTGACTTTAGGATTTATTATGTTGGCGGTCATCGGTTTGTTCTTATTCCTTGGTGGACTCTTACACTTGTATGCCGATGCACAAGGAATAGCTGCAACAGGAGATAAACTCTTCCCTACAATTGCACTCAACCATATGCCAAGTTTGGTATCTGTGATATTCATCATAGCCCTGATCTCAGCCTTATTCCCCAGTGCCGATGGTGCCATCACGGCATTGACCTCTTCATTTTGTATTGATATCATTGGATTACAAAGAAGAGAAGACTGGACAGATGTACAAAAGAAAAAAATCAGACAAAGGGTACACCTGGTATTTGCCGGAATATTCTTGTTGTTTGTGATGGTGTATAAATGGATTGATAGCAGCAGTATGATTGGCGTCATACTAAAAGTAGCTGCTTATACTTATGGACCATTATTAGGTCTCTTTACTTTCGGTATTTTATTGAAACGTTCAGTGAATGATAAACTGGTGCCTATTATTTGTATCGCATCTCCATTGATCTGTCTGATGTTGGATAAATTTCAAAAACAAATATTCGGATCTTTCGAAATTGGATTGGAACTCCTGATCATCAATGGAGCCATTACTTTTATAGGGTTGATGCTGATTTCGAAGAAAGGGGATAAGTAGCTTATAGTTCATAGCTGATAGTTCATAGCAAATGGTCCATATTCCATAAGCCATTAGCTATGAACTATCCGCTATCGGCGACCATAAGCCATGAACCATCAGCTATCCCTATCTTTGCCCCATGTCTACCCCCCTGATTGTTTCCCCGGAGGCAGAAGCCTATGCACAGCTATTTACCACGGCTGATGATACGCTGTTGACGGAGATTGAGGAGTATACAAAAGCCCATCACCCCCATGCCCATATGCTGAGCGGACAGGTTCAGGGAAAATTCCTTGCTTTCTTAAGTACTATTCTACGTCCCAAATACGTTTTAGAGATAGGAACTTTTACCGGATACAGTGCACTTTGTCTGGCAGAAGGCCTGCAGAACGGTGGAGAACTCCATACCATCGAATGCAGGGAGGAAGATGCCCAAACAGCCCGGAACTATTTTAGCAAAAGCTACAGAAAGGATCAAATACATTTGCACATCGGAAATGCGGGGGAAATCATTCCTACGCTGAATCATCCATGGGATCTGGTTTTTATTGATGCAGATAAGACAGGATATATAGGTTACTATGAACAATTGATTCCACGTATAGCTGAAAATGGTATCATTCTTGCGGATAATGTGCTGTTTCACGGACAGGTATTGGAAGACCCTATTAGTGGAAAGAATGCCAAAGCCATACATGCATTCAATGAACATGTGAAACAAGACCCTAGAACTGAACAGGTTTTACTCACCATCAGAGACGGATTACTGATGGTAAAAAAGAAAACGACATGAAAAAAATCTTCGTATTGATCACACTGCTAAACGCTGCACTGTTAAGTTCAGTTGCACAGACTGCCGGTGTGAAAGAAAGAACAGAAGCTTATATCAATAGCTATAAAGACCTTGCCATTCAGGAAATGATCCGTACGGGTGTTCCTGCTTCCATCAAATTGGCACAGGGTATTCTGGAATCACAGTTTGGTGAAAGTACGCTGGCTAAAAATGCTAATAATCATTTTGGTATCAAATGTAAAACCGAATGGACCGGAGACAAAATATTCCAGGATGATGATGCCAAAGGTGAATGTTTCCGTGTATACAAATCAGCGGAAGAATCTTACCGCGATCATTCTGATTTTTTAAAGACACGTCCCCACTATTCTTTTCTCTTTAAATTGGAACTAACCGATATTACCGGTTGGGCATACGGATTGAAAAGAGCAGGTTATGCCACCAATAAAACCTATCCTGAAAAATTATTACGCGTCATTGAAGACTATCAATTGAATCAATACACCATTCAGGGCATCGCCATGATGGAAAATAAAACGGCCCCCATTGTAGCAACGGTACAAAATACAACAGCCGCCAATGTGGTTACTGAACAAACAGTTGCACCTGCCATCAAAAATGAATCTGCTATTAAAAATGATACTCAAAAAGCAACGTTAGTAAAAGAGGAAACAGAGGCTCCACAAGCAGAGCTTCAGACAGCTAATACTAGTGTTGAAAAAATAAAGCCCATAGAAGAGGCGGATAGAAAAACAACCACTGTTGCTGAAGAAAAGAAAATAGTTACGTATCCTGAAGGCGTATTTACCATCAATCACACAAAAGCTGTACATGCCAGAGAGGGTACTTCTTTACTGGCATTGGCACATCAATATGATATTAGCTTGAGCAAACTTTTTGAGTTCAATGAATTAACAGAAATGGACATCCTTGATATGGATCGGGTACTGTTCATCGAGAAAAAACAAAAAAGAGGTGCTTCTGATTTTCATGAAGTAACAGCAGGTGAAAATCTACATGATATTTGTCAGAAAGAAGGCATTAGAATGGATAGTTTATTAGAGTATAATAAATTGAAAAAAGACAGTCAGCTTTCTGCCGGACAAAAATTATTGTTACGCTCCCCAACAGAGATCAATAAAGGAACAAAAAAGAAATCTACAAAATAACAGATCCATGCAGGTAATCAAAGTTCATGACAAAGAATTCATTCCCTATTTACCGGAAACATTGATCCATGAAAAGATCAAAGAACTGGCAGCTCAATTGGATAAAGATTATCAGGGTAAAAAACCTTTGTTCATTTCCATCTTGAATGGATCTTTCATGTTTTCTGCTGATTTGTTCAAAGAGCTATCAATTGAAGCTGAGATCTGCTTTATTAAATTGGCTTCTTACAAGGGTACCAAATCAACCGGACATGTTATTACTGCCATTGGATTAGATACAGAGATCAATAACCGACATGTTGTAATATTGGAAGACATTATTGATACCGGTAAAACACTCAGTGAATTTCTGCCACAACTTGTCAATCAACAACCACTCTCTTTAAAAGTGGCCGTACTACTACACAAGCCTGATGCCATGAAGTATCCGGTACAGATCGATTATTGTTGTTTTACCATCCCTAACCGTTTTGTACTTGGTTATGGACTGGATTATGATGGTTTGGGTAGGAATATTCGCGAAATCTATCAGCTCAAAGACGAAGCATAACAAGGCTTTAACGGCTTGTACATACCGAGTAGCAGCATTTTTACGTTAACTTGTTATGTAAACCCCTGCCAAATGCGCTCATTCATTTGGATACTGCTATTGCTATCGGTGACCCATACTGCACACGCTCAATATTATTTACGCGGTGAGATCAGAAATGAGCAAGGTGTTTTATTGAGTGGTGTCAAAATAAAAATCAGTTCAAAACCTAGTCTCATTTTTCATTCGGGGGGAAGTGGATCTTTTGGTATACCGATACCTTCTGTAAAAGACAGCATCCACTTAAGCTTTGATGGCTATGATCCATTAAGTATATATGTGGACAGCCGACAGTTTCAACTACTACAGATGAAATCAAGTTCGGGCACTTCGAAATTGTATAAAAACTATAAATCTTCTATTGTAAAAAATTTCTCTACAGGCTCTGTCATCAATAGTCTGGGTTTGGGAGAAAGTTATACCGGCATCATCGAGAATGAGTTGATGAAAACTAACACATTTCCTGAAACAGGATTTTCTTTGAATATCGATAATGCCTCTTACAGCAATATCAGAAGATTCATCAATAATGGAATGATGATTCCACAAGATGCAGTACGTATTGAAGAAATGCTGAACTATTTCAGCTTACCACTTCCCCCCAATAGCCTACAAATAGAAAAAGGATTTTCATATGCGTATGAACATAGTAGTTGTCCATGGAATCCTAAACATCAACTATTATTCTTACAATTACAAGCACCTACCATTCCACTTCATGAAGTCCCGGCTTCCAATCTGGTTTTCTTGATTGATGTTTCCGGCTCGATGGATAAGCCCAATCGATTGCCTTTATTACAATCCGGGTTTCGTTTACTCATCAATAATTTAAGACCTATCGACACTGTTTCTGTCATTACATATGGCGGCGGAGTGGCGATGGTATTGGCACCGACTGGTGGACAACATAAAGACCTGATCAAAAAAGCCATTGATTCTTTATCTGCCGGAGGTGACACACCCGGCTCTGGAGCCATTCAGTTGGCTTATGAAACCGCAAAGAAAAATTTTATCAAAGGAGGCAACAATCGGGTGATACTGGCCACTGATGGAGATTTCAATGTTGGACAATCATCCGAAAAGGAACTGGAAGAACTCATCACGCGTTATCAAATGAGTGGCATCTATCTCACTTGTTTGGGTGTAGGAATGGGGAATTATAAAGATAGTAAACTGGAAACCCTATCTAAAAAAGGTAATGGCAATTTCGCATACATCGATCAAATCAGAGAAGCTGAGAAAGTATTGGTAACAGAGTTTACCAAAAATATTTTTACTGTCGCAAATGATGCATCCATTACACTTCAATTCAATCCGGAAACTGTTGCAGCATATCGACTGATTGGATTTGACAATAAAAAAACTGCTTTAGAAGATAGCAGCAGTACATTAGAGGGAGGAGAAATAGGCAGTGGGCATTCCATCATGGCAATCGCTGAAATCATTCCTGCGAAAGACAGCAGCAATTCTGCAAATTTACCTTTAGCAGAAGTAGTACTAAGATATAAAGACCCTTTGAGTGGTAATCAAAAAGAGCAAAATTTTACAGCCAATTATCGCGGACAAAAAATAAAACGCACTGATAGCATCTATCGTTTTGCCGCCGCTGTTGCCATGTTTGGGAATATCCTACGAAAATCAAAATCCACGCATGGATTTCAGTTGGAAGATGTGGCTTTGTTTAGTAAACATACTGTCTCACCCAACAATATCCTGCAACAGGAATTTCAACATTTGTTGGAAAAAGCTATTCAACTTTACAACCCGCCAAAGAAAAAAAGAAAATCAGATTAACTGAATGCTTCTTTTACGCGATCAAAGAAACTCTTATCGCTTTTGGTAGGTTGAGGTTTAAAGTTGGGACTATGACTTAGCTTCTCCAATATCTGTTTCTCTTCATCGCTCACTTGCTGTGGTGTCCAAACATTTACATAAATCAATTGATCTCCTTTATTGTACCCTTGTACTTCCGGAAATCCTTTGCCTTTGAGTCTGAATATTTTACCACTCTGTGTACCGGCCGGAATTTTAATTTTTGCTCTCCCATCAATGGTAGGCACTTCTACTTGTGTTCCGAAAACAGCATCCGGAAAAGAGATATGAAGGTCATAAGCAACATTCAATCCGTCGCGCTGTAATTCAGGATGTGTTTCTTCTTCAATTTGAATGATTAAATCTCCTGCAAATCCACCACGCTCTCCTGCATTTCCTTTTCCACTCATGCTTAACTGCATTCCCTCAGAAACACCTGCCGGAATATCAATGCTAATGGTTTCTTCTCCATACACCCTACCCTCTCCTTTACAACCACCACATTTAGCAGTTACAGTAGACCCTTCGCCATTACAAGTTGGGCAGGTAGTTACGGTTTGCATTTGTCCAAGAAAAGTATTGGTCACTCTTCTCACTTGTCCGCTACCACCACAGGTTCCACAATTCTGAACACTATTTTTATCTTTTGCGCCATTACCGCCGCAGGTATTACACAAGACATGTTTCTTCACTTTTACATTCTTGGTGACACCTTTCGCAATTTCTTCAAAATTCAATTTCAGTTTGATGCGCAAGTTGCTTCCTCTTTGTCCACGGGCTCTTCCAGCACCACTACTTCTCCTTCCTCCACCACCAAAGAAACTTCCGAACATATCATCACCGAAAATATCTCCAAACTGACTGAAGATATCATCCATATTACTATACCCACCTGCACCACCGCCGGTACCCGGACCAAAAGCAGCATGTCCATAACGATCATACTTGGCTTTCTTATCCGCATCGCTCAGTACTTCATAGGCTTCAGCAGCTTCTTTGAATTTTTCTTCTGCTTCTTTATCATTCGGGTTACGATCAGGATGGTATTGCATAGCTACCTTACGATAAGCTTTTTTAATCTCATCGGCAGAAGCTGATTTGCCCACACCCAATATTTCGTAAAAATCTCTTTTAGCCATCTTTCTTGAATTTAGGATGTCTGATGTAGGATGTCTGATATAATTCAAATCAGACATCCTACATCAGACATCAAACATTATTTCCCTACCACCACTTTTGCAAAACGAATGATCTTATCATTGAGGTAGTATCCTTTCATGACTTCATCCAGTACTTTTCCTTTTAACTCTTCAGTTGGAGCTGGAATTTCTGTAATGGCTTCGTGTTTTTCTACATCAAACTCTGCATGGATACTTTCCATGGCTTTCACTCCTTTAGATTGAAGGTTAGAACGAAGTTTATTGAAGACCAATTGAATACCCTCTTTTTGCACAGCGATATCATCATTGCTTTGCAATTGTTTCTCTGCACGATCACAATCATCCAACACATCCAGCAATGAAACAATCACATCTTTCCCGGCTGTTTGAATCAGCTCAATACGCTCTTTGGCAGTACGACGTCTGAAATTGTCGAACTCAGCCATGAGACGGAGGTATTTATCCTTCTGCTCTTGTAACTCAGCCTGCAGTTTTTCCAACTGATTTTCCTCTGCTACCGGCTCATTCAAATGAGAAGTACCTGCTGCATTCTCATCGGCATTGATATCAATATTGGCTTGTGTTTCTTCGTTCACGGGTGTCTGTGTTGTTGCCTGCTCTTCCATAATTAATTGATTGAATACTTTTCGGGGCAAAACTGTCAAAAATTTTGCCGATGCAAAGAAAAGGGAAAAATTGACAGTCTGCCTGATAAATCAAGGCTTCCTGTCAGTCAAACGCCCTGTTTTTCAGGTTTTTAGCTGCCAAAGAACAGGGCTTGGAGGGTGTGGACTATCTTCGCGGCATGACGAAAGTATATCTTAGAAAAAAAATCGCCCAGCGTATTGCCAACGGGCACCCTTGGATATTTGGGAATGAGGTAGACAGGCTAACCGGACCTGTCGAAGCCGGAGATATTGTAGATGTATATTATGCAGATGGGAAATACGCCGGAAGAGGATATGCAAACCCGAAATCGCAGATCATGGTCAGATTGCTGACCCGCAAACAAGAAGAGATCAATGACCAGTTTTTTCATGACCGTATTGCCAATGCCTGGCAGTACCGACAAAAAATCGGTTACACAGAAAATTGCCGCTTGATTTTTGGAGAAGCCGATCAAATGCCTGCACTCATTATCGATAAATTCAATGACTATTTTGTTTTACAAACCTTGTCATATGGAATGGATCAATGGAAACCTGCCATTGTAAAAGCACTGGAATCCATCTTTACCCCCAAAGGTATTTATGAAAGAAATGATGTGCCCGTTCGCGAACTGGAAGGATTAGTTCAGCAGAAAGGATTTTTATCTACCCCTTTCGATACTAATATCATCATCCAGGAAAACGGATTGAAGTTTCATGTTGATATTGAGAACGGACAAAAAACAGGTTATTTTTTAGATCAACAGGATAATAGAAGAGCCATTCAGCACATAGTAAAAGGCGCAGAAGTATTAGGGGCTTTCACCTATACCGGCACTTTTGAAATTCATGCTGCACATTACGGAGCAAAATCGGTTTTGGGTTTGGATATTTCTGAAAATGCAGTGGCACAAGCCAATAGAAATGCAGCTTTAAACGGACTTGATAGCATCTGTAAGTTCGAAGCGATGAATGCTTTTGATGTATTAAAACAATGGGGTAAGGATGGCAGACAATATGATGTAGTGATGTTAGACCCACCTGCCTTTACCAAGAGCAGAGAAAATATTCAAAAAGCAATTACAGGTTATAAAGAGATCAACCTCAGAGGTATGAAACTGATTCGCAATGGAGGATTTTTAGTGACTTCCAGTTGTACCAATCTCGTTCAACCCGAACTTTTTTTACAGACCATCGAAATGGCTGCCAAAGATGCTCGCAAAAAGATCAGACAAGTTACATTCCAGGCACAAGCCAGTGATCACCCGATTATTTGGGGGATGGAGAATACCAACTATTTGAAATTTTTAATTGTGGAGGTTACGGATAGATAGAGGGAATGCAGATGTCTGATTTCTGATGTCTGATTTCTGATGTCTGCTTTATAAAAAAAGCTGTGCAACTCTGTGGTTTATTTTACTACAGAGTTACGCAGAGTTAGGCACAGAGTAACACAGCTTTTCACCTTTCACTTTTCACCTTTCACTTTTCACCTCCCTCCCACTCAGGCCATCTACCCGGTGTGTAAGGTGCTTTATTCAGATCCAGTTCTTTTTCCAATGCCTTGATCTCAGTATCTAGTTTTCGCATGGCAGTTAGAACAGTTGTCAATCCTTTAGAAGCGATTGCATAATCTTTTTTGAATGTTTCGGTAATCATAGATGTAGAATTCCAAATACCGCCCTCAACATCTCCTATTCTTCCATTAATAGATGGTACGGTTTCAAATTCTCTTCTTGCTACTGATTGATCACCATTGAGCTGAATACCGATCCTATTCAACTCTTGCATCAATGCATAGGCTTTTTCCAGTATTGATTTTGGTGCTGCTAACATATCATTTGTAGCTGCATTGATATTGTTCAATCGGCTACGCATATTATTAAAAATATCCGTAGTAGCGCTGGCAGCTTTTCTGAGTGCAGCAACTTGCTTATAGAACTTCACATTCTCTTCCATGTTCACCGGTAAGCTACTTTGCTGTAACAATTTGCAAGTGAAAGTAACAGGGCCTGCAAGTTCAGTCAGTTTACCGTCTTCATATTTAGATAGTGAAACAGTATATTCTCCAGGCATAGCCAGATGTCCCTTTTCTTCTCCGCCAAATAATTGATCGGGGGCAAGTGTTACCCTACCCAACACAGGTGCCGGTGTAGCATAACGGAAATCCCAAACAATTTTTTGTAAGCCTTTTTTCGCCGGTGCTTTTAAATGACGAACCACATCTCCGGCTTTATCTCGAATGGTAAATAACAAATAAGGATCGGGTTGACTGTCTTCCATCCGTAAACTATCCATAGAAGGATAATATACTTTTTCTCCCTTCTCTCCTTTTGCCTTCTCCTGTTCCAATCGAAGATCACGTAATTTTTTACTGTCATCTTTTACGTAGTAAGTAAACACTGCACCAACAGATGGATTGGGTGTACTGAAATAACTACTACCCAAATGTCCCTTATCGCGTAAGCCCAATGGATATCTTTCAATAAACATCAAACTTTCTTTTACAGGGAAAATCACAGCGTCTTTATTGAGTGTTTCTTTTTTGAAATTTCTCAATACACTGTAATCATCCAAAATATAAAACCCACGACCAAATGTTGCGATTACCAGGTCATTTTCTCTACGCTGAATTTCCATATCACGTACAGCTGCTACCGGTAAGCCTCCTTTTAATTGTGTCCATTCTTGTCCACCATTATTCGAGAAGAATACACCAAATTCAGTGCCTACAAACAACAGATCACGATCAATATGATCTTCTGCAATGGTATACACACTTCCTCTATGTGGTAAATTCGATTGAATGGGTTTCCATGTTTTACCTGCATCGGTTGTCTTGAGAACATAAGGCTTGAAATCGCCATTACGATGCTGGTTGAAACAAACATAAGCTGTATTCACATCGTGTAATGATGCGATAATTTGATGTACATAACTCATCGGTGGCACACCCGGAAGATTGTCAAATTTTGTCCAGTTGGCTCCACCATCTATCGTCAGTTGAATCAATCCATCATCAGTACCTACCCAGATCATATTCTGATTGAATTTTGATTCTGCGATAGTCGTCAACTGTCCAAAGATATCAGTGCTTCCATTTTTAGCGATGGCATCTACTGACCATATTTTGCCCATCACTTCAAATTTATTCCTATCTACTTGACGTGTAAGATCTGGACTGATCAGTTTCCAGCTATTGCCTCTGTCATCTGTTCTGAATAATTTATTGGCACCAAAATATAAGCGAGCATTATCATGCTGACTAATGAGTAATGGCGCATCCCAGTTCCAACGATAAGCTGGTTCATTCTCTCCTTCGGATGGTTTGATGGAAAGATATTCTCCACTTTTACGATCAAAACGAACAAGGCCTCCGTATTGACTTTGGGCATAGATGATATCAGGATTGGATTGATCGACCTGTGTTTCAAAACCATCCCCAATAGAAGTGATGTACCAATCAGCATTTACAATACCATTCGCAGATGTAGTTCTACTTGGTCCACCTAAACTCAAATTATCTTGTGTTCCACCATGTACACTATAAAATGGATATGCATTATCCGTAGCTACTTTATAAAACTGTGTAACCGGCAAATTGGATTTGAAATCCCAACTCTTAGCAAAATCCCATGTTTCATAAATGCCCCCATCACAACCTACCATTAGGTGATCGGTATCAGTAGGATCGATCCAGATAGCATGATTATCGATATGTTTATTGATCTCTCCGAGATTGTAGACAGATTTACCTGCATCATCACTCACTTTATAATAAACATCTGTAATAAAAATGCGATTCACATCTACAGGGTCACAAGTAATTTCCTGATAATAGTTACCTGAAGTAGCATAACCACTCCTCTTTTCCCAACTCGCACCTTTATCTCTTGACAAATAAATGCCCCCCTTATTGTCTTTAGCTTCTATTACGGTATACAATACATCCGGATTCACAGGACTGATCGCCAATCCGATTCTTCCCAGTTCCCCACTTGGAAATCCACCTTCGATTTTTTTCCAGGTAGTACCGCCATCTGTTGTTTTATAGAGTGCTGATTCAGGTCCACCACCAATATATGTAAATACTTTTCTCATGCGTTGATGAAAAGCAGCATACAATACATTCGGATTACGAGGATCCATTACCAAATCATTACAACCGGTATAAGCACTTACTGATTTGATGAGATTCCATGTTTGTCCGCCATCTACTGATTTATACACACCACGATCTCCTCCTTCATTCCAAACAGGTCCATAAGCAGCTACATAAATAATATTGGAATTCGTAGGATCTACAATGATTTCGGCAATATGCTCAGAGTTTTTTAAACCCATATTTTTCCAAGTCTTACCTCCATCTTCAGATTTATACACGCCATCTCCATAAGAAACAGAACGCTGGTTATTATTTTCTCCTGAGCCCACCCACACTACATTACTATTATTGGGATCGATGGTAACACAACCAATTGAATAAGATCCTTGTGCATCAAATACAGGTTGAAAAGTCACACCGTGATTGGTTGTTTTCCAAACACCACCGGCTGCTGTGGCAACATAATACTCACTGGTATTGGCAGGATTCACAGCAAAATCAGCGATACGACCGGAAGTCACTGCCGGACCGATGGATCTGAATTTTAGATTGGAAAAAGTTCCCGCATTCCACTCAACTCCAGAAGTCTTGTTTTGTGCAAATGCAGATAAGAAAAGAAAATAAGTGAGCGATAGCATTACGCTACGTAGCAGCATTTTCATATGGCTTTGGTATTAATAAAAAAATAACCCGAAGGTTAAGAATAAATATAAGGAAAATAAAAAGAGAAGCCCCGAAGTGGTTATTTTACCACTTGAAAACGACCGGATTCAATAATACGATTGCTTTGGTCTCTTAGTTGATAGATATACAGTCCACGATAGTACTGATCATCCAACGACACCGTGATTTTCGATTCAGTAATCCTCACTTCCGTCATGCGCTTACCCAGAAAATTGGTGATCAATAAAGTATAGGTTCTATCAACAGTCTTGTCAAACTCAAAATTAATGACAGTGGTAGCAGGGTTGGGATAGAAACGGGTGACTTTGGAAGCAGTTTCTCCAAAGGGTATTCCGTTGTTGGTATAGGAAACTGTGTCGGGAGCGTAGCTGCTTCCGAGCATCATACAAATCAATAAGATGACTGTGTAACGATTTCCCATAGGTTAATAATACTCTAAAATAGTCAAAGCCGTCGATTTAAGCAAAAACCTACGTTAAAATGACCCCATAAATGCAAAATCCGCTGTCTGGAAGCAGGTTTTTAAGCCAAACTTCATAGACAGCGGACTTGTCAACAGATAAAAACAGCTTAATTCAGACTATTGAGTGTTTGTTGAATAGCTTCAAAATTGGGAAGATCGCCAGGGGTTGGACATACTTCTGCGTAGCGAACCACTCCTTCTTTATCAATCACAAATGCGGCACGTTTGCTCACACCTTGCATTTCAAAAGCTGGGAAAGTTTCATAAAGTACCCCATAAGCACTTGCAGCTTCTTTGTTGAAATCGCTCAGTAATTGGAAGTTCAAGTTTTGTTCATCACGGAATTTACCCAACGAGAACAATGAATCCACTGATACACCAAATACAATGGCGTTGGTGTTGTTATAAAGAGCGATATTATCTCTTACATTACAAAGCTCGGCGGTACACACACCGGTGAATGCTAATGGAAAAAATAGTACGACTACATTTTTTCCTTTCTGATCAGCCAATGATACTTTGTTTTTATCGGTATCAAAAAGAGAGAACTGAGGTGCTACTGCACCAGCCTGAATACTCATAGGTTGTATTTTTATTGATGATGATTAGATAAAAAGATAAACAAGATTCTAAGATAAAAGTTGCAAAACAAACCGCTATTATAATTGCATCTCTGGTACATGATCAGGTACGATAAGTTTTCCTGCTGTTTTAGCGATGATATCCTCTACTGAAACACCTGGCGCTCTTTCCAACAACACAAAACCTTGCTCTGTGATATCCAGTACTGCCAGCTCTGTCACTACTTTTTTAACACAGCCCACACCCGTCAAAGGAAGTGTACAAGCAGGAAGTAGTTTACTTTCTCCTTTCGGATTGGTATGCATCATAGCAACAATGATATTTCTGGCGCTGGCCACCAGATCCATGGCTCCACCCATTCCTTTCACCATTTTACCGGGTATTTTCCAATTCGCGATATCGCCTTTCTCACTTACTTCCATAGCTCCCAATACCGTCAAATCAATTTTGCCGGCACGTATCATTCCGAAACTTTCTGCACTATCAAAAAAAGCACCGCCGGGTATTACGGTTACCGTTTCTTTACCTGCATTGATCAAATCTGCATCTACTTGGTCATCTGTAGGATAAGGTCCCATACCAAGAATACCATTCTCACTCTGAAAAATCACCGTCATCCCCTCCGGTATAAAGTTGGATACCAGGGTAGGAATACCGATCCCCAAATTCACATACATCCCATCCCGCAATTCCTGCGCGATTCTTTTTGCTATTCCGAATTTATCTAAAGCCATAGGAGATTTTTTTGCGAAAAGTGAAAGGTGAAAAGTGAAACGGTTGTAAAAGATAATTTCTTCTTTTCACCTTTCACCTTTCACTTTTCACTTTTCACTTAATTTAACTGTTTTTCTTTCTACTCGCTTCTCATAATTCGCTCCTTCAAAGATTCGATGCACGTATACACCTGCAACATGAATCTCATCAGGATCTAATTCGCCGGGTTGAACGAGCTGTTCAACTTCTGCGATGGTGATGTTGCCTGCTTTTGCCATAGAAGTAGAAAAATTACGTGTCGTTTTTCTGAATACGAGATTTCCTAAAGTATCCCCTTTCCATGCTTTCACAATAGCGAAATCTGCATGTAACGCCATTTCCATGAGATGCGGCTTCCCATTGAATACACGTACTTCTTTTCCTTCTGCGATCTCCGTTCCATAGCCTGCTGGAGTAAAAAATGCAGGGATACCCATTCCCGCCATCTGAATACGTGTTGCCAAAGTTCCTTGCGGAATCAGATCTACTTCCAATTCACCACTCAACAGCTGTCTTTCAAACTCTGCATTCTCCCCCACATAACTACTCATCATTTTTTTGATCTGCCGGGTCTTCAAGAGTAAACCCAGACCAAAATCATCTACACCTGCATTATTGGAAATACAGGTTAGTTCTTTCACTCCTTTTTTTACCAATGCAGCAATGGTATTTTCAGGAATCCCATTCAATCCAAATCCGCCCAGCATCAGCGTTGCTCCATCTTGTATATCCTGTATCGCTGCTTCTGCACTTGCAAATACTTTATTCATAGCCTGCAATATTAAGGTTTCTTCCTTTTACCACTGTAGCGTTCAATACGCTCACGGTTTGATTTAGCATCAATCGAATCAACGATCTCTTTCATTAAGAGTGGATGTGCTTCATAATACCGATAACTCTCAAAAAAACGATCCTTGCTTATTTTATGAATGCGAAAGACCGTTTCATACAACTTCACATCTTCTTTATTTTTTGTTGCATTCGTATCAGCAACTAACTTTCTGATAAAAACTTCATCGGCTTTCATCATATCCCACATGATCACCTGCATGCTATCCATGGGAATGATACGACCATCCATATCATTTGAGCATCCTATGATGATCCCCGCTAAACAACAAAGCAATAATTTCTTCATCGTTTCAACTCCTCTTTATATTTTGCTGCATTGATCACATCCAACTCACTCAGCAGTTCTGCAGCTTTTGCTTTTTCTGCTGATGGGGCTTTTTTAAAGATGCCTACCAATTCCTGGTATTTCCCCTGCATAAAAAATTGTTGGATCATGGTATTTGGATTCTCTTTACCAAAAGACTGTAATTGAATCAATGCATCCAAAATACCGGTTCTGGCTTCGGCTTCTTTATCATATAAATTATCTAACCCATTCCTATAATAACCATAAATCACATCATGTATCCTATTGTAACGAGTATTGATAAGGTTTTCATTCAACCAATATCGGTTGCGCAATCCATCAAAAATTCTCCATCCGGAAATACCTCTTCCCTCGGGCGCATTGACAACAATATTTTGTGCCTTTCTGAAATAAGGATCTCCTGCCTTGGGTGAAAAAGAATCATAATCCAATCCGAGAATGGTATACACATAAAAAGCAAAGACTGCGGTCAGATTGGCTACTGTTGCATCCGTTCCCTGCACTCTGTTTTCATTGAATTCTACCGGCTGAAATTCCAGGTACTTAAATGTTACATCCGGATCTTGAAAATTCACTAAAGCTGCCTGGTAAGAGGAATGATACACCGGACGGGCTGCCTGAATATTCAAAGTTGCTTTGTAAATATTAAGCTCTACTACACTTTCAATATTCAAGATAAAACTGCATTCAATTTTTTCATTTTGCTTGTAAGCATCCGTTGTCCACTTACGATTGTTCAACAGATTAGTCAATTGATTTTGTAGCGTGGTGAATATTTTACGATCAATATTCGTGGTTACTCTATTCGACAATACAGTAACCCTTGCCTGTAGTTCCTGCGCTTTGACGGCAAGACCCAAACAAGCAAACACAATCATGATCATCCAATTCTTACGCATGTAGGTGTTTTATGATGAATGAAACAATATCACTTGCTACTGCTTTCTTTGATTTTATGCCTGTCTTTACTTCGGTTCCATTGCTATGAAAAATAGTAACGTCATTGGTATCAATACCAAATCCGGCATCTTTATCATTCAGTGAATTGAGCACAATAGCATCTGCATTCTTAGACTGCAGCTTACTTAATGCATTTTCTTTTTCATTGCTTGTTTCCAATGCAAAGCCTACTAAAAACTGTCCTTGCTTTTTATCTTTTCCCAGTTGCAATAAGATGTCTTTGTTCTTCACCAATGCAATTTCCCATGCATCTTGTTTCTTTTTGATCTTATCGGTTGCTGCACTAACAGGTTTATAATCTGCAACCGCTGCAGACATCACTGCGATATGCGCATCACTAAACTCTTGGGTAGCTACTTCATACATCTGATCACCCGATACCACTGCGCGTACTTGTATTCCTTTATAGTTGGTCTTTTGATGGGTAGGGCCTGCGATCAACACCACTTCCGCACCACGCAGGTATAATTCTTCCGCAATTGCAAAACCCATTTTACCGGAAGAATGATTGCCAATAAAACGAACCGGATCTATCGCTTCATAAGTGGGCCCGGCAGTAACAATGGCTTTTTTACCTTTCAATTCTTCGGTACGAAAAAAATGTTCGATCAGGTACTGATAAATTTCTTCCGGCTCAGCCATTCTTCCTTCTCCAAATAAGCCACTCGCCAGTTCACCGTTTCCTACCTTGATGACCTGATTACCATCTTTCACCAACCGATCGAGGTTTCTTTGGGTAGAGGGATGATGCCACATGTCTTCATCCATGGCAGGTGCCAGTACGACCGGACAAGTAGCAGATAAATACACCGCTAATAAAACATTATCACATAATCCATTCGCCATTTTAGCCATGGTGTTGCAACTGAGTGGGGCGATCACAAATACATCTGCCCAGCGTCCGAGCATGACATGGTTAGACCATTCATCACCTTCTACCAGGTCATTGACAACTTTATTTTTAGATAGTGTAGAGAGTACAACGGGTGAAGCAAATTCTCTTGCAGCATTGGTCATTACCACTTTTACTTCAGCACCTGCTTTGATGAGTAAGCGAACCAATGTAATGGTTTTATAAGCAGCGATACTTCCTGTGATGCCAACGAGTATTTTTTTTCCTTTAAGCATGTTTGTGAATGGTCAATTGTGAATGGTGAATGTTTTTTATTTCCTACATAATGACGGCTAAAATGATATTGCCTTACCAATGATGACTCGGATTTATGAATCTCTCGCCTCATTCACCATTCACCATTCACAACTCACCATTGACATTTCACCTATCTCCCCTCAAAGTAACAAAAAACGACAGTTAAATAACTGTCGCTTTTCATAAAATTATACCGGGATACGATCTTATCTGAACAGATCGTTATCATTGTTCTTTCTGTAATAGATCTTGTCTTCCATGAATTCCTGAGTTGCCAGAATAGCAGGATTAGGCATTTTCTCATAAGCTCTTGAGATCTCGATCTGCTCTTTGTTCTCATGGATCTCTTCCAGACTGTCTGTATGACTGGCAAACTCTTCCAGTTTATTGTGCAGCTCTTCTCTCAATGAAACATTGATTTGGTTAGCTCTGCGCGCAATAATGGCGATTGATTCATACAGATTACCTGTTTTCTCTTTAATAGAGATCAGGCTTTTGGTTTCAACCACACTAGCGGTATTAGCGCTCATTTGCCTTCTTAGCTTGCTCATTTTTCTGGTTTTTAATATAATTTGTTGATTGTAATTTCAATTTGTTGACCTCTTCCAGATACTTGCTATCTGCATATCGGTCTGAAAAATCCTCACATTCTTCGATCACTTTCTGAAAACGCTCTATCTGCTTTTCTTCATAACTCATCTCTGCATAACGGAAATAAGATTTGATCACTTGAAGCTTGTATTCATCTGCTTTCTTAGAATCCGGAAAATTATCCGATACATTTCCAAAAGCAATAGCAGCCGCTTTGTAAAAACCTAAGTTATAATACAACTGCGCACTTTTAAATTCTTTTGCTTCCAGTTTCTCTCTGCACTTATCAATGATATCCGTTGCTTCCTGTACCCGAGTAGAACTAGGGTGTGTATTGATAAAAGCCTGCATCAACTGCATGGTCTTATTCGTACTGGTCTGATCCAAATCGATCTTGGGCGATTGTCTGAAATAACAATACGCACGCATGTAATCGCACTCCTCACCTTTGGTACTGTTCGGGAAATTCTCTACAAAACTCTTGAACAGATTTTCAGCATTCATGAAATCGTTCTGGTAATAATAGGAATAAGCGAACTTGTAATACATGTCCTCATAACGGGCAGTACCTTTTACGTAAGGAAAAATGTCTTCAAAGAGCACTTGTGCTTTCGTATAATCTTTCTTGGCATAATACTGTTCAGCCATTTTGTATTTGTACTCGTAATCCTTGCTCTTCAAAACCTTTGAGAACTTATTCGAACACGATACCAGTAAACCAGCAGCCAATAAAAAGACAACGATCCTATTCATACAAGTTGGCAAAATTAGTTAATTATGGGCAATTTAGAAACTTGAATTGAGGAATTGATTATCAGGGAGTTAAGAAAAGCACAAAAATTGGCTGAAGGTTATGCGCTGCAAGCCACAAGCTAGAAGCTGCAAGATATTCACTTGTAGCTTGTAGCCATTGCTGTCCGGTGAAAGTAAATTTTAAAAAAGAAAGGAGGCTTTATTCGCCTCCTTTTTGGTTATTTTCAGTTTACCACAACCTAAAATAGCCATGAGTAA